>Ga0182016_10007835_pt1 | contig 10899 bp, 10 predicted proteins | sample 712S2MmetaG_FD_120491 | JGI IMG/M metagenome (GOLD analysis project Ga0182016, IMG submission 120491) | Permafrost microbial communities from Stordalen Mire, Sweden - 712S2M metaG | ecosystem: Environmental > Terrestrial > Soil > Wetlands > Permafrost | place: Sweden: Stordalen | collected...
CATACGGCGCCGACAGGCCGATCGCGATGACGTGTGTAGCACCTCGACGCCCAGCGCCTGGCGCAGAAATGCCCGCGCGACGGTGCCCGCCGCGACCCGCGCGGCGGTTTCGCGGGCGCTGGCCCGCTCCAGCACCGGGCGGGCGTCGTCGAAGCCGTACTTGAGCATGCCCGCGTAGTCGGCATGGCCAGGCCGCGGCCGGGTGAGCGGAGCGTTGCGTGCTGAATCGGCCAGCTCCAACGGGTCGACCGGGTCCGTCGCCATCACGGTTTCCCACTTCGGCCATTCGGTGTTGCCGATCTCGATGGCGATGGGTCCGCCCAGGGTGATGCCGTGTCGCACCCCGGCGAGCACGGTCACCGCGTCGCGTTCGAACGCCATCCGGGCGCCCCGGCCGTAGCCGAGCCGGCGGCGGGCCAGCTCGTCGCCGATTTCGGTGGAAGTGACTGCCACGCCGGCGACCATGCCTTCGACCACAGCCACTAAGGCGCGGCCGTGGGATTCTCCGGCGGTGATCCAGCGCAACACCCGTCTATTCTCCCATGGGCTTAACCGGCCACGGGCTCCCATGCGCTCTAGCCCAGCAAGGCCAGCCCCGCCGCGCCGGCGGTGGCCACACACATGGACGGACCGTGCGGCACGGTCAACGCGCCGGTGCCGACCCGCGCCCCCAGCGCCAGCAGCGCGGTGAGCAGTGGCGCGACCAACGCGGCGAGAAACCACACCCCGGCGCCGAAACACCCGGCCAGCCCACCCAGCCCGATCGCCAGCTTCACGTCCCCGGCGCCCATCGCCGCCGGCGCCGCCAGATGCACCGACAGATACACCGCGGCCAGTGCCGCCGCTCCGGCCAGCGCGGGCAGGCCGCGCCCGGCGAAGCCGGCAGCCAGCAGAATCGCCCCCGCGCCGAGCAATGTCAGCGCGTTGGGCAGCCGGCGCGTACGGATGTCGTAGCAGCTCAACACCACCAGCCAAGCAAGCACCACACCGACGGTCGCCCCAAGCCGCATGCGCGGCACGTTAATCCAATGAGTCCAGCGCGCAAGTCATCGCTTCTCGCGGTGCGGGCAGCCCGGTGAATTGCTCCACCTGCGCAAACGCCTGATGCAGCAGCATCTGCAGGCCGCTGATCACCCGACCGCCGGCGGCGGCCACCGCGGCGGCCAGCGGCGTGGGCCAGGGGTCATACACCGCATCCAGCAGCACCGGGATAGTGGCGAAGGTGTCGGCATACCGGGAAGCCACAGCGGCCGGGATGGTGCTGATCAGTACTCCGGCACCGGCCACCTCGTCGGCCAGCCCGGGGCCGTCCAGGGCGCAGAACCGGGCCGGCACGCCGATCCGCTTGCCAAGGTCAACCAACCGCGCCGCCTTGTCGGGATTACGCGCCACCACGGTGATCCCGCTGACGCCGAGTTCGGCCAGCCCCAGCACGGCCGCGGGAGCGGTGCCGCCCGACCCGCAAACCAGTGCCCAACCCGCTGCTTCCCGAATTGGCGCCAACGCACCCGTCACCCCGTCGACGTCGGTGTTGTCGGCCCGCCAGCCGCGCGGCGTGCGCACCAGGGTGTTGGCCGATCCGACCAGGCCCGCGCGTTCGGTGTGCTCATCGGCGAATCGCAGAGCGGCGAATTTACCCGGCATGGTCACCGACACGCCCACCCACTCGGGCCCGAATCCGCCGACCACGCCAGGCAGCTCCTCGGCGCCGCACTCGATGCGCTCATAGGTCCAGTCGTGCAGGCTCAGCGCCCGATAGGCGGCCAAATGCAGTTGCGGGGAGCGGGAATGCGCGATCGGCGAGCCCAGAACGGCCGCCTTCCTGGATGCGGCAGGGCTAACGGACGCTGTCGAGGACACCGTTTCGCTTAGCCAGCTCGATATTCGCCAAATGTTGTTTGTAGTCCTTGGTGAACACGGTCGTCCCCTGCTTGTCGATGGTGACGAAGTACAGCCAGTCACCCGGCTCGGGATGTTCGGCGGCGCGCAGCGCATCGATGCCGGGCGAACAGATCGCGGTGGCCGGCAGCCCTTGCGCCACATAGGTGTTCCAGGGCGTGCGGTCGGCGCGATCGGCGTCGCCGGTGGCCACCTCGCGCCGGCCCAGCGGATAGTTCACGGTCGAGTCGAACTCGAGCGCTTGGTGAACGTGCAGGCGGTTGTAGATGACCTGCGCCACCTTCGGGAAATCCTGCGTGTTGGCTTCTTGCTGCACCAGCGACGCCACCACCAGGATGTCGTAAGGCGACAGGTTCATGGACTTGGCGGTGTCCACCAACCCGGACTGCACGTACTGCACGGCGCCGGCGCTGATCAGATTCGCCAGGATGCTCTCGGCTGAGGCCGCCGGATCCACATTGAAACTGCCGGGCGCGATGAGGCCTTCGATCCGACGATGGTCGGCGCCCAGTTCGGTCACCGGCTGGATCGCCCAGGCCGGCACCGACAGCGCCGCGGGAGTGCTTTTTTCCGCAGCTGCGCGGAGGTCGGCCGATGCGACGCACCGGTGGTTACCGTCCAGATCCACACAGCTGGCGCGGGAGATCAAAGTCAGGATTCCGGGCGTCACCACATTCGTCTTCATGTCGGTGGTGTCGTCGAGTTGGCGTCCTTCCGGGATGACCAGCTTCCCCACCCGGTTGTGCGGATCGGTCAGCGACGTGACCGCCGAAGCCGCCGGGATCTCGGTGCGCATTCGGTAGTAGCCGGGCTGAATGGACGAAATCGCGGAGTTGCCGTGCGCCGCGTTGAGGAACGCCTGAACAGTGGCGATCACACCCTGGTGATGCAGCGTCTCCCCGACCGCGGTAGTCGAGTCACCGGTTTCGATCTGAATCACGACGTCGCGCTTGCCGGTACCGGTGTAGTCGGCGTCACCGGACCGGAAGGACGTGTGCCAGAGCTTGAAGCCGACGAAGCCGGCGACCACGACGACCACGACCAGCAGCCCGGCGGCGGCTCTGCCGACGAGGCGCCGCCGCTTACGGCTCTGTTCTGCGCGCCGGCGTGCTCGCCGGTCGCGCCGGCTCGTCCTGTGCCGGGGCGGCCCGACCGACTGGGGCTCAGCCCGTTCCCGCCGTGCGCTGTCAACCATCGGCGATCTCCCTCGCCCCCAAAGCTGATTCAGACCCGGCGCGACGTTCGTCGAGCCAGCTCTGCAGGATCGCGACTGCCGCCGCCTGATCGATCACGGCCCGCTGGTCTTTGCTCCGCACCCCCGCCGCGCGCAGCGATCGCTGCGCGCTGACGGTGGTCAACCGCTCGTCTGCGAGCCGCACCGGAATGGGAGCAACGCGGGCGGCCAGCGACTCGGCCAATTCGATCGCGTCCTCGGCCGCCGGGCCGGTGCGATCGGCCAGAGTCCGCGGTAATCCGACGATGATCTCGACCGCCTCCAGTTCGACGGCGAGCGCGGCCAGCCGGCGTACGTGCCTGCCGGAACGGTCACGGCGCACCGTCTCGACCGGGGTGGCCAGGATGCCGTCGGGATCACTGCAGGCCACGCCGATCCGCACGCTGCCCACGTCGACGCCGAGGCTTCTTCCCCGTCTTTTTACATGTCCAGGTGCCAGTCCGGGGCCCTGGTGAGCATCGCCGGGCCGGTCGGGCAGCCGGTGCTGTGCTGAAGCCACTCAGCTGACCCGCGCTATCACGGCGATCTCGGAGCGTATGGCGTCCAGCGCGGCGTCGATGCCGGTCGGGTTCTTCCCGGAGCCTTGCGCCAGGTCGGCCTTGCCGCCACCGCGGCCATCGACCGCCGCCGCAAGCGGCTTGATCAGCTCGTTGGCGCGGATCCCGAGATCCTGGGCGGCCGGATTGGCCGCGACCGCATACGGCACGGTTGAGCCGTCACCATCTGCGATGAGTGCCACCACTACGGGGTCGGCACCCAACTTGCCGCGGATGTCGCCGACAAGGGAACGCAAGTCGGCCGCGGTCGTCCCGCTCGCCATCCGTTGCGCCACCACGTGAACGTTACCGATCCGCTCCGCGCCGGCGGCGGCATTGGCCGCAGCCGCCCGCGTGCCGGCTTGCCGGGCGCGTTCGAGCTCCTTCTCCGCGGCCTTGAGCCGTTCCACCAGATTGGCCACCCGGGCGGGCACCTCTTCGGAGGGCACCTTCAGCGACGACGCCAGCCCGGCCATGAGCGCGCGCTCCTTGGCCAGGTGCCGGAACGAGTCCAGCCCGACGTAGGCCTCCACCCGGCGCACCCCCGATCCGATCGACGATTCGCCCAGCAGCGTCACCGGACCGATCTGCGCCGAGTTGTGCACATGCGTTCCGCCGCAAAGCTCCAGCGAGAACGGGCCGCCGATCTCCACGACCCGCACTTCGTCGGGATAGGCCTCGCCGAACAGCGCCATCGCACCCATCGCTTTTGCTTTGTCGAACTGCTCGATGAACGTGTGCACCTCGAAGTCGGCTTGCACGGCTTCGTTGGTCACTTCTTCGATCTGGGTCCGCTGGTCCTCGGTCAACGGCCCCTGCCAGTTGAAGTCGAAGCGTAAGTAGCCCGGCCGGTTCAGCGATCCAGCCTGAACAGCGTTGGGCCCCAGCACTTGTCGCAGCGCGGCGTGCACCATGTGGGTACCCGAGTGTCCCTGCGTGGCACCGCGGCGCCATTCCGGGTCCGCCGCCGCGACCACGGTGTCGCCCTCGACGAACTCCCCCGACTCGACGTTAACCCGATGAACCCAAAGGGTTTTGGCAATCTTCTGCACGTCGGTGACCGCGGCCCTGGCACTCCCGCCTGAACCGGTTCCGCTGACGGTGCCCACGTCGGCGAGCTGGCCACCCGACTCGGCGTAGAGCGGGGTGCGGTCCAGAACCAGTTCCACTCGATCCGCTAGAGCGGCTTCCCCGTGTGAGGAGTGCGCCACCACCGGAACCCGCTTGCCGTCGACAAAGATGCCCAGAATCTTTGCCTCGGAGGTTAATTCGTCGAATCCGGTGAACTCGGTGGGCCCACCGTCGACTAACTCCCGGTATGCGGTCAGGTCCGCGTGCGCGTGTTTGCGCGCGGCGGCGTCGGCCTTCGCGCGCTGCCGCTGCTGCAACATCAACTCGTGAAAGCCGTCCTTATCGACGGTCAAGCCCTCCTCGGCGGCCGTCTCCAGGGTCAGCTCGATCGGGAATCCGTGGGTGTCGTGCAGGGTGAAGGCAACCTCCGCGGTCAGCTCGCCGCGTCCGGACAACTTGGCGGCAGCGGCCTCTTCATCGAACAGCTTGGAGCCCGATACCAGAGTGCGGTTGAAAGCGGTCTCCTCCGCAACCGCGATACGCCGGATCCGGTCGAAGTCGGTGACCAGTTCGGGATACGACGGACCCATCGCGTCGCGCACCGTGGCCATGAGATCGCCGACGATCGGGGTGTCGATCCCCAGCAGTTTGGCCGAGCGGATCACCCGGCGGAGCAGGCGGCGCAGCACGTAGCCGCGGCCGTCGTTGCCCGGGCTGACCCCGTCGCCGATCAGGATCGCCGCGGTGCGGCTGTGGTCGGCGATTATTCGGTATCTCACATCGTCAGCCTGGTTGCCGGCGTCGTAGGGGCGAACGGCCACAGTGGCCACTTTCGCTATGACCGGCCGCAGCAGGTCGGTCTCATACACGTTGTGAACGCCTTGCAGGATGAACGCGACCCGCTCCACGCCCATGCCGGTGTCGATGTTCTTGCGGGGCAGCGGCCCTAGGATTTCGAAGTCTTCCTTGCTGCTTCCCTCGCCGCGCTCGTTCTGCATGAAGACGAGGTTCCAGATCTCGATGTACCTGTCCTCGTTGGCCACGGGGCCGCCCTCGACCCCGAACTCGGGTCCGCGGTCGTAGTAGATCTCCGACGACGGACCGCACGGCCCGGGGATGCCCATCGACCAGTAGTTGTCGGCCATGCCGCGGCGCTGGATCCGCTCGATCGGCAAGCCCGCGATCTCCTGCCACAGCTGCGCGGCCTCGTCGTCGTCGAGATACACGGTCGCCCATAATTTTTCCGGGTCCAGCCCGTATCCCCCGTCGGCGACGCTGTTGGTCAACAGTGCCCAGGCCAGCTCGATGGCATTGCGTTTGAAATAGTCGCCGAACGAGAAGTTGCCGGCCATCTGGAAGAAGGTGTTGTGCCGGGTGGTGACGCCCACCTCGTCGATATCGGGCGTTCGGATGCACTTCTGGATGCTGGTGGCGGTGGAGTATGGCGGCGTGCGTTGCCCCAAGAAGAACGGCACGAACTGAACCATGCCCGCGTTGACGAAGAGCAGGTTGGGGTCGTCGAGGATCACCGATGCGCTCGGCACCTCGGTGTGGCCCGCCTTCACGAAATGATCAAGAAACCGCTTCCTGATCTCGTGTGTCTGCACTCGTTCCGCTTCTTCCTGTTCGCCCTGGTTCGCCCTGGCCGGCGCGCGACTTGCACTCGAGGACGGTCCCAGCCTATTCGCCGCACGACAAGGAGGCCGTCTCAAGGACGCGTTTCGACCGCAAAGAGTACTGGCCCGGTGCCGCCCACCGCCCGGCGGCTAACCCTCGAGAAAGCTAAGCCGAACCGATCGCTTCGGATTATCCCGGTTGAGATCGACCAGCACGATGCTTTGCCAGGTGCCCAGCTGGGGATCGCCATTGGCGACCGGCACCGTTACCGATGGCGCGACGATCGCCGGCAACACATGGTCGGCGCCGTGCCCATCCGAACCGTGCGCGTGCCGGTAGCGCTCGTCGCGCGGCAACAGTCGCTCCAGCGTGTCGACCAGGTCCTCGTCGGAGCCCGCGCCGGTCTCGATGATCGCGACCCCGGCCGTCGCGTGCGGAACGAACACGTTGCACAAGCCGCTGCCGAAAGCGAAGCAGAATCTGCGTACCGCATCGGTGATGTCCACGATGCGGCGAGTGGAGGTGTCCACCTGCAGCAAGTCGGTATGCACCCAGTCCAGCGTACGGGGCCAACTAACTGCCGCAGCGATCGCTTGTTGATATCAGTGAATTTGCGCGGTTAGCCCGAATTCGGCGAACGTACGCGACGTCAACGCCCGCAACTCGCTTTTCGAATTCGACTCACCCACCGGATAGGCCGAGACCGTGATGAAGATTTTCCCCCGGACCCGACCCGAACCCAGATTCACCTGTCCACCCATCACGTCCAGGCGACTCTTGGTGATACCGGACTCGAACAATCGCATGGACAGGTAAGCGGCATCGGTGCCGTCCGGGCGGTTGACAGCCGGGTCGATGTCGCCGAGGTTCGAACACACGATCGGCCTCTCGGCGGCGCCCTGCGCCAAGCTCGCTGCCCTTCTCGCCACCCACTTCGGGGTGATCGAGGCGATTGGGAGCGGCGCCAACAACTCCGCGGAGTTCTCCGTCGCCTCGGCGAGCGCCTGTTTGATCTGGGCACGTATCCCCGCGAGGTCGCGCGCCACATGGGCTGGATCGACTCTGACGCGGGCACGCACCACCGCATTCGCGCGTGTGTCGTCTTCGGTGCGCTCGCTCACCGGAAACGACAGCGTGATCGCGCCGTCGTCACCAACGCGCCCCATCCGCACGCCCAGCCTGGACGCCAATCCTGCTAGAAGTGAGTTGCTTGTCCCGCCAAGACTTTCGGCACGAGCATCCCATTCCGCTACGTCGACGTATGCCGAAAGAGCGGGCAGCACGACGGGCCGATCGTGGCCGGGCCCGGGTGGGGAAGGTGACGCCGCTGCGATCGGCGACGCCCGGTCTTGACCCTGGCGCCTGGCAAATCGGGCAGTGGCGGCCAGCGCCCGCGCGAGCGCTGGTATCTCCAAGACGGTAGCCCGGGCGTCCTGCAGCGCAGCGCGAGTGAGCCTGCGCGCACCGGGGGGTGGATAGCCCAGATCGCGCCTCCGGCCCTCGGCCGCATCGGCGATAGCAAGGCACACGCCGACCGCGTCGCTGACACCGTGGGAGACCACCAGGCTCACCGCGGTCCCGTTTTCTTCGAGCGGAAGGATCCCGAGATGCCAGGCGGGGCCGAACTCGGGGTCAATGGCTAGGTTTGCCCGCTCGTCAACCCATCCGCTGACGTCCGCGCGTGGCCGCGGAGTCGCAGCGATGTCCAGGTGGTCCGGGTCCTTCGGCCCTCTGTCCAACACCCAGCGATCACGCGCGAAAGGCAACGGGGAACATTCGATTCTGCGCCCCAGTAGCCCATGGCCAAGATTGCGTTGGAAACGGCGCAATCCATCAATATCTATGGCGCCGTCGTAAATCCAGTTCGCCTGAATGAGCGTCACATAACCAAGCGCCCGCAGCCCGAGGAGTGGCACCTGATCCAGGTAGGCGAGGCGGTTGTCCACCAAGGCGTTGTCCACCCAAGCGAAGGTAGCCCATTCCGCGAAATTGCCCATTGCCACGACCTGCCGGTCGGAGGAAGGTTGGAGATTGACCGGTAGCGCCACCGGGGCGCGCCGCGGCCAGGCAGGGAGCGACCGTGTACGCACGCTCAACCACCATCCAGGCGCAACCCCTGTCGGTCGACATCGGAATTGCGCACGTTCGCGATGTCGTCATGCCCGCGCTGCAGCAAATTGACGGATATGTCGGACTGTCGCTGCTCGTGGATCGCCAATCCGGCGGCTGCATCGCGACCAGCGCATGGGAGAACATGCAGGCGATGCGCACCAGCGCCGAACAGGTCGCACCCATCCGCGATCGCACCGCGTTGATGTTCGACGGCAGCGCGAGGATCGAGGAATGGGACATTCCGCTGATGCGCCGCGACCACCACACGCGCGAAGGGGCCTGCGTGCGGGCCACCTGGCTCAAGGTGGTGCCGGATCAGCTCAGCCGATCGCTGGAGTTCTATCGGACGGCGGTGTTTCCGGAGATGGAGAACCTCGAAGGATTCTGCAGCGCCAGCCTGATGATCGATCACCCCGCGTACCGGCGGGCGGTGTCGTGCTCGACGTTCGACAGCATGGACGCGATGGCCCGAAACCGAGACCAGGCGACCGAGCTGCGCAGCAGGCGCGTCCGGGATTTGGGTGCTGAGGTCATCGACGTGGCCGAGTTCGAGCTGGCGATCGCGCACTTGAGAGTGCCCGAACGCGTCTAAGGGCGCGGCTCGTTGCCAACTCGTTGCAAAGAGGGAAGCCTCGATTTCAGCTAATGTTCATCTATGAACGTCCGTCCTGGGAACTGGTCGACGGCCTGCGCGGTCCTGCTGTCCGCCGCGGCGCTGCTGACTGCAGCGCCAGCATCAGCAGATCCAATCGACGATGCGTTCGTCGCGGCTCTTGTGAAGGACGGCATCGTCATTGGGGACCGCTACTCCGAGATTGCGATGGGCCATACGATGTGCGCCGAATTCGATGAAAACGCAAAATCAAGCGTTCTGGCGATGAAGCTGCGGAAGGACACTGGCCTCTCGCTGAAACAATCGAGCTACTTCGTCGGCGTTTCCGTGTCCGCCTACTGCCCGCAGTACAAGGGGCAAACCGACGATTCGCTGAGGTGGATGAACCCGGGACCCCCGCTTATGTGAGCGTAAAAAATCACCGCGGTGTGGGCTTTCCGAACTCGTGGCAAATGTTGCCAATGCTGCAGAAGTTGTTCGAAGCCGGCATTTCGCGATCCCGTCACGTTTGAGGTTGCCGTCGGTCGGCTATGCCGATTAAGCGAGGTTTGGCCCCCACGAAATTTGGGCAACCGCTCCAATCGACATGCAAAAGACAAAGGAGCCAAACGTGAAATTCGCGACGAAGACGACTGTCAAGACGGCCATGGGTGCCGCGGGAATAGCTGCGGTAAGCATTTTCGCAGCATCAACGGCCTCGGCCGCTGGGCCGAACATCCAGGGATTCGGTGCCAGCGAATCACTGAACGACGGGCCTATGGTCACCTCCTACACCGTCAGTAACCTGCAGCCCAGCAGCCTGACGATCCCCGGCTTCACCCCGAAGGGAACGCTCTACCAGGCGGACATCACCGCCAAGTCGGACGCCGGAATCGTCACCCCCATGGTGCGAGACTTCAGCGCCCGCGGGCCCAACGGCCAGACCTACAAGCTGATCGACAAGGTTGAGGTCCCGAATGGCCTCAATCCCTCACCCATTCCGCAAGGCAGCGAATCGACGGGCACCCTGTACTTCGACGTGACCGGCGCACCGCCCAATGCCGTCGTCTACAACGACGAATTCCAAGACATTCTGATGTGGACGTCGAACGTGCCGGGGGCCTCGGCGCCCGGTGCAGCGCCGAGCACAAGTCCGGCACCGGGTGCGCTTCCCGCCCCCGCGATGCACAGCTAAACCGGCTGCAATTACCGCCCCGCGCCACCTGGAGTGGCGTGGGGCGGTTTGCGCATCCGGGAAGAAGCTGCAGCACTTTCCCTGCACGTGCGAAAGGACGCTGAATGAAACGAGCAATCGTTGGCGGGTCCTGCGCCGCAAGACTTCTGGTGCCGTCCGCCTGCCTGCGGCCCGTACCCCTGATGAGGTTTGGTTTCGCCGCGCTGGCGATCACTACGCGCGTTGGTTGCGAATGATCGCCCGCAGCCGCTCCAACCGCTGCGCAATCTGACGTTCCGCGCCGTGGTCGGTGGGCCGGTAGTAGTCCACGCCCACCAACTCATCCGGTGGATACTGTTGGGCGACAACGCCATCAGGGTCGTCATGCGCGTACTTGTAGCCCTGCGCGTTGCCCAACGCAGCCGCGCCCGAGTAGTGTCCGTCGCGCAGCTGGGGCGGCACCAGACCGGCCTGGCCCCCCTTGATGTCGGCCATCGCCGCGCCCAGCGCGGTGGTGACCGCGTTCGACTTCGGCGCGGTAGCCAGGTGGACGGTGGCATGCGCCAGCGTGAGCTGGGCCTCGGGCATGCCGATCAACGCCACCGTCTGCGCGGCAGCAACCGCGACCTGCAGCGCGGTCGGGTCGGCCATGCCGATGTCTTCG
>Ga0182016_10007842_pt1 | contig 10893 bp, 6 predicted proteins | sample 712S2MmetaG_FD_120491 | JGI IMG/M metagenome (GOLD analysis project Ga0182016, IMG submission 120491) | Permafrost microbial communities from Stordalen Mire, Sweden - 712S2M metaG | ecosystem: Environmental > Terrestrial > Soil > Wetlands > Permafrost | place: Sweden: Stordalen | collected...
ACGATCGGTGGCAGTGCGATGCCGATGCCGATGCCAGGGCCGCGCCACCAGGCCTGCGCCTGTCCGGGCATGGCCGCGACGCCAAGGGCAGCAAGGCCGGCGACGGCGCCGATGGCTCCCAGGCGCTTGAATGCGGAAAGGCGCTTGAATGCGGAACGCTTGAACGCGAGCATGACGAACATCCTCCTTGTGACGTTGCGTGAGCTGAAGGTAGGTCGCGCGTGTTTCAGGGATGTATCCGGATCGTAAAGCCGACGTGAGCGCCAGACCGTCTCACGAGATCTTCTAGGGACGACGTGGCCGGGGCGGCGGTGACAGCCCCGCGCGCGGGGCTGGCAGGGAATTGGACAGTTCATAGCGCTGGCCCATCCTTTCCCGCCATTCGTCCAGAATCCGGTATTGTTGGGCGAGGGAACGGTACGCTGTGGCAAGTTTCGGGTCGGTCGCGGATGCCGCCAAGCTGTCGAAGGCGTTTCGAGAGCGTGAGGTATTCCTCGCTGCCGGCCATGCTGCCGTCGTCCCGACATTCCACACCGGTCACGTCGGCGTCCCGACGTCACACAGGGGGTAACGCGGACATGCTTTCCGGGTTGCACGGCCAAGTCTCTTTGCAGACATGCCAGGATTTCGGCCGTTGCAAGGCCACGGTGATGGACCGGCGCTGCACCGGGCAGCTTATGGGTGCGCAGGACGCTGGCTCGACAGGCCGGGCGGTCCGGGCGCAGTGTTCGGCCACGCGAAACGATGCAGGGACAACGGACCGGTGAGTTCCACGGCGCCAGCATTGCTACCCGAGTTGCACGAGGCACAGGCAACCGGCCGTATCGCGGAAATCTACGATGAAATCCGCCGGTTTTCCGGGGTGGCCTATGTGTCGTCGCTACAGCGCTACCTGGCGACGCTGCCGGGCGTGCTGGCGTGGGGATGGGCGGCGCTGCGACCCGCCATGGCAGCCGGCGCCATACCGGAGGCCGGTTGGCGGCTCGCGCAGGATATCCGTTTGCCGCCGGCGACGGCTTTACCGGCGGCGGTCCTGCGTGACTGGGGCATCGATGCCGCCGGACTCGCCGAGATTCGCAACATCGCTGCCAATTTCGTGCGGGTTTCGCCGGTGAACCTGGTGACCGGGGCCTGCCTCACGCGGCTGCTGGGCGGCGCGAGACCGTCCGGACCCGGTTTTGCCGACGGATGGACGCCCCCGGCGATGCTGCCGCCGATGCCCGGCAACGTGGATCCGGCGGCACTGCCGGAGGCTCAGCGCGACGTGCTGATGCGGTTCGCGACCTCGGTGGATGGCACGCCGTTCGTGCCTGCGCTGTACCGCCAGGTTGCGCATTGGCCGCCGGTGCTGGCGTGGCTGGCGGAGGAACTCGGCCCCCGCTTCGCCGTAGCCGAAACCGCGGCGGCCCGCGGGGCATTCCAGACCGCAGCCCGCGGTGCCGCGGCGTGCATCGTCGCCCGGCTGCCCGGGCTGCCGGACGGCGCAGTGCCCGCAGGCGACACGGCGCGGCGGGTGCTGGCGGCGGTGGCGCGGTATGCCGAAACCAGCCCGGAGATGACGATGTTCGGGCAACTCATGCTGGAAGCGCTGCCGGTGTCATTGGGGTGAGCAGGCGCCGCAAGGGAGTCGGCCCCGGGGGATGCGCAGGCGCCGGCAGGCAGCTTCCCAACGCCACGCTTGAGCGTTTTCACCGTGGGTGGAAACTGTCATTGCGAGGCGCGCAGCGACGAAGCAATCTCCTGCCTGATGAGCCGAGGTGCGCTCGTGAGGCAGGAGATTGCTTCGGCGCTGCGCGCCTCGCAATGACAGGTTGGTCCGGCGATTCCACTCACGGTGAAAACGCTCTAATCTCGGCAGCGCGCGCCGGGTGCGCGTATGACGGATCGTGCAAGGATGGCCGGGTCAAGGGCCGGCCATGACGAGGAACGACCTACACCGGCACCCGCCACAAGTTGGTGGCGTATTCACGGATCGCGCGATCGGAGGAGAACCAGCCGACCTTCGCCGTGTTCACCAGGCTGGACCGCCACCACGCTGCGCCGTCGCGCCAGCGTGCGGCGACCTGCGCCTGGGCGGCGGCGTAGGAGTCAAAATCCGCCGCCACCATGAACCAGTCGTTGCTGGTCAACCCGTCGATCAGCGGCGCGAAGCGTTGCGTCTCGTCATGCGAGAACACGCCGGAGCCGACGGCATCCAGCACTTCCTGTAATGTGCTGCTGTTCGCGATGGCCTCGCGCGCCGACACGCCACTGCGCCGGCGCTCCTCCACGTCGGCGGCGGTGAGCCCGAACAGGAACATGTTTTCGGTGCCGACGCAGTCGCGCAGTTCCACATTGGCACCGTCCAGCGTGCCGATGGTCAGCGCGCCGTTCAGTGCGAGCTTCATGTTGCCGGTGCCCGACGCCTCCATCCCCGCCGTCGAAATTTGTTCCGAGAGATCTGCTGCGGGCATGATCGCCTCGGCCAGGCTGACATTGTAATCCGGCAGGAACACCACTTTCAGCCGGCCGCGCAGCGTCGGGTCGCCGTTGACCACGCGCGCCACGTCGTTGATCAGTTTGATGATGAGCTTGGCGTTGCGATAACTCGCCGCCGCCTTGCCGCCGAAGATCTTCACCCGCGGCACCCAGTCGCGCGTCGGTTGCGCGCGCATCGCATCGTACAGCGCCACGGTTTGCAGGATGTTCAGCAATTGTCGCTTGTATTCGTGGATGCGCTTGACGTGCACGTCGAACATTGCATCGGGATCGAGCGCGATGTTCAGCCGCTCCGCCACCATCGCGGCAAGCACCTGCTTGTTGGCACGGCGGATGGCGCGCAGCCGGTCGTGCAGGGCAGTGTCGTCGGCGAGCGGCAGCAGCTTCTCCAGCGCCGCCGGGTCATCCAGCACCTCGGGACCGGCGACCTCGAGCAGCAACTCGGTCAGCTTGGGATTGGCCTCGAACAGCCAGCGGCGGAAGCTGATGCCGTTGGTGACGTTGACGATGCGGTCCGGATAGAGCTGGTGCAGCGGGCGGAACACGGTCTGCCGCATCAGCTCGGTGTGCAGGCCGGAAACGCCGTTCACGCGGCGCGATCCGAGGAACGCCAGGTGGCCCATCCGCACGCGCCGGCCGGAATGCTCGTCGATCAGCGACACGGCATCGAGCGGCGGCGCATCCGGCTTGCCGGCGGCGACCAGGCCGTCCAGATGCAGGGCGTTGATCTGGTAGATGATTTGCATGTGGCGCGGCAGCAGCCGCTCCATCAGCGGTACCGGCCAGCTTTCCAGCGCTTCGGGCAGCAGGGTGTGGTTGGTATAGCAGAACGTCTCCCGCGTGATGGCCCAGGCTTCGTCCCAAGGGAGATCGTGCACATCGACCAGCAGGCGCATCAGTTCGGGGACGGCGATGGCGGGATGCGTGTCGTTGAGCTGGATGGCGCAGTGCTGGCCCAGCGTGCGGACATCCTTGTGCTGACGGATATGGCGGAACAGCAGGTTCTGCAGCGAGGCGGAGGAGAAGAAATACTCCTGCCGCAGGCGCAACTCCTGGCCGGCGGGCGTCTCGTCGCTGGGATAGAGGATCTGCGAAATGCTATTGGCGCGCGCGCCGGCCGCGAGGGCGCCGACATGGTCGCCGCGGTTGAACGCTTCCAGCATCAGCGGGTCGGCGGCCCGCGCCGACCACAGGCGCAACGTGTTGACGAACTGACCGCGCCAGCCGAGCACGGGGGTGTCGTAAGCGACCGCGACCACGGTTTCCATGGGATGCCAGGCGGCCTTGGTCAGCCCGTCCCCGGTGCCGGTGCGATCGACCGCGCCGCCGAAGCCGATCAGGTGGCTGATGTCGGGCCTGGCGAATTCCCACGGATTGCCGAAGGAGAGCCAGGTTTCGGGATACTCCTGCTGCCGCCCGTCGCGGATGACCTGGCGGAACATGCCGTGGTCATAGCGGATGCCGTAGCCGTGGGCGGGGATCGACAGCGCCGCCATGCTGTCCATGTAGCAGGCGGCGAGCCGGCCGAGGCCGCCATTGCCCAGGGCGGCGTCCGGCTCCATCTCGCGCAGGCGGTCGAAATCGACGTCCAACTCGGCGAGCGCGGTGCGCACCTGATCGACGAGGTTGAGATTGCTCAGCGAGTCGTAGAGCAAGCGGCCGATGAGGAATTCGAGCGAGAGGTAATAGACGCGTTTGCGGCTTTGCGTGTAGGCGGCGCGGGTGGCGGGGACCCAGCGCTCGACGATGCGGTCGCGCACGGCGAGCGCGGTGGCGACGAACCAGTCGCGCTCGGAGGCGACGATCGGGTCGCGGCCGACGGAGTAGGTCAGCTTGGCAACGATGGCGCGGCGCAGGGAGGCGATGTCCTCATCCTGAGCCGGCAGCGCGAGGCGTGACGCGGCGGTGCGGATGGGGCGGTGGGGGGGCACTGACTGGCTCATGGGGAGCTAGCTTATACTGGCGCTTGGTGCTCGCGCGACTCGAATATTGTGCGGTGCGGGAGGGATCGGGGCGGTCGCCGCCGCGTCGGGCGACCCCTAGAAATAAGCGAACCGGTTCGTAGCTCCGTCATGCCCGCGAAAGCGGGGATCTAAACCACTTGTGTCCCCGCTTGCGCGGACATGATGTGGAACGACTGTCCGAACGCCGTGTGATTCGACTATTTCTGGTGTCGCGTTACGTTGGCCCTACTCCGCCGCCATGCGCGGCTGTTCCGCCATTGCGGCGGCGCGCTGGAGATCGACCGAGAGCAGCCGCGACACGCCGCGTTCCTGCATGGTGACGCCGTAGAGCCGGTCCATCCGTGCCATCGTCATCGGATGGTGCGTCACGACCAGGAAGCGCGTGCCGGTCTCGCGCACCACGTCCTCGAGCAAATTGCAGAAGCGTTCGACGTTGGCGTCGTCGAGCGGGGCGTCCACCTCGTCCAGCACGCAGACCGGGGCCGGGTTGCAGCGGAATACCGCGAAGATCAGCGACAGAGCGGTCAGCGCCTGTTCGCCACCGGACAGCAGGGACAGCGTCGCCAGCTTTTTGCCCGGCGGCTGAGCATAGATTTCCAGTCCGGCCTCCAGCGGATCATCCGAGCCGACCAGCGCCAGATGCGCCCGGCCGCCGCCGAACATGCGGGTGAACAGCGCCTGGAAATGCTGATCCACCTGCTGGAACACCGCGTTCAGGCGCTCGCGTCCCTCGCGGTTGAGGTGGCCGATCGAGCCGCGCAGCTTGGCGATGGCGGTGGTGAGTTCCTCGCGCTCGGTGGCAAGGGTGGCGAGACGTTTTTCCACCTCTTCGGCTTCCACGTCGGCGCGGAGGTTCACCGGGCCCATTTCCTCGCGTTCCTTCAGCAAGCGTTCCAGCTTGCGGCGAGCTTTTTCTTCGATTTCCGGGGTCAGGTCGGCAGGGGGATCGGGTAAAGCCGGGTCCACGCCGAGCCGTTCGAGAATGCGTTCGGCCACGGTGCCCCAGGCCTGGTCCGCCTGCGCCGCGGCGCCTTCGGCACGCACGACGTTCTCCCGCGCCGCCCCCAGCGCGGCTTCGGCGGTGCGGGCGGTGCGATCGGCTTCGGTGGCCTGCGCCACTGCGGCATTCAGCGCGGCGGCGGCGCGGCGATGGGTGGCTTCGGCGGCGGCCAGCGCCTCGCCGGCTTCGGAGCGGCGGGCGGCGATCTGTGCCGGGGCGGCTTGCAGCGCGTCGTGTTCGTTGGCGGCTTCGGCGCAGCGGGCTTCCAGGTCGGTGACGCGGGAGGCGGCGTCGTGGGCGCGTTGCTGCCAGTCGGCGCATTCGGTGGCGATGCGCTGGCGGCGCTGGGTACGGGCGGCGTGCTCGCGGGCCAGCGTTTCCACTGCGGTCCGTGCGGCCTGTTCGTGGGTGCGCGCGGCACTCAGGGCGGCACGCGCCCGATCCACCGCGGCACGGAGCGCGGCGAGGTCGGGCAGCCCGGCATGGGCCTCGCGGGCGCGGGCGAGGGCTGCCTCCGCTTCGTCCCGATCGCCGGACAGATGGGCGATCTGCTGTTCGGCCGCGGCGAAGCGGGATTTGGCCGCTTCCGCCTGGTTGCGCAGTTGGGCCAGCGCGGCGACGGCACGCTGCAGGCGTTGCTCGGCGTCGCGGCGGGCAATGCGGCAGCGTTGCTCGGCGGCGGCGGCATCCTGCGCTGCTTTTTCGGCCTCTTCACGCCGGGCCCTTGCTGTTTCGACGGCCCGGATGGCGGCGGCCAATTGTTCGCGTATCGCAGTCAGGCGATTGCGTTGGCGGAGGCGAACGGCGGCCTGGGTGGGGGTGCCGGCGCGAATGGTATAGCCGTCCCACCGCCAGATGGCGCCGCTGCGTGAGACCAGTACCTGGCCTGGCGCCAAAGCGGACTGTTGGCGTTCGCCAGTTGCCTCGTCTTCGACCAGACCGATTTGCGACAACGCCCTGGCAAGTGCCGGGGGCCCCTGGACGAGTGTTGCCAGCGCGACGGCGCCTTCCGGCAAGGCGGGCGGCGGGTCGAAGGGGAGAAGTTCGCGCCAATGCCGGGCGGCGTCGGGATCGAGGGCGGAGGTCAGTTCTTCGCCCAGGGCGGCGCCGAGCGCGGTTTCCAGCCCATCCGGCACCACCAGGGCATCGACCATGGGCGGCCAGCGTTCGCCGTCCTTGACCGCGAGCACTTCGGCCAAGGCCTGCGCCTCGGCCGCCAGCTTGGCGCGGGCCGAATCGGCGCCCGACTGGGCTTCCCGGGCTGCTGCCAGGGCGGTTGCGGTCGCCGCGCGAACCTGTTCGATTTGCTCCAGGGCGTCGCGGAATTCGGTCAGCGCGGCTTCGGCGGCGGCTTGCTCGCGCTGGGTTTCATCCAGTCGGGCTGGATCGACCTGCTGGGCGCCGATCCTGGCGTGTTCTTCCTGCAAGCGGGCGAATTGTTCGCCGACACGACGCGACCGTTGTTCGGCCTGCAACAGCATCTGCGAGGCGGTCTGCACCCGCGCATTGGCCTCGGCGGCGGCTTCGGTGGCGCGGTTGGTGTCGGCCTCGGCCTGCCGCACGGTTTCGGCGGCCTCGGCGGAGGCCGCCGCGGCGGCTTCGGCACGGCCGGCATGGCCTGCGTCGGCCTCAGCCAGCGTCGCCGCCTCGGCGTTGAGGCGCTGCTCGGCGGCCGCGGCGTCGCGGCGCATTTGCTCGGCATGCGCGAGATCGCGGCGGAGTTGCTCCAGCCGGCGGACGGCATCGGCCAGGGCGGCGCGGGCGCGGCCTTCCTCGGCGGCGAGTTGCTCCTGGACGACGCGGTGGCGTTCCAGGCTGGTGCGCGCGGTGGCTTCGGTGTCGCGCAGCGGCGGCAGGGCGTCGGTGGCTTCGGTGGCGAGGGCGCCGGCAGCAGCGGCGGTTTCGGTGGCCGTGGTCACCGCCTGGGCGGCCTCCTGCAACGCTGCCTGGGCGGCGGCGCGGGAGGTTTCGACGCGGGCGCGCTGGATGGAGAGCAACTCGGATTCAGCGGCACGGATGGCGCCGGAGATGTTGCGGTAGCGGCTGGCCTGGCGGGCCTGGCGCTTCAGGCCGGCGAGCTGGGTTTCCAGCTGGGTGCGCAGGTCCTCGGCGCGAGCCATGTTGGCTTCGGCAGCGCGCAGCTTCAGCTCCGCTTCGTGGCGGCGAGCATGCAGGCCGGTGATGCCGGCGGCTTCTTCCAGCACAGCGCGGCGGTCTTCGGGGCGGGCGGCGACCAGGGCGCCGACGCGGCCCTGGCTGACCATGCCGGAAGCGCGGGCACCGGATGCCAGGTCGGCGAACAGGGTCTGCACGTCGCGCGCCCTCACCTCCTGGCCGTTCACCCGGTAGGTGCTGCCGGAGCCGCGGGCGATCTGGCGGCTGATCTGAAGCTCCGCCTGTTCGTGGAAGGGGGGCGGAACGATGCCGGCGGTCTCGTCGAGGAACAGCGTGACCTCGGCGATATTGCGCGAGGCACGGGCGGCGGTGCCGGCGAAGATGACATCGTCCATCTCGCCGCCGCGCAGGCTGCGGGCGCTGTTCTCGCCCATGGCCCAGCGGAGCGCCTCCACCACGTTCGACTTGCCGCAGCCGTTCGGGCCGACGACGCCGGTCAGCCCAGGCAGTATCTCCACGCTGACCGGTTCGGCGAAACTCTTGAACCCGGCAATGCGGAGGCGGCGGAAGCTGACGGGCAAACGGGGCACTCCTGTGGGTTCACTGCTCCCCCTCCCTCAAGGGGAGGGGGAGTCTTCTCAATCCTCGGACCCCGCTAGCTGTCGGGGATCAGCTTGCGGAAGGCGTCGAAGCTCATCTCCCCAGAATACATCTTGCCGTTGACCACGAAGCTCGGAGTCGCGTCGATGCCCCACTTTTTCTGATCGTCGGCCTGCTGCGCCAGGATCCAGGTCTTCAAGTCATTGTCGGCGATGGCCTGGTCGAAGGTGGTCTTGCTCATGCCGGCCAGGGCGGCGGTCTTCCAAAGCTCGTCGGTGCTGTCCACGCCGCGGGCGAAGGCCCAGCGGTCCTGGTTGGCGAACAGCGCCATGACGAACGGCTCATACCGGTCCGGGGGCAGATAGCGCGCGACCATTGAGGCCTCCAGCGCCACCTGGTCGAGCGGGAAGTCGCGGAACACCCAGCGCAGCTTGCCGGTGTCGATCAGTTCCGACTTGATCTGGGAAAAGGTCTCGCGCGCGAAGGCGGCGCAGTGGGTGCAGGTGAGGGAGAAGAACTCCTGCACCGTAGTCTTGGCGTCGGCATTGCCGATGGCGCGGTCGGCCTCGTGCGGGTCCGCGGCGTGCGCCGGGCGGGCGCCCAGCACGGCCGGGACAGCGAGGCTGGTGGCAACAACGGATAGTAGGCGACGGCGATGAATCGGCATTGGAACCTCTATATGTGGTAGATTAGGATCGTGGCGTCCGGTTTGTCGAGGGTTTCCGGCGCCGCGCCCCGTCGGCCAGCACCGCACGGCCCAGCGAGGCCAGTGCGGCACGCAATTCCCCCTCGGGCACGGCTGCCACCGCTTTGTCGGCCGCTTCGGCGACCCAAGGCGGGGTCGGCGGGACGACGGGGGCCTGCGGCGCAATCGACGTGGTCTGCACGAAACGCAGGCTGTGGACAGTGGTGCTGCCCAGATGGGTGTTGATGCGGCTGATCAACTCCGTCGCGTAGTGTTGCAGCTCCATCGCCACCGGGCCAGCGCAGGCGATCGTCAGGGTGCCGGCACCAAGGCGGCGCGGCACGCTGACCGCGGCCAGCATGGGGCCGACGATGGCCTCCCAGTCGGCGATGACCTGACCGGTGCCGGCGCCCTTCGCCCGGAACGCTGCGCGCGCGATGCGGGGCACCAGCGCGCCGAGGGGCCGCGGGCCATAGACGTGCCGGTCGGCGATTGCCATACCGGGCTTCGTGTTGTCCTCGTCCGCCATAGCCCCCACTGGCGCCTCCGCCGAGTCGCTGCTGCGCTGGTACGACCGTCACCGGCGCCGTCTGCCCTGGCGCGCGCTGCCGGGCAAGGTGCCCGATCCCTACCACGTCTGGCTCAGCGAGATCATGCTGCAGCAAACCACCGTGGGGGCAGTGATACCCTACTATGAACGCTTCTTAATCCGATTTCCCACCGTGGAGTCGCTGGCGGCGGCGCCGTTGGACGACGTGCTGACGGCCTGGGCGGGGCTGGGCTACTACGCCCGCGCCCGCAACCTGCATGCCTGCGCTCGGACGGTGGCGGCGGCGGGCGGGTTTCCGCGTGACCTGGCGGGGCTGGGGGCGCTGCCGGGGATCGGCGAGTACACGGCTCGGGCGGTTGGGGCGATCGCGTTCGACGTGCCGGCGGTGCCGGTGGACGGCAATGTCGAGCGCGTGGTGGCTCGGCTGTTCGGCGTGGAGGCGCCGTTGCCCGGCGCCAAGCCGGTGCTGCGGGGGTTGGCGGACCGGCTGGGTGCCGATCCCGACGCGGCGGCGCGGCCGGGCGACTTCGCGCAGGCGCTGTTCGACCTGGGCGCGACGGTGTGCACGCCGGCTTCCCCTGCCTGCGGGTTGTGCCCATGGATGGCGGGCTGTGCCGGGCGGTTGGCCGGCATCGCGGGAGAGCTGCCTCGGCGGGGCGCGAAGCCGGCGCGTCCGCTGCGGCACGGGGTGCATTTCTGGCTGGAGGATGCGGGGGGGAACGTACTGCTGCGGCGGCGGCCGGAGGCAGGATTGCTCGGGGGCATGGCGGAATTGCCGGGGACCGACTGGCGCGCGTTGCCCTGGCGTCCGGAGGAGGCGCTGGCGCTGGCGCCGATGGCAGCTTCGTGGCGGCCGGCCGGGCAGGTGCGGCACGGTTTCACCCATTTCGCTCTGACGCTCGAGCTGTTCGCCGCCCGGGTGGACCGGGTGGCGGCGGAAGGGTTTCTGCACCCCGTGGGGGAATTGCGCGCGGCGGCGCTGCCGTCGGTGATGCGGAAATGCGTGGCGATGGCCGCGGGGTTGGCAGGGTCTTCCGGAGGCGCCGCCGGGCGCGGCGACGCGGGAGGCGCGGTGGAACCTGTCATTGCGAGGCGCGCAGCGCCGAAGCAATCCCCTGCCTGACGAGCGTACCTCGGCTCGTCAGGCAGGGAATTGCTTCGTCGCTTCGCGCCTCGCAATGACAGGTTGTTCCGGCGATTCCACTCACGGTGAAAGCGCTCCGACTTCGACTTTCCGCATTTTCCACGGGCCTTGCGGGGTCCCGGATGCTCGTCACGCGGCGCAGGTGCTACTGGCGTCCGGTATATTTATCGGAGAAGACCGCAAAGACGCAGAGATCGCGAAGCGTCCTGCTTGGCGGCCTCTGCGTCTTTGCGATCTTCTCTTATGAATATACCAGATGCGAACGGCTCCTGCGACGCCGCAGCGCGCAACACCACGGACGGGCCGTGCAGGCCTTCTGCTATCGAGATCCGCATCAGATTGTGCGCGGCAGAGTAT
>Ga0182016_10007843_pt1 | contig 10892 bp, 3 predicted proteins | sample 712S2MmetaG_FD_120491 | JGI IMG/M metagenome (GOLD analysis project Ga0182016, IMG submission 120491) | Permafrost microbial communities from Stordalen Mire, Sweden - 712S2M metaG | ecosystem: Environmental > Terrestrial > Soil > Wetlands > Permafrost | place: Sweden: Stordalen | collected...
ATCCACATCCGGCAATCGTGTTTCCAGCCGCAGTGAAAGCAACGGTACCTGAAGGATTAACCGGGGTGAATGTGGCGCCGCCCAGCTGCGCCGTAAACGTCACTGAGGCGTTGACGTTCGAAGCCGATGTGCCGGTGCTCGATGTCAGCGTCAACGTGGCTGGGAGCGCGGTGACGGTCTGGGTCAGCGCGGCTGGCGTCGATACGGTGAAATTCAGGTCGCCCGAGTAGGTCGCCGTGATTGAGTCTGAGGGAGCAACCAGCGCGGAAGTCGTGCAGGTCGCCTGCCAGTTTCCCGCGACCAGAGTCGGTCCCACGGATCCACATCCGGCAATCGTGTTTCCAGCCGCAGTGAAAGCAACGGTACCTGAAGGATTAACCGGGGTGAATGTGGCGCCGCCCAGCTGCGCCGTAAACGTCACCGTGTCGTTGACGTTCGAAGCAGCCGTGCCGGTGCTCGATGTCAGCGTCAGCGTGGCGGGGAGCGCGTTGACGGTCTGCGTCACGGCAGGTGAGGTTTCGCCGATTCCTGGGTCATAGATAGGATCCCCACTGTAGACGGCGGTGAGGGAATCGGTGCCCGCCGTGAGCATCTGCGTAGTGCACGTCGCGGTTGAGGTCAGACTCGGCGAAACACCCTGGGTGACACTGACGTTGGTACAGTCGGAGAGGGCTGTGGCACCGCTGTCGAATGTGACGGTACCTGAGGGCGCAGGGTTAGGGGTTACACCTGTCAAAGTCGCAGTCAACAAAACCCCCTGGTTCACGCTTGAAGCGGGAGTCGGTGACGGCACCAGCACAAAGCTGCCTAAGGGGGGATCTGACTGCAGATTGGGCAGCACGGTAAATTCTGTCCCCGGTGTGGAGGAGCCAATGTTGCCATTGGCCGTAGCCAGGCTAGCGTGTCTGCGATTCGCGCCGCCAATAGCGGTCAACCCACCGGGACCGGTTCCCACCGCCAGTGCCGATGCGGTCTGCAGAGTCCCATCCCCGCGTCCGTATAGCACGCTAACCGTCGAATCGGTGAAGTTGGCAGTGGCCACATCCGCTTTGCCGTCGCCGTTGAAATCCGCGACCACCAGCGGCCCTGGCTGGTTTCCCACCGCATAAGGAACAGCCGCCTGGAACGTGCCGTCGCCGTTGCTTTGCAGCACCGCAACCGTGTTATCGGTGGAGCGCGAAACCAGAAGGTCGAGGCCAGATCCGGTCAGGCTTCCCAGCGCGATCGATGCAGGACTGTTTCCCATACTGAAGCCTGTTCCCGGCGTGAACTTACCGGTTCCATTGCCGATCAGCACGGTGGCCGTGCCGGGCGACTGGCAGGTAGCATCCGAGCCGCAGCGGTTGGCTGCGATGATGTCCAGATTCTTGTCTCCGTTAATATCTCCCAAAGCGATCGAATTTGGCGAATAGCCGACCGCGTAGCTCACCAAGCTTTGGAAGGTTCCGTCTCCCGTGCCGAGCAGGACTTCAACACTGCCAGGTTGAGCGCACTTTGTGCTTCCGCAGTCCTCCACGACGGCGAGGTCGGGATTTCCGTCGTTATTCACATCGCCTACCGCGAGCGCGACGGGTGCGCCGCCCAAGGCATAGTTCGTCTGCTGCTGGAAGGTGCCGTCGCCGTTGCCCAACAGCACCGAAACCGTCTTATCCAGTCGATTGGCTGCGATAATGTCCAGTTTTTTGTCGCCGTTTACATCGGACAGCGCCACCGATACTGGGCCATTGCCCACAGTGTACGTGGAAGAGAGATGATAATTTCCTTTGGAGTCCGTAAGAAATATAGCTACGTTGCCCGCCGAGGCGCAGGTGGAGTCGGAACCGCAGTAATTGGCAACCACCAAGGCAGGGACATTGCTCCCGTTCAAGTTGCCCGAAGCAATCGAAACTGGCTGCACGCCTGCCAGATAGGAACGAGCAGCCTTGAAAGTGCCGTCCCCATTGCCGGACGGTACGCTTACAGTCTGCGACGCATGGTTGATAATTGCCAAATCGACATGACCGTCCCCATAGAAATCGCCCGCGACGGCGGCAACGGGCGCGCTACCGGCCACAAAGTCAACCGAAGCCTTGAACGTCCCGTCGCCGTTTCCATTGAGAACGCTGAAGGTGTTGCTGCTATTGTTGATGACCACCAAATCCGGTAGACCGTCTCCATTCACATCCGCTACCAATGTGGATACAGGCTCGTTCCCAACCGCATAGGACGCGGGGGGCGCAAAGGTTCCGTCACCCTTGCCTAGCAGCACCGACACGAGCTTCTGGCCCGGCTGTGTAACGATCAAATCGATATTGCCGTCTTTATTGAGATCTGCGGACTCGATCGACGAAAGTGATCCGGTAGCGACGCTCGCATCCGGCAGAACGCGAAATAGTCCTGCGCCTTTGCCCAGCAGGATGCTTACCGTACTGTCTGCGTTTGCCACGGCAAGGTCGGCACGGCCGTCGTTGTTGAAGTCTGCGGCGGTGAGCGCTGTGGGCGTCTTGCCCAAGGAACGCAAAACAGGCGTTTGCAGATTTCCTTTACCGTCGTTGAGGAAAATGGCAAGCAGCTTGGCGGAGGATCCGGCAACTGCCACATCCACCTTTCCATTCTCGTTGAAATCGCCCGTGACGATGAAGGATGGTTTGAAACCGACCGTATAACCTTGCCGCGGTTGCAGCGTCCCGTCCCCATTGCCGAGAAGCACGCTGATCGTACCCTCGGACTCGTTGCAGACAAGTACATCTGGCTTTCCATCCCCGTTGATGTCAGCCACTAGAACCGCGCTTGGATGGGGTCCCGCGTCATAGTCGGTTCCGGGAGCAAACTTGCCCTGCCCGGCTCCGAGAAACACACTAACTTTACCCGAGGCATAGTCCGCGGTTACCAGATCCAGCTTGCCACTCTGCCTCAGATCGCCCGTTGCCACGCTCGATGGAGCATAGCCGAGAGGAAATGAAGGCGCGACAAGGAAAGTGGAGGGCCCAGCCTGGTTCACTGATGAACCAGAAATAGCCGATGCAGCCGACTGTGCGCGCAGCCCGCTCACGAAACATGCGCTGAACATCAAGAAAAGAATTGTAACCAGCGCATTCCTTCCAGAAAGGAGAAACCACTTATAGCGATTCATTTCGATTCTCCGAACAGATCGACGGGCATCCACGCCTAGAGTTGGGAACTTCTGCGAAGCACGATTTAGTACCTGGCAGCAGGAGCATCTTAGAGCTGTTTGCGCGAAGTTGGCGCACAGTGGAAGAACAAATGACTACCAAGACCAACAAGTTACAGCAAGGATCGTGTTGCGCCGATCAACGGCGCTTCATGCGATCGGCACACTGAATTATGGTGTTGTGACACAATTATGGTGTTGTGACACACCGCCTCTTACAACTCATCTGCAAACTTAACTGCATTGGAAAGCATTGATTCTACGTGTGGCGAAACAGTAGCACTTTTGAAAAAAATGTGTCAAGCAAAAAAATCGTAAATTAGTACACGATCGAATATGGTCATGTCGGACTAAGTAATTGGTGAAGCCGTTCTCGTCGTCCTGAAGGCATTTCAAGATCCCGCGGACGCAGGAAATGGAAGATGAGCATCGTTGGCCGGACCTCACGGCATCAACTCGCGTCCTGTTAGGATTGGCGTCCGAGGCCGAGTTGCACTGGCTGCGGCATCCATCGCAAATGAGTTGAGGAACCGGGGCCGGTGAAAAGGCGGCAAACCGGGTCATAGTGCTAATAACGCAGCCGGGGTATAGTTACTTGCGCAATCGAGTGAGTGCTCCCGATTTTGTTGCCTGATTCAGAATGGCCTGGCATCTGGACTTCGTCTCCGGACCGGCAAAGTCGATGTTCGCCGAGACTTGTTCGGCCAAGTCGCGAAGCCCAGACTTATCGTGATTGCGAAGCGCGATTTTGCACTTGCCAATGAGATCTGCAAGGCTGCGATCCGCAATGTCCCGCATCCTTGCGCGGAAAAACTCTGTGATTGGCTTGGCAAAGGAAGAATCGCCGAAAGCTGCGCCCACGCGCTGCATCGTCTGTTCGCCTGCGCGAAGGTCAGTCTCAAGGACGGCATAGGCCCTTCCAACGGTCCGGAAGATCGCCTGCTGTTGTTCTTCCCTGAGTGCGGATTCCGCGGCCTGCACTCGCAGCGATCTCCGGATGACAACCGGCTGCGCCTGTAGGAACTGAATGGCATCCGTGCGCTTTCCAGCCAGCGCCAATATCGCCGCGGAGGTCAATCCGGCCTCGACCTGAATCCGGAGCGCCTCTCGGCGCGCGATAGCCTGTTCGAGAAGCAAGCGCAATGCGGCGTCGTCATTCTGCTGAAGTGGATCCTCAAGAAACGTGATCGCTTCGTCAAATGCCGAATCTCCAATCAGCGCATGAGCCTGCTCAATTCGGCTCCGCAAGATGTTTTGACGCCGATGCTCTCCCTCTTCCTGACGGGCAAAATCCAGCAAAGAATCAATTTCGTCTGTGGCAATACCTTCCCGCCGGCAAAACTCCAAAATGTGAACGGCATCCGCATCCCGGTCGCTTTTGATGGCCTCACGGGCCTGGGACAGGTACTCGTCCCGGCGCTCTTCCACGGTCTGCTTGCTGATCCGTTCGGTCAACAGCTTTTCCAACGTCAGCAGGCGCTCTTCCTCCGGGAACCGTTGCCGCGCCGACTGAACCCGCTCCAACGCCTCGCGGGGACGGAGATCGCGGCACGCCTGAACCGTGTCTTCCACAAATCGGCGATTCTCCTGATTCCTGATCTCCCGATCGAGCTGTGCATTGAGCCGGATCAGCGCCGACTCCGAAGGCATTTGAATCATGGCTTCCTGAACCGATCGCTGGACGCGCTGGATCTCTTCGAAGCTGGATGCCGAGATGGCTTCCCCTTCAAGCTGCGCGACCAGTTCTTTCCGCCTGATTTGATCAAGCCCGGAATTGGCATCTCCAAGAAGAAGCTGCAGCTCCGGATTGGTTGGTTCAAGGAGTTCTGCCTTGCGCAGGATGGCAAGCGCATCCTGGTAGCGTCCGGAGTTGAGTTCGCCGCGAGCGGATTGCAGCAGCGCCCTCGCCTCTGCCTGCTTTTCCGCCTTTTCCGCTTCCTTGGTCAGAAGGTCGACGAGCATCATGCCCTTTGAGTTGAGCTTGTCGACCTTCAGCGCTTTCCGGACGGCTGCAATCGCCGCTGGATAGTCACCTTCGCGCCGCGCGGAATCGGCCTGGCGCAAAAAACCGCGGATGCGCTCCTGCTTTTGTTTCTCTTTCTCAACCCGTTGGCGCAGCTTTGCCAATTCGACGCTTTCGCTATCCAACTCGAGCCCCTCCTCGAGAAGGGCAAGGCTGCGGTCGAATTCCTTGCTGGCGAGCAAACCCTCAGCCTGCTGACGGATCAGCTGAATTCGCTCCGCGCGCATGCGCAGGCCAAGTTGCCTTTGAATCTCAGTCAATAGCTCGCGGGCCTCGGTATGCCTGGTTTGGATCTTCAACAGCTGCTGCAGCACTTCGCGAGCGCGAAGCAGGTCCTGCGCCTCGAACAACCGCTTTGCCTCCGGCAACATTTCCCGCGCCTGATCCTGCCGGATCTCCGCGATCGCCGTGGTCAGGTCCGCCTCCATTTCGTCGGCTGACGGGTAACGATCGTCAGGAGACTTTGCCAAAGCCTTGTCGACAATCGCTTCCAGGCCCGGAGGAATGCCTTTGCACTTGGCGCTCAACGGAGGATGTGGGTCGTTCAGTATCCTCTGCATCAGTTCGAGCTCCTCGCCGGAAAACGGGAGTTCGCCGGCTAACAGCTGATACAGAACTACTCCGGCGGCAAAGATGTCCGAACGGCGATCCAATGGCTTATCGCGGAGCCGCTCAGGCGCCATATAAGGAAGTGTGCCGATAATGCGGCCGGGACGGGTGATGCTGAGATCCTGGTTCTTCTTGTCTTCCAGCCGCGCAATGCCGAAATCCAACAGCTTCACTCTTCCATCCGGCTGGACATAAATGTTCGCGGGCTTCACGTCGCGGTGGATGACATTGCTTCGATGAGCATATGCGAGCGCGGAACACAATTCCTCGACAATCCTGAGGCGATCGACGATCGGCAGTTGTTCACCGGAGCCAATGAGCTTGTCCAAAGGACTGCCGTCGACCAGTTCCATCACGATGAATGGAACTCCGTTGTGATCTCCAAGCTCGAAAATGGTCACGATGTTCGGATGCTTGAAGCTGGCCGTCTTTCGACCCTCCTCGTAAAAACGCGCCAGCATCTCGGAGTCACCCCTGATGCCCTCAGTGAGCGTCTTGATCGCTACCTCGCGGCCCAGGCGCCTATCGATGCCGCGGTACACCACACCCATCCCCCCGTGTCCAAGCACACCCACAATGTCATACTTTCCGATCTGTTCGAATGCTCCTGTGGGGTTGTTTCCGGGAGAATCCACCTTTTTTCCGCCTCTCGCGTGTCCGTCCAATCTTCAAAAAAGCACTGCTGCCGTCCAAATCACTGCGGCGCGACGCCTCCAACCACGTGCATATTGAATTTCTGCGCAAGAAACACCTTGGCATGTTCACGCTCGGCGGTGCCATTCTCTGTGGTGCAGCTCAGAAACCGCAGGTAGTATTCGCCCGCGCCGTCGTCGTTCTCTTCCTGTTCCCGCGACTTGCCCACTTCGTAGATCTGGTGGGGTAGTTCCTGCACTTGCAACAGAACCTTCTGAACCAGATCGTTGCGAACGTCGTTCTCCAGAGCCGTCTGCAACTCGGTCTGGTCTGGAGCCGTCTCATCTCGCTTTATATTGTTCAGGTCGTCTGCCTTCACATCCTGCAGAGTGACGAAATCCTTGGGATCGTCTTTTTCAACCGAGATTGGATCTCCCATCCGCCCGCTCAGAATGTCGCCAATGCGAAACTGCAGCTTGATGGTGTTCTTGATGTGGGCGGTCTTTTGGATGTATTGGTACGACCGGGTCACATCGACCGTATGGGTTTTTGGCAGTCCATCTGCCACTGCCTGTGCCGCCTCAATTGCACTATTGTCGGCGGCTATCTTGGCAGCCATCTGCTTGACATCGTGTTTCTTGCCCTTCGCTTCCGCACCGCCTAACTCGGATTGATCGGTGGTAAGTTGCCGCTTAGCCGCCTCCAGGGCGTTATCGGCTTTTACCCATTCGGGGCTCGGCTCCTCCCGTGTTGCAACTCGATAACTCGAGTCCCGTGGCTCAGATTTGAAAGTCTGTGTAATCTGATGTTCCAGCACAACGCCGGCCAGTTGAAAATCAGGATCCACTTCCCCTTTCGTTTCCCCAAATCGGACCGCGGTAAATGTTGGACCTTCAAGCGCCCCGATCACTGCGTCCTCAAGCTGGTGGCTGAAGCCGACGCTCCGCTGCGAGGTCTGGTCAAGGAACTGAACACGAATCGATATCTTCGAGTGCATTGCATGGGCCGCAGTGTTGGCCGTCATCAGTTCGTGCGCCGCCTGATTGGAACGCTTGTAATGCAGGGCTTCCTGAAGGTAGGTCCAGCCCAGTTCGGTGCCGGATCCGGAAGGCTTGGTAAGGTAGGCCCTGGCCTTTTCGACGAAGTAATTGCTCAGGTCGTCCCCAAGGATATCCAAAGTGTCCTGGTAGGAGTCGACTTTGCTTAAGTCGTAGGCCCGCTCAAGGTAGGTGTATGCCTTCTCAATTCCGATTTCGTCGGACAGGCCGCGGATGGGACTGTTGGCCTTTTGCAGCTCCTTCTCCGCCTTCACTGCGCTCTGGACATAGGGGTCCTTCAGCCTCTCCAAATCGTCGGCGACCAGCGCCTGCTGGGCAGGAGTCAGGAAGTAAAGCGTTTCAAGAGCATCGATCATATCGTTCTGCTGCTCGTAAGTCTTGCTGATCTCCAGCGCTTTCGCGGCCGCGGCCTTGTCCTGGGCGATCACCAGTTGGCGGTGAGCTTCCTTGAGAAAACCCTGTACATCCGGGGTGTCTTTCGCTTTTACGGCCTTCTCATATTGTTTGATGGCCTTTTGCCAATCGCCTGCATCGCCAAACTGCTTTCCCGTTTGCAGATCATAGCCGTAAGCTGCATCGATGACCGCCTCAAGGCGCGGGATTTCGTCTGCGAATGCCCGCGACGGAGCGATGAATTCCATCGCCTGGTCCATTTGCTTGGCCACCACCGCGGATTCGGCCGACCGCAGAGCGCTGTCGAGAGCATTGGAGGCCATCATTACATCGTTAAGCAGGTTCTGGCCGACGGCAAGTGCGGAGTCGATTCCGTTGATGGCGTCGCTCAGCTTCTTTGCATTCTGCAGGTGGATATACCCCGGAGTACGGCCCCTAAGGGCAACCTGATAGGCGTCCAGCTCTTTGCGTCCCTGCGCTGCGATATCGGTAAGATTTGCGCGAATTTTCCCCAGAACCTCCGCTATCGGCGGCAGGTCGGCGTTCGTGGCCCTCGCCTTATCTGCGTAGTCCTTGGCATCCTTCAAATCCTTATAGGATGGCGATTCACTTGCCGCGGATCTCTGGAAGGCGCCAAGGGACGCCTGGCTGGCCTCCACATAGAGCGATGCCAGAGCGAGGTTTGCCAGAACGATATGCGATGAAGCCGGATACAGGGAAATGTACTTCACCCAGCCGGCGGCGTCCGCGGCCCTTTGTGCGCGCAAAAACTCGGCAAACTCCTGGTCGGGGGCCAGAACAAACACCAGCTTCACGCCCTTTGCCAGGGGTGGTACACCAGAGGGCGCATCGCTGGAGGGAACGATTAAGGTTCCGCCGAGCGGGCCTCGATCCACAAGTTCTGAGAGGGTATAGGTTCCGCCGTGGTCAAATTTCACGTTGTCCGGCACCACACACAGCGTCTTATCCCCCTCGGAGTAGTGGAGAATGCCGTCTTTATCGCGCTCCAGAACCGCGCTTGAAGCCAGTATGACCTTTTGCATCTTGCCGTATATCGTCTTGTCGACGGGCTCGTTTTGAAAGGGAGTGCAATCGCGCAGTTCTGCCTTGCCGTTGATCAGCACGTCCCCAAGTTGCACATAGGCGGCGCCGGCCGGTCCATCATAGAGTTCAATTGCCATCAGGGAAGGCAGTTTGGCCAAGGCAGTTTGCGCACACCAGCCCAGTCCAAGGACTAACAGGGCAACCGACTTGAGCAGAAAACCCGGCAATCGACTTACTTCACGTATAACAACGTACAATGTCATACCATCCCCAAGGCACTATTCAAACCGGTAGTTCGATCCCACTTGGCATTCAAATGACTACAGGAAAAATGACTGTCTGCGCTATGCGCGAAAGTGCCGCCAGTTTGATCCGGTGATCGCACCGGGAAGCACCGATCCAATTTTTTCGAGCATTAGCTTCGTCTGATAAGCTACCATCTCCTCCATAGAGGTGCAATGGATTTTGCTCACCGGCGAGCCGGAGACAGGAAAGTTGCGTCACAATCAAAATGGCCGCAGTCCAGCAAACTCGACAATCCGATCAGTCCGCGACTGCATCACTGCCATCGGCCGGGGAGCCCGAACCGTCGGTTCGGGCTGTTCTGTCGATTCGGCTGTGGAGGCCCCAAGATCCTGACGAGACAGACGAATTTCTCTGGGAAAAGAACGATCCAGCGGTCTGTCTTGCCCTGGACCTGATTTCGTCTTCTCAAGGGATCGTATTTGCACCCCGCAGCGGGTTTATGGTCGTCGGGTTCACGGGAATTCAACCAGCAATCCTGGCTGCGCGGCGCCTGCAATGGGCTCTTCAGGGACTCTCGGAGGCGGACCCATTTTCAGGAACGGCTGCCGCAATTCTGCTTCATTGCACGGATCATCCGGCTGGCCAAGGGGTGGAGATATCGGAAGCAGATCACGCAGTTCTGCTTACGGTTTCGCAGGCTGCACGGGGGCAAATTCTTCTCAGCACAAAGGCTGCCGAGATCCTGAAGGATCTGCCAGGTCTGCCCCTGCGGTCCGTGACCGGGGCCGTTCTGTGTGAGCTTCTGTGGAACAACCCTGGGGAAAAGACGAACCGCTCCTCAGATGAGGAGATGCTTTCAGAATTCATCAAACAGAATGGTTTGGAGAGCCTGGCACCAGCATCCGCGCCGGGACAAACCGTCTCCCCGGCAGGCTTCGCGGCAGGCGCCATCGCAGCCGAAGCTTCCACGCGAGCGCGGGGTCAGGAGATTGTCGAAGGCAGCACAGCGGATTCGGCCATAGGCCAGCGAGCCATGATGCGTCTTCTGATTGGTGCGGCGTGCGCGGTTGTGGTTGTGCTGGTGGTTGCGGTGGCTGTCGTTTTTTCTAACAAGAAGCAGGCAAACCCGGCGCCGATTGCAGTTCAGCAGAGCGCTTCGACGGCCCTCGCTTCAGTGCCCGCGGTTCCGCAACAGCAGAGCCCGCCGTCTAATCCGGCGCCGCTTCCAGTGGTCGCAGCTCCGGCGGCGCCCAAAAATACCAACAAAGCGGCTCGGACGAGTCGGAAGCAGGATGAGACCGCACCCGGCAGGGGAGCCTCTTCCGAAGTGGGAAAAACTCACGAGACTTCGCCAAAGACAAAGCCTGCCGGGTGCGATCTCGATTCGAGCATGATTCCCAAAATGCTCGATCAGGCAGAGAGAACCCGGGAGGAGGGTGACTATGCCGGCGCCCGGAGGCGGTTTCTCAGTGTGTTGGCCTGCGAGTCCACCAACGCGCGTGCCCGCGAGGGCCTGGAGCGGACTGAGTCCGCCATGAAGCACCGATAGCAGGAAGCCGGGAAGCGCATCTAACCTGCTGGACGGCAGGATTCCAGCTCAGCGGCGATTACTGACCGGTCGAGTCCCATATCTTCAGCAGGGCTGGGGAAACATAATCGCGCATCGGTTGGTAGTTCGCCTTGCGGGCCTCTTGAAACGCCGTCAGCGCGTCGGGAGTGGGGCCCTTCCACTGCG
>Ga0182016_10007844_pt1 | contig 10889 bp, 7 predicted proteins | sample 712S2MmetaG_FD_120491 | JGI IMG/M metagenome (GOLD analysis project Ga0182016, IMG submission 120491) | Permafrost microbial communities from Stordalen Mire, Sweden - 712S2M metaG | ecosystem: Environmental > Terrestrial > Soil > Wetlands > Permafrost | place: Sweden: Stordalen | collected...
ACGACCGACGACTTCGAGTCCTACGACTACGCGCGCGCAATCGAGCGAACCGAGACCTTCTTCTGGTCGTTCTGCGACGACTACGTCGAACTCGCCAAGATCCGCGCCTACGGCGCAGCGAACGAAGGCGCCACCGACTCGGCGCGGGCCACGCTCGCCATTGCGCTCTCGGTACTGCAACGGCTCTTCGCACCGATTCTTCCTTTCGTCACCGAAGAGGTGTGGCACTGGTGGCACGAGACCTCGGTGCACACGTCGCCGTGGCCGACGGTGGGCGAACTCCCGGTCCTCGATGGCGCGGCGTCAGGGTCGCTGTATCGACCGGTCTGCGAAGTGCTCGAGGCGATCCGACGTGAGAAGAGTTCGGCCAAGGTCTCCCAGCGTGCAGAGGTGGCGTCAGTCCTGGTGCGCGCGCCCGCGGCGTTCCTCGACGGCGTTCGAAGCGGCGAAGACGACCTCAAAGCCGCGGGCGCGGTGCGCCTGCTCACCGTGGACGAAGCGGACGACATCTCGTTCGTCGTCGCGCTGGTCCAAGAGTGAGCGTCGTAAATATTTAGTATTCAACGAGACACAGTGTGTATCTCCTCGTCACAAAGGTTTAATTGGGCTGACCGCTCGGACACCGACCCCTACCGTTAACTTCGATATGGGAGGTTGAAATCATCGTGATGACCAAGGGAAATGGACTCAAGAAATCTCGGCGCTTGGTGTTGGCCGCAATGACGCTCGTAGGTGTCGCGGGAGTCCAACTCGCCACCGCCGCTGCATCCTCGTCAGCGACCGTGACGAATCCCGCGACCGCCAAGGTCGTCGGCGGTCGCTTCGTCTCGACCGTCGTCCTCGATGGTGGCCTCATCATCGTGAAGCCCGCCCCCGCGACACTCCAGTCCCAACAGGGCATCGGCGGCATGACCGCCAAGATCTGGGCGACGACCGAACTGTTGAATTTCCAGCCCCAGACCTTGGGCTACGGCATCGTGACGGTGCGAGGATCGTCGACGACCTCCAAGCCCATGAAGGGCACCGCCGCGTGGGTGGGCTTCGCCAACGGTAACTCCTCCGCCTGCATCAAGAAGAGCGGTGCCTATCGCTCGAACGGTGAGGCGTTCGTCGTCATCGGTGACGAGAAGGGCACCCCCGCCGACGTCTACGTACCGCCGGGTTGTGGGCTGACGCGTTTCTCCGGCCTGCGCGTACCGAGTGAGCAGATGTCGATCAAGTGGTACCAGGAAGGCCGGGCGTCGTCGAAGGGCGCTATCACGTTCCGCGCGACCATTCCCCACTGCGCAACGTTCGGGGCCCTCACGGCCGTTGACGGAGCGGGCGCGTTGAAGGTCTCGATCCTCGCCCAACGCCCGGACCAGACGTCGCTGACCTGCGTCCCCGACGTTCACAGGATCTCAATTCCACTGGCGAAGACCGCGGCGAAGGCCGATGCATTTCGCCTCGTGCACGCACCAGTAGGGCCGGTTCGAGAAGTGACGCCCCACTAGGTCGTTGGCTGCACCAGGTGTCGTCACCGACATCACCTGAGCGTTACGTGAGCACCTCACCGGTGCCGACACTTCGTACGAGCACCTCGTCTTCGCTCACGTCATAGATCGCGAACTGGTCCCAGGTCCGGGCCAGTTGACGCGCGAAATCGACACTCTGGTCGACCAGAGCGAAGCCCGATTCACCGGGCCACTCGCCGCTCGGGTCTCGACCCACGGCGTTGTGGAACTGCACGCCGCGGCGCACGAGGTCAGCGAGCAACTCACCGCGGCGATCCTCATTCACTTCGACGTCCGTGGCGCCGCTGAATGGGTTGTCGGACGTCAACACGGTGAAGGGGCCGAGCTCTCGTGCGGCCACCGTGGCGCTCAGCCACTCCCCCGAGGGCACTTCGACGACGAGCTCCGTCGGCGGCACCTGGTAACTCTTGACCAGTTCGTCCGTCATCACGGGCCTCGGCGCGGCGACTGACTCGGCGAAGGCCACGGCCGCTCGCGTCGTCGCTGACGTGCGGGGACTGGCGGTGATATCGAAGGCGTGTTGCGTGAAGGGCAGTTCGACGTAGTAGATGGGCGCGACGGCCTCACGTCGGAACTTGTCGACGAAATCGCGCGCGACGTGCACGTCGACGAGCGTGTCATTTCGTCCGTGGACGACGAGAAAGGGAGGCGCGTTGACGTGGATTCGTTCGTACGGCGAGAGCGAACGATAGAGGGGCTCGTTCTCTTCGTAGGAAACTTGGACAATCCGGCGCTCGAGCAGGATTCGAATTCCCCTCCCGAGTCCGTGCCAGTGCGACTCGTCGCCGGTCATCTCGAGCACCCCGTAGAAGGGCATGGCGCCACGCACCGACCAGTCGGTGACGCCTTCCATGTCACTCGGGCGCCACGTGGGATCGTCCTGGGTGAGGGCCACCAGCGCGGCGAGATGCCCCCCGGCCGAGCCGCCCGAGATGACGACGCGCTCGGGGTCGCCGCCGTAGGTCGCGATGTTCTTCTTGACCCAACCGAGCGCCCGCGTGACGTCGAGAATCTGCGCGGGCCATGGATGGTGCGGTGCGAGTCGGTAGTTCGGAACGACGGCGATCCATCCGCGTCGCACGAACTCGTGCAGCATCGGACGGCCCTGCTCGCGTTTGTCGCCCATCATCCACGATCCACCGTGGATGAAGAGGACGACCGGAGCGTGCAGCGGGGTGGTGGACAAGCGCCACACGTCGAGTCGCTGTCGTGGCAGTGGACCATACGAGACGTTCTTCACCAGTTGCATGTCACGAGGGTGGAAAGGAAACTGTGCGGCGGTTCGCCACCACGAACCGAAGCGGTCGTCGCGGGGTCGAGGTATCTCGAGGGGACGCAGTGGTGCGCAACGCATGGCGAGACGCACGATGCGTCGCGCGTAGAACGCGATGGCGATCAACGCCAGGTTCTCCACGACGCTGACGATGGCGAGGACCGACACGAGCAGGCTGATCCACGACGTCGTGGGCCAGCCCCACCACGCGAGCAGACCGAGCAGCGCCAATTCGGTCACGATCCCCTGGGCCGGCAACTCACCGGCCGCCCAACCAACGGGGTAGGCCAGGACCGCCGACAGACCCCGGCGACCCGGGCGCAGCGCGGTCGCGGCGGAGATCACGAGGAACGCGCTGAGCGCAGCGGCGAAGTAGGCCATCTGTCTAGTTTGCCGGTTCGCGCCCGCGGCGTGACCCAGTACGTAGGCTGCCAGGTATGTCGAATCTGCCTCCTTCATTAGAGCGTCTGCGCGGCACCGTGGGCATCTGGACCATGACCCACGAGTCGTTGCCGGCCAGTCAAAGCGGCGAGGTCGCCAGCGAGATCGAATCGCTCGGCTACGCAGCGCTGTGGATCCCCGAAGCGTGGAGCCGCGAGGCATTCACGAGCGCCGGGCTCCTGCTCAGCGCGACATCGTCGATGGCCGTCGCGACGGGTATTGCGAACATCTGGGCTCGCGACGCCGTGGCGGCCAGCAGCGCGTCCAAGACGCTCAATGCGGCCTACAACGACCGTTTCGTACTGGGTCTGGGTGTCAGCCACCGACCGCTCGTCGAGCGCCTACGCGGTCACGAGTACGCCACCCCCGTCGTGGCGATGCGTGACTACCTGAGCGCCATGGACGCGGCACCAATGTTCGCGCCCGAAGGCCAACTCCGAGTCGCGCGAGTCATCGCGGCCCTCGGTCCCAAGATGCTCGAACTGGGGGCCACCTTGGCCGACGGCGTACATCCGTACTTGGTGACCCCAGAACACACGCAACTCGCGCGTGCCGCGGTGGGCGACAAGTTCGTGGGCGTTGAACAGGGAGTGGTCCTCGGCCAGAGCCACGAGGAGTACCTGAAGCGCGCCCACGCCTACCTCGAGATCTACACCGGCCTCGACAACTACAAGAACAGCTGGCGACGTCACGGTTTCAGCGACGAGGACTTCGTTCGCGGCGGGTCCGAACGGCTCTGTGACGCCATGGTCGTGCACGGTGACGAAGGTGACGTGCTCGCTCGTATCGATGAGCATCGCCAGGCCGGAGCCGACCACGTCTGCCTCCAGGTGCTGGGCAATGACTTGAATGAGCCGCCGCTCGAGGAATGGCGCCGGCTGGCACCCGTCGTTACCGCGACGTCGCGGACAACTTAGCTTTCGTTCCCACCAGGGCCGAAGATAATGACGTCGCCGGGTCGCGTGCCCGACGAACCGCGCAGGAGTCGCACGAACGAACCAATGACGAACAACGTCACGAACTCGAGTACCCCGATGAAGATCCAACCGATCGTGATCCAGAACAGACCCACGGCGAGGCCCTTGAAGAAGCCGTCACGGATCATCGCGGCGATCCATAGGGGCACCCAGGCCACCATCCAACTCACGAACGGGGCCACGAACGATGCAGCCACTCGGCGACGAACGCCGAGGTACACGGCGAAGATCGCCGTGGCACCAAAACCGATCCAGTAGTCGCCGCGATGCGCGCCGTGATGGGCTTCAGCGATGAAGATGACGACCGCCATCACGATCGACCAGAGAATCATTGGCGCCGTCACATTGCCTCGAGCTCGTTTTCTGGCCTGGATGAAGACTGCGCTCATAGCCACAACTTAGTCAATGGGCCGCCCAATCTGACAAAGATTGACGGTACGCTGCAGTCGTGACCTTGGGCGTCCTCGCACTTCTGGGCTCGGGTGAGATCGCTCCCAGCATGACCAAAGTGCATCGTCAACTACTGAAACGCCTCGAGAGCGCTCGGGCCGTCTCCCTGGACACCGCCTATGGCTTCCAGGCCAATGTGCCCCAGATGACGGAGAAGATCGTGGAGTACTTCGCGACGTCGCTTCGCCTCGACATCAAGCCCCTGCACTTGATCTCTTTCGAGGGCTCATCCGAGGTCGAACGGGCGGTATTTCGCCAAGAGGTTCGTGCCGCGAACTACGTCTTCGCCGGTCCCGGGAGCCCGAGCTATGCCGTGCATCAATGGGCTCCTCTCGGCATCGACGAGGATTTGCGCGGAACGCTGCAAGGGGCCGGCGTCCTCTGTTTCGCCTCAGCCGCGGCACTGACGCTGGGGTCGCTCACGGTCCCCGTGTACGAGATCTACAAGGTGGGCACGAAGCCCCATTGGCTGCCCGGACTTGACGTCCTTTCGATGGCCGGGATCCGTGGCGCAGTCATCCCGCACTACGACAACGCCGAGGGTGGCAACTATGACACCCGATTCTGTTATCTCGGCGAAGAGCGCCTCCTTGAACTCGAACACCAACTACCCGACGACACGGGGATTCTCGGCGTCGACGAACACACCGCCGGCATCATTGACCTGGAGCACAACACGCTGAGTGTCCTCGGCAAGGGAGGCGTCTACTGGCGCCGTCACGGTTCGACGCGAACCTTCTCGAGCGGCTCGACGGTCGATCTCGAAGAGATTCAGAACTTCACGCCCGACGCGACAACGGTTCGCAGCGAGCCGGCCATCGACCAGAGTGACCTTGACACGCTCGTCGCCCTCGCCGGCCAAGGCGGACCGGCGTCGGCCGAGGCGATCGCCTCGCTGGCACGTCGAGCAACGACCGGGGGTGCTGGTTACATCGACCCCACGGACCTCGTGTCGGGACTTCTGGACCTTCGAGTGAAGGCACGCAGCGAGAGGAATTTCTCCTTGGCCGACGAGATCCGCGACGTGATCGTGGCCGCGGGTATTGACGTGATGGACACGCCCGCAGGCTCAACCTGGTCAATCAAGTAACGCTCGGCGATTTCAACTACTCACGCCGTCGTAACCACGCCATAGCGCGATTCCCTCTCGCCACCAACGTAAAGAGACCCTCTCCTTTCGGAGAGGGTCTCTTTACTTCGTGCGTGAAAGTTACTTCGTCGTGTTGTACTTCACGTGCGTTGATTCACCGTTCTTGAAGGTGATCGTCAAGGTGTGTACACCCGTCTTCGACGTCTTCTTGGTGGTGATGCGCAGAGAGAGCAACTTGCCAGTGTCGCCGTTCACGGTGACCTTAACGCCTGGGTCGTTGCTGGTGACCTTCGGCTGGCCATAGAAGTGCGTACCCGAGACCTTGACCGAAGAGGTCTTGCCGAGGTGAGCAACTCCGTGAGCAGCCAGAGCCTTAGGTGCGGGTGTCGCCGTGTTCGGGTTCGGACCGCCATTAAGGGTGAAGGTACCAGAACCGCCATCGACGTTGGTCAGTGTCACCGTGCTCGACGTGCCAGCAGTGGCATTCGAGTCAGTGGTCACCAGCAACGTCACAGTCGTGGGCGTCGAAGCAACGGCCAGGACCGTGTAGTCCGGGTTGGCGCTCGAGGCAGCGATGCCGCTCTGGAAGCCTGTACCGGTGATGGTGATCTCGCGGTTAGCGGTGAAGGTCGGTACGTAGTACACGCCCGTCACAGCCGGAACCGGGTTCACGGTGATGCTGTTCACTTCCGTGGCTGAACCGGCACCAATTGGGTTGGTGACAACGAGTCCGTCAAGAATCGCCGTGGAGCCAGAGAAGCTCACTGGTGTCACGAGGACCTTGATCTGGGTGCAGTCATTCGGAGTTCCGGTGCACTTGTCCAGAGGGTTGCTCGGGTTCGACACAGTAGTCGGACCGAACGTGTCAACACCAGCCACGGCGCCCGTTACGACGGCACCGGTAACGAAGCCGGTACCGGTGATGGTAACGGTCGTAGGCACACCATCAAGGATTGCCTTTGGCGTGCCGGTTATCGGCGAAGTCACAGTCGGTGCCGCAACGGCATTGAAGGCGTTCGTAACGTTTGGTGCCGTTGGCAATACGCCCGCACCACCGTTGGGGTTGGTGACTGTCGCAGTTTCCTGACTCGTCGTCGCGGGGGAACTGGCGAATGGCGCAGGAACGGTGACCGTTCCGTACACACCGTTCGGCGTCACCGAGGTGATCGTCGCGGTACCAGGAGTACCACCGGCCGCAACTGTGGCGAACGTCACCGTCGCACCAGCGCTGTACCCAGCACCGATGATGTAGAACGGCACCGCAGCCGAACCAGCGGCGATGTTGTCATCAGGCGTGTAGTTGCCCAGAACGCTGCTACTGATCATGAACGATGGCAGCGGGTCCGACACGATGGCGACCGCAGGTGTATTCGCGGTTGACGTCGCGGTGCCCACAGTGAAGACCACACTGTCGCCACCTGAACCCGTGCCGTAGCCCGTGTAGGTGAAGCCGGTGATGTCACTGGTCGTCGCACTGACGGCCACCGCTGAGCAGGACGTACCAATGCCGCTGACCGTCGAGCCATCAGGATGCGTCGCAACCAACGAGCACGTAAGAACACCCGTCGAGAAGGCCGTTCCGGTAACCACAAGCGGAATCGTCGGCGATGGCACTGTGCCACCGGCGGCAATCGAGGCAGGTGCAATCGCCGTGATGACCGGCTGACCCGAGACCGTGAAGGCACCCGTCAAGGTACCCGCACCGTATGTGGCAGCCGCGCCGGCTGAGTAGGTCAGGGTCAGCGCGAACGTACCGTTCAGCATTCCTGGCGAAGCCGTGAGAACGACCGTAGCTGTCGTTGACGTGTTCGTAGGCGAAACGGCCGTCACTGCACAACCGACCGTTGGGTCAGACGTGCTGCAGGTCATTTCGGTCGACGATGGAGTAGCCACGAAGTTCGTACCAGTGACACCGATCGTCTCCGTGCCGCCTGCCGTGAGGTTTCCGACGGTGGTGACCGCAGAAACCGTTGGGCCAGCGACGATGGCGATGGTGCCACTGAAGGTCTCAAGACCATCGGTGAACGAGATCGGCACGCTCGCAGCTGCAGCGGTGCCGGGCGCCACGTTGATCGTCGTGGTGATGTTGTCGCCCGTCGAGTCGTTGGTGATGGGACCAAAGGTCACACCAGTGTTCGTCGAGGAGCCAGTCCAGTCGGCAGGTGCCGAGAGGTCGGTGGCTTGACTGAGGGCCAGGTTGATGGTCGCACCATTCGCGCCAGCGCCAACCTCATTGGATGCACCGAACGGAGCGATACCGATGCCACCAGTCACCGTCGCCGGTGAAGCCAGCTGCGTGCTGAGAATCGTGCCAGCAGTGGTGAAGGCGAAGAAGCTGGGGTCAACTTCCACGCCGCCAGCGCCATTGGTGATCGTCGCCTGCACGCGGTCGTTGATCGACTGCGGGTCAGAGTTGTCGATGACCTCAGCGCCGACACCTGCCACACCACCGGTGTGGTTGTCAGCGAGTGCCGGGGTGATACCAACGATGAGGCCACTAACCGACGTAACCGTCACGGTCTCAGGAGTCAGATAGAACGCGTCCGGCTCAATCGTCAACGAGTCGCCCACGAGGATCGGACCTGCAACCGACGAGTTGGTAATGCTTTGCAGCGTGATCGCGTTCTGGCCGGGCGTAGCCGACGCAGTCAGGTGGTCACCAGTGTCGCCGGAGCGAACCTTCGGAACCGTCACAGCAATTGTCGCCGTGTTGCCGTTGACGACGGTCACCGTGCCGGTGACGCCGTCGCTGTTGGCGACGTTGCCCGTGGTGTAGCTCTGGAACGTGACGGCGGAGCCAGTGGCGTAGCCGAAGCCAGGGAGGTAGGCATTGATCGAGTACGTACCTGGGTCAAGCGTTCCCACCGTTGCGCCCGTACCTGATGCGGTGTAGGTGCTGACTGGGTACGCAGCCGGAGGCGAACCAGCGGTCAATTCAATACCAACGTTCGAAGACTCTGTGTTCGTGCCATTGCTCACGGACAGGACGTTTGTCGTTCCTGGTGCCGCAGAGGCGGGGAAGGGGAATTCGACGGTAACGCCAGCCGCGTGCGCGAACTGGGTCCCGTTGACGGCACCGAACTGCTGAATCCCTGAAAGGACTCCAGTTGCGGGGTTCAAAGTACCCGTGACCTGCTCAGTCGACTTTCCGTCCACGATGGTCGCTGCGATAGCGCCCGTAGCGGGAAGGATTCCACTGGCGTCCGTAACGGTCAGTGTGAGAGCGCCCGCAAGAACGGCGGCCGTGGTCACTGAGGTCGCGTAGCGAGGAACCTGCACCTGAATCGTCGCGTCATTCGTCGCGTCAACCGACACGACTTTGCCCGTCAACGACTCGCTGACGTTGGTGACGTTGGCCTGCTTCACGCTGACCGTTGATGTGGTCGTGATGGGGAAGGTTGAGGTGCCGGTGACGTGGATGATCGAGGCCGTTCCTGGAGCAAGGAAGCCCGAGACCAAACTCAGAGCCGGTGCCACCGGAGCCGCAGGACCCGAGGTGTTCGCGGTTGCGGGCTCGTTAATTCCGATGAGGTCCGCCGGAGTGGTGTGTGTCGTGTCCGGGTTCACAATGCTCACGGGGAGTTGACCAGGAATGGTTCCCGTGGCAACCGTCACTTGCTCAGTCATCGTCGTGCTGTTCACGAACGTGGGGTTGGCGACGGTGACGCCCGTGTAGGGAGTGATCGTGAGAACGGCGCCCAACTCGAAGCCGGTACCACTCACAGTTACGGTCACGGTCGAAGAGTTGACAGTAGGCACGCCAAGTTCACTGGGAGTCACACTGGTGATGGAGAGCGCAGTCGCTGCAGCATTCGCCGTGTAGGAACTTGTGGCAACACCAGCCTCAACACCGCTTTCGCCGCCCTGGGTGCTTGACACGGTAAGCGTGTCAGTACCAGCGACGAAACCCACAGTGGCGTTATTGACGGTGAAGGTCAACGAGGTGCCGGCATTGTTCGAAACGACCGCACTGATGCCAGGGTTGGCCCCCGTGGTGGCCGTAACGACCGGTGTCGCACCTTCAAGGCCCGTACCAGTAACGGTGACCGTCGAAGGCGCACCCGCGACCGTGCCAGCGTTGCCGCTGATCGTCGTGATCTGGGGACCGTTGTCGATGCCAAGGCCGACCGGGAGGGTCGCGGTGCCATTGTCATCGGTCAAGGTCAGTGGGTAGAAGCCAGTCGGCGTGGCGGAGGAGGTGTTGATCGTCGCGGTGACGTATCCAGAACCAGGGAGGACTCCCGGAAACTCGGAGACGTTCGAGAACGACACGCCGGTCGCGGTGGTCGTCAACGTGACGTTTCCGCCTACGGCCTGGTCGCTCGAGAAGTTCGTACCGGCCGCGTAGAAGTTACCCGTGAAGCCCTGGCCAACGATTGCGTACCCACCGCTGCAGGTGGGACTGGCGGCCGAGGAGGCAACGGAGCAGGCGAGCGTGGGCGCGGTGGCCGCACTCGCGGGACCAGCTAATGCCACCAAGGGCACCGCTGAGGCAACCAGCACGGCGAGGCCAGCAAGGCCCTTAGCCATCTGGCGGGGTATGCGACTAAATGATTTCACTTCACTCCATTCACAGGGGCCGACTCCCATCGACCTAATTAACTTGAGATAATGCGGCACAGCAGAAAATTGACACGAGGCGGGCGCCCCGTGACAATCCACGGTCGCTTCCTCTGCAGTCAGTATAGAGAACGGCTCTGGGGCAGAGCGAATACTGAAATACATTCTTCATCAGGGGAACTCCTTGTGGAGAACTTTGTCGGCAATTTCGTAGTACCTGATGAGGGCGTTGAAACTTCGAGGCGATTCAGGCAAGCTGTAGCCACCCGTGGGTGAACCGAAAATCGTCACAGAGTCGTAACTCCAATATTTGACGCGATGTTGTTGCGCGACGTCGCGCGCGCACTCAATGCTCGACAGAAATTGACCACCGATGTCACCACTACAAACCATCGGCGCAGGGCGTTCCTGGCGATCAGATTCGTCCCGAAATGTGCGTCGCGATGTCGCGGTCAGCGTTCAATTCGTGTCCGCTCTCGTGGTGGAGCCTTCGACCGGGAAACTGACACGTTTGACGTCACCCGTTGGAGATCTCAACCGGTCGATTCGAATGACCTCAGTCGCCACTGAGCGTCGAGCGAACT
>Ga0182016_10007846_pt1 | contig 10888 bp, 8 predicted proteins | sample 712S2MmetaG_FD_120491 | JGI IMG/M metagenome (GOLD analysis project Ga0182016, IMG submission 120491) | Permafrost microbial communities from Stordalen Mire, Sweden - 712S2M metaG | ecosystem: Environmental > Terrestrial > Soil > Wetlands > Permafrost | place: Sweden: Stordalen | collected...
GGACCGATGCCGGCCGGATCACCCAGGCTGAGGGCCAGGGGCGCCGACGACGTGGCGGTAACCGTCACCGGGTTTCGATATCGGCGGAATTTCTCAGATCGCGCAGATAGCGCCGTGACATAACCGCCAACTGCTCGCTGTAAATGCGGTTTTCGACCTCCGCCTTGGTCGGCATATTGGCGCCGCCACTGCGCTTGGAGCACACCGCCACCAGATGCAGACCCACGTCGGTGCGGATCGGTTGACTGATTTCGTCAGGCTGCAGGGTCTCCGCGGCGGTCTTGAAAGGACCGCTCAACTCGGTGATTTCAGCTTCGCCGAGGTCGGCGGCGACCACGCCCTTGGCCTTGGCGGCCAAGGCGTCCAAGCTCGCACAGCCCTTGGCCTGGGCCTTGAGGCCGGTCAGGGTTGCCGTGGCCGCAGCCACCTCATCCTGCGGCGCGTCCTTGGGCATCCGGATGGCGAGCTGCTTCAGATCGACCAGGGTCTGGCTTGATGCGGCCTGTTTGTCGCGCAGATAGATGATGTAGACGTCGCCGTTAGACGGAATGGGCGCTGAAAGCTGGCCGGGACGTAGGCTCTCCAGGGCTTGGGTGACTTCAGGCGGCTCCTGGTTGGCCGATACCCAGCCGGCGTCGCCGCCGTTGGCGGCCGTGGTCGAGGCGGAGAACTGCCTGGCCACGGAGGGGAAGGGAGCGCCCTTCTGAAGCTGGGCAATGAGCTGATTGGCGCCGTTCTCAGCAGCAGCTTCGCCGCCCACACGGGCCGCATCGATGACGATTTCGCTGATGAGATACTGCGGTTGGCTGGCCGTGGCCGCCAGCCGACGCATCTGGGATGCCACTTGGTCGTCGCCGACGCGGATGCGCGAGCCATACATGCCGCCGACCAGCCGTTGCCAGCTGATCTGCGTGCGAATCTGATCCCTCAGGGACTGCATGTCCACGTTGGCCGCGGCGAAGGAATTCTTGAGCTGATCGTAGGTCAGGTTGTTCGACCGCGCCAAAGCCGTGATCTCCTGGTCGACCTCCTTGTCGGTGGCGATCAGGCTATCCTTGCTGTCCTTCTGGCGTTTCTGGATGCGATGCAATTCCTGCATTTCCAGTCGTTCGTCGGTCAGCGAGCGAAGCGCTTCCTGCTCGATCTGTTGCAGGGCGTCGGCCGTCGGCTGAACCCCGGAGGTCAGGATGAGCAGGCGCATGCGCTGGCGCAGATCGTAGGTCGAGACGATCTCGTCGTTGATCACCGCCGCGACGGATTCGTTCATGCCGGGCGCGGGGCGAGGTGCCGTCGACGGCGCCTCGGCGCTGGGAGCGCCATTGACCGCTTGGGCCATGGCCGGGGAAGCGGCCGCGAAGGCCAGTAAGATGGCTCCGCAGCGCAGGGCCTTGGCGCCCCTGTGGGTCAGTCCGTTATGCACAACTAAGCCTATCTCAAGTCCGATCAATGGAAACGCCGTTACAGCGGCCGCCCTCCCAGCAGGGGGAAGGTGATGCGCAGGAGGACCGTGCTCGACGGACCAAGGGCCCCATTATATGTGCCGTTGCGAGAATAATCGAGTTCCGCGTGGATACAGTCATTCTGGAACACGATGCCGGTGGATTCCGTGGCCACGACCTTCGCCGCTATATCCCAATTGAAGCCCGTGGAAATCCCCCAATGTTCGGTCACGAACACCTGGCCGCCAGCCTGCATATTTTCCGTCGTCGTGCCCGGCGTATCGATGCTGTCGCGCAGAAAGCGGATGTAGCCGTTGACCCGCGAAAAATTGGCGTTGGCTCCGAGCTCGAGCCTGTCCAGCTGATCAGTATCCTGGTTTACGAGGGTTCGACCAAAGGCCGAAAACTGGGAGACCGGTTGCAGCGACGCCGCCACAACCCAGTCGGAGGCGGTCCGGTTCAGACTGGTGCCGTACAGTGCGGGGTCCGGCTCGGCCCGCAGGCTTTCCCCGGCCAGCAGCTGCGCGGAGCCGCCTGAATCAAGCCGGACTGTGGCGCGGCCGCCGAAGTTGAGGCGTTGTCCGGCCTCGTAATAATCGAACCCGGTGGACTTGTTATACTCGAACAGATCGGTCTCGTCGAAGGTCAGCACCTGGCTGTCTTCGTTGGGAATGTTCGCGTAGGTGTGCGGCGAGGGTGAGATGGCTAGCTGGGCCAGGGGCTCCAGCACGATGGTCATGTCGCCCTGACGCTTGAAGAAGGGATAGCTGGCGTTCACGCCCACGGTGCCGAGAAGGCGCTCGGTGGTGTGGTCCCCCAGCTGCGTCGAGGTCTGATTATCGACGTTGTATTCGTCGAACCGCGCGTTGGCGAAGGGCTGGAAGCGCATCCCATTGGTCAGAGTCAGGCTGCTCGACCAGTCGGCGTTGGCGGTGGCCCGTTCGCTGCCGTTGTTGGGGCCGCCGTTGCCGGTATAGATCGTTGTGGATGTGGGCGTCACGGTGATGCTGGCTGGCTCCCGAGAACGGTCCAGCAGGACGCTGTCGCCCAACAAGCGCAATGTGCCGCCCAGCACCTGATGATCCGGCTCGTAGCGGGCCTCGATCAGCGGCGCGACCACGGGGAAGGTCCCGTTCTGGTCGCCCTGCGCCAGCCCCTGGAAGCTCATCGTCGAGATCGACACATAACTGCGTTGGGTCTGCTCCACCCCATAGGCCTGGCTGATCAGGCGCAGGTTATCGGCGCCGTAGAGCCCACGCTGCTCGTAAACATTGTTGATGGCGTATCGCTGGAACATCAGGGAGTCGGTGACCCGCTCGGCCGTGAATCCGTAGGTCCAGTTGGCGGTCGGCGAGAAGGCGGCTTGCCCGAGGATGTATGAGCGGGAGGTCAGGTCGCCGTAGGCCTGACCGTTGTTGTTGAACTCGCGGTCGTAGGTGTAGCCGAAAACAGCGTCCAGCTCGCCGGAATAGAAGCGTTCACGGTATTCGCCCTCCAACAGGGGGGCGACCTTGGTGTTGATCTGGGGCGCGACGATCAGTTCCTGATAGGGTGAAATCACCCAAAGATAGGGCTGGGTGTAGGAGAATCCCTTGCGGCCATCGATGGTGATGTTCGGCTCCAGGAAGCCGGAACTGCGCTTGGCCGTAGGGTCCGGGTGCCAAAATATCGGCGTGTACATGACCGGCAGGCCTTCGATCCGGATCACCGCGTTGCGGTAATAGATCAGCTGGCGCCGGGGGTCCTGCACGATCTGGGACGCTTGAATCGACCATGTCGGCTGCAGGGGCTTCTGATCTTTGGCGCATATATCGCAAGCGGTGAACACCGCCCGGTTCAGCTCTATGGCGTTCTGGTCACGCCGGATCGCCTCGGCGGCCGAAAGGGTCACGTTCTGCTTCTGGCGGGTCGAGAAGGCGATCGCGAAGCCGGAGTGGAAGCCTTTGTCCAAGGTCATGACCTTGGCGTATTCGTAGGTCCCGTCGGCGTTCTGGATCTGCACATTGCCGCGCGCGACCGTGACGTCGTTATTGGCGTTATAGATCACCTCGTCCGCGCGCAGGGTGCGCCCGTCATAGCGCACTTCCACCGATCCCTTGGCCGTCCAGATGTGAGCCTGATCGTCGCGGATCATGCTGTCGGCTTCGAGATAGAACGCTTGGCTCCCGATCGCTTCTTCGGCCGGTGGCGGCGAAGGCAGAGCGGCGACGGCTCGGCTGAGGCCCGCAGCCGTGACAAGCAACGGGGCGTTGGGCGCGGAAACTGGAGCGCTGGCGACCACCTGGGCGCTGGAAGCCTGGGCCTGGGCCGGCGTGGACGCCAGCGCCGGCCAGGCGCAGCCCAGAGCCACGGCGGCGGCGCCGCGGAGCAAACGCATTTTCCAAACCGATATGATCAATTGCCTCAGCCCGTCCGCTGGCGTCGTCATTTCGTGATCAACCGTCTTCGGCGTAGCAAAGCAAGGCCAGACCGGCCAAAAGCGCGATCAAGGGCGGCGTCCAGGCCGCAATCGGGGGCGGTACGATGTCCGCCCGGCCCAAAGCGCCGCAGACAGCGTTGAAGAAGAAGAAGGCGAAACCAAGGGCGACGCCAGCGCCGGCCAGCCCCGCCAGTCCGCCCAGTCTCGCCAAGCGCAAGGAAAAGGCCGCCGCCAGAATCGCCATGGCCGCGTACAGCATGGGCGCGGCCAGCAGTTGCTGGAAGGACAGCTGATAAGCTGTGGCGGTTAGGCCGGCCTGCTCCGCCCGCCGAATTGCTCCGGGCAGGCTCCAGAACGATACCGTGTCCGCTTCTGCTTGCTGCAGGCCGAGGGAGTCCCTGACGGGGGAAGGAATGGTCAGGCTGTCGGAACGTACCGATTCGCCGCCCGCTTGGACGCTCGAGACATTCTTCATCACCCAGTTGCGGCCTCGCAAGCGCGCTTCGCTGGCTTCCACGCGTCGGTCGAACTGCGGCGCGCCGTCGGCATCCAGGGTATAGAAGAAGACCGACACGCCTTTGAGCGTCACGCCGTTGTGGTCGTCGCGCGAGCGGGCTCGGATCACGATCTGTTGGTGGCCCTGGCCCTGGCGCAGCCAGGTCGCGTCTTGGGGAGGCGCGCCGGCCAGATAGCTTTTCATCAGGCCGGCGCGCATCTGGGTGTAGCCAGCGTTGAGCGTCGCGGCGAGGGGATTGAAGGCCAGGATGCTCACGACGCCGATGGCGAAGGCCGCCGCCGCCGCCGGGGCGATGAAACGCCATGCCGAAATCCCCGCGGCCCGCATGGCCACCAATTCGCTACGCCGGTTCAGGCCCACGTAGGCGCCCATAATGCCGAACAGGAAGACGAAGGGCATCAACAGCATGAGCACCGAAGGCGTCTGCATCAAAGTCAGGGTCAGGACCTGAAGCGGGGTGACGTCGACCCGGCTGCCCACGTCTCGCGATATGGCCACAAAGCCGACCAGCATCTCCACGGCCGTGATCACCAGGAACGCGATGGTTAGGGCCGCCATGGCCTTGGCCAGGACGTAGCGCTCGATGCGCAGCGAGGTCATGGCGCTGCTCCCAGGGCCGGTCTTGCCGGCGCGACGAGTGGGCGGTAGGCGCGCCGCCCCGCCCGCTGGTTGAGGACGATCGACAGCGCCCACAGGGCGGCGCCGAGGGGCGCCGCGTACTGCAGCAGGTTGAACCAGATGTTATCGTCGCAAATGGCCTGGATGCCGACCCCGACAATACGCACAGCCGCAGCCGCGGCGCCGGCCAGGGCGATCCTGCGCGCGTATCCCAACCGATTGAAACCGCCGCCCAGCACCGCCGCCAAGGCCAAACACACCATCGTGATGTTGTAGAGCGCCGAGGACAGCCGCGCATGGCCTTCGGCGTAGAGCTTCAGCCGATTGGATCGCTCCCACGCCTGGGTCAGGTCGGGATAGAACAGCTCGTGCAGATAACGATCCGACAGTTTGTAGCGTATGACCTCCGGCGGCGGCACGAAGGGCGCCAGGTCAAACACATATTCGTCGAAGGCCAGAAAATTGAGGGCGCCGGTGGTGGTCAGTGACTGGCTCGAACCGTGCCGCATGATCAGCACCGGCGAGCCGTTGCGCTCCGCGATCTGGCCGTCCTTCGCCGAATAGGTGGTGGACTCGCCGCCCGGCTTCTCCTCGTAGATGAACAGGTTGCTCAGCTGTCCGTGCGATTGAACTTGGTGCACATAGACCGTCAAACCTTTGGCCGGCTGCGAGAATTGCCCTTCTTGCACAAGGGTTGACACCAGGTCGGTGCGGATTCTCGTCAGTTCCTCGCGCATCTGCCGCGCGCACAGCGGCTGGATCCACAGGTTGATCACCATGCCCACCAGGGCGGCGAAGCAGGCCAGGCGGATGGCCGGCGAGATCACACGCCAACGACTCATGCCGCCAGCGAAACAGACCACGATCTCCTGTTCGGTATGCAGCCGGTTCCACGTGGCCAAGGTGGACACGAACAGCGCCACGGGCAGCACCATGGAGATCAAGGACGGCACGCCCAAGAGGGTGATCTTCAGAAACACCCAGGCGCTCTGGCCTTGGTGCACGATCAGGTCCAGCGCGCTCAGGCTCTGGCTCAGGACAGCGACTCCAGACAGAGCGGCGGTGGCCAGGACGGTCGGTCCGAGCAACTGGTTAAATAGATATCTGTCGATCAGCTTCATCGGGGGCGCTAAGTCGGCGTTGCAGGCCCCACCTGGGCGAGCCATCTTCTACACGTCCCCGTCGGGCCAGGACAACGCCTGAGTGACGTCGGGCCACAGAGAGTGACAACAGCATGCAAATCGAATTCGTAGGTTCAGGTCCGATTGAGGGCGCCCCCCTGTGCGCCGTCGCCGTTCTGGTGTTCGAGGGCGGTGACCTTTCCGCGGCGGCCGAGGCTCTGGATCAGCAGATGAACGGGGCCATCTCTCGCGTGCTGGCGGGACGATTCAAGGGCGCCAAGGGGCAATCGGCGGAATTGCTCGCGCCGGCAGGCCTGCACGCCAGCCTGGTGTTGCTGGTGGGCGTCGGGGCCAGGGACGGCTTTGACGACCAGGCCGCGGAGAATGCCGGCGCGGAGGCCTATAAGGCCGTGAACGCCTCGGGCGCGACGCTCCTGGAGCTGAGGTTCACAGACATCACCAACGCCCAGGCCGCCCGGGCCGCTCTGGGGGTGCGCCTGGCGTCCTACCGATTCGACAAATATCTGACCCGCGAAAAGCCCGAGAAGAAGCCTTCGGTGCACAAGGCCCAGGTGCTGGCCGCCGATCCCCAAGCCGCGCTCCTGGCCTTCGATCCGCTGGCGGCGGTGGCCGACGCGGTGGCCTTCACCCGCGACCTGGTCTCCGAGCCCCCCAACATCCTCTATCCGGAGGAGTTCGCCAAACGCGTGAAGGCTCTGGAGGCGCTGGGCCTGGAGGTCGAGGTGCTGGACGAGGAGCAGATGCGCGCCTTGGGCATGGGCTGCCTGCTCGGCGTGTCTCAGGGCAGCGCCCGGCCCGGCCGTCTGGCCATCCTGCAATGGAAGGGCGCCCCCGATCCTGACGCCCAGCCTATCGCCTTCGTCGGCAAGGGCGTGTGCTTCGACAGCGGCGGTATTTCGCTGAAGCCCGCTGACGGCATGGAAGACATGAAGTGGGACATGGGCGGCGCGGGCGCCGTGGCCGGCCTCATGCACGCCCTGGCCGGACGCAAGGCCAAGGTCAACGCCGTCGGCATCCTGGGGCTGGTGGAGAACATGCCCGACGGCAATGCCCAGCGACCGGGCGACATCGTCACCTCCATGTCGGGTCAGACGGTGGAGGTGATCAACACCGACGCTGAGGGCCGGCTCGTGCTGGCGGACGCGCTCTGGTACTGCCAGGAGCGCTTCAAGCCCAAGTTCATGGTCGACCTGGCCACCTTGACCGGCGCCATCATCGTCGCCCTGGGCCACGACTACGCGGGCCTGTTCAGCAACAACGACGAACTGGCGGATGCGCTGTTCGCGGCGGGTCAGGCGGAGGGCGAGAACTTGTGGCGTATGCCTTTGCCGGCCAAGTACGAGAAACAGCTGGAAAGCCCCGCCGCCGACCTGAAGAACATTGGCGGCCGCCCGGGCGGCTCAATCACCGCCGCGCTGTTTATCCAGAAGTTCGTCAACGGCCTGCCCTGGGCGCACCTGGATATCGCCTCCACCGCCTGGAAGAAACCGTCCACCAGCCCCACCGTGCCGGAGGGGGCCAGCGGATTCGGCGTGCGTCTGCTCAACCGCCTGGTGGCGGATAAATACGAAGGCTGACGCCGGTGAGCGCCGCCCCGTGCGAGGTCTGGTTCTACCATCTGGAACGAACAGGGCTGGATCAGGCCTTGCCCGAACTGTTGGACAAGACCTTGGCGCGGGGCTGGCGGGCCCTGGTGCGGGCCACGGGCCCGGAGCGGCTGGAGCATCTGGACGGCTGGTTGTGGAGCTATCGCGACGACAGCTTCCTGCCGCACGGCTTGGCCGGCGAGCCGAACGCCGCGCGCCAGCCGGTGCTGCTGACCACGGAGGCGCAGGGCAACCCCAACCAGGCCGACGCCCTGTTCCTGATCGACGGCGCCGAGCCCGGCGCTTTTGAGGGGTACGCGCGCTGCCTTGTCCTGTTCGACGGCAAGGACGAGGAGCAACTGGCCCTCGCGCGCCGGCAATGGTCGGCCCTCAAGGCTCAGGGCGCGGCGCTGTCCTACTGGAAGCAGGGCGCGCAGGGCGGATGGGAGAAGCAGGCGTGACGGCAAAACCCGCCCACGCAGAATTCGGATCGCGCAAGCCTCAGAAACCGTCGTCAAGTGACGTTTAGGCTAACCCCTTGGCCGTCTCGTACCGCTCGGCCAACGCCAGCCATTCGCCCTCGGCCTTGTTCAGATTGTCCTGCGCCCTGGCCCGGTCTCGGCCCAGTTGGGCCAGTTCGTTGGGGCGCTTGAAGTTTTTCGGATCGGCCAGGGCCAGGTCGACCTCGGCCAGCTGCTTGGTCAGGCGGGCGACCTTGGCCTCCACCGCATCCAGCTCCTTCTTGAGCGGCGCGAGCTGGGCGCGGGCCTGGGCGGCGGCCTTCTTGGCGTCAATCTTGGCCGGACCGGAGGCCACGGCCTTTTCCGCGCGGGACGCCTGGCGGGCGCGGTCGAGGACGTGTTTGGCGTAATCGTCCATGTCGCCGTCGAAGGGCTTGATGCTCCCGTCCGCCGCCAGCCACAGCCGGTCCGCCACCAGCTCCATCAGCGAGCGGTCGTGGGTGATCAGCACCACCGCGCCCTCGTAGTCGTTGAGCGCGTCGAGCAGAGCTCGGCGGCTATCAATGTCCAGGTGGTTGGTCGGTTCGTCGAGGATCAGCAGGTGCGGGGCCTGGGCGGCCACCAGATTGAGCAGCAGTCGCGCCCGTTCGCCCCCTGACAGGTCCTTATGCTGGGTCTCCGCCTTCGTCGCGTTCAGGCCGTATTGCGCCAGGCGCGAGCGGCGGCTCGCCTCGGTGGCTTCCGGCAGCATCTGGCGCATCAAGTCGAGCGGGGTGTCCATCGGCTCCAGCGCCTCGATCTGATGCTGGTGGAACCAGCCGACCTTGAGCCGACTGTCTCGGTGCATGGCCCCGCTCATCTTGGGCAGGGCTCCGGCGATCAGCTTGGCGAAGGTCGACTTGCCCGCGCCGTTGACGCCCAGAAGGCCGATGCGGTCGTCGATGTCGAGCCGCAGCGTCAGGTCCTTCAGGATCGTGCGGCCGTCATAGCCCGCGCTAACGCCTTCGAGGCGGATCAGGGGCGGCGCCATGGGGCGTTCGGGCGAGGGCAGGGTGAAGCTCTGCACATGCTCGGCGCCGATGGCGGCGATGGGCGGCAGCTTGGCCAACCGCTTCATGCGCGATTGGGCCTGGGCGGCCTTGGAGGCCTTGGCCTTGAACCGGTCGACGAAGGCCTGCAGGTGAGCCCGCTCGGCGTCCTGCTTGACCCTGGCCGCCGCGTTTAGCCTGAGTTTCTCGGCCCGCATGCGCTCGAAGTCGTCGTAGCCGCCGGTGTAATAGTCGAGCTTGCCGCCCGCCACGTGCAGGATGGAATCGACGGAATTATTGAGCAGCTCACGGTCGTGGCTGATGATGATGGCGGTATGCGGATAGCGCTTCAGCCTCGCTTCAAGCCACAGGGCGCCTTCCAGATCCAGGTAGTTGGTCGGCTCATCCAGCAGCAGAAGGTCGGGCTCGGCGAACAGGGCCGAGGCCATGGCCACCCGCATGCGCCAGCCGCCTGAGAACTCGGCCATGGGTCGATCCAGGTCGGCGTTGGAAAAGCCCAGACCGCTCAGGATTTCCGCCGCCCGCGAGGGCGCCCGGTCCGCGCCGATCTCGATCAGCCGTCCATGAATCTCGCCGATGCGTTCGGGCGGCGCGGTTTCCAGCTCGGTCAGCAGGGCGTGCCGCTCCCAGTCGGCCTGCAGCACAGTCTCGATCAGGCTGACGGGGGAGGCGGCCGCCTCCTGATCCACCGTGCCGACGCGATAGTGCTTAGGGAAGGCCACCTCCCCGGAGGTGGTGTGCAACTCCCCCAGGATCACCTTGAACAGGGTCGACTTGCCGATCCCGTTGCGCCCTACCAGTCCGACTTTGGCGCCCGAGGGGATGGTCGCGCTGGCTTCCTCGAAGAAGCGGCGGCCCCAGGCGTCCAGCGTGAGTTCCTTGATCAACAACATGGGGCGAGCCTGTGGACCGAAATGGGGGGGCAGGACAAGAGCGCGCGCGCCACAGGCGGCCGGCAAAACCGATTGGCCGGCTTGGCGAGCGCAGATTGGGCGGCTATAAGCCGGCGCCTCTCATACCGACATACGACAGGCGGACCCTCAAATGGCCGAACGCACCTTCTCGATCATCAAGCCCGACGCGACCCAGCGGAACCTGACCGGCAAGGTCAACGCCGTGATCGAGGACGCCGGCCTGCGCATCGTCGCCCAACGCCGCATCCAGATGAGCCGCGCCCAGGCCGAAAAGTTCTACGAAGTGCACAAGGAACGCCCGTTCTTCGGCGAACTGGTGGACTTCATGATCTCCGCGCCCGTGGTGGTCCAGGTGCTGGAAGGCGACAACGCCGTGGCCCGCTACCGCGAAGTGATGGGCGCCACCAACCCGGCCAACGCAGCCGAGGGCACTATCCGCAAGCTTTACGCCGTGTCGGTGGGCGAGAACTCGGTGCACGGCTCGGACTCCCAGGAGAACGCCGCGCTCGAGATCGCGCAGTTCTTCAAGGCGGAAGAGATCGTCGGCTAAACGCCCGCGACCGAATTTCGAGGCATTGCAAGGCGCGTCGTGCGAAGGCCCGGCGCGTTTTTGCGTTGGCGCACCCCCCGCCGTCATCCCACGGGCGTCTGAAAGACTAACCGGGGGACCCATATGTGGACGGCCCCCGATTGCAAGACGGTTGAGAGGGTCAGGACGTAGGCTTGCGTCCATATGTACGACC
>Ga0182016_10007847_pt1 | contig 10887 bp, 8 predicted proteins | sample 712S2MmetaG_FD_120491 | JGI IMG/M metagenome (GOLD analysis project Ga0182016, IMG submission 120491) | Permafrost microbial communities from Stordalen Mire, Sweden - 712S2M metaG | ecosystem: Environmental > Terrestrial > Soil > Wetlands > Permafrost | place: Sweden: Stordalen | collected...
GTTCAACCGCGAGAACTGCTACGCAGCCGGCCAGCCCAACACGATCCAGACGCCGATCGACCCGCTCACCGGGCAGCCCGCGCCGTGCCCGCAGGGCACGAGCCACACGAACCTGCAGAACGCGTACCCGTCGGTCGCGACGTACGGGTCGTTCCTGCCGCGGCTCGGCTTCACGTACACGCTGTCGCGCGACGCAGTGCTGCGGGGCTCGGTCGGACGCTACGCGTCGTCGCCGTCGAGTTCCGACGAGCAGATCAACGCCTACCAGCAGAACCTGCCGTCGAGCATGGCCGAGTTTCTCGTCGCCGGCTACAACACGCCGTTTCACAACGAATATCCGGCGATCGCCACCAACGCCGACCTCTCGCTCGAAGAGCACCTGCGCGGCACGGACTACTCCGTCAAGGTGTCGCCGTTCTACCGGTCCACGAGCGGCCAGGTGGAGAGCGTGCCGATCGGCTTTCAGGGCGACGTCCTCGGGCTCAACGTGGGCAACCAGCGTTCCTACGGCGCCGAACTGCTGCTGACGAAGGGCGACTTCGCCAGAGACGGCCTGTCGTGGTCGCTCAGCTACGCGTACACCAACAACGCCGTGCGTTACGCCGACGGGCCGACGGGGACCAACTTCATCGATTCGATCAACGCCTACATCCAGCACTACAACTCGTTTACGAGCGCCTGCGCCACCGCGAACGCTCAACTCTGCGGTCCGTACGGCGCCTCGAACGCCAAGCCGTCGTTCCAAAACGGCAGCTCGTCGTCGAGCGCCGTCGTGACCGTCGCCAACCCGTACTACGCCGACGCGCCGGCCGCGCTGTTCGACCGCAACGCCTACTACTCGCCGTACACGATCCTGTCGAGCCCCTACCAGGGCGCGGTCGGCTACAACACGCCCAGCGTCCTCACGGCGCTCGCCAGTTACAAGCGCGGCCAGGTAACGCTGACGCCGAGCGTGACGTACACCTCGGGTTCGTTCTACGGCTCGCCTCTCGTCTGGCCGGGCTACGACCCGCGCACCTGCACCGCGACGGTCGCGGGCTCGTCGAAGGCCGATACGACGTCGTGCTCGCAGGGCGCGACCCCGCTGTTCATTCCCGACCCGTACACGGGCCACTTCGACCAGCAAGGCAGTCTCAACGAGCCGGCGCGGCTGACCGGAAACCTGCAGATCGCGTATGCGCCGAGCAAGCAGATGACTGCGACGCTGGTGATGACGAGCCTGTTCGACACGTGCTTCCAGCGCGGCTATCCTTGGGACAACGCCTCAACCTGCGTCTACGGGCAGTTGCCGTCGAACCACCTCGCCCCGGTCGGCAACTTCTACCCGGTCGCGTCGGCGCCGGTGCAGCTGCGCTATCCCTACAGCAGTTGGCTGAACAACGAGTGGGTGGGCTTCGTCGGCCAGCGGCTGCCGTTCACGGCGTTCCTGAACTTCGCGTTCAGGGTCCGCTAGCCGGACGACGAGCACCCGCCGTCACTGGACATTCGCACGCCGGCGGCCGATACTGCGGGCATGACGTACGCAATGCGCCCGCTTCGCCTCGCCGTCGCCGCATCGCTCGCCGCCGTCGCGCTCTTGGCAGCGGCGCCCGCCCGGGCGACGGGGATCGCTTCCGTCGCCTACCAAGTGACCTCGTCGTGGAGCGGCGCCTTCCAGGCGTCGGTGACGATCACGAACGAGAGCCCGACGCAGCCGATCGCGAACTGGACGATGCGCCTGAGCCTCCCGTATGCGATCACCAGCATCTGGGACGCGTCGATTCGCTCGCAGCACGGTGGCGCATATACGATCGTCGGGCCGTCGTGGGAGCAGACCATTCCGGCGGGCGGCTCCGTCAGCTTCGGCCTGATCGCAGCGGACTCGGGCTCGCAGCAACTGAACCCGTCGAATTGCTCGCTCAACGCGTACCCGGTCGATTCGACGACCTGCACGCCGATCGGGAAGGGCGCACCGCCGCACGTCCCCGGTAGCCTGGGGTCGCCGTCCCAATGGCCCAACGCCATCGCCCTGAAGTGGAAGGCGGCGAAACCCGGCACCAACCCGGTGGCAGGCTATAACGTCTACGTCAACGGCGCGCTCGCCGGCTCGCCGTCGTCGCCCGAACTCTACGTCCCCAACCTGCAACCGAACACCACCTACGCCGTCGCGGTGCAGGCGTTCGACGGCGTCGGGGACGTCTCCAAGACCTCGCCTGCGATCGACGTGGTCACGCAGCCTGCCGGCAGCGGCGCCGTCTTCGCGCCCTACGTCGACGTCGGGCTCTACCCGACGTTCCAGTTGACGAAAAACGCGCCGAAAGCCAGTTACGAGTACACGCTGGCCTTCGTCACGTCGATGGGGCAGTGCACCGCAGCCTGGGCCGGCGTCACGCCCGTCTCGCAGGGCTTCATGGCCGGCGACATCGCCAACCTGCGGTCCATCGGCGGCAACGTCATCGCCTCGTTCGGCGGAGAGGCCGGCACGGAACTCGCTCAGTCGTGCCCCGACGTCACGTCGCTGCTCGCGCAGTACCAATCGGTCGTGACCGACTATAGCCTCGGGGCGATCGACTTCGACATCGAAGGCGCCGCCATCGACGATCCCACGTCCATCGACCTACGCAATCAGGCGCTGGCGCAGCTCGAGCAGGCGAACCCGTCGCTGCGCGTCTCGTATACGCTGCCGGTCATGCCCTGGGGCCTCACGCAGAACGGCGTCAACCTGCTCGCCGATGCGATCGCCGACGGCGTTCGCGTCGACGTCGTCAACGTCATGACGATGGACTATGGCTACCCGGCAAGCCACATGGGCCAGGAGGCGATCGACGCCGCCAACGCGCTCTACGGGCAACTCGCGCAACTGTACCCGGCAAAAACGGCGCAGCAACTCTACGCGATGATCGGCATCACCCCGATGATCGGCCAGAACGACACGCAGGGCGAGACGTTCGCGCTGAGCGACGCGCGACTCGTCCTAAACTACGCGGACGCAAACGGCATCGGGCTGCTCGCGATGTGGTCGGCGGCCCGCGACCGCGCCTGCAAGGGCGGCGCCGAACCGCGCACGGTCGTCAACGCCAAGATCGGCCGCCGCAGGCTGATCTCCGGCGCAAGTTCGACCTGCAGCGGCATCAAGCAGAAGCCGTGGGCCTTCTCGGCGATCTTCAAACAGGTAAAGTAGCGGCTATCCGCTGAGCCAGGAGCGAAAGCGCGGGTCGTCGCGCAGCGGATCGAAGCGCGGGTCGCGCGCGAGTTGCGGACGCTCCGTCGCGCGCACGCGGTCTAGCCACGCGTACGCCTCGTCGCGCCGGCCGAGGCGGGCGTACGCGGCGGCAAGCGCGAGGACGTCCCACGGGCCGATGGCGTCCGCATTCGTCGCCGCGTCGAGCCGCCGCAACGTTCGAAGCGCCGAGGCGCGGGAACCGCGGAGCGCGTCGATCTGCGACCGCATCGCGATCGCCTGCGTGCGCGTCTCGGGCGTGCGCTCGAGCACGCCGACCTCGCGCAGCGCTTCGTCGTAGTCTCTGCGCTGCACGTCGGCGCTCGCCAACGTGAGGTGCGCGATCTGTTCGAGATGCCGCGAGCGGAGCAACTGCTGCGACAACGCCGCGGCCTCGCCGAAATCGCGCAGCAGAAAGTCGGACCATGCGAGCGAGGCGACCGCGCCGGGCACCGCGGGATCGTCGGCGAGCGCGCGCCGGAACAGCGCTCGCGCCCGCATGGGATCGCCCTCGTTCATCAGTTCGCCGCCGTACCACAGCAGGGCGTCGAGGTCGTGCGGATCGCGGCGCAACGCCTCGCGGAAGTCGCCGGCCGCAGCCGCGTCGTCGTGCTCGATCGACGTCTCGACGGCGCCGGCGGCGGTATACGCCTCGGCGGCGCCGGCATCGACTGCGAGCGCTCGATGCGCGAGCGCGACGGCGTCCGCCCCCAGCCGCAGCCGCTCCGTCTCGCTGCCGGCAAAGAACGTCTCGCTCGTCTTGGCCTCCGCAAGGCCGGCATAGCCCAGCGCGCTGTCCGGCGCCTCGCGCACCAGCGCGCCGAACTCCGCCGCGGCCGCGCGGAGATCGGCCGGCGTTCCGCGCCGCAGATCGTACTGTCCCAGCAGGTACGCCTGCAGCGCGCGAGCCGGCAGCTGGTACGCCGCCGCGGTGCGCTGCCCGCCGCGCACGGAGAACGCAACGATGGTCGCAATGACCGCGGCGGCGACAGCGACGGCTGCCAACGCCGGCAGTGCGCGGCGCGGCCGAGCCTTTGAGGCGGGAGCGCACGTCGCGGCGAGCGGCGCACCGGCTGCGGTCGACACCAGCCGGTAGCCGCGCTTGGGGACGTTCTCGATGACGATACCGCTCTGGTGCCGTTCGAAGAGTTTGCGAAGCACGTAGACGTTCTGAGTCAGGTTGGCCTCTTCGACGAAGCCGTCGGGCCAGATGCGCTCCATTAACTCCGGCTTGGCGATCACGCGGCCCGGCGTTTCAAAGAACGGCACGAGGGTCTCAACGACCTTCGGCGCGAGCGGGACGGGGCGGCCGTCGAAACGCAACACCCGCTCGTCCCGCTCGATGCAGTACGGACCGAACGTCCAACCTGTGGAGTCGATCTGCCTCATGTTGAGTCCCCTCGTGACGGCGGCGTCACGCATACCTATCGGGGCGATGCCGGCCTCTCCTGTCCGCACGAGTACTGCTCGGTGACGGTGTCGATCACGTCCTTAGCCGACGCATCTCCGCCGACGGCCCACAAGCCGGCTCCGGGGATCGCCGCCACGCCGTTAAACAACGTCGCCGCGCGCTTGGGAACGTTCTGGCTCTTGGCAACCTTCCACGCGGTTCCGTCCCAACGCAGTGCGTAGGTCACGACGCGCTTGCCTCGGGCGATCTCGCCGACCGCCCATACCTCCGTGCTCGAAACGGCGGTCACGCCCAACAGGAAGACGCTTCCGCCCCCCGGGTCCGGCGCGGGCACGGTGGTCCAGCCGCTGCCGTTCCAATGCTCGGTCAGCGGTACGAGCGACGATCCGTTGACGTACTGACCGACCGCCCAGGCGTCGGTCGGCGAGAGCGCGGTCACGGCGTTGAGCCGCCCGGAGTGGCCGGTCGGCGTCTGCGTCGGCACGATCGTCCAGGCGCTACCGTCCCAGTGTTCCGCGAGCGTCTGGTAGTTCGACGACGGGATACCGTAGGCGTCGCCGACGCTCCACACGTCGGTCGACGACGAGCCCGCGACGGCCGTCAGGTTCGTCGAAAACTTGGGGACGTTCGGGCTCGCGGCTTGCGTCCACGCCGAGCCGTCCCAATGGATCAGGTAGCTCTGCTCGAGGGCACCCGTCGCCTGCGACCCGCCGGCGGCCCAGATGTCGTTAGAACCGAACGCGGCGACCCCGTACAGGACCGTCGCCGCGTTTTGAACGGCGGGGGCCGCTACGACCGCAAACTGCGAGCCGGTCCAGTGTTCGATCGCGGCCTGGGACTTGCGATAGCCCGACGCGCCGTACTGCGAGCCGACGGCCCACACGTCGCCGGCGGCCGGCGCCGCGACGCCGGAGAACTGGCCGCCGAACTTCAGGGGATCGGCCTCTTTGTACGCGGTCCACGTCGATCCGTTCCAATGCAGGACGTAGCCGAGCGACACCGTCTTGCGGAACGAGGCGCCGACCTCCCATACGTCGGATGCGCCCGTCCCGGCCACGGCGACGAGTTGATTGCCCGTGCGGTAGGGGTCGAGCGTGGGGAAGAGCGTCCACTCGCACGTCGCCGCGGCGGACGCGCTCGCTGCGGCGAGCGGTAGGAGCGCATACGCGACGACGGCCGCGACTCTGATGCTGGCGTTCATTGAAACCTTCCTCGAGCGGGTGATTGCTCGAAGCGTAGCCCCGCTGAGGCGACGACGGCTTCAAGAAGATCTCAAGAAACGCTCACGGGAGCGCGCCGAAGATCGCGCGGTCGAAGACGTCGAGGACGCCCTCGATCGCTTCGCGGCTGGACGCGCGGCCCGTTGCGGCGCCGCGCAGGACACCGTCGAACAGGGTGAGCAGCGCCGTCGCCAGCGCGCGCGGGTGCGCGAGATCGCGCACGAGGCCGGCCGCTGCACACCGTTCGAGATAGGCAGCCAGCGACTCGACGCTGTGCGCGCGCCGCTCGGAGCGCCGCTGCGCCGCCTGCGGGTCGGCATCGGTCAGGGCGAACCACGCGCGCAGGAGGCCGGGCCGTTCCACCGGCGCGCCCATCACCGCGCGGGCCCAGCGCCGCACCCGGGCTCGCTCGCGCTCGAGCGAACCCGGCTGCGTCGCGAGGGCAACGTGCTCGCGGTCCACTGCGGCGCGCACGCGTTCGATGGCTTCGCGGAGCGCCGCCCCCTTGTCCCGGAAGTAGCGGTAGAACGTGCCGTGGGCGAGGCCGGCCTCCTCGGCGATCTCGGCAGCCGTCACGGCCGCGTAATCGTGCCGTTCCAGGAGCGCCTCGAGCGCCGTCAGCAGCCGCTCTCGCGTGAGCTCGCGGGTCGTGCGCTTGGGCGGCTCGGTCCCGCTGCCGGTCACGCGGCCGAGGTAGGTCCAGCGGCCGCGCACCTTACCGGTGGCCGGGTCGCGGTAGGACTCGACCCGGTAGCGGTACGCCCGGGAGCCGACGTGCTTGACGACCTCGTGCGCCATGCATATTTCCTCGCGTGTAGTGGTATAATGACTTCGTTGTCAGCCATACGTACCCTCTACGCGTGAGAACGCCGGGGCAACCGTCATCGCATCCCTAGCCGCGCCGGCCGCCGCGCCTCGCAGAGCCGGCCTATTCTCGCGCGCCGCCGCGGGGGCGCCCGAGCCGTCGGTCCGGCTCGTCACGATCACGGTGATGCTCGGCCTGATCATGGCGATCATCGACTCGTCGATCGTCAACGTCGCGCTGACCGATATGGCCGGCACGCTGGGCGCGTCGATCGACGAGATATCCTGGGTCGCCACCGGCTACATCCTCGCGCAGGTCGTGCTCATGCCGCTCAACGGCTGGCTGACCGCGCTCTTCGGACGCCGCAACTTCTATGCGGCCTGCGTCGCGACGTTCACGATCACGTCGTTCCTCTGCGGCACGGCCACCAGCGTCGTGCAGTTGATCATCTACCGCGTGCTGCAGGGCCTCGGCGGCGGCGCCTTGCAGCCGACCGCGCAGTCGATTCTGTTCGAGTCGTACCCGCCCGAACGGCGCGGCACGGCGATGGCCATCTTCGGCCTCGGCGCGATGGTGGGGCCGGCGATCGGGCCGACGCTCGGCGGCTGGATCGTCGACAACTACAGCTGGCCGCTGATCTTCTTCATCAACATCCCGATCGGGATCGTCGCCTTCGTGATGACGATGCTGTTCATCCGCGACCCGTCCTACATTCGCAAGCCGGAGCGCGGCGCCGATTGGATCGGCCTTGCGGCGATGGCCGTCGGCATCGCGTCGCTGCAGTACGTGCTGGAGCGCGGCCAGCGCGACGACTGGTTCGACTCGCCCACGATCGTGCTGCTGAGCGTCACGGCCGTCGTCGGCCTGACTTTCTTCATCGTCCGCGAACTGCGCGATCCACATCCCTTCGTCGACCTGCGCGTCTTCAAGTCGCGGTCGTTCGCGGCGGGCAACGCGATCGGCGTCATCAGCGGCTTCGGCCTGTTCGGCCTCAACCTGATGCTGCCGCTCTTCTTCTTGAACGTCTTGCACTTCGACGCCATGCAGACGGGCGTCGCCCTGCTGCCGGGCGCCATTGCGACCGCACTCAGCATGCCGATCGCCGGGCGCCTCACCAAGGTGCTCGACCCACGGCTGTCCATCGCCGGCGGCCTCGCGATGTTCGCGGCCGGGTCGTGGCTCATGGGCGGGCTGAACCAGTACGCCGGCTTCTGGGACATCTTTTGGCCGCGGACCATCCAGGGATTCGCGCTCGGCTTCCTCTTCGTGCCGCTCACCACGACCACGCTCGGCGAGATCTCCCGCAGCGCCATGGCCAACGCGACCGGCATCTTCACGCTGGTGCGCCAGCTGGGCGGCAGCGTGGGGATTGCTCTCCTCCAGGTGATCGAGCTGCGCAAACAGGACGCAGCCTCGCAGGCGCTGGCCGCCAACGTGACCCTGGCCAACCCGGCCGTCGCGGAGATGATGCGCTCGGCGACCGACCAGGCCAGGGCCCTGGCACTGCTGGCCGACAGCGTGGCGCAGAACGCGACGGTCATCGGCTACACCTACTCGTTCCAGGTCTGCGGCCTGCTCTTCGCCCTCGCGATTCCCACCGTGCTGCTCATGCGCTCGCCTAACCAAAGGGTAGGCGCGGAGACCCCCGTCCAGGCCGACGTGATGATCGAATAGCGCCCGGGAGGCCTTGCTGCCGTCTGCTGCGGGGGGAGTCCGCGGCGGGGGCGAATGCCGTCCATCGCAGAGGCCCCCGGGACCGGGGTCACTGCCCTTGGACGCAACCTAGGAACCCCTGGTTGCGTTCATAAGAAGGTCTGGCGGCACGACGTCGCCGCAGATTTCAGTTACGAGTCAGCAGCCGAGCGGTCGATGGTCATTCTTCAGCCTGGTCTCGCGAGTTGATCTCATCGACGTCCATTCTGGAGAACACATGTATACCGACGAAACCCTCAACTGCGTTGACTGCAACGCACCCTTCACGTTCAGCTCCGGCGAGCAAGAATTTTTTGCTGCCAAGGGCTTCACCAACAAGCCGAACCGTTGCCCCGACTGTCGCGCCGCCCGCAAGGCTGCCGGCGGTGGAGCCCGCGGCGGCAGCGCCGGCGGCTTCGGCGGAGCCCGTCCGCAGCGCGAAATGTTCAGTGCGACCTGTTCGCAGTGCGGCCAGGAAGCGCGCGTTCCGTTCAACCCGAGCGGCGACAAGCCCGTCTACTGCCGCGACTGCTTCCAGACGAGGCAGGGGTCGCGCCGCTACTAGTCCGTAGACGCGACGATTACCGCTTGAAGGAGAGCGATATTGGCTAGGCCACGACGACCGATGCGCAGACGGACCTCGGATAAACCCGCGGCCCGTACGAACGACGCACCGAAGGAAACCGCGCTCGAGCTATTCGGCACGATCACGCAGGTCTTCCCGAGTACGACGTTCGGCGTCGAACTCGAAAACGGCCACAAGGTCCTCGCTCACATCGCCGGCCGTCTCCGGCGACATCACATCAAGCTACTGCCCGGCGACCGCGTAGATCTCGAGATGTCCCCCTACGATCTCACGAAGGGGCGCATCGTCTACCGGTACCGCGCAGGCGAGGCGAGACGCTCGCAGTCGTAGTCTCAGGATCGGGCCGGCGTCAGTAGTAGAACTGCTGGAGCTGGTTGAAGTGCGGGCCGAACGCCCATCCCATCCGCTTCGTGGGATTGATCGCGGGAGCCGGCTCGGCAACCGAAAAGCCGAACCCCGTGATCGTCTCAACCAGGTTGCCGCCTTCGTCGTATACGACGAGGGCGCTTCCTTGCGAGCCGGTGCAATAGAACGGCTCGCTCACGATGAACAGTTTGTTGACGGCGTCCACCGCGATGCCGGATCCGCTGCTGCCCTGGCTTGACGGGCCCGAACACGGCAGCTGCACCGCGTTGATGCCGGTCTGCGAGTTGAGGTCGTAGAACTCGACCTGCGCGTTAAGTTCGGTCGTCGTCGCCTCGACGCCGGTGTTCGGGTCCACCGCCATGCCGTTGACGAAGCCCGCGCCGAACGGGCCGTTGTTGTAACCGGTGAACTGCGACGTCTTGCCGCTGGTGAGATCGATGAGCACGTTGACCGGCGCCGCGCCGCCGACGCGGCCGCCGTCGGGCGACACGGCGGCGACCGCCTCCGTTGCCGCCGTGTACTGGCCGAACTGCGGTCCGTTCCCGAGGCCGAACAGGTTGGGGTCGAGTTTGATGACGTTCGAGAACGTGTTCGCCGCCACGTCCGACACGACGACGATCGGCTGATCGTTATGCTTCAGTTCGATCGCGAACAGCGACGTCGTCGACGACGCGTGGTCGGACGACGCCTGGAGCACGCTGATGTCCTTGACCGGCGGCGTCCACGACCCCGTGAACTTGCCCGCCGTCACCGGATTCATCACGTCGTAGACGCGGCGCGCGAAGATCGTACCCTTCGGCGTGACGAAGTGCGTGACGAGGGCCACGTCGCCGTCGAAGATGCCGTCGACACCGTACGAGTTGCGCAGGCCCTTGTAGCGCGCGAACGTCTTGGTGATCTTGCCGGTGTCCTCGTTGAAGGTCTGCATCGAGACGAGCAACTCGCCGCCGGACGAGATCGTCTGCGCGCTCGCGAGCACGCCGTCGGTGCCGTTCTGGTCGATGTCGAAGCCGTAGATCTCGCCGCCGTCCGAGGTCGACAGGATCTTGCCGAGCCCGACCTTGTGGTCCGGGCGCAGCGCCGGCGCGGTCGCCGCACGGGCGGGCGGATACGCGGCGCCGGCCACCGGGCGAGCAAGCGACGAGGCGGGCGAAAGCGACAGCGCGACTGCCGCGGCGACGGGAAACAGGCGTCTCATGCCCGGACCGTACCGCTCGAGTGTGAAGCGACTCTGAATCCGGCTACCCCTGCCGCTCCGCCGACACGAGTTCGATGCGGTTGCCGAACGGGTCGCTGACGTAGGCGTGCTCCGAGCCGTCCTCGAACGCGCCGGCCCGCACGACCTCGACGCCCAGGCCGGAAAGGCGCTCGATCAGGCCCGCGAAGCCCGCGCAGAGCAGCGCGGCATGCGCCTTCTTAGCGGGGCGGAAGTCCGGCTCGACGCCGAGGTGCAGCCGAACGGGACCCGAGGCGAACCAGGCGCCCCCGCGGGCCCGCAGGTCCTCCGGCTTGGGCTCTTCCACGAAGCCGAGCACGCCGGCGTAGAAGGCTCGCGCCTCGTCTTCTCGGCCGGCGGGCATCGCCAGTTGGACGTGGTCGAACGAGAGA
>Ga0182016_10007854_pt1 | contig 10881 bp, 7 predicted proteins | sample 712S2MmetaG_FD_120491 | JGI IMG/M metagenome (GOLD analysis project Ga0182016, IMG submission 120491) | Permafrost microbial communities from Stordalen Mire, Sweden - 712S2M metaG | ecosystem: Environmental > Terrestrial > Soil > Wetlands > Permafrost | place: Sweden: Stordalen | collected...
AAGTAGCGGTCGCCGACGAAGGCAATGCGGCGCCCGAACTCGCGATTGATCGCCGCGCCGCCGATCAGCACGGGGACGTCCATCCCTCGCTGAGTCTGTTCTGAGACGACGACCGGCATCTGCTTCGACGTCGAGACGAGGAGCGCCGAGAGACCGATCGCGTCGGCCTCCACTTCGGCGGCCTTGTCGAGAATCGTATTGACCGGCACCTGTTTGCCCAGGTCGTAGACGGTGTAGCCGTTGTTTGAGAGGATCGTGTTGACCAGGTTCTTGCCGATGTCGTGAACGTCGCCGAAAACGGTCGCGATCACGATCTTGCCTTTGCTGACGCCCTCCTTGCGCTCGAGGAATTGTTCCAGGTGGGCGACGGCCTTCTTCATCACCTCGGCCGACTGCAACACGAACGGCAGAATCAGTTCGCCGGCGCCGAAACGGTCGCCGACCTCTTTCATGGCGGGCAGCAGAATCGTATTGAGCACGTCGACCGGCCCGCGCTCGAGCAGCGCCTCGTCGATCTTCGCCTCGATCCCGTCCTTGCGCCGGCGTAGGATCGCCTCGTGAATGCGCGCGGCGACGGGTAGCGCCTCGTCCTCCTCCTGCGCGGCGGCGGCCTTGGACTCCGGCGTCACGTTCTCCCAGCGCTCGATCAACCGCGCGAGCGCGTCGGGCCGGCGGTCGAGAACGAGATCGTCGCAGAGTTCGCGGTCGACGGCGTCCAGTTCGCCGTAGGGCGTGATGTCTTTGGGGTTCACGATCGCCATGTCGAGGCCGGCCTCGATGCAATGATGCAGCATCACCGAGTTCAGCGCCGCGCGGGCCTGCGGTTTCAGCCCGAACGAGACGTTGGAGACGCCGAGCGACGTCAGCACGCCGGGCATGGCCGCCTTGATGCGGCGTATGCCTTCGATCGTCTCGATAGCGGACCGCGAGAACTCCGGATCTCCGGTCGCGAGCGTGAACGTCAGCGCGTCGAAGATGAGCGCGCCGTCGGGGATGCCGTACTCGCGCACGACGATGTCGTGGATGCGGCGCGCGACTTCGAGCTTGCGCTCCGCGGTCTTCGCCATGCCTTGCTCGTCGATCGTCAGCGCGACGACGCCGGCGCCGCACTCGCGCGCGAGCGGCAGCACCGCGTCGATCTTGCCGCGGCCGGCCTCGAGGTTGACCGAATTCACGATCGCCCGGCCAGGATAGGCGTGGAGGGCGGCGGCGAGCACCGCGGGCTCGGTCGAGTCGATCATCAGCGGCGTCTCGACCGACTGCGCGAGCCGCTTCACGAGCGTCGCCATCTGCTCGGCCTCGTCGTTGCGCTCCGTCAGCGCCGTGCAGACGTCGAGGACGTGCGCGCCGCCCTCCATCTGTTCGCGCGCGACCAGCACGATCTCGTCGTAGTCGTCGGCCAGCAGCAGCCGTTTGATTTTGCGCGATCCTTGCGCGTTGATGCGCTCGCCGATCAGCAGCGGACGCGGGTCCTGCTCGAGCGCCGTCGCGGTCATCGCCGACGCGGCGTATTGGCGCGGCTTCGGCTGCGGCGCGCGGCCGGTCAGTCCGCGGACGGCGGCCGCGAACCCGCGGATGTGGGCCGGCGTCGTGCCGCAGCAGCCGCCGATCGCGTTCACGCCGAAGTCGCGCACGAACGCGCCCAGTTCAGCCGCCATCTCCTCGGGCGACTCGGGATAGATCGTCTCGCCCTTCGGCCCCATGATGGGGAGACCGGCGTTGGGAATCACGCTCACGAAGCAGCGCGAGTACTCGACGAGATAGCGGACCGCGTCGCGCATTGGTCCGGGGCCGGTCGAACAGTTGAGCCCGATGACGTCGATCGGCAGGGCGTCGAGCGTCGCGCAGACGGCGCGGATGTCGGTGCCGAGCAGCATGCGCCCGCTCAAGTCGAGCGTCACCTGCGCCTGAATGGGAACGCGGCGCACGCCACGCTCGAAGGCGCGCACGATCCCGGCGATCGCGGCCTTCACCTCGAGGATGTCCTGCGCCGTCTCGATCAGCAGCAGATCGACGCCGCCGGCGACGAGGTGCTCCGCCTGCTCCTCGTAAACGGCCGCGAGTTCGGCAAACGTCGTCTTCGACAGGGCGGGGTCCGACGAGGAGACGAGCATGCCGGTCGGTCCGAGCGAGCCCGCGACGAACCTCGGCTGGCGGGCGGTCGAGAAGCGGTCCGCCGCCGCGCGCGCGATCTCCGCGCTGCGGCGGTTGACGTCGGCGACCCGGTCGCCCAGACCGTACTCGTCGAGCTTGAGCCGGGAAGCGGTGAACGAGTCCGTCTCGACAACGTCCGCCCCGGCCTCGAAGTAGGCGCAGTGGACTTCCGATATGATGTCCGGGCGCGACAGCACGATAGCCTCGTTGCAGCCGTGGTACGCGGCCCCGCCGAAATCGGCGTCCGCCAGTTGGCGGGCCATCAATTCCGTCCCCATCGCCCCGTCGAAGACGAGGACTCTATCCGCAAGCGCGTCGAGATAGGACATGATCGAGTCACCCTTTTCGGCGGAGGGTCGCCCAGCGCTCCCATTTCTGTCCCCTCGATACCATTTGCGCTGCGCGGGGACATGACCGTGCCGAGGCGAAGTGCGCGATGTGGCGGTGAAGACGGCAACGACTGCGGCTCGCAGGCTCGCTCGCATCGAAGAGCAGATCGCGCGCGACGCTGCGGAGATCGCGGCCCGGCCGCTCGGCGATGCCGGTTCCTTACGGCGGGCCCTTGAGGCCCTCGGGGTCGACGAGGTCGCCGCATCGACGGCGCTGGCCGGCATCAGGCTCGAGCGCTCCGAGATCACCGCCCTCCTGGCGCGCGGCGTCGCCCTGGGCGGCAAGCAGCTTACGGCCTATGAGGCCGTGGCGGACTATGCGGATGCCGCGGGCGTCGTGGCTTCGCACGAGCCGATCGGCCCCCGCAGCCGCCGGCCGTTCGTGCAGGTCGACGAGGTCGTCGACCTGCACCATCGCGCACTGCGGCGCACGGCGCCCGCACCGGGAGCCTGGCGCGAGCGCAATGTGCCGGCGGTCGAAAGCGGCCTCGTCCCACCGGCGCACTGGCTCGTTCCACGCGAGATCGCCTCGTTCGTCGACCGCTATGCCGCGGGTCCGCCCGCGCAGGGGAGCCGGCTGACGTGGGTCGCGGCGGCGCACGCGCGCATCCTGCGCATCCAACCGTTCGACGGCGGTAACGGGCGCCTCGCGCGCCTGCTCGGCAACCTGCTGCTCCGCCGCATGGGTCTGCCGCCGGCCGCGTTCTCCGACCGGCTCGCCCGGCGGTACTCGCCGTCGCTCGCGGCCGCCGACGCCGGCGATCTGACGGCGCTCGCACTCCTGACGGCTGAGGCCGTCGCGGCGTCGCTCGCGCGCCTGCGCGCGGCACTCGCGCCGAGCGACGGGCTAAGGCCGCTGCGGGAACTCGTGCCGCCCGGCGACCTCGCGGCGCTCGTCAAGGCGGCGCAGCGCGGTCGTCTGCGCGTGGTGCGCAGAGGAGCGCGCGTCTATTGCACGGCGGCGTGGATCGCAGAGTACCGGGCGGGGTCGGCGAGCCGCGCGGGCGAACGGCGGTAAACGACGTGGACGTGCTCTTTCAATCCGACTTTTGGACGGCGTTCGGCACGATGGGGACGTTCGTCGTCGTCACCATCTCCGCCGTTGCCGCACTGGCCCAGTTGCGGCACGTGCGCAACGCCAACGAACTGCAGGCATTGCTGTCCGTGCAGCGCGACTTTCAGTCTACCGAACTGCAAGAGGCGCTGCACTACGTGCAACTGGAGCTGCAGGACCGGATGCAAGAGCCGGATTACCGCGCCGAACTCGAACGGATCGGCTTCATCGATCCTCGCAAGCACCCCGAGATGATCGCTTGTAACTGGTTCAACCAGGTCGGAGCACTGCTCGAAAACGAGATGGTGGCTGAGGGCGCATTCCTCGACCTCTTCGGACGGCTCATCGATCACTATTGGGGGTTACTCGAGCCGACGGTCGCCGTACTGCGGCGCAAGCGCGGCCGGGGTCAATACGAGGGCTTCGAGTACCTCGCGATGCGCGCCCGTCACCGGCGCGAGCGCTATAAGGACGGCCACTATCCCAAGGATGCGCCGCGCCTCGAGGTCCGCGACGCCTACCTCGAAGAGGACTCGGCGGCAGAGGCCCCCGCGCCGTAAGCGCTACTCGCCGTACGGGATGACCTGCATGTCCTGGACGGGGATGTAGCCGTACTTGGAGAGCAGTCCGCGGTTCGTCTCCAAGAAGGCCAGAAAACGAGACTCCTCGCGGGTGGCGGCGCCGTTGGTGACGAGATGCTCGTAGGCGAAGAGCGGATAACGGCCCTTCGTCACGTTTTCGTCGGTCGGCTCCACGCCGTCGATCGAGACGAGCGTCAGCCCCGACTGCCGCAGGCCTGAAAACGTCCCGTAGCCGATCGCGCCGCGCGTCGACGCGATCTGGCTGACGAGCGTGCTCGTGCCCTCTTCGTCCGGTCCGGAGTCGACGATCGGCCGACCGCGCATGATTCGCTCCTGGATCAGCGCGCGAATGCCGGACGTCGCCGGCCGGTTGATCACGATGACCGCAACGTCGTTGCCGCCGACCTGCTTGTAATTGGCAACCTTCCCGCTCAGCACGTCGCGCAACTGATTGCGCGTCAGCGACGTCACGCCGCTCGCGGCGTTGACCGCGAACGCAAAGCCGATGATGGCGACGCGGTGGTCGACCAGCTCGTCGCCCGACGGTTCGACGTCGCTTGCCGCCATGTCGATCTGCTTCTGGTTCAGGAGCGCGAGCGCCGGCCGCGAGCCGCCCCCCGCGACCGTGATCGTCACCTCCGGCCGCTGGCCGGCATAGGCATCGGCCGCCTCCTTCAGCAGCGGCTGCAACGTCGTGGAGCCGGCAATCGCGATGGTGGTCGCGTCCCCGGCCGCGGCGACGGGAGCGGCCGGATGCAAGCCGGCAACGAGGGCGGCGATCGCGGCCGCACGCATCGCCCTCATCACGGCGTCAGACGACTTCCGCAGGCGCGCGCTCGCCCGCCGCCGTGCCGGCTCCGCCGGAGGAGCCGTTGGAGCCGCCGCCGCGCTTCTTCAGTCCTTCGCGCAGGCCGACGATCGCGATGTACAGCGCCGGCGTCACGAACAGGTTGAGGATCGTGGACACGACCATGCCGCCGAAGACCGCGGTGCCGAGCGAGTGCCGCGCCGCGCTGCCGGGGCCGGTCGCAAACACGAGCGGGACGACGGCCAAAATGAACGCGAGCGACGTCATGATGATCGGGCGGAAGCGGATCTCGGCAGCGCGGACCGCCGCGTCGACGACACCGTAACCCTGCTTGCGTAACTGGTTGGCAAACTCGACGATCAAAATGGCGCTCTTGCTGGCGAGGCCGATCAGCATGACGTAGCCGACCTGCGCGTAGGCGTCGCTCGGAATATGGCGCACGCCGAGCGCGAGCAGCGCCCCGAGGATCGCGAGCGGGACGGCGAGGATGACGATCAGCGGATCGGTGAAGCTCTCGTACTGCGCGCAGAGCACGAGGAACACGAACACGATGCCGAGCGCGAAGATCACCGCCGACTGGCCGCCGGATTCCAGTTCCTCCAGCGAGATGCCGGACCACTCGTAGCTCATGCCGGGCGGGTCGACCTGGGCTGCAATCTGCTGCATCGCGGCGATGGACTGTCCCGTCGAGTGCCCGGGCGACGTCTGGCCGTTGATCTCCAGCGACCGGAACAGATTGTAGTGGTAGATGATCGGCGCCGTCTTCGTCATCACCGGATTCGTCAGCGTCGTGATCGGGATGATGCCGTTCTGCGCCGATCGGACGTAGATGCGCTGCAGGTCGGAAAGCGTCGAGCGGAATTGGGTATCCGCCTGGACGTAGACCTTGTACGACCTGTTCTGGAACGGGAAGTTATTGACGTACGCCGAGCCAAGGTAGACGCCCATCGTCTGCACGAGATCGTTCAGGTTTACCCCGATCGTCGTGGCCTTGTCACGGTCGATGCCCAGTTCCAACTGCGGGCTGTCGTTGCGGAACGTCGTGAAGACGCTCTGCAGCGCCGGGTTGCGGTTGCCGAGGCCCATATAGGCGTAGCCCGTGCGCGTCAGCACGTCGAGGCCGAGATTGCCCTTGTCTTCCAGTTCGAATTGGAAGCCGCCGAAGTTGCCGACGCCCTGAATCGCAGGCGGGTTGAACGCGAAAATCTGCGCCTCGGGCATCATGAATAGCGGACCGCGGATGCGTTGCAGGACGGCGAACAGCGTGTGGTCGGAGCCCTTGCGCTGATCGTAGTCCCTCAGTTTGACGAACATGATGCCGCGATTGGTGGCCGCGCCGGTGAAGCTGAAGCCGCCGACGGAGAACACGTCCTCGATCTCCGGCTGCTTGGCGAGGAGCGCTTCGACGTCGTTCTCGACCTTCGAGGTATACCCGAGCGGCGAGCCCTCGGGCGCCTGCACGGTGACGATGAAGTAGCCGACGTCCTCGTCGGGCAGGAAGGCAGTCGGCGTCGTCCGGTACATGAAGGCCGTCGCGGCGAGCCCGGCGACGAACAGCAGCAGTACGGTCGCCCGCAACCGCATCGCGGGCAGCAACGCGCGGTGATATGCCGTGCGCGCCGCGACGATGCAGCGGTCCGCAAAAGCCAAGATGCCCTTGGGTTTTTCGTGGTCGCCCAAGAGCAGGGCGGACAGCGCCGGCGTCAGCGTCAGCGAGTTGAACAGCGAGATCGAGATCGCAGCGGCGATCGTCAGCGCGAACTGCTTGTACAAGAGGCCGGTCGTGCCCGGAAAGAAGGCGACCGGGATGAAAACCGCGAGCAGCACGAGCGACGAAGCGACGACCGCGCTCGTGATCTCGTCCATCGCGCCAGCCGCGCCTTCGTAGGGGTCCATCTTCAGGTCCTGAATGAACCGCGAGATGTTCTCGATGACGACGATCGCGTCGTCGACGACCAGCCCGGTCGCCAGCGTCAGGCCGAAGAGCGTGATCGTGTTGATGGTGAAGCCGAAGGCCTTCATGAAGGCGAACGTCCCGATCAGCGAGATCGGGATGGTGATCGCCGGCACCAGCGTCGTGCGCCAGTTCTGCAGGAACAGGTAGATGACGAGCACGACCAGGACGATCGCGATGAACAGCGTGACGACGACGTCCTTGATGGACGCCTGGACGAAGGTCGTCGTGTCGAAGGCGGTCTGGTATCTGACACCGGCGGGAAACGCGCGCGACAGTTCCGTCATCTTGGCGTTGACCGCTTGCGCGACGCTCAGCGCGTTGGCTGTGGGCAGCTGCAGGACGCCGAGCCCGACCGCTCGCCGGTTGCCGTTGAAGCCGAGGAAGCTCGAGTAGTCCTCGGCACCGAGGTCGATCCGGGCGACGTCGCGCAATCGCACGTGCCCGCCGTCGGCCGTGGCCTTGACGACGATGTTCCCGAACCCCTCGGGCGTGCTCAGCGTGCCGAGCGCGTGGATCGAAATCTGATACGGCTGGTTCGGGGCGTTCGGCGGCTGGCCGATCGCGCCGGCCGGAATCTCGACGTTCTGCGCGAGCAGAGCGTTCACGACGTCCGAGGCGGCGAGGCTGTTATCGGCCAGCTTCTTCGGATCCACCCACACCCGCATCGCGTAGCGGCGCTCGCCGAAGATGCGCACGTCGCTGACGCCGGGAATGCGCTTGAGCACGTCCTTGATGTAGACGTTGGCGTAGTTCGACAGTTTGATCTGATCGATCTGCGGGTTGTCGGAGACAAGGCCCATCGCAAGCACGAACGAGCCCGAGTTCTTGGCGACCTGGACGCCGATCTGATTGACCGACGCGGGCAGCAGGCCGGTGGCGCCTTGGACGGCGTTCTGGACGTCGGCGGTCGCGCGGTCGAGGTCGCGCGAGAGATCGAACGTGCAGGTGATGGTGCTGAGGCCGTTGTTCGTCGACGTCGACGAAATATAGCGCAGGCCCTCGACGCCGTTGATCGCGGTCTCGAGCGGCACGGTGACGGACGACTCCACCTCCTGCGCGCTCGCACCCAAGTAGGTCGCGGTCACCGTCACCACGGGCGGCGCGATGCGCGGATACTGCGCGATCGGCAGCGAGGGCAGCACGATCAAGCCCGCCAGCAGCACGACCAGCGAACAAACGGCGGCAAAAATGGGGCGTCGGAGGAAAAATTTCGTCAAAAACCGTGCCTCAGCGAGCGGTGGAGCCTCGCGGGCTCTCCACCAATGACGCTTGGCCTCGCGTATTGGTGTCACCGCCGGCGACCGGCAACACCTCGATCTCGCCGACGAGCCGGCCGGCGACGTTGCGGACCGGCGTCCGCGCAAACGATGCCAGCGCGGCGGACGCCGTCGCATCGAGCGCCCCCAAGCGTTCGAGCAAGGCCATGGTTGCCGGGCACGACGCGCGCCGGCTGCCGTCGACGACTTTCACGACGAGTCCGGCGCCGAGCGGCAGGCTGGCCGCACCTTGGAAGCCTTCCGCCCCGCCCTTGGCGACGACCGCGCCCTGCGTCGCCTCCATGAGCGCCGTGTCGAAGCGGCCCGTCCCGGCGACGTAAAACGGTTCGGCCTGCATGGCGGCGCGCACGCGTTCGAGCGCGCGCGCGTCGTCGTCGGCGATCCCGTCGAGCGTCGCCAGCCGTGCGAACGCGCGCGCCGCGCGCCGCAGCGACGTCGCGAACACGGGAATACCGCAGCCGTCGACGCCGATCGGCCACGTCTGGGGATCGTCGCCCGTCATGCGCGCGCAGAACGCGAGGATGCGTTGTTGCGCGGGATTCGAGGCCTCGAGGTAGGTCGCGTGGTCCGCGCCGAGCATCGCGCACAGCGCGAGGATGCCGGAATGCTTGCCCGAGCAGTTGTTGTGAATCGCGGTCGGTACTTCGCCGCGCTTGAGCAGTTCCGCGGCGGCAGGCTCGTACGGCGCGTGCGCGCCGCACAACAAATCGGCCTCGGTGCGGCCGATCTTGCGCAGGATGCCGCGGACACACTCGACGTGCTCGGGCTCGCCGTTATGCGACGCCGTGATGATCGCGAGTTCGCGCTGGTCGAAGCCGAAGCGGTCCGCCGCCCCGCCGGCGACGATCGCCGCCGCGATGAACGGCTTCGCCGACGATCGCAGAAAGAGGGGGACGTCGACGTCCCCCACGGCGAGCAGGACGTCGCCGTCGGCGGCGCCCGCAGCGCAGGCAGCGACGGCGTGGACGGATTCAACGAGACCGCCCCTCGTCACCGCGACGAAAGGCGGCCCGCTCGGTAATGCGATGGACACCTGGGCGGCTTCGTGCTGAGTCCCGGGTGCCCTCGTCCGGCTAGGCCGGCACCAGCGCCGGCTCGACGACCCGCTCTTCTTGCTCTGCAAACACGGGGTTCGAGAGGTACCGCTCGCCCGTATCGCACCCGATCGTGACGATGGTCTTGCCGGCCATCTCCGGCCGCGCGGCGACCTGCAGCGCGGCCCAGATGTTGCCGCCGGCCGAGATGCCGACGAGCATCCCTTCCTCGCGCGCGGCGCGCCGCGCCATCGCGATCGCGTCTTCGTTCGTCACCCGGATGACCTCGGAGTACGACTGCGTGTTCAGGATCGGCGGCACGAAACCGGCGCCGGTCCCTTGGATCTTGTGGGGGCCGGGCTTGCCGCCCGACAGCACGGGCGAAGCGTCGGGCTCGACCGCGATCGCGACGAACGACGGCTTGCGCTCCTTGAGCACCTCGGCGACGCCGGTGATCGTGCCGCCCGTGCCGACGGCTGCCACGAAGACGTCGACGTTGCCGTCGGTGTCGCGCCAGATCTCTTCGGCGGTCGTGCGGCGATGGATCTCGGGGTTAGCCGGATTCTCGAACTGCTGCGGCATGAAGTACTTGGCAGGATCCGAGTCGTGAATCTCCTTGGCCTTGCGAATCGCGCCGGGCATGCCCTCCGCGCCGGGCGTCAGCACGAGCTGCGCGCCGTACGCCTTGAGCAGGTTGCGGCGCTCGATCGTCATCGTGTCGGGCATCGTCAGGATGATCGGGTAGCCTTTCGCCGCCGCGACGAACGCCAGCGCGATGCCCGTGTTGCCGCTGGTCGGCTCGATGATGACCGTGCCCGGCCGCAGGCGACCCTCGCGCTCTGCGGCCTCGATCATCGCAACGCCGATGCGGTCCTTCACGCTGCCGGCCGGATTGAACGACTCCATCTTGACCAGCACCGTGCCGCCGATGCCCTTGTTCAATCGGGGAATCTTGACGAGCGGCGTATTTCCGAACGTGTCGGCGATGTTCTCGTAAATCCGGGCCATGGCTCTCCCCTTAGTTCCAAAGTTATTCTTTGGATAATTCGCTGCCCCGCTCCGCTTCCCTCGGCGGGGTGCACTCAGGAACCCGCCGGCGGATGGATTGGTGCCGCTCGGCTCCCGCTCAGGCGCCGGCGAGCGAGAGGGTCCAGTTTTCCGTCGCGTGCTGGGAGCGGAAGCGACCCATCTGCACGGATACGTTGACGTTCCTGGTCGCGTACGTCAACACGTGGCCGGCGAGCGGCGACGCGGCCGAAGCGGCCACCGGCGCCAAGGCAACGGTCGAAAGCAGCGCCGCGGGAACAAGAGCCCGAAGCGCCATACCGGTCCGTGTCATCTTCACCTCTCGTGAAACCGCAGCGGCGGGCCGCACCAAAGTGCGACGCCGCCGCTGCAAGGGTTGCGTTGAGTTACTGGATGCCCATCCCCGCGTTGAAGAGCCCCGCCATGTAGGCCGGCATCTGCGAGCGCGAGATCTGCATCGGGCTGGTCTTGAACGTCACCGACACGACCGTGCCGGTGAACTTGTTCGGGACCGTATAGTTAGAATCGACCGGCGTCGAGTAGTCGGCGCCGACGTCGAGCCCCTCGAACCAGGGCATCGTGAACGGAATCGAGTGCGCCA
>Ga0182016_10007855_pt1 | contig 10881 bp, 13 predicted proteins | sample 712S2MmetaG_FD_120491 | JGI IMG/M metagenome (GOLD analysis project Ga0182016, IMG submission 120491) | Permafrost microbial communities from Stordalen Mire, Sweden - 712S2M metaG | ecosystem: Environmental > Terrestrial > Soil > Wetlands > Permafrost | place: Sweden: Stordalen | collected...
AAATTTGGAATATTCCGTCATAAAATCGATTTGATTAACATCTCCTATTTATCAATTAAAAATAAGCTAAGATATAAATGGCTTACAATTTGGTCAGTTCTGAACTGGACTACTTCCTTTATTTTAGTGAAGGAATTAGATTAGTGATTGAAGAAAGGAAGAAATTATGCCTGTATCATGATCCTAATCATGATTTGAAATTATGGCCGATATCTTCTAAAGATTTAGTTCGATTGATATTTAAATTAGCTGAGTGGAAAGTTGAGGAGGTAACTTTTAAAAATTATCAATTTTATCGAAACGGTATAGAAGAACTAAAAGAAGCTACAAGAGATTTATCTTCAATACATGTTAAGTCTATTAAATTTGTAAACTGTTTAAATCCCCAAGGAATATTGTTTTACATTATTCATCATAAAGTATGGGGAGTAAATTTAAGAGAGGTTATTGTAGAAAAACCTATCATTAATAATTTCAATCTAGAATTGAAGGAAATGTTCTCGGTTTGGCTTATTTGGAATAAAAGGATTAGAAAAATTAGCTATGAAGGTGAACAAGATGAAATCACTAATATAGAAATCTATGATGAAAAACAAATGGCAAGTTATAGAAAATTCAACAGAAGAAGGATTGATATGATTGAAAGAAACCAAAGGGGATATAATTTATGTCAACAAGCATGTTACACCCTTCTATTAATTTGGAGATTTAGAGAATCAGATTTGGATATTCTAGCTGATAAAAATTTGTTGTTGAAAATCGTCAAATTACTTTGGGATACTCGCTATGACACAATAGAGTGGTTTATAGATAAAATAGCAAAAAGGAATATGTGGTATGATATCATCTTATAATATCATTTTATAATATTTGGTATATAATATCATGATTTCTTATTCGGTTTTGGGATTTTCATCTTCTTCATTAGAGTAACTATTATGGGTAGCTTGTTCAACATTACTTCTGTTTCTTTTTATTAAAATATCTAATCCCATTTGAAACATCTTACGATTAATTTTAAATCTTTCTATAAAATTTAGACCAACATAGGCAAGAATAGCTAAAAAACATAGATATTCAGTGACGTACCAAATAAAATTTCCAACTCCCATCACCTATTTTTATTATCTCTTATTATCTTTTCTGTCTGTTTATTCGTTTTTAAAGGTTTTAAGATAAAAAAGAAATTGTTTAAATTAAAAATGGAAAAGGCTAAATTTGAGAGAGATAGAAAAGAATTGGTATTGATCAGAGCTAGTAAGCTCTGTTATGGTTTAGATCAAAAGAAAATTAGACAGGTAAAACATCTTAAAGCTAAAATTAAAGACTTAATTACAAATGGTAATGATCTAAACTTTAATAGGAAAAGCTCTTCTTACAACACCCATCATGTAAAGCTATTTTCAGCCAATGAACAACTTGATGCTCTATTTTGTCTTTATGATAGCTCGTTCTTGATTCCAGAACTTAACAGTCAGCTAGTTAAAAACAAACTCGATAGAATTTATAATGATGTAGTAGTTGTTGGTGATGATGATCTTGTTATCAAGGTTAGTTCTTTAGAGATTTGTAGGATTGAAAATGGTTTGAATCGAGATAAAGAAGATTGTCAGAATGAACAAGATCTATTACATGAATACTTTGTTGGATCTATTGTTACTAATAGCTTACGAATAATGGTTCCAAATTTTCATTTACTTTATGCTGGATTTAAACTTAATAGTTCTAAACAGATAGAATGCGATGCGACTGAAAAAGAAGAGTGTCTAGGGAGTTGTCCTTGCGACACTAATCAAGTTGTTGATTACTTGCTTTATGAAAGGATTGATGGAATTACCATTACCGAAGCATTAAAATTTTGTGGCTTAAAGGATTACCTATCTTGGCTGACTCAAATTTTATTATCATTAGAGCTGGGTCAAATTGAATTTGGTTTCGTTCACAATAACCTTCATACTGATAATGTTTACATCAGAAAGCTTGATGATAATCACGATATAATTTGGTTAAATCCAAAACTAGTGACGAGAGACGATATAGAAAAAGCAAGGAAAAAGACTTGCTATGTAAAATATTATCATGATAATACTATTTATTACTTAAAATCTAAATCGGTGGCAACAATAATAAATTATGACTTAGCTCACGTCAGAGTTCCTTTTTATACTCATGAAAAAGGAGATATAATAGAGAAGGTTGAAGATTTCGGTCCAATTGGTTATGAAGATAAAGGGATTTATGAAAAAGATTTTAATCGTATTAAAGATAGCTATAAATTGATTATGTGGACTCTCAAAATTCTTCTGGAATTCAATAGAGAATTATTTGATCAAGTAAAGAAGATTGGTAAAATCTTCGGATTTGTTTATCAACATGAATTGTTGAAAGTTTTAAATAATGAAAAAGAATTTAATCTAAGTGGAAGTGATCTAGTAATTAAAGACCTTATTAATTTTATAAAACAAGAATTTCCTCAAATGAAAGACATCCTAGTTCCAGCAAAAGAATTTTCAACTATTCCAAGATTAATAAAGTCAGATAGTACGGGAAGCTTAGAAATTCTTAATAATCAAAGGGTAGCCATTAGTTTAGGAGAATTCCTAGATTTTTTCCCTAATTTAGAAACTATTATGGGAAGATATGACGGTCTTTTGTTTTATGTTAATAGTATGAAGCGAAATGATTTAATTCCAGAATTAGAGCAATACGTCCAAACTGTTATGCGCGGTAAAAATTATTTACTAAACAGGGAACAAGAAACCAGAAAACGAGCAATTCAAGAAATTAATCGTCTGATTGTTATTCTAAATCAAGATATAATAAACAATGGTCAAATGAGTATTATAGATCGATGTAAATTAGCAAGAAAGAAGAAAATGATAGAGGCTAAGATTGAACTTCTTAATGATCAATTTCTTTGGATTAATAAGTTCAAAAGAAATTTCGTTCCCGACCCGAATAACTATCTAGATGATAGAATAATTGAAATGAAGGATTTTTAAAATCAAACTCCCCCCAGATCAATGAAAAATGAAAAATAAAAGTTTTTCATTTCAAAACAAAACTTTCCAGCTAAAGCTCTAAGCGATTAATCGATCGATTTAGGTCGTAGCTATTTTTGATTTTCTTTTTATATTTTTTATTCTTTGACGCCGATGGATTTCAGTACTTTGCTTGGAGTTCAAGCAACGCCGCAAGTCCAGATCCCAGTTGAGTTGCAACGACAGCCAGTTGCTCAACCCGCTCAAGTTCAACAGGCTCAGATTTCTCTTACAGGAGGAATTAGGGCTCCGACTCCAGTCTTTTTCTTGAGTGAGAAAGATCCCGCTACTGGTTACCTTTCGAACGATTGCTATTCTCCTTTCTTCGGCACCAATGGAGGTGAGAGGTACATTTCTGCTCAACAATATATTGCTCAAAAGAGAGCACGAGCCATGAAAGATTTTGAAACAGAAGATAAGATTATGGAGATTACTCTGACTGATGAACAAGCAAAGAATCCCGATGTGGTTAGTGAAACTATGAAGAAGATTAAGGATTTGGCCAACGAGGTTAAGAACTTCGACAAAGCTCTTTGGGACCAAGTGAAAGTTGGCGTATTTAGCCAAGGTCTATTCTATAAGTTTTCTCAAAATCCTGCTTTACTGCTCAGATTTATGGCAACGCAAAATGATTTATTGTTTTTCGCCGATGCGGACAAAGAATTGGGTATTGGCTTTGATGAGCCAAACGCTCGCCAAATTGCTGGTAGCCAATGGAATGTTACGATCTTTAGTGTTGACCAAATCGCCAAATTTTATGATCAGTATAGTATCAATTTGTTGGGAAAGGTTTTGATGGACGTTCGTCAGAAGTTTCGAGAATTCGGAATTCCACCATGGGCTGTCACCCTTTCTGAGGAAGCTAAAGCCGCCATTGCTAGACGCGCAGAACGAGCAGCCCAGCCTTTAGTAATTCAAAATAACAATAATGATGTTGTCCAAAAGGTTGAACCAGAGAAAGTAATACAGAAAAGCGTTGATGATTCCGCTGATTACCCTCCAATTAGGGTTCAAGTTGACGAAGATTCAAATCACCGTGAGGCAGAACACGAAGATACGTCTAGTCATTCTGAAGAGGATGTTCCAGTTGAGCCTCTCGACCTGAAGGCTATTCTTTCTGCTCCTGCACCAGTTTTGTCTTCAACTGAGCAAGCTATCGTGGCGGTCGAGGTTCCAAAGTAAATCTAAACACAATAACTAAAAAAGAGATAATAACTAAAAAAGAACGATAACTAAAAAGAAGGATGTTACATTTATACAAATGTAATATTTAATATAATAGTTACTTAGAAGAACCAACTAAAATCAAATTTGATGGAACGATTCCATCAATAAATAATAACTTGTTAAAATAAACAGCCATATCATTATTAGGACAAAGCATGACAATGCAAGGTCTTCCATTATCAACGTCATGCAAGAGACGAAAAATATATGATTTTTGGGGAGATAGATCAGTCTTCTGTTTGAACTCTGCAATGCAGCTAATGGTTCTTACTAATGGTGATTCTTCTAACATTCTTCTACTATCTCGTTTCTTTACTTTACTGTCATTAACGTGCTGAGAATAAGTCATTATACTCCAGAGAATAATATATTCTGACGATTCGATATCGTAACTATCGATTATATGATTTTTGAACCTTTCCTTGTATAATTCTTTTCCTACAGAATAAGCAGATATCAAAGTTGTTATTGCTACTCCAATCGCAATAACCACCGTAACTGGATCAACCATTTTGAAAATTTTATTAAAAAAAACGATTTTTAGAAATTTTATTTTAAGAGAAATAAAAATCGTTTTTGTTGGAACTATTTGAAAAATGATCCATGCTCCAGTTGTTCATGCCCCGGTAGTTCATCCACAAGTTATTCATTTTAGTAGTTCATTTTCTACTCCTACTCCTATTCCTCCTCCAACAACACCTTTTAAGATCCCAGTTTTTCCAAAGCCAGTACCAACCAATCCTGGAGGACTTGGAGGTGGTATTAGTGGAATTCATTTTTCTCAAGCTAGCATGGTTCAAACCCATTCGACGCCTGTTGTGCACTCTCCTAGTGTCCTATCATCTAGTACTGTATCTCACGTGACAGTACCTACCACTGTCCTCCACTCAGTTTATTCCTTCTCTCATAGACCTCTTCTCCCTACCAGCAGTGTTTTTTCTACTAGTACCGTTCTCTAAATAAATAATAATATAACAACCTAAAAAGAAATTGAAAAATTAAATTTTTCAATTCTGATTTTAAAATGGAACTTTATTTACTTAACAGAATTAATTGTCTATTATTTCCTAACGATGAAACCCGAAGCCTTTTTGGTCTCTGTTATAGAATAAATAAGAAGATTAAGAATTTATGTTTAGCCGGTAATAAGATCTTGCTTGAATCGCTTTGCCGACTATTAGAGATTCAAAGATCCTTTTCCTTTTTTGATAGTTATAACACTGTAATAAGAAAAGTAGGAGATCTCTCTTTTGTAACATGTGTCGAGTATTTGTTGTTTAGAGGGTTAGGAGTTCCTTACATTGAAAAGGATAATTATGTTATAATTGCGGCTTATGCTAATTCTTCATTGATTGAATATTTTTCTTTCTCGACCGGAAAGAAATTGAAAACAATAGATAGTTCTCATTCTGATATTTCAACGTTGTTAAGAACTAACAATTTGCTAGTTTCATGTTCTGGCTGTGATGAAATAGCTGAAGATTCTCATATAAATTTATTTGATATACCAACTGGAAATCAGTTATATTCTATTAAACTTAAAAATTGTAATTATATTGATATGTTAGATAACTTTTTAGCAATTAGTGCTTTTGATGAAACCATGCTGTACAATATCGTGCAAAATATTCATTATGAAAAATTGGATGTAGGTGGACCAGTCTGCTTAACAAAAGAAAAATTAATAGGTTGCGTAAGTGATGAAATACAGCAAGATATTAGTATCTTTGATCGTAATAGATACGATGATCCTTCAGAAACATTAATAATATGTGAAGAATCTCCTTGCCGAATGGAGGTTAAAGATTATCTATTCTTTTATGATAGCTACTATGACATAGTATTGTATAACCTTAAAACCAGAAAGGTTGAAAAGAAACTAGAAGGCCATTTCGCTCAGATAGAAACAATGCTTATTACAGAAAATACTTTAATATCGGGCTCAATTGACAATACTATTAAGTTTTGGAATATAAGTACTGGTAAAATTATAAAGACTTTACATGGTCACGAAAATAGAGTTATGACTTTAGCTTTATTAGATAATTATTTAATAAGCGGGGATTGGGATAATAAAATATTCATTTGGGATTTAACTACTGATACAATAATTAGAAAAATTAATACTACCGCCTGGGTTAATTCTTTAATAGTGACCAATTTAAAGTATGTTTGATTTAACATCCAAGATCAAAAATTAAGAGAAAAATTAAAATAAAATTTTTTGAAAGAGCAAAACAAAAGAAATGCTACCAAACCAGGTGGTCTACGTTATGATAGGGTATGCGGGAGCAGGTAAATCTACTTATGCTAAGTGGTTGGCATCAAAATTAGAAAACTGCGCCATTTTAGAAGGAGACGTTTTGAAGACCGCTAAAAAGGTTGAAGCAGAATTGAAATACAAGTTGAATGAAGGAAAGAATGTCATAGTTGACGCTTGTAACACTTCTCTGAAAAGGAGAGCCCCGTTAATCCAACAATGTAAGCAAAGAAATCTGGTTATTTATGGGATTTATTTTAGAATTCCAATCGAGATTTGCAAAGAACGAGCAAAGCAAAGGGAAGCAGCCGGTGGCCCTCACATTCCCAGTCTTGTTTATAATAAGCTCAAAAGCGAATTTGTTGCTCCAACCTTGGAAGAAGGATTTGCAGGAATTTTATTCATAGATAATTAGTTGTAAATAAAATATAATCGATAAAAATAAGTCAATAAAAATAAATATTTAAAAGAGAAAATGCAGTTCAGTATTGGAGAACAGTTGGCAATTGTGGTTTTGATAGTGGTAGTTATAGTTATTGCCTATCTTCTGTATACTGGTTGGAGACCGTCTTTTGCCAAGGTTGATCCTAAAGAGGGTGAAGAGGAACATCAAAAGAAGGACCAAAAGGATAAGAAGGAGAAACACAAGAGCAAGTAATCTAACAAACAAATTTTACTATTATGATAATAGTAAAATAACAACACTAAGACAATAATTACAGAAAGGATAAGATCTTATAGTCTCCTTCTACGTTTATGCCCTTAACTAGTAGTTTAAATTTTGAACATTCAATGGTACTATTAAGTTTTATTTTAATAATATAACAATCATAGAAAAGATCTTCTGATGCTTTATTGGGACAACCTAACCAAAATTCTTTCGGTTTGTCTTGGTAATCCATATTATTATCTAATCCAAAAGGACTATTTAGGTAAATAGGTTGATAAATCATTACTCCAGCCTCTAGAACATTAGCATTTATTTCTTTATCATTGGGAAGAAAAGGTCTCCTTAATCTAACTAGTTCTCTGATAATTATCTGTTCACTTCCGTATTGGATGTAAATTTTATCAAATTTAGAATAAGAATTGGAACTACTTAATTTTTCATTAGAATCATTAATGTTTAGTTCTTTATTCTGTTCGTTTCTCTTACAAGCTATAATCTCAAGAGTCTCAAATGGAAATTCGTTAACATTCTTTGATGTTTGACAATAAGAGAAAACGAAATCATTAAAAATCGCTTTACCAGGATTGAACCAAAAACTTATTGTTCTTTCATCTGATCTATCTTTTTCCCGGTCTAACCCTTCTATTTTCCTATCGGTTGTGCTATCTGTTTCTCCATCTTCTGGACTAACTTCTGTAGGATCTTCATCAATGGTACTTATTAGTTTAGTTTGTAGATATTCTAAAGAGAATATGCCAAAATCTTTCAGCCACAAGAAAGGGAATTTACTTGTTATATTCCTGTTTATCAGGTTGTTTTCTTCTCTTAGACTATTCATTGTTTGGATCATTGGTTTCCGCCCTCCAATCATTAAAGCGTTTTCTTCTAATAATAAACTTTCTTCTATTACATGGGTTCTTGTTTTAAGTTGTACTGCACTTTCATTAGTAATCTCTTCTTGCGATTCTTCGTAAGCATCTTCAGTACTCTCCATTTTCTTTTAATTTAGTAAAATTAAAATGGATATTTTCCGTTTTAAACATTAAAATCAAACATTAAAATAGGAAAACAGGAAAATAGAATTGAGACAATATAAAAAGAGATAGATGAGTAAGACGATTGTGGCTCATCTAAACAGGATTATTGGAGGAAAGGTTGAAGTAACACTTTATGATAGTAAAGGAATGCATCATCAACTATGGGATGAAGATGTTCTTGTTAAAAGGTATTTTAGAGCTAACGACTGTGGCTATGATTTTAGCATCTTCGCTCATAATCAATTTCGTTTGATGTTCTATCCTTCATTTCAAATAGTTATTGATTATAACCTGACAAACATTAGAATAAAAATTCCTCTTGATAATGCATATATGCAAACTGATAAGGAACTCTATCTGTTGAAAGTCGTTAATGAAAAATCTCACGGAAATCGATTTAAAACTTATGCTTATGAACCTAACAAATTGAAAGTATGGTATGCTTCTAACAACATTCTATTTGTCGGAAAGCCCGAGCCAATCGTTCTAAAACATCATTAATGTTTTTATTCTCGTTTTCATATCATATTTGATATGAAGATTTAAGAAAATTAAGTCATAGTCTGGCAAGTTCCCATAAGACAGGTTTGACCAACTGAACAATTTGAATCGCTAGTGCACTGTGGGGTGCTGGTTCCCGAAATGCACGTGGCAGGTGAGGTACAATTAGAATTAGAAGTACACTGAGCAATACATTGGCCTGATGTGCAAGTCCAATTAGTTGGACACTGATAGTTCGATTGACATGCTGCTATACATGTTCCATTAGAGCAAAAGGTTCCATTAGTACAATTACTATTACTTGTACAAGATTGATTGATGGTAGAAGTTGACTTTTGTGATTGAGCAAAAATTATTAAAACAATTACCACTACCAATATCACTATTACGATAATTATAATGATTATAATTACTAAAATCGTATTATTGTAATTCTTCTCGAAAATCGGCATCTCATCCTTTTTAATTTTGGTGTTTTATCTAACTTTTTATACCCTATTTATTTTTAGAGAAATTGATATCTTTTGATTTTCTTACACTCCTTCTTCCATTCTTCAAAATTCGGATTGGATGGATCTAAAACTATTCCATAAAGATCAAAATTGTGACGACAGACTTTTCAAAATTCAATTTCAGTCATATGATATCGATGATAGGACCCATAAAGTTCAATATCGTCTACAAGTTTCATATTCTGAAACTTTGCTAGCTCTTTAATCCTTGTTACTTTTTCTAAACATCCCTTGCAGCGTGGATCAGTCATCTTTTGGATTCAAACAGAGATATTTTTTCATTTTTATTCAATTAACGGATTAATTAAATTTCTTTTTATTGAGTTGTTTTAAAGGTTTAGGCGATCTTGAGCATTGTCAAACCACCACTCCTGGTAGATAATGTACCGGCAGTAGTGTTGTAATTGACAGCAACTGCTCCAGATGACCAAGCGAAGACGTCCTTGATGACAATCGTGAAAATTCCCGCGGCTGCTAAAATCGGTGCTCTAATGGTGTTGGTTCTCTGAGTACCATTGTTATAAATACTGTAAGTGCAAGTAGCTGCAGCTGATACGGAGCATTGAGCTTCAAAAGTCACTTCGTAAGTTCCGGCAACACTAGGCGTAATTGTCATAGGTGTTATTACAGAATCGGTACTGCTAGTAGTATTATATACGACAGTTGAATCAACATGGTAGTAGGTCATTCCTCCAAAGGCCGCAGTTGTTCCATTTTGAGCAATAAGGAATTGGCCAGCCGTAGGAACAGATGAAGAATAGGTACTGACTGAAGCTGCTCCACTATTAACCCAAAGTTGCTGAGCAATGACAGTGTTAGTGTTGCTGCTGAGATTCTTGTTGGTAAATGCTTGAGCAGTAGCAAGGACAGCTAAAGTATCGGTAGCATCAGGAATCGTGATAGTTCGGTTGGCAGTAGTAGTGGACGCAAGAGTTAAAGTAGTTGATGCAGTGGCTCCACTCAAGTAGAAAGAAACAACCTTGCTTGGAAAGACTGGATCAACAAACACAACTGAACCTGCAGTAAGAGACTTGTTGGTAAAAGTATCGCTAGTGTTGCGTCCAACGATCGTATCGGTCGAGGTAGGCAGTGTTAAAGTAGCTGATCCATTGGTGATGGTAGAAATAACTGGAGAAGTTAAGGTCTTGTTGGTTAAGGTTTGAGTAGCAGTAAGACCAACCAGGGTATCAGTCGCATCGGGAAAAGTAATAGTTCGGTTAACACTAGCAATCGATGCAAGTGTTACTGTAGTTCCCGTCGTTGCACTAGAAGTTAAGAAAGCTAATTTCTTTGTAGCGTCAGTCGAATCTGCAAACGGAACAGTGGTTGCAATGGTTACTCCAGCTAAAGTTCCAGAAGCAATATCAGCAGCAGTAAGAACAACTGCTCCTTGGCGACCGGCAACTGAACTAACGTTATTAGAGTTAATAACTCTTTCCCAGATTGAACCATTAAAAAGAATCCAATCCCCAACTGACCAAACACTGTTGGTGTCGATGGTTGTTGTACCGGCAGTAGAAATAATGTAAAAATTGCCAAGAGTACCGGTAGAGGAAACTAGAGTTGGCGTGTTAGTGTTAGCATTCCATAAGCCTTGATATTCTAGGGCTCCGCTAACCAAAAGATTTGTAGG
>Ga0182016_10007856_pt1 | contig 10881 bp, 9 predicted proteins | sample 712S2MmetaG_FD_120491 | JGI IMG/M metagenome (GOLD analysis project Ga0182016, IMG submission 120491) | Permafrost microbial communities from Stordalen Mire, Sweden - 712S2M metaG | ecosystem: Environmental > Terrestrial > Soil > Wetlands > Permafrost | place: Sweden: Stordalen | collected...
AAGCGACCCCCGACTTTAGGTTTGATTTTCAGAGGCTGCCGGTCGGGTCAACAGATTCAGGGCGAGTTCTGCCATTTGTACGGCGCAGAGTTCTCCGATTGCGGTCAGCGAATCGCCGGAGTTCATTTCCATTGCCCCGCCGCTGATGAGAATCGCGGGAGGTGACGAGCCGTAAATGAGCTGCGCCAGTCTCAGCAATTGCCCGGGGGTCAGAGAATGCGAAGAGACAAATTGGCCGTCTGGTTCAACGGGGCGCCGGGTCACTTCTCCCGGTGCCTGGTCGACGGCTGCATCGAGGAAAATGACCAGGGGCGCATGTTCGAGCTTTGTCGCGAATTCAGGAGTGAGCTGATGGCAAATGCTGATTTCAGCAGCGCCTTCTTTCAGGCCAGCCTCCACGAGTTCAGCTGCCCGCCAACCCATACCGTCATCCTGCCGCAGCGGATTGCCAAAACCGATCACGGCGCACCGGTTCATTTGTTCGGACGCCGCCGCCTGTCTGTTATCTCGCCATCGGCGGCCAGCACTTCGATATCGAGAGGCATGGCCCCCATGGCGTGGGTCGAGCAGCTCAGACAAGGATCGAAGCTGCGAATTACGGCCTCGATACGATTCAACGCGCCGTCTGAAAGCTGGCCGTTCCGGATGAAGTATTTCGCCGCCTGGGCCACGCCGAGATTCATGGCGAGATTGTTCTGGCCCGTGGCGATGATCAGGTTTGCCCAGCGCACAAGACCATTGGAATCCACCTTATAGTGGTGCAGCAGGGTGCCGCGCGGCGCTTCCGAAATGCCGATACCCTCTTCGCAATTGACCTCCGCGGTAGCCCGCACATGCGGATTCAGGATGTCGGCATCGTTGAGCAGCTCCTCCAGCTTCTCTATCGAATGGAGCATCTCGATCAATCGTGCCTGATGGTAATGAAACGAGCTCAGCAGCGGGCTGCCTGCGAACGCTCTTAGCGCCCCCAACTCATGGTCGGCACGGGGAGTTCCACAACTGGCAACCACGTTCAGGCGCGCCAGCGGGCCGACGCGATAGACGCCATCCGGATATCCCATTTTCCCGTAATACGCCGACTTCAGAAATGAATCCGGCTCGGCTACTTCGCAAAAATATTGCGGGTAATCCTCCGGACGCAGGTTCGCCGCCACCACTTCGCCATCGGCTCCCACAATGCGAAGCGGGCCATCGTAGAATTCCAGATTGTTGTGATGATCCGTTAGCCCGGCGAACAGGGAAGGGAAGTTCGCGAAGGCCGCAATCTCTTCAGGAAAGGCACGGAACAGGCCGCGAAACCGATCCAGCGAGCGCTCAACCGCAGCCAGTCCATCCGGCAGCATTGCGACGATTTGGCTTCGTTTTTCTTCCGTAAGAGGAGAACTGACGCCGCCCGGCACTACCCACGCGGGATGGATTCTGCGGCCTGCCAGCAATTCGATGATTTGCTGGCCGATTTGCCGAAGACGGATTCCGTCCCGCGCCACCTCCGGAGCCGATGCCGCGACCCCGAGAAGATTGCGAGTTTCCGGCGGGGCGTCCATGCCCAGCAACAAATCGGGCGACGAGAGATAGAACACGCTCAGCGCGTGAGATTGCAGAATCTGGGCCAGGTTCACGATGCGCCGGAGCCGCGCTCCGTTGGCAGGGATCGCTACGGCCAGAATCGCGTCGCAGGCTTTGCTGGAGGCGATCAGGTGACTGACGGGGCAAATGCCGCAAATGCGCGCCATAAGCGACGGCATTTCGTAAAACGGCCGGCCTTCGCAAAGTTTTTCGAAGCCGCGAAACTGGGTGACATGGAAGCGGGCACTCTCCACCTGGCCGTCATCGCCCAACTGGATGGTGACCTTGGCGTGGCCTTCGATGCGCGTCACCGGGTCGATGATGTATGTGGGCATTCGCTAGCCTCCAAACCTTCCGCGCGTGCCTGGACCCGGCGTCCGGCCGGCAATCAGGTCCTGCAGGATCCCGAAAATCAGATCCGGCGCGGGCGGACATCCCGGGACAAAAATATCCACCGTTACCACCTCATGTACCGGACGGACATGATCGAGCAGGGTTGGGATTACAGACGATGGCACTGGCCGTGGCTCGGTTACGTTTTCGACGTAAGCCCGGTCAAGAACCGCCTGCACCGCAAACGGATTTCGCATAGCCGGTACATTCGATGTCACCGCGCAGTCTCCCAGCGAAACTAAAGTGCCGGTATGGGCGCGCACCTTGCGGATTTTCGCGAGGTCGTCTGTACTCGATACCGCACCCTCAACCAGAGTGATATCCACATGATCGGGAAAGTCCTTGCGGTCGACCAGCGGACTGTAAACCAGATCGACCAGCCCCGCCAGTTCAAGAAGCCGCTCGTCGATATCGAGGAACGACATATGGCACCCGGAGCAGCCATCCAGCCACACGGTCGCCAGACTGGGCTTACTCATTTTTCATTCGCCTTCCTCACTTCGCATTAATGTCAGGTACGGCAGGAACTGACGACGCTTGGTCATCTCGGCCACCGAGCGCCCTTTTTCCGAGAGCGCGCCCGTAGGACACAGCTGCACGCACTTGCCGCAACTGGTGCAGCTCTGCGCCTCGCCCCAGGGCTGCGCCATGTCGGTGATGACCGCACACTCCGCGCCCCGGCCCATCACATCCCAGGTATGCGCGCCTTCGATTTCATCGCAAACGCGGACACAGCGCGTGCAGAGAATGCAGCGATTGTGGTCCACCACGAACCGCGGATGACTGGCATCGACCTGCAGCTTTGGATAAACATAGGGATAGCGGATATGGTCCACGCCCAGCATCTGGCCGAGCGACTGCATCTCGCAATGTCCATTCGATACGCATACGCTGCAGACATGGTTGCGTTCCGCAAACAGAAGTTCGAGGATCATACGACGGTAACTGACGATCCGGTCGCTTCCGGAGGTCACTTTCATCCCTTCGCTTACCTTGGTCGCGCAGGCGGCCAGCGGACGGGGTGCTCCCTCGACCTCGACTACACAGACCCGGCACCCGCCGAGCACGGAAAGACCGGTGACATGGCAAAGACTTGGAATGGGAACGCCGTGTTCGCGCGCTACCTGGAGGATGGTCTGGTCGTCCCGCGCGCTGAGGTCGTTGCCATCGATCTGCAGCGTTACGACTCGGGTGACTGGTGGGCCTGGCATATTTACTTTTCCCCCGCAGTGGCAAATGCCGCTTCATATTCGTGCCGGAAGTAGCGCAAAGTGCTCAGCAGCGGATTCGGCGCCGATTGGCCGAGACCGCAGAGGCTGGTGTTCTTCACCAGATCGCACAATTCTTCCAGCAGCGCCAGATCGGCAGGGGAGGCCCGACGATCCGTGAACCGGCCCAGCAGATGATGCAGCTGTGCCGTGCCCGCCCGGCAGGGAATACACTTCCCGCAGGACTCCGTCATGCAGAACTCCATGAAGTAACGCGCTACGTCCACCATCGACGAGGTCTCGTCCATCACAACCATGCCGCCGGAACCCATGATGGAACCGAGCCGCGTGAGAGTTTCGTAATCGACCGGAGTATCGAGAAGCTCTTCCGGAACGCAGCCGCCCGAAGGGCCGCCCGTCTGGACTGCTTTGAATCGCTTGCCGTCGGGAATGCCTCCGCCGATTTCGAAAATAATCTCACGCAGCGGGATGCCCATCGGCACTTCGATGAGCCCCGCGTTCTGAATCGCGCCGGCAAGAGCGAATACCTTTGTGCCCTTGCTCCGGCCCGTGCCAATCCCTGCAAACCATTCGCCGCCACGCCGGACGATGGGCGGAATGTTGGCGAATGTTTCGACGTTGTTGATCAGCGTCGGACGTCCAAACACGCCAGACTCAGCGGGATAGGGCGGACGGGGGCGCGGCTGTCCCCGCTTGCCTTCGATGGAAGCCATCAGGGCTGTCTCTTCTCCACAGACGAAGGCGCCCGCGCCGAGGCGCAGCGAGATGCGGAAGCTGAATTGCGAACCGCAGATGTTGTTGCCAAGCAGTCCGTTCCTTTCCGCCAGCCGCAAGGCGGTTTTGAGGCGCGCTACAGCCAGCGGATACTCGGCCCGCAGGTAAATGAAGCCTTCTGTCGCGCCCACGGCATAGGCCGCCAGCGCCATTCCCTCCAGCACGCGATGGGGATCGCTTTCAAGAACGCTGCGATCCATGAATGCTCCCGGATCGCCTTCGTCCGCGTTGCAGATGACTACCTTGGGAGAGCCGGCCGCTTTGGCTACGGTGCTCCATTTGAGGCCGCTGGGATAACCTGCGCCGCCGCGTCCGCGCAGCCCGCTCTTCGTAACTTCCGCGATCACGGCCGCCGGTGTCATTTCACTGAGCGCGGTGCCCAGGGCGAGATAGCCGTCTTCGGCAACGTAGTCTTCGAGGCGATCGGGATCGATCCGGCCTGAATTCTCGAGCACGATTCGGCGCTGCCGCTGGAAAAACGGGAGCTGCGGATCGAGCCGGATGCGTTCGATCTGGCCGGCTTCGAGCGCCGAGATAATATCAGGGGCGTCGGAAACTTGCACCCGCTGATAGAGCATGCCGCCGGGTTCGACGCTCACAACCGGGCCTGCGCCGCAGAGCCCCAGGCAACCAACCTGGCGGACCCGGCAGCGATCGGTCCCGCGTCCCTGGTCTGCCGCCGCGCTGGATAAAGCGGTCCGCAGCGCGTCGCTCTCCAGCGCCTGGCATCCGGCCGCGCCGCATACGCTCAGTGTCACGAGGCCCTCAGCGGACTTTCGGCGCTCTTCCGCCGCCATGGCTTTAATCTCTTCAGGCAGCATGATGGGTCACCCCGGCGGTTCCGGTAAGCGAGGCTTCGATGTGCTCTTCGAGTGCTTGCGGACTAAGACGGGCGGCAATCGCGCCGTCGATCACCGCGACGGGAGCCAGTCCGCAGGCGCCAAAGCAGCGCGCGGTGAGCAGGCTGAGTTCACCATCGGGAGTGGTTTCGCCAGGCTTCAGATGCCGTGTGGTCGCCACTGAGTTCAGCAGGCTTCCCGCGCCTTTGATGTGGCATGCCGTCCCCGTGCACACCACGCAACTATGACGACCCTGCGGCTTCATCGTAAAGTGCTGGTAAAAGGTGGCGACTCCGAATACCTTGCTGAGAGGCAACCGCAGTGTGCCGGCAACGAAGGTGAGACCCGGCTTGTCGAGATAGCCAAATGACTGCTGGATCGAATGGAGCGCCTCAATCAGAGCGCTGCGGCTGTTGCCAAGTTTGCGCATGGTCGCCGCGACAATTTTCCACCGCTTGTCATCGGACGGCGGAGTAGCTGCATCGAAATATAAACGCATTGGATTGCAGCCAGCATGTATGCGACTGTAGGGCCATAATCCAGATTCCACCGCTGCCGCGGGATATCATTGCCAAATACATTGAGGATTAAGGCTGAAATGCCGGTGAATTCGGATTTGAATCAAGCCCGCTATTCACGGGATCGTTGCGTTATTTAGCCCATCGGATTCGAAGGCAGCGCCAGGAAGGAGCGATCTGACGCTGGAATAGTACCTTTTTCTGATGCGTCCAGGATGGCTAAGTCCCTGCATCGGCCACTGTTTCGGCCCTCCCGGTCACATCCCTGTGAAGGCCACTCGAATGCAACTCCCTCATGTGACGAACCCAACCATGAATGAACCGTTAAGTCCGCGACGGCAGATCACCATCGATGGAAATGAGGCGGCCGCCTGGGTCGCACATTCGACAAACGAAGTAATTGCTATATACCCGATTACCCCTTCCTCTGCCATGGGCGAATCGTCCGATCAGTGGTCAACCGAAGGCAAAACGAATATCTGGGGCTCCGTGCCTCTCGTCGTGGAAATGCAGAGCGAGGGCGGCGCAGCCGGGGCCGTCCACGGCGCGCTGCAGGGCGGAACGCTCACCACCACGTTCACCTGCTCGCAGGGGCTTCTGCTCATGATCCCCAACATGTACAAAATCGCCGGCGAACTGACGTCCACCGTATTCCATGTGGCGGCTCGCGCCCTGGCTGGCCAGGGGCTGTCGATTTTTGGCGATCATCAGGATGTAATGGCGGTGCGAGCCACTGGCTTTGCGCTGCTGTCGTCTCACTCGGTGCAGGCGGTGATGGATATGGCGCTGATCGCGCAAGCATCAACGCTGGAGTCGCGCCTTCCGTTCATCCATTTTTTTGACGGCTTTCGTACCTCGCATGAAGTGGCTAAAGTGGAACAACTGACGCACGAGGATATGCGTGCCATGATCAGCGATGACCTGGTGAGAGCCCATCGCGCGCGTTCCCTCAATCCGGACCGCCCCGTGCTTCGCGGCACGGCGCAGAATCCGGACGTCTACTTCCAGGCGCGCGAAACGGTGAATCCTTTTTACGATGCCTGTCCCTCAATCGTGCAGAACGCGATGTACCGTTTCGCGGCATTGACTGGCCGCCGGTATCGCCTGTTCGACTACTTCGGAGCGCCCGACGCAGATCGCGTCGTTGTCCTGATGGGTTCGGCGACCCTGGCCGCCGAAGAGTGCGTGGAAGCTTTGCGCGCGCGCGGGGAAAAGGTCGGATTCATCAACGTTCATTTGTACCGCCCGTTCTCCGCGGAGGCCTTTGCCGCCGCCCTCCCTTCCACCGTCCGGTCGATCGCCGTTCTTGACCGCACCAAGGAACCTGGCAGCCCCGGTGAACCTCTCTATCTGGACGTGGTAACGGCCCTCAACGAGCAGCGCGCGGGGCATTCCTTCTCGCCGCTGGTCGTTGGTGGCCGCTATGGCCTGGCCAGCAAGGAGTTCACACCCGCCATGATGGCTTCTGTTTTCCGCGAACTGGAACAGCCCAAACCGCGCAATCACTTCGTGGTGGGGATCAACGACGATGTGACCCATCGCAGCCTCCAGGTCGATGCCTCGTTTTCAACCGAGGACCCCGAAACAGTGCGCGCAGTTTTCTTCGGCTTGGGCGCGGATGGCACCGTCGGCGCCAATAAAAACTCGATCAAGATCATCGGCGAAGATACCGGTCTCTTTGCCCAGGGCTATTTTGTATACGATTCGAAAAAGTCCGGGGCAATGACGGTTTCGCACTTGCGATTCGGCAGCAAACCAATTCGCTCCAGCTATCTGATCGCACGCGCCAGTTTTGTGGCTTGTCATCAGTTCTCGTTCCTCGAACGTATCGATGTACTCGATGTGGCCGACCAGGGAGCCACCTTTTTGCTGAACAGTCCGTTTCCGGCCAGTGAAGTATGGGAGCATTTGCCGCGTGCCGCGCAGCGGCAAATTCTGAATAAAGGACTGCGTTTCTTTGTAATCGACGCCGTCCGGGTGGCCAAAGAAAACGGCATGGCCGGACGCATCAATACCGTCATGCAGACCTGCTTCTTTGCCCTCAGTGGCGTTCTTCCGGAAGATCAGGCGATCGCCGCGATTAAACGCGCCATCGAGAAGAGCTACAAGAAACGCGGTCCTGCCGTCATCGAAAAGAACTTCCGCGCCGTCGACAGTTCGCTGGCGAACCTCCACGAGGTGGACCCGCATGCCCGCGTAACCAGCACTTTCGATCTCCGTCCCACGGTTTCCAGCCAGGCGCCTGAATTTGTGCGCAGTGTGCTGGCGCCCATGATGGGCGGCCACGGTGACAACTTGCCCGTCGGTGCGCTGCCGGTGGACGGCACATACCCCACCGGAACGTCGCAATGGGAAAAGCGGAATCTCGCCCAGGAGATTCCAGTGCTGGTGCAGGAACTCTGCATTCAGTGCGGCAAGTGCGTCATGGTCTGCCCGCATTCCGTCATCCGCGCCAAGCTCTGCGGCGCTGAACAACTCGCCGGCGCGCCCGCGGGCTTCTCGTCGGCCGCAGCTCACTGGAAAGGGCGCGAACACATGCGCTATGTCCTGCAGGTGGCTCCGGAAGACTGTACGGGCTGCGGGCTCTGCGTGGAAGTCTGTCCCGCCAAAAGCAAAACGGAGCCAAAGAAGAAGGCCATCAATATGTCCCCGCAGGCGCCCCTGCGCGATCGCGAGCGGGCCAACTGGGAATATTTCCTGACGATTCCGGAGACGGACCGGCTGAGCCTCACTCTGCACAACGTCAAGGATGTGCAGCTGCTTCAGCCTTTGTTCGAATTTCCGGGCGCCTGCGCGGGTTGCGGCGAAACGCCCTACATCAAATTGCTGACGCAGCTTTTTGGCGACCGCGCCGTGATCGCCAATGCCACCGGATGCTCGTCGATCTATGGCGGCAACCTGCCCGCCACGCCTTATACGAAGAATCGCGAGGGCCGTGGACCGGCGTGGTCGAACTCCCTGTTTGAAGACAACGCCGAATTCGGTCTGGGCTTACGGCTCTCCGTCGACAAGCAGGAACAATATGCGAAGGAACTTGTAGGCCGCGTCGCCGCCCGCATTGGCGAGGAGCTGGCCACTTCAATTCTGCATGCCGATCAGACCTCGGAAGCCGGCATCGACAGACAGCGGGAGCGCATCGCCGAACTCGAAACCCGCCTCCGCGCCACCGGCAATGGGACCGGACTCGATCCCGAAGTGCGCGATCTCCTCGCAGTCGCCGGAACGCTCATCAAAAAGAATGTCTGGATCGTCGGCGGCGACGGTTGGGCGTACGACATCGGCTACGGCGGACTTGATCACGTCTTCGCGTCAGGACGCAACGTCAACATTCTCGTACTCGACACCGAGGTTTACTCCAACACGGGCGGTCAGATGTCGAAGGCGACCCCGCGCGCGGCCGTCGCCAAATTTGCCGCCGGCGGCAAGCGTTCGGCTAAGAAGGATCTGGCCATGATGGCGATGAGCTACGGCACCGTCTACATCGCCCGGGTTGCCCTCGGAGCCAGCGACACCCAAACTGTAAAAGCATTTTTGGAGGCCGAGGCCTGGGCGGGGCCGTCACTGATTATCGCCTACAGCCACTGCATCGCGCACGGTTATGATCTGGTCCACGGACTCGACCAGCAGAAGGCCGCCGTACAGACGGGGTCATGGCCGCTTTTCCGCTACAATCCGGCACTTGGGGCTGAAGGGCAGAATCCATTCCAGCTCGATTCGCGGCCGGCTACGCTGCCCCTGGAGAAATACATCTACAACGAGGGCCGCTTCACGATGCTTGTGCAGAGTGACCCGGAAGAGGCGGCGCGGCTGCTGGCCGAAGCCCAGGAGGACGTAAATCTGCGCTGGAAACAGTATGAACACTTAGCCAGCCGCGTCTTTGAAGGCAAGCAGGGTGAAAGCAAGCAAGGAGTAAAAGCATGAGTTCGGTTCCCGACCTGACCACCGGCTATCTGGGCCTCAAGCTGTCGAGTCCCCTGGTTCCATCCTCTTCGCCCCTGTGCCGCGATCTCGACAACCTTCGGGCCATGGAGGAAGCGGGCGCGGGGGCCGTTGTTCTGCACTCGCTGTTCGAGGAACAGATCACCCGTGAAGACGACGCCCTCGACGATGTTCTGCTGCAGAGTTCCAACGCTTCGGCCGAAGCGTTGAGTTACTTTCCCGAAATGCAGGCCTGGGGCTCCAGCTACCATGCCTATCTACAGCATGTGCAGCGCGCGAAGAAGGCACTGCGCATTCCGGTGATCGGCAGCCTGAACGGGGCATCGAGCGGCGGTTGGGTCCGGCTGGCGCGCGACATTGAGGACGCCGGCGCCGATGCGCTCGAACTCAACATCTATTTTGTCCCCTCCAGCGTTGACATGACTTCCGCGGACATTGAACAGAATTACTGCGATCTGGTACAGGACGTAAAGTCGCGTACAGGGATTCCGGTGGCCGTGAAGATCGGTCCCTGGTTTACCTCGCTTCCGAACATGGCATCCCGGCTGGACAGCGTCGGTGCGGACGGTCTGGTCTTCTTCAATCGTTTCTATCAACCTGACTTCGATCTGGAATCACTTGAGGTAGTCGCCAATCTGGAACTGAGCGGTTCGTCCGCATTGCGGCAGCGGCTGCACTGGGTCGCCCTGCTGGCCAATCACATCCGGCCGGACCTTGCGATCACCGGCGGCGTGCATACAGTAGAGGATGTCGTGAAGGGCATCATGGCGGGCGCGCATGTGGTGATGCTGACATCCGCGCTGCTGCGCAATGGCATCGGATATCTGAATGACCTCCGGCTGCAACTGAGTGAGTGGATGACCGTCCACGAATACGAATCGGTGGGTCAGATGCGCGGCGCGATGACCGTGGACGCTGTCGCGGAACCCGGCGCGTTTGGCCGGGTCAACTACCTGAAAGTGCTGGGCAGCTATACAAAGTAGTTGCGGTGGCCGCGGCTGCGAGTCCCGCCCGGCTCACCATTTAACTACAATAAAATCGATAACTTACATGGGCTGATTTTCTCCGTGTACGACGCTTCGGCTGGATACCCTCATCAGCACTTCAGATCTCGACATAGGTGAGCGCTTTTTGCCGACGGTCGCCTGGCGCATCGCTGCCGCAGTCTGCGAGCAGGATAACCTCCGCAATGCCTTCTTTCATTCCCTGACCTGTTCGTTCCAGACCTCAGCGGCCTGCACGTTGCCAACTGCTCGCGTGTCGGCAAAGCTGGCGGCCACTGGCGTGCACCACGTTCGAGCGAGGTATTGACCGTGACACCGTATTTTAAGGCCTTTCCGCTGATCGCAATCGCAGTAGCTCTCTGCGCGACCGGCGCGTTCGCCCAACAAAGCTCCCCTAATCCCGCGATGCCTGCGGGCGACGCTCACCTCACCATGCGGAGTTCCGGCATGGACATGGCGAACATGAAATCGGAACTGGAGAAAATGCGTGCGCAGATGGAGCAGGTCCAGGCGTTGATGAAGGACAGCATGGCTAAAATGGCTGCCGCCGATGCCGCCATGAAGACTCACATGGAGACCATGCACGCAAGCATGAAGAGCCAGATGGATCTTCAGCAGG
>Ga0182016_10007857_pt1 | contig 10880 bp, 12 predicted proteins | sample 712S2MmetaG_FD_120491 | JGI IMG/M metagenome (GOLD analysis project Ga0182016, IMG submission 120491) | Permafrost microbial communities from Stordalen Mire, Sweden - 712S2M metaG | ecosystem: Environmental > Terrestrial > Soil > Wetlands > Permafrost | place: Sweden: Stordalen | collected...
ACCAAATACAAAATATTTATAAAAATCACTCCTACATAAGTGTGGCTTATCGTACCAAAACATTAAGGGAACAATAGGTATACCAAATTTTTCATTATTTTTTTCTATAATATTTAAATCAATTTTATGATTATAACCTTTATTTACTTTGAACATTTTAGTCAAATAATTTGTTGTCGATGATGATATGAAATTTATATAGTTAATATTATCATTATCATCCATTGTTCTAACTAATTTTCCCATATCAATTGGTTTAATAAATTCCCAATCATGTTGAACAACAAGCACATATTTAGTCGTAATTTGATCTAAAACAAATTTTAAATTTCTTGCGAATCCACAATGTTGTTTTCTTCGAATAATTCTATATAATGGTCCAGAATATGATTCTTTTAATTTATCTAAATAAATTTCATAATTATCTGCCATTTCTTGACTTATTTTACATACTTTACTGTTAACATCGTTATCATTATTCGTTATATTATATCCGTCACATACAATAATAATTTCGGTAATATCTACTGATGAAGTAAAATGTGAAAAACTATTAATAACTTGGTCAATAACTTGTGTCGAAGGATGAGACCGTATAGCGCTCGTTGTTACAATGATTGTTACTGACATAATCAATAATTACAAGATCATGTTATTGATAAACAAAAAATGTTACTAACTATAACATTCTATTAAACTATTCAATTTTATTTTTTTATTTTTTTATTTTTTTATTTTTTTATTTTTGATAGACATTATCACCAATAATCCAGGCATCTTTGTTGGTATAAAATGTATTCGTGATATCACGTTTTGCACCTTTATCTGTGATTCCATCATATTTTACATCACATGTTCCATTGTCTCTCAATGTCAACGAAACAGTCGCGTAGACTTCGTAAAAGATGACTCCCATGTTTTGCACATCAACTGTGGCAGTGAAATCAAAAGTCTTTGTTTCATTGACTTTGAAATCACTAAAATTATGCCAAATTTCATTAATACAAACTTTGCCTTTGTTTTGATGACGATTTTGTGGAACGATTTTGTTATCCGTCGTGCTTGCTGTAACTGACAAAGATGTTTGAAGTTTTTGTTGGACATCATTCGGAAGTTTGTCTGCAATAAGTGCTGTCGCACTAACTTTCCCAGAATCAGAAAATCTGCCAAGTATATCTTCATAATTTTTGATTGTAATTGGTCCGGAAACCTTTTCTTTAATGAATTTGAGAACATTCATTTTGAGACCGTCAGAGCCATCCTTGAATCGGTACATAATATTGTCGATATCTTTTGTTGAAATTGCATTTACTTTCGATTGCAATGCAGTCAATGCACTGTATTTACTTTCAGTAGTACTATATCTGTACAAAATCTCTGCAATGTCTTTTGACTCGATACCAGTAACCTTTGTCAACAATGAACCGAGTGCTTCGAGTTTTGCCTCATCTGAACTGAATCTGTCAACGAGTCCATCGACTTCAGATGATTTAATGACAGGAGTTGCCATACACAAAGTTTTGAGTGTAGCATTTTTTTCCGTATCCGTCTTCAGAGAATACAGAGTGTTAGAAATAACCTTTCCGTTCATTTTGTATTTGTTTTGATTGTCTCGAGATTAAGATTTAAATATGTTGCCAGTTAAACAAATAATGTTTTGATGGAGTTGTTAAAATCCAGTAATTAATAGAAAATACAACTATTTATCTTTTTCAATTTTTTATTTAAAATAAATATAAAAATATTAAAATCTGTAAATTTTATAAATTAATTTGACCATGAAAAATGCAATTTATCAGTACTCATACTAATTCCTACACCAAATAGTTTATTACGAGTCAAGTATTCATATGCGACATCACAATATTTGCAATCGTAATTGTATTGAAGTTTTTCATCTTTTGCGGCTTGGATTAAGTTATTTTCTAGTTCAGTAATGTATTTTTCAGTGAATAATTTGTCACACATTTTATTATACAATTCAAATAATTCTCTGTTATCATTTAGTAATTTATAATCAATATAAAAGTTAAGATATTCTTCTTTCTCTTTTTTAGGTTCTATATTATGTTTTGTGTACAAATTTTTTCTTCTAGTGTATGATTCCTTTAATTTTGGATACAGTGGTTTCAATAAATCGCACTCGAGTAAATAATTTACTAAATTTTTTTTAGACAATTCATTTTTTACTACAACAAAAATATACATTCCTGCATTGGAATCATAATCACCATCATTTTTATATAAATATTGATATTCGTAATCAACAATGTGATCAGTTGAAATTGATCCTTCGACTACAGTTATAGAAATTCGCAACACCATATTTTCGATTGTAATTTTAATATATTCATTAATACGTTTTTTTATTGTTTCATGACGTTCTTTAATCGTGTTTGATATTATATTATTAAGAGCATTACTATCTAATCTAGCAACATCTTTTTTATTTTCATCATACAGTTCACTTGAATTTATTTTTTCATCATATGCAGGTGGTCGTGATTCTTGATAGATTTTGTCTTTGGTGTGCTTGCTGTGTTTATCCTTTTTAAATAATGTATGAAAAAAATCCATTTTAATATTTTTTACTATATTTTAACATATTTGAACATGTTTAAATATATGTCAACAATATTTATAATTATTCAATTTTTATATTTTAATCTCTAAATAAATAAATTAATTTTGTCGTTGATTACCAAATTCTTATCTTCAATTTGGTCCATATATTCCATTCTTTTATCATAATCACTTATCATCAAGCACGAATATACGTTCTTTGTAACTTTTAGTTCGTTTTCCATATAGGAAGCTAACGTATCCCGTTGGAATCTTAAGGCATCATTATACATCGGTAAATCAACATATTTTATCTTTTTAATTTGTTCCACAATGACTTCGTCGGTTGCTTTCTTTGTTTTATTAATCATATCACGTACATCCATTAACATACTAACATTCTTTTTAAATTCATTATAATAACATATTTTGGTTCTATATGATGCCTTTTTATAGTAAAGTGCATAAATGTTAATATCGTACGCTATATCAAATTTACTCAAATCGGGTACAAATAAGTTTCTTTTAGAAAGTGTTTTAATAACATCATAAGTTACTTGCATACCAAAATCAATATATGTATTCACCATTTCTTGGCTTCTTATTTCTCTAATAACTGATTGCGGTATATCCATTTTTGTTTGAAGAATATCTTTAACTATTTCTAATGAGTTTGCAATTGTTGCATTAAGTAAACAAGTCTCATTCACTGTTCCAATGGAATCAAAAATTAATTTATATTTTGCATAAGATCCCTCGAGACATACATTTTCTAGATCATGTACAGTGATAGCATTGTTAGAAAATGATGATAGTAATGATACTAATTCATTATTTTTTGTTTTAACATCGTCATTTAATTCATTATATGACGGTATATTATATTTTTTTGCTAAGTCAAGTAAGCAGATTATATTTTTTTCTAACATGATAGTTAATTTATCGTTGTCAGTAGCACGTTTAGTGAAATACGATTGTAAGTAATTTTCTAAATCATTCAATTCTGTGATTAAATTGACAATAAGCTTTGTTTTAACATTTTCACAACACAGGTTATCTATTTTTCTAATAGTAGTGTCATTGTCAAGATCATCACTAATTGCATGTTCAACAACTTCTCTCCCGTGCATATATACTTTCCGTTGTTGTTTCTTTTTAGGAGAAAGTAAAGCGAATATTGGTTTAAAATCACTTAGATTATTTACTTTACTTTCCTTAATTCCTTTTTCCATATAATTTTTTAATACATTGAATTTAAACATTGGAATTAATGGGAACATCATAAGCAACAGTTCAATATTGAATTCGATTTCGAACATAACTGTAATCAATAGAAGTTTTAAATTGTTAATTGTATTTTCATAGGTAACATTGGGTCTTAGTACTTCGCACATAGCATTTGTTATAGGAGGAAGAGCATTTTTTTGTAAGACTCTTATCAAAAGTTCTACATTATTTTTAACATTATTTAAAACTAAACTAACTTCTTCTGGATTGATATCCGGCTTGTTTTTAAAATGTTCCTCAACATGTTTGTGTTTTGTATCAAAAAGGTAAAACATTGACTTGTCAGTGAATTGATACCCATTTGCAATTAATTTATCTATCCAATCAAATGTGACATGTGCTCCAAAAGAATATTTATCCGTTGTATTAGTATAAATAGTTATATTCATACGGTTTAATAATTTTTCCATGGAAGCTGGAGGAATATGATATCCCTTGTTAACAATCGATCTAATAAGAGACATATCCATCATCAATTTTGATTTATTTTTGTTGTCAAGTAAAAAAGTTAGTACTTCTTTAATTGTTTCATTTGATGTTGACGAATCAATAATCTTTGCAATTTCGTATGATGAAATATATATATTTTTCTTGAGTGCTTCCATTTAATTATAATTAATTCTATGTGGGTTATTTCAATGTAAATATATTGATTATATTATAAATTAAATTCTTGGTGTTTATGTTTCAAATTTTTCAATATTTTTAAAATAATAAATTAAATAACACAATTGGTCACTTTGCTTATTTTCGCAGAATCAAGTAAACCATTATCTTTGAGTACGTCAACAATATCTTGTTTAAATTGTTTGTATTTTTCTTCTGATTTAATAAATGCACTCATGACATCATTAAAAATTTTAGTTTTTTGTTCATCGAGCACAGAATCCATTTGATCTTTGGTGACTTCAGGATCGTTTAGATCTTCCAAAATATTTGAGACAATCGTACCGAACACATCGTCCAATGTTTCAGTTACTCCATTTTCAACACTAGTATTAATTTCTTCACTATTGGTATCAACCGTATCCTGTAAAAATTCTTTTTGTATTGCTTTAAGTTTACTAGAATCTGTGCTATCGGACAATATGATGTTACTAATAGATGTTTTCATAGAGGTAACTTTTTGTACGTAAACCATTGACTTATCAACTGCATTAAGTTTTTTTTGTAATTCAGTACCAAGTGTCATCAAATGTTTTGCTACAATCATTTGCTTTGTTTCCATCTGTTTTTGTGCTTGTTTGTATTGGTTCATCAAGTTTGAAAATTCACTAAGTTTTTTTGTTGCGTCAGAATTCATGATATAAATTTAAGATAATTAGATGTATTTAATCATTTTTAAATGGTAATCGACAATTAATCTATTTTTCAATTTTTATTAATATATAATTAATAAAAATTGAAAAATAATAGTGTGCCAGTAACAATAATTTAATTTAATTTAATTTGTTCTAAACTCAAAACTCAAATAAATACAAATGATTTTAAATTTTGACAACGTTTTACTATTTATCGAACCGAAAACGGATAAATCCAATGAACCTGTAGACGATGAAATGACATTATTTATCGAAAAATTACTTAATGATGCAATTGCTAATAAATCAAAAACAATGGGTGTCGTTCTACAAAATGGATCGTGGTATGAAGGAGTCAGTACTAAAGGATGGCACACGTGTCGTTGTAAACAAACAAGTTCTCCTCATAACTACGAAATTTATAAAGGAATTTATACAAACTCTTTGGCAGCGCATTATTTACGGTCACATAGAAATGAAATCCCAGAAGTGGAGCTACATAAAGTTAGGAATTTGATGCAAAAGGTATCGAATAATTTATGACTATTTATTGAACCCAAAAATAATAAATCAGATTATCCCATTGATGATGATATAACACTATTTGTCGATAAACTACTTGATAATACAATAAAAGACAATTCGAAAAAAGGTATTGTAATTCACGGAGTATTCACGATGGGATTAGCGATGGATCCTAGAAAATGTTATTGTGGTGAGCAGGGCCAATTATGTGATTATAAAATTTCTGAGGACATATTCATCAGTAATTTGGCTTCACATTATTTACGTTGGCACAGAGACGAGATTCCTGAAATAGAACTAAATAAAATAAGAAATTTGATGAAATAAAAATTATAAAAAATTGATATTTTTAAAAAATTGAAGTTTTGTTCGGAAAACCACAATTTATTTATTTATTCTTGGATCATAAATAAAAAATTGAAACATTAATATCGTGATAAATAATATTTGTATAATTAAATAATCATATACTACTTACTAAAAATGATTTTAAATTCACAAAATGTTTTATTATTTATTGAACCGAGAAACGGTAAATCGACTCAACCAGTTAATGACGATATAACTGTTTTCATTGAAACATTACTCAATACTGCAATGAACACAGATTCTAAAGCTGGAGCTATTCTAGGAAATGGTTCATTCGTGAAGGGATTAAGTACGATGGGAGTACACACATGCTGTTGTGGGAAATCTAGCGAATCGTGTGATTACGAAATACATACCGGTTACTTTACTAATAGTTTAGCCGCACATTATTTACGTTGGCATCGAAGTGAGGTCCCAGCAGAAGAATTAAATAAAGTGAGGTCATTGATGAGGATGTTGGATAGATAATGATTATTTATTTAATTTATTTAATAAAATTGAAAAATATTTTAGTTATAAAAATTACCATGTATTTCATATATTCCAAAAAAATACAAATCAAATATGATTAAACAAAATTCAAAACAAAATTCAAAGCAAAATTTAAATCAACGAAAATTCCTCGGATACTGTGCAAACGGTGATCTTAAAAATGCACAAGAATTATATAAAAAATCAAAAAGTGATACACCAATAGATATTAATTCAAACGATGATTTGGCTTTTGTATATAGTTGTCGATACGGACACACAAGTGTCGCGATGTGGTTATATGATATGTCAAAAGACAATAAAAATACGAGAATTAATTTGAAAGATTATATATTTTACCATTGTTGTATGAATGGTCATAAAGACACAGCCGAATGGTTATACACGACATCAAAACGTAAAGGAAATAAAAAAATTAATATATATAATTATAAAAATTTTATAGATACATTAGCAAATGGGTATGTACACATAGTAAATTGGTTATATAAATTATCAAAAATTGACAATAATAAAACTTTTGATAAAACATTTTTTAATTACGATGCTTTTTCTGATATTTATATGCGCAGTGGAAAAAGTGCCAAATTAGCCATGGAGTGGTTATATTTAACATCATTCACAAGCGGGAATGAACCAATAAATATCCGACAAGATAATGATTCTCTATTTAAACTATGTTGCAATTATCGACGAAAAGAGGAGGCAGAATGGTTATTAACATTATGTTCTGATTACTCGATTGACAATCGTTGCAATCAAATGGTTCCTGTTATATTGAGTATACAATTAAAAATCAAAGACTATTTACTTTCAAATGACAAAATACATGAATTGTACCAAGATGCGACGACTGAAATAAAAGAAGATGATCCGTGTATGATATGTTTATCCGAAGAAGAGACACATTGGATCAAACTAGATTGCAACCATTCGATGTGTATCAATTGTTATACATTACTCGATAATTGTCCCTACAAATGTAAAAATGGGCATATGACTTCTGTTAGATATTTATTAGTTGAATCACAATGCTAAATATAATTTATAAAAAAATTGAAAAATATTGTATTGCAAAAATTATCTAAATAATAATTAATTTATTTATAATAACTAAAATAACTAAAATAACTAAAATGACTGAACGTGAAAAATATTTAGATGATTTGAAAGTTCTTCCAATTGGATCAGAATTAATTGGTCAATACTGTGATTACACTTACTCAATTAAAAGACAGAAGATGGGACACTTGTGTGGATATGTAATTCTTCCTGATGGAGTTGTTATTGATCAAAGTAATGAAAATAATTATAACGTACATGGAGGAATAACTTATAACGATGGAAAAAAGATTGGATTCGATGCCGCACATTATGACGATTGGAACAGTATCATCACAATGGAGGGAAGTACTTACAAAGATGTTAATTTTATGAAAAATGAAATAGTGAAATTAATTGATCAAATTGAAGAGAAAAAATTACCTGTAGGTATAAATGTATGATACAATAATATCAAAATTTTAAAAAATACAAAAGCATAAAAAAATATGTTTAATTTCGACCGAAAATACCACGCCCTGTTGTTACGGTTGTAGTTGTTGTTTTGTGAACATTGGGAGCAAGAATAGGATGCGGTGTTGTTACTGAAGTTACAGTTGTTTCTTTTACATTAGGGGCTAAAATTGGATGAGGTGTTGTAGTCTTAACAACAACAACATCTGGTTGATTGTGATGTCCATGATGATGCCCATGTTGTGGTGTAACAACAACAGGTTGTACAACAACAACAGATGGTGCGGGTACAACATGTGGCGCGGTCACAACCGTTGTTTGATGAACATTAGGTGCGAGAATTGGATGTGGTGTAGTTGTTTGAACAACAACAGTTTCTGTCTTTTTAAGATTAGGAGCCAAAATTGGATGAGGTGTAGTTGTTTTAGTTACTACAGTTGTATTAGTTCTATTTCTGAACATTTATGATATAAGTGTACGGTCAATCTATGGGATTCTTTAATTTATAGGTATAAACTAGGTATTTATCATTTCAATTTTTCTTATTTATATTGATAAAAAAAACTGAAATTTTAAACTGTTGGAAGTCATGATAATATTTTTTATCATAATATCATAATATCATAAATCGAAACCCTACAATCAAAAACCCGAAAAATTAAGATGATCAAGTCTGTATGTTTATTGATTGCGTTTTGCATGCTTTCTGGATTTGTTTCTGCGCAAATTCCAATTCCAAATGTCGCCTTGATTCTCAGAGGAAATGATTACAAAAACAATACATTTGCTTTGTATGTTACTTTGACTACTCTCAAACTTGGTGATGCCGGAATCATTCTCAGTCCTCTTCAATTCTGCGATGTCATTCCAGGTAAATTGACTCGTTTCCAAACTCAAAACAAATACTTCGCGCAACTGGGTTATGAGCAAGAAACTTTTGAACTTGCCGGAGATTGGAGCACCGTGTTTGAATCTGGAAACATTTTCACTCTCGATCTTTCTAACAATCTCACCGCCTGGAGCAATTTGCTCGTTGCTGACAGACACATTGCACACAAATGGAACAAAACTCTTGATGCTCTTGTTGGTGATCAAACAACTTTCAAACGTTCTATGGGATTCGACTCTATTGCTTTGAACAATGAAACTCTTCAGTTCTGGGACAGCTACAGCATCGGTAACCTCTTTACTTTCCTCGCCGGTACTTACCAAAACTGGCCACAAAGGATTTACAACACTCTTGTTGTGCTGTTTTATTGTTCTAACAACCCAACTGTTACTGCTTGCGCCAGTTTCCAATTCGTTCAGGGAGCCACTGATATTCTTCTTCAACTTAAGACCGTCGAAAGAAATCTTCACCAGCAATGCGAAGTCATTCCTTGCCATGGAGCAGATCCTCTGCCCTACACCGGCTATTACAACTCAGCACTGTGCTATTAATTTTATTTATTAATTAGATTAGATCAGATTAGATAGACAAATTAGTTAGTTAGTTTAGTTTAAATTATAAATAAATTATGTCGGTTGGTTAACATGCATACTTATGACATTCAACTTATCATAATCATTAAAGGACTTATCATTAACAACACGATCTAGACATTTCATAAATGCATCCTTTTCTTGAATGAGTTTTTCAGATTGTTCTAGATTATCATTTTGTGTTCCAGAACAGTTTGCAATTTCTCTCATGATTTCAATAGACTTTTTAAATTTACCAGAGGTGACAAAACTACCAGAGGTGACAAAACTACCAGAGGTGACAAAACTACCATCTTTTGCATCTTCTGAGAGAATCAATTGAATTTGTTGGATCTTTTCATAGTCCGATGTTTCTTTGCAAAATATGATATCATTGATTCTTTCTTTAATTTTTTCTATTGTCTGCATTGTAATCTGAACTTCTTGATTTCCACACAAATCACGCAATTTTTGTAAATGTTCTACTAACATATCAATCGTATTGTTACGTCTCTCAACACGTTCACCCAACATTGTGATACCTTGTTTGAATCGTTTGGCACTAGCTTCCAGTTCTTTTGTATTTTTTTCTATAGTACTATCCATTATATTTGTTGGAAAAAAACACAAAGATATTTATTAAACTACAAGATTTTCGTAGAATATGTTATTTTATGGTTGTATTTTATAAGAAAACAACAGTCACTCAATTATTTCAATTTTTACCAATAGTGACCGATAAGCTCATGTTTTGACCTGTTCAACAACATATTTATCGACATGTTATTTTCAAATTTTATTTATCCCATGTAAATATAATGTCGTCTTTTTCTCGTTTAACATCAATATCATTAAATATTTTATTATACTTGATATAATCGAATAAAAATTTTGGGAATTCAGTTTTTAGAATATATGTTGTTGCACCGTACTCAGCGACTTTTAACATATCATCATTTATTGATTTTACCTGTTTTTCTGTTAAAATCTTTTTACAAACTTTCTCATATTCCTGTTTTAATACATCGTTTTGAAAAAGATCTTTACAATCAAAATATACAACAATGTGTCCATACGACTTCATATTTGATAAATTCATTTTATCACATATATTTTTTAGTAAAGTTGTTAAAGTCAATTTAATCGTTTCATCTTTTACGATAATTTTGAATAAACATGCAATTTCAAATCCAAAATGTCCTTTATTAGTAATAAAATTTATCTCATACTGTTTATCAATATTATTATTAACAGTTATGTCAATAACCAATTGAGTCATTTTATTTTCTAATGTTTTTTGAACCATTGTAGTAAATTTATCTTGGAACTCAACAAATGTATTAGATGGAGCCGATGAAATTTTTTTGA
>Ga0182016_10007858_pt1 | contig 10877 bp, 10 predicted proteins | sample 712S2MmetaG_FD_120491 | JGI IMG/M metagenome (GOLD analysis project Ga0182016, IMG submission 120491) | Permafrost microbial communities from Stordalen Mire, Sweden - 712S2M metaG | ecosystem: Environmental > Terrestrial > Soil > Wetlands > Permafrost | place: Sweden: Stordalen | collected...
ACAGCTTAGGAGAGGCAGCGCTAGACTCCTCAGTAGATTAGGAGTGTGAATTGTCCGAACAGGCCCAGCTTCTTCCAGGAACCCTCGATCTTCTCATTTTGAAAGCTGTGTCTCTCGGTGCTCTGCACGGCTACGGGGTTCTTTTGCGCATTGGGCAAATCTCCGAAAAAGCCTTGCTGATTGAGCAGGGAGCGCTCTATCCCGCATTGTTCCGTCTGTTGCGCCAGGGCCTTCTGAAAGCGGAATGGGGCACGTCGGAGAATAATCGCCGGGCCAAATTCTACGAACTCACGCCTCTCGGACGCAAGCGGCTGCAGGAAGAAACGGATGGTTGGCGCCGCCTTGCCGCCGCAATGGGTTCCGCCCTGGGCGCCCGACCGGAGGAGATATGACATTCAAACGGCAAGGCGACGACGACGTGGAGCAGGAATTGCGCTCCCACATCCAGCACCGCGCGGACGATCTGGAACGGTCGGGTCTCCCGCGTGCTGAAGCCGAACGCCGCGCACGCATCGAGTTCGGCGGCCACGGGCGGTTCAAAGAAGAGTGCCGCGAAGCGCTCCGCGGCAACTTTCTCGAAACTTGCTTCCAGGATCTCCGCTTCAGCCTTCGTGTGTTGCGCAAGTCCCCTGCCTTCGCCATCGTCGCCGTTATAACGCTGGCTGTGGCAATTACCGCGAATGCGGTAGTGTTCGGCATATTGAATGCCTTGATCCTGCACCCGCGGAACGCACCCCGGGCGGAGAGCCTTTACGGTATTGAACGAGCGAGCGATAAGTTTGCGCCGGAGTCCTATCTCGATTACCTCGATCTGCGCGATAGAAACCGCAGCTTCGAGGGTCTGGCGGCCTACGCGCTGATGCCCGCGGGCCTCGACTCAGGTAAAGATTCATCCGGCGTCTGGGGCTTTCTGGTCAGCGGAAATTATTTCGACGCGTTGGGGGTGAAGCCGTATCTTGGCCGCTTCTTCCATGGCTCCGATGAGCACGGTCCCAACAGCGCTCCGTATATGGTGCTCCCTTACGCGTATTGGCACAGCCACTTTCAGGACGATCGCGGAGTGGTGGGCCGGGTGGTTCGGCTCAACAAACAACCTTTCACCGTACTCGGCGTCGCGCCGCCTGACTTCCAGGGGACGTTATTGTTCATGTCGCCCGCCTTCTTTGTGCCCGTCGTAAACAAAGCACAACTGGATGGCGACGAGGTCCTGAACGATCGCGGAAACCCATACCTGCTGATGGTCTTGGGACATCTGAAGCCGGGAGTCACTCAAGCACAGGCAATCTCCGATCTGAACTCGATTGGCGGCTACCTGGGAAAGACCTATCCAGCGGACCACGCCAATCTGACCTTTATGCTCACGCGACCCGGCTTGGCCGGGGACTTGCTCGGCGGCCCGGTCCGCGGATTCGTAAGCGCCCTGCTGCTGCTGGCCGGTTTGATTCTGCTGGCCGCCTGTGCGAATCTCGGCAGCTTGTTTGCCGCGCGCGCCACAGACCGTTCGCGGGAAGTGGCTCTGCGGCTCGCGTTGGGGTCCAGCCGCAACCGGATTCTCCGGGGACTGTTTACCGAAGCTCTGGTGGTTTCCATGGCCGGGGGCGCAGTGGGACTCGTGGCCAGCGTGGCCCTGTTGCGCGGACTCAGCGTTTGGCAGCCTATGCCCACGATTCCGCTCCAGATCCCCGTGAATCCCGACGCCACTGTTTATGCTGTCGCATTGGTGCTGGCTCTGGTGAGTGGAATCCTCTTCGCCGTTGTTCCCTTGCGCCAGGTGCTCCGGACCGATCCGTATGAGATCGTGAAGTCAGGATCAAGAACTACCCGAGGACGGCGGATCGGCATGCGAGACGTGTTGCTGGTCGTGCAAATTACAATCTGTGCGGTGCTGGTTACTTCTTCGTTGGTTGCCGTGCGTGGCCTGGCGCGCTCCATGCGGAGCAATTTCGGGTTTGAACCAAAGAACGCGCTGCTGGTGAATACGGTTCTGACCATGGCCGGCTACAGCGGCGATGGCGTGCCCGCCATGCAACATCGCATGATCGACGCCCTGCAGGCGATTCCCGGCGTGCAGTCCGCGGGATTGACTTCCTGGCCTCCCTTGCGAGGGGGTTGGGTTCAATCGCATGTCTTTGCCGACAAAACGACGGATCTGCGTCCCACCAATCGCGCGGCTGAGGCCTTCGTCTACAACATCTCTCCCGGCTACTTCCATGCCGCTGGGACGTCGCTTTTGGCAGGCCGCGCTTTCACATGGCACGACGACAAAAACTCGCCGCGCGTCGCGATCGTGAATCCGCAGTTTGCACGTCTGACCCTGGGGCCGGCAACCAACCCGGTGGGCCGGTATTTCAAAATGCCGGATGGGACGCGCGTTCAGGTGGTGGGTATAGCGGAACAAGGAAAATACCTGACGCTCGCCGAGGACCCACAGCCGGCCATGTTTCTCCCAGCTTTGCAGATGCCCTCGCCGGTGACAAACCTGGTGGTGCGCTCAGACCGCGATCAGCAGCAACTGGCGGCGGACATCAGGCGCACCCTGCACGGTCTGGATGAAGGCATGCCTTTGGATATCCAGACGTGGACCATGGACGTCGCCCTATTTGCCCCGCGCATTGCGACGATGTCCCTGGGCGTGCTGGGACTTCTGGGCGCGATGCTCTCCATCACCGGCATCTTTGGAATGGCGGCATACTCCGTCAGCAGGCGGCTGAAGGAGTTGGGGATTCGTATCGCCCTCGGCGCGCAGCGGGGCGAGCTTTTGCAAGCCGCGCTGGGACGAGCTTTCCAGTTGCTGGCTTTTGGGTCGGTTGCAGGACTGGCGCTCGGAATTCTCGCCAGCCGGATACTGGCGGCCATCGTGTATCAGGCGACCCCGCGGGATCCCCTGGTGTTGGCCGGCGTCGTTGTAGCGATGGCGTTGCTGGGATTACTCGCCACGTGGATTCCAGCGCAACGCGCTTTGTCGGCGGATCCTTTGTCGCTGTTGCGCGAGGAGTAAATCTGGTTTGAAAGCTGCCGTCTACCGCAGATACGGCCCGCCAGACGTTCTTCAAATCGAGGACGTGGAAGAGCCTGTTCCCAAGGACAACGAAGTTCTAGTTCGAATCGTCGCGACCACGGTTTGCGCGGCGGATTGGAGGCTCAGAAAAGCCGATCCATTCTTCATCCGATTCATGAACGGCCTATGGCGGCCGAAGAAGATCCCGACGCTGGGGATGGAGTTCGCCGGCAAAGTCGAGTCGGTGGGTAAGGCCGTGACGCACTTCGCAATTGGCGACGAGGTGTTCGGGGCGACTGGTTTCAAGTTTGGTGCTTACGCCGAATATGTGTGCGTGCCTGAGGGTCGCACACTCGCCATCAAACCGGATAACATAACGCACGAGGAAGCCGCGGCGGTTTGGTTCGGTGGAATCTCGGCGCTGCATTTCCTGAGGAAAGCGAAGATTCAGGCTGGACAGAAAGTGCTGATCTATGGCGCGTCGGGGAGCGTGGGCACCTTCGCGGTGCAACTGGCGAAGCACTTCGGCGCGCAGGTGACGGGCGTCTGCAGCGCCGCGAATCTGGATCTGGTGAAGTCACTCGGCGCCGACGAGGTAATTGACTACACGAGGGACGATTTTTCGAAAGCCGGCAGAATCTACGACATCGTCCTCGATACGGTGGGGAAGAGTGGATTCCGGCGGAGCATGAAATCGCTCAAGCGAGGCGGTTTTTATGTTCTGGTGGCGGGTTCGTTGTGGTCATCCTGGTTCGGAGGGATGTGGGCGGCCGCCACAGGGGCAGGGAAGGTGGTGAGTGGAATCGCCAGCGGTGGGCCCGAAGCTCAGACTTTTCTCAAGGGCCTGATCGAAGTCGGCAAGCTCAGAACAGTGATCGACAGATGCTATCCGCTGGAGCAGATCGCCGAGGCTCACCGTTACGTCGAGGCTGGACACAAGAAAGGAAACGTGATCGTCAACATTCCACGACGCTGACCGCCAGGCCGCCCAGCGAGGTCTCCTTATACTTCGACTGCATATCCAGACCCGTCCGATACATCGTCTCGATGACCTGATCGAGCGAAACCTTGTGCTCGCCATGTCCGCTGACCGACATGCGAGCGGCGTTCACCGCCTTGACCGCACCAAACGCATTGCGCTCAATACAAGGAATCTGGACGAGGCCGCCAATCGGATCGCAGGTCATTCCCAGGTTATGCTCCATGCCCATCTCGGCCGCATTCTCGATCTCGTCGTTCGTGCCGCCAATCGCGGCGACTAACCCGCCGGCCGCCATGGAACACGCCACACCGACTTCGCCCTGGCATCCCACCTCCGCGCCTGAGATGGAAGCGTTCTCCTTATATAAGATGCCGATGGCGCCGGCGGTGAGGAAGTAGTGGAATAGCCCCTCGTCATTCGCGCCGTCGATGAACCGCTGGTAGTAGCGGCCTACCGCGGGAACGATTCCGGCAGCGCCGTTGGTGGGCGCGGTAACTACGCGGCCGCCCGCGGCATTCTCCTCATTCACCGCAATGGCGAAGACGTTGACCCAATCGAGCGGCGCCAGCGGATCTTTGGAGCCAATCGTTTCGATCCGCTTCGCGAGGCGCGGCGCTCGCCGCCGAACATTCAATCCGCCGGGAAGAATGCCTTCCGTGCAAAGGCCACGCTCCATCGATCCGAGCATCGCCCGCCAGATGCGGGTGACGCCGGCGCGGATCTCGGCTTCGGAACGCCAGGCCTTTTCGTTCTCCAGAAGCACTCGCCATATCGGCCACTGGTGGTCGCCGGCGATGCGCAGAAGCTGGTCCGCGCTGCCGAACGGAAAAGGTACAGGGGCGCGGCCCGCCGCCTGCGCCGCCGCGCCTTCGAGCTGGATGAATCCGCCGCCAATCGAATAATAGACCTGACTGAAAAGCGACTCGCCGTTCGCGCCGAACGCAGTGAAGCGCATGGCGTTGGGATGCCCGGGCAGAACCAGTTCGCGATGAAACAAAATCGGACACGAGATGACGCCGCGGCCGAGCGCGCGAACTGTTTCCGCACCGCGGATGCGGTTCACGGCATCGGGATCCACTTCGTCGGGCTTCTCGCCGCTCAGCCCCAGCAAGATCGCCGTATCGGTGCCGTGTCCCTTGCCGGTGAGCGCCAGTGACCCATACAGCTCCGTTCGAATCGCCGAGCTCCGATCGAGCAATCCGCGCCGGTCGAGTTCTGTAACAAAGGCGAAGGCCGAGCGCATCGGCCCCACGGTATGCGAACTCGACGGCCCGATGCCGATCTTGAAAAGCTCAAAAATGCTGGTGCGCATGATGCTTACTTCCAGTCGAGAATCACTTTGCCTGAATTCCCGGAGCGCATCACTTCAAAGCCTTTCTCAAATTCCGTGTAGTGCAGGCGGTGCGTGATCACGGGCGCGATATCGAGGCCGCTCTCCAGCATCACGGTCATCTTGTACCAGGTCTCATACATCTCCCGGCCGTAGATTCCCTTGATGGTGAGGCTGCTGAAAACCACGGTGTTCCAGTCGATTGCGATGGGTTCGGACGGAATGCCGAGCATTGCTATTTTTCCGCCATGGCACATGTTGTCGAGCATGGAACGGAAGGCCGAAGGGTTGCCCGACATTTCCAGACCGACGTCAAACCCTTCGGCCATGCCGAGTTGCTTCTGGGTGTCTTTGAGGTTGCCGGAGCGAACATCGAGCGCCACAGTGGCGCCCATCTTGCGCGCCAGATCGAGGCGGTATGGATTCACATCGGTGATGACGACAAAACGCGCGCCCGCGTGCCGCGCGATCGCGACGGCCATGATTCCGATGGGCCCTGCGCCGGTGATGAGGACGTCCTCACCCAGCACCGGAAACGACAGCGCGGTGTGCACCGCGTTCCCGAACGGATCGAAAATGGAAGCGACCTCGCGATTGATGCCGGGGCGCTGGTGCCATAGATTGGCCATCGGCAGAGCGATGTATTCGGCGAATGCGCCGGGCCGGTTCACGCCCACGCCTTTGGTATGCGGGCACAGATGCCGGCGTCCCGCCAGGCAATTCCGGCAATGCCCGCACACCACGTGACCTTCTCCGCTGACGACGTCGCCCGGAAAGAAATCGGCCACGTTGGCCCCCACCTCAACCACCTCACCGACGAATTCATGACCGACAACCATGGGTACGGGGATGGTCTTCTGGGCCCACGCGTCCCAGTTGTAGATATGGAGATCGGTTCCGCAAATGCCGGTCTTATCGACTCGAATCAGGACATCATTGATGCCGTATTCAGGCCTTGGGACGTCTTCCAGCCACAGCCCCGGAACGGACTCTTTCTTAACTAGCGCTTTCATTCGTAATCATTCCCCTTGCCGATCCGAACCCGATCGAGCGGTAGCCCGGCGCCTCGCAACGCCCGCGAAAAATCACTTCGTCGCCGTCTTCCAGGAACTGGCGCGTTTCGCCATTCGGCAACGACAGCGGGTCAGTTCCGCGCCACGTAAGTTCCAGCAGGCACCCGCGATTCTCTTTCTGTGGGCCTGAAACGGTGCCGCTTCCAATGAGATCGCCCGGTTTCAGCGGACAGCCGTTCGATGTGTGGTGCGTGATCATCTGGCCCAGTGTCCAGTATAAAGATGCCACTTGGCTGTGGCTGATGCGGATTGGTTCCGGCATCTGCGCGGTCCGCAGCCAGGCTTCCAGCGCGATGCGAAACGCGCCGGGCGCGGTTTGCGAGAGATAATCGAGCGGGAGCGGATCGCGGGGCGGGCGCGGTTCCGGGTCGCATCGAAACGGCTCGAGCGCTTCCAGGGTTACGATCCACGGCGAAATGGTGGTGGCGAAGTTCTTGGCCAGAAACGGCCCCAGCGGCTGGTATTCCCAAGCCTGTATATCGCGCGCGGACCAATCGTTCAACAGGCAGACGCCGAAGAGGTGGTCTTCGGCTTCTGCGATGGGAATCGGGGCGCCTTGCTGGTTGCCTGGCCCGATGAAAGCGCCGAGTTCCAGTTCGTAATCGAGGCGTTCGGTGCGGGCGAACTGCCCTTGCCTAATTTGCCCGCTGGGACGCCGCACGGGCGTGCCGCTGACCACGACAGAGGACGCCCGCCCGTGATAAGCGATGGGCACCCACTTATAGTTCGGAAACAGAGGATCGGCAGGCCGGAACATCGTGCCTACATTTGTCGCGTGGTGCAGGGAGGCGTAGAAATCGGTGAAGTCGCCGATGGAGCAAGGGAGCAGAAGTTCGGCTTCCGCGAGAGCCGTGAGGTTTCGATCGGCGCCGGTTTGATACTCCGACAGATACCTGCTGATGACGCGCCGAAGCGCGATGCGCCGTTCCCGCGGCTGGGCCATCACGGCAGCTAACGATTCGACGCCGAAGGCGCTCGAAGCATCCAGAATCCGATCCCCAATCGCGATGCCGGGAAGTGATTGCTCCTGGCCAGGTTTGCGGAACGTGCTCCAGGGCAGGTTCTGTATGGGAAATTCGCAATCCGGGTGATTGGCGGATGCGACCCAGCTTTCGAGCTGCGGCGAATGGGTCTGGTCGATGTTCCTAGTCCCCGGCAATATGATGCAGCTCGGCGGGATGCAGCACGGCATCGGCTTGGGCGGCGGTGAAATCCGTGACCCGTGAGGAATGATTCATGGAGCAGAACTTGGGTCCGCACATGGAGCAGAAAGCCGCTTCCTTGAAACCCTCTTCCGGCAGCGTTTCATCGTGCATCGCCCGCGCTGTTTCCGGATCAATTGAAAGAGCAAACTGCTGCTTCCAATCGAAGGAATAGCGCGCGCGCGAAAGAGCGTCATCGCGATCGCGGGCGCCTGGACGATGCCGCGCCAAATCCGCCGCGTGGGCCGCGATCTTGTACGCGATGATGCCCTGCTTCACATCTTCCTTGTTGGGCAGACCGAGATGCTCTTTCGGCGTCACATAGCAGAGCATGGCCGCGCCGTGCCAGCCGATCATGGCCGCGCCGATGGCGCTGGTGATGTGGTCGTAGCCGGGCGCGATGTCGGTCACCAGCGGGCCGAGCGTATAGAAAGGAGCTTCACTGCAAAGCTCTTTTTCCTTCTCAACCTGCAACTGAATCTGATCGAGCGGAATGTGGCCGGGGCCTTCCACCATCACCTGGCAATCGTATTCCCATGCCTTCCGCGTGAGTTCGCCCAAAGTTTTCAGCTCGGCGAATTGGGCCGCGTCGCTTGCGTCCGCAATGCAACCCGGCCGCAGCCCATCGCCTAGAGAGAAGCTGACATCGTACTTCTGGAAGATCCGGCAAATGTCTTCAAAGCACTCATACAGCATGTTCTGCTTATGGTTCTTCACCATCCACTCCGCCAGAATCGCACCGCCGCGGCTGACGATTCCGGTGATGCGCTTCGACGCCAAGGGAACATATTGAACCAGGACGCCGGCATGGATGGTCATGTAATCCACACCCTGCTCGGCCTGCTCTTCGATAACTTCGAGCATGAGGCTCGCGGTGAGGTCTTCAATGCGCCGCACGCGCGTGAGCGCCTCGTAAATGGGTACGGTCCCGATGGGCACGGGCGAACGCTCAATAATGTGCTTCCGGATGAGCGGGATGTCGCCGCCCGTCGAAAGGTCCATTACGGTGTCGGCGCCATACTTGATGCAGTAATCCAGCTTGCCGAGTTCTTCCTGGATATTCGAGGCTGTGGCGGAGTTCCCGATGTTGGCGTTGATCTTGCATTTCGAGCCCACGCCGATGGCCATGGGTTCCAAGCTGCCGTGGTTGATATTGGCGGGGATGATCATGCGCCCGCGCGCGATCTCTGAGCGGATGAACTCCGGCGTGACGTTTTCAAGCTTCGCCACAAAAGCCATTTCGCCCGTGATAACGCCCTGGCGCGCGTAGTGCATCTGGGTGCGAACCCGGTCCTGTTGCCTCGACTGAATCCACTCTGTACGCATGATCTCCCCTCGGGCTCCCATTACTTCTTGTTCTTTTTGGGCTTCTTGACTTCCTTCTTGCGATCCATGCCTTTGGCCATGCGTGATTCTCCTTTGCTGCGATTCTACCAAGTCGGATGGATCTTCGCCTACTTTCCCGAAGCGGCGCGGCGCTGTGCGGCCTTCTTTTCCCGGCGGGGCAGGCGCGACTTGTTCTTCTTGGGCAGCTTGCCGCTGGCTGGGGCGGGTTTCGCGGATACGGTTGCGGTCACCGTTGCGACCACGGTTCCCAGCGCGGTTCCGATTTCCCTAGCCACTTCGACGAGTGGGCTGGCGGTCTTTTTGGACGTCTTGGCTTTTGGGGTATCACTCATACAAGATCTTCATGCAATCCAAGCGCCATGCAATCCAATCGCTCATTGCCAAATGCGCGAGTCCGCTACCGCGCTTCGTCCACCACTCCGCGGCGCTTCTGCACAAGGACATCCCGAATCGCGTAGATGCGCCGACCCTGGCTTTCGAAGTAGATGCGCATCATCATTTCGCCGATCAGCCCGGTGCTGAACATCATCAGGCCGCAGAGCAGAAGCAAGCAGCCCATGATGAGGAGCGGGCCGTGCTGGTCCAGAATATCGATCTTCTCGTTGAACAGCTTGTATATGGCGCAACCAAACAGGATCACCGATCCGACGGTGGTTCCCGCCAGGCCGAGGCTGCCAAAGAAGTGCATGGGCCGCGTGAAATATTTCAGCAGGAAGCGAATGGTGAGGATATCGAACAGAACCCGGAAAGTGCGGCTGAGACCGTAGTGCGAATCGCCGGAAACGCGCGGCGTACTTTGAATGGGCACCTCGGCGACGCGAGCGCCGTAAAAGCTGGCGAGGGCGGGAATGAAGCGATGCAGTTCGCCGTAGAGATGAACGTCTTTCAGCACTTCGGCCCGGTATGCCTTGAAGGTGGTACCGAAATCATGCAGATCCATGCCGGAGGCTTTGGCCATCATCCAGTTGGCGATGCGCGACGGAAGCTTGCGCGCCACGTTGTCAACGCGCTCCTTGCGCCAGCCGCTGGCGATATCGTAGCCTTCGTCGATTTTCGCGAGCAGGGCGGGAATGTCCTCGGGCGCGTGTTGCAGGTCGCCATCCATGGCGATTACGATTTTCCCCTTGGCCTCATGAAACCCGGCGGAGAGCGCGGCGGTTTGTCCGAAGTTTCGCCGGAGCCGCAGGACTTTCAAGCGCTGATCGGTTTGAACCAGGTTAGCCAACAACTCAAAGCTGCGATCGGACGAAGCATCGTCCACCAGAAGGATTTCGTAGGGACGGCGCAAGGCCATCAATACCGCGGTGAGGCGATCGTACAGGGGGAGGATCGAGTGCTCCTCGTTGTGAATGGGGATCACAATAGACAACATAGGTGTTTCCATTAGTTTAACGTCCGACAGACTGCCGTTTGTTGCCACCGAGGCTGGTAAGGCTTATGATGGCCTGGCGCCGCTTCCGGTTTCGATTCTTCTGGATAACGTGCGGTCGTCATATAACGTCGGCGCGTTTTTCCGGACCTGCGATGCGGCGGGCGCCGCCAAGCTTTATCTGGCCGGGATTACCGCGACACCGCCTCACAAAGAAATTCATAAGACGGCGCTGGGCGCCGAATTGACCGTGCCTTGGGAGGGTTGGGTGGACGCGGAACCGGGGCTTCGCGAACTGCGCGCGCGGGAAGTGGAAATCGCGGTGATTGAAACCAGCGTGCATGCCGTGGATTTATTTGACTGGCAGCCGCGCTTTCCGGTGTGCGTGGTGTTCGGGAACGAGGTGGATGGCGTGCGTCCTGAAATTACCGCGTTCGCCGATACGCATGTGCGGATTCCGATGCTGGGAACGAAGCACTCGCTGAATGTGGCGACGGCGGGAGGTGTGGTGATTTATGAGCTGCTGAGGAAGTACCGGAGGATGTTTGGGACGGCAGTTTACGATTCGTAGAGGGT
>Ga0182016_10007860_pt1 | contig 10876 bp, 5 predicted proteins | sample 712S2MmetaG_FD_120491 | JGI IMG/M metagenome (GOLD analysis project Ga0182016, IMG submission 120491) | Permafrost microbial communities from Stordalen Mire, Sweden - 712S2M metaG | ecosystem: Environmental > Terrestrial > Soil > Wetlands > Permafrost | place: Sweden: Stordalen | collected...
GAAAATGGAGAGGACGCCCCGTTCGGCGCGGCGCATCAAGGCCACCGCGGTCAACAAGATGAGGCAGATCAGGGTCTGCTGCGAAGCGTGGATTCGCGTGGAATAGCTGAAGAGATGCAGCGCGTTGAAGACCTCTCCAGAAAGGAGGGCCAGCACCAGAACGGAGAGGGCAGCCGCGGCGATATCCGCTGCCCAGATGGTGATTCGGTGCTTAGCGCGGATAAGAATGACTGAAATTCCGAGCAGCAAAAGACCGCTTGCGGTTTGGGCCGCGGGTCTGCCGGGGTACGGATCTCCTTTACTCAAATCGCAGGGAAGGAGTGTGTCGATTCCAAAGGAGATGTGGAGGGTGAATTCGAGGAGAATCGCCGCACCGAAAAGGGCAACCGCGAGAGCAACCCACTGGCCGGCCCTGTTGACGCGTTGGGAGTGGCGCGGCTCGGAAAGTTCAAAGCTGACGGCGCAGAGCAGGAGGAAGAGCGCGGTTTCACACCGCATGACATTCCAACCGGAAGGAAGCAAGGCGCCCAGCGCGGGGACGAGCCATCCGCCCAGGATGAGCGAGGCGATTGCCGCCGCAGCCAGCAGACAAAGGCGCCGAACGGGCGCCAACTTATCGAGCAATGCGCGGTCAGGCTCGGTACTGGAAGGAACAGGAGTCAAAGCTGGGAGGTCGCAATGCGGAAATCGGGGCCCTGCAAAAGATGCGTACGCATTTGCTTCTGAATGCAGTGTAAATCGTCTGGAAAGGGTTGCCGGAGCCGAGGTATCAGAGGAACGGCCCCGGGGCATTCAGGTCGGTTCATGGTCGACACGTCATGTACGCATGCGTAACCTCCGGATTGCTCGTGATTCGCCCAGAATTCGGTTTGACTCGGGTTCGCGTTTTTTTGCAGGTGGCACAGCATTCGCAACCGCGTTAAGCATACGGATCAATCCCGCGCTTACATCCTCGTTCCGCAGGTAGAGGCAAAGGCCATTCCCGTTGAAGTGGATCGCCTCACCTCTTCGGAAGGAATGAAAGGCGATGAGAGTTCGCAGTTCTTTGGAATCCAAGAGTCGCTTCTGAATACCAGTGATATTTCCATCTGCTGTGACCGCCGCCTTAAATCGAGGCCGTGTTGCCCAACTCGGAACTGTCGCCAACTCGGAAGTTAGCAACCAGCAAACAATAAGCACCCGCCGGCTGTTCCGTTGCGAGCCTTCGTGTCGAGATTGCGCGCGATAAAGTGCGCCACTCGCAACCTACCACTTGCGGTTGAAGTCCGTGAACAAGCTACCGGGATTGTCCGACACAAGCACGCCCTCTTTGTGTCCACCCTGGTCCAGGAACAAATGCTCAACAGCCCCATCGTGCAAAACATTGTTGCGGATCACCGTATTGCGCAGCCCTTGGTAAATAATGCCGTAGGCTGGCGACCATGCGCCGTGCGGCCCGTCGTCGCGGCCTGAGTGGAATGAATTGCCGACGCACGCAACCCCCGCCGCGCCATCCAGCAGAAGATTGGCCGAGTTCAGCGGCATTCCCACCGCGTTTTTCCCGCTGCGCTTGAAGTAATTGCCGGTAACGGTAATCTGGCTGGCAGGATTGCGACTGCTGCGAATGGCAAGCCCAATTGTCCCGGCGCGGTCGAAAAAGTTGCCGGTAATCTGGTAGCCGTCGCCGCTGTCGATGAGCATGTTCTCTTCGCCATTCCACTCAATGCGATTGGCCGTGAAGGTGACCGAGGCGTTCTGCTGCCGGGCGGCAAAGCCGGCGCGGCCATTGCCTGAAAACCAGTTGTCCATCAGGAAGCCGTCCCAGCCGCGCAGCATCAGCCCGTCGCCTTTGTTCCCGTAGAACTCGCAACTGCGCACGCTGAAGCACCACGCGCACTCCAGGTGCGCGCCGTCTCCCGTAAACTTCGCCACTTGGCAGCGTTCAATGCGGAAGCAGTCTTCGTGCTCGCCCCATTTCTCCCGCCGCGTCGCCAGGCCATGCACTCCCTTGCCCAAATCGCCGCCTTCCAACGAAATGCCATCCACCGTCGCGCCGTAAGCCTCAGTCAAATTGAGCAGACAGAACGCATCGGCCGAAGCAAGCCTGAGCGTTGACCCTCCTGACGAGGAGTAGCGCCATGCCGGCGTGCCTGCCAGCGCGGTCCGTTCCCGAAGATGCAACTCGCCGGTCACGTAAACACCCGGCGACAGCACAACCGCGCCCCCAACCGCGCCAGCCGCATCCAGGGCCTTCTGCAGAGCTGCCGTGTCGTCGGTCTTGCCGTCGCCTTTCGCGCCAAACTGCCGCGCATCCAACTGCGTCTGCGCGCTCGCTTCAGTCGATGCAGCCGTCATGTCCGGTGCCAGCAACGCAGCCGCGCCGCCAAACAAGGCAGACCGCGCAACCTGCCGACGATTTGGAAAAAGATTCATGAAACGATTCACCCCTCAAAACGCCGTCACACGGCGAGAAACCGCGCTCTCGACCCGGCGCCGCAATGCTAAGCCGAAGCCGGTAGCACCGCAAGCAGCGCGCGCAGCGCCCGCCCGCGATGGCTGAGTGCCAGCTTTGTCTCGAGATCGATCTCAGCCATGGTCTTGTCCAGCGCCGGCAAATAGAACAGCGGGTCGTAGCCAAATCCGCCCGTGCCGCGCGGCGCTTCAAGAATCAGCCCTTCCACCGCCCCTTCGCCTGAATAGAGCGGTTCACCATCGCGTGCCGCAATCAGCACGCAGCGGTAGCGCGCTGTCCGTCGGTCGCCTTCCACGCCCGCCAGCCGCTGCAGCAGCACCATGTTGTTCCAGACATCGGTATTGTCGTTCGCATCGGGCGAGTCCACAAGCCCTGAGTCCGCCGCAAACCGTGCGGATCGCACACCGGGCGCGCCATCCAGAGCGTCCACCTCAAGCCCTGAGTCGTCGGCAACCACCAGCGCACCGGCGGCGAAGCGGGAATAGTAAACAGCCTTCAGAGTTGCGTTGGCCGTGAATGTCTCTCCCGTTTCCTCAGGAGCTGGAATGGTCGCCAGCGCCGGAAGCGGATCGATGCTCAAGTCGTGCGCCGCGGCGGCGGTGCGAAAGTCGCGAAGTTTTCCCTGGCTGGTCGTGGCGGCGAAAAGGCGGAAGCCCATGGAGGAAGTGTAACGGGCGGCCAGCCCGCGGCCTGGTAAATCGGCTGCTGCGCTCCGGGCCGGTATCTTGGGTCACTGCCAATCGCGATGCAACGGGGCTATCATCTGCCACGAAGTGCGATGCATTCCCCTGGGAGGATCCGAATGAAGACCGTAGGCGGGAAGATCGTGATTGTCGGAGGCGGCATCGCGGGACTGTGCGCCGGAGTCCTCGCGCAGAAGTGCGGATACCATGCGGAAGTCCTCGAAATGCACGATATCGCCGGCGGCCTGGCCACCAGCTGGCGGCGCGGCGGCTACACCTTTGAAACCTGCCTGCACTGGCTCTATGGATCGAACCCCCAGGGAACCATGTATCCGCAATGGCGCGATGTGATGGATATTGACCGGCTCACTTTTGTGCCCTTGCACCAGTTCGTCACAATCCAGACAGAGCGCGGCGATCGCTTGCCAATTCCAACCAATGTCGATCGCCTCGAAAAAGAACTCACGGCGCGATTCCCGCACGACACAAAAGCAATTCGCCACTTTGCCGCCGACATTCGCCGCTTGAGCCAGTTCCGCATGCCGGTGCCCGGCGGCAATGCCAGGCAAAACCTGGCCGCGCTATGGCACGATCTGCCTCTCTTTCCGCTGTTTCGCCGCCTGGCGCGCATCAGCTGCCGCGATTATGGCAAGAGCTTCAGCGACCCCCTGCCGCGCAGCTTCTTTGGAGACGGCGAATTGGACAACCTTGCCGCGCTTGCGCAGTTCTTCTCCATCGCGTGGATGAACTCCGGCGACGCCGCTTACGTGGTGGGCGGATCGCTGGCCATCATTCGGTTAATTGAAGAGAAGCTCAGGGGGCTCGGTGGCAACATTCGCTTTTGCGCCAAAGTCGATCGCATCCTTGTAGAGAACGGCCGCGCCACCGGTGTGGAACTTGTCAGTGGAGAGAAGATTATGGCCGACTGGGTCATCTCCGCCGCGGATGGCCATGCGACGTTGAACCATCTCCTTGGCGGCAAATACAGCAACTCGAAGCTCGACAAACAGTATGCCCGGCCGAATCTGTTTCCGTCCTACCTGCAAGTCTCCCTCGGTGTAGCCATGGATCTGTCGGCGCAGCCTGCATTGCTCACCCGTATTCTCGATGCGCCGCTTTACCTTGACCCAACCACCCAGTTGAACCAGGTCTCCTTTCGCTTCTTCCACTTCGATCCGACCTTTGCGCCCGCCGGCAAGACAGCCGTCACCTGCTTCCTGCCTACGAGGAATTATCAGTACTGGACCGGCCTGCGTGAAAACGACCCCGCACGCTACCGCGCCGAGAAGGCGCGCGTCGCCGCCGATGTGACCGCCATCCTGGAGCCGATCGTGGTGGGAATTCGCGACGCCATTGAAGTGGTCGACGTTTCGACCCCCGCCACCGTAATCCGCTATACCGGCAACTGGCAGGGAAGTATGGAAGGGTGGCTCCTGTCGCCGGGTCAAAAATTCCGCTCCCTCCCCAACACGCTGCCGGGTTTGCGAAACTTCGTCATGGCCGGCCAATGGATCTTCCCCGGCGGCGGATTGCCCAGCGGCCCCATGAGCGCTCGATCTGCTTTGCTGGCCATCTGCAAAGCAGACAGGGTTGCGTTTGATCCCGGCCCGAAATCGGAGAGTCTGACCCCTGCGCCCCTGGCCCTCTGAGGGGCGTCGCATTGCTCCTCCTGTTTTTTTTGACTGGGACCGAGGCGGTTCCTTAGATTTCCTCCACCGTAAACTATTTCATTTGGTAAATTTAGCTGGTCCGCAAAGAACATTCGGGCCGCTTTCCAAAACCGGGATGCAGGCCGCACAATGGTCAGGTTTCCTTCGAAAGGCGTGAGCAGCATGGCGAAGAAGTCGGGTTGGGTCATGTGGGTATTGGTTCTGGGTTCGATGGCAGTGCGCAGCATGGCTCAGCCCGCTGTAGTGGATGAAAAGCCTGGGCCGAGAGCGCTGTACGTTGACGATCGGTTGAACCCTCTCGGCATCGATGACCCGGCGCCACGCTTCTCGTGGCAGATCCACGATGACACGCGCGGCGCGCGCCAGACCGCCTACGAAATCCAGGTCGCATCGAGCGTCGAGTCGCTGCGGCAAGACAAGGCTAACGTTTGGGATAGCGGGCGCATCGAGTCCGGCGCCACCATGAATGTGCACTACGCCGGCCCCGCGCTTGAGCCCAGCACGCGCTACCACTGGCGCGTGAAAGTGTGGGACGCATCCGGCAAGCCCTACGCCGGCGCTGAAGACGAGTTCGGCTGGTGGGAGACAGCCCTGCTCAAGCAGGAAGGCTGGCAAGCGAAATGGATAGGCTACGAAACGCCCGAGGAAGCCGCCGTCCGCCACGCTCCCGCCGCCTGGATTGCAAGCCCCGACGCGGCAACGCTGGCGGCAGAAAAGCCCAAGCAGCAGCAGGTCGCCTATCGCCAGTCAGTCTCATTGGCCAAGCCCATCCGCCACGCCACGCTGTTTGCCACCGGCCAGGACACCGTCTCCGCCTGGGTCAACGGCGCGCAGGTGCTGACTGCGGCCGCCTTTCCGCCGTGGGGACAAATGCCGTGGAAGAAGTTTGTCAGCGCCGACGTGACCAGAAATCTCAGCCAGGGTTCGAACGCGATTGCGATTGAGACTGTGCACTACGTCGGCGATCCCAACGGTGCCGTGCATGCCGACGCGCCACCCATGATCGCAACGCTCGTCGTGGAATACGAAGACGGCAAGACTGAAACCTTCGCCAGCAACGCAGAGTGGAAGACCGCCATTCATCCACCCGGCGGCTGGACTGCGAAGACCTTCGATGATGGTGCCTGGAAACCCGCCGCGGCATTTACCCAGCATCCCGGTCCCATGAACAGCGCCCCCCTCGGCCATCCCTGGATTCCGGATTTGGTGAAAGGGCTGCGCCACACATTTTCGGTCGGCAAGCCGGTCAAGTCGGCGCGTCTCTACTCAACTGCTCTCGGAGTCTATGAAGTTTTCCTGAACGGAGATCGTGTCGGCAACGACATTATGGCGCCGGGCTGGACCGACTATCGCGAGCACGTAAAGTATCAGACCTACGACGTAACCGCGCAGATCGCGAAAGGCGACAACGCCATCGGCGCGCTGCTTGCGCCCGGCTGGTACGAAACGCCGCTCGAGTGGTTTCAGCAGCCGAACAACTACGGCGATACGCCTCCGGCTCTGCGCGCGCAGTTGCGCATTGAATATGCCGACGGCACCGTGCAATGGGAAGCCACCGACGCCACGTGGGAGGCCTCGACCACCAACATCCTGCACTCCGAACTCTACGACGGCGAGAGCCAGGACGCGCAACTCATATCCGATGGCTGGGCAACGGCCGGCTATAACAGTTCGTCGTGGATGAACGCGATCGCGATCGAGCCCAAACCGGTGCCAATCGAGGCGCAGGATTTCGAATCAATCCGCGTCGAGCGCACGCTGACGCCGAAAGCAATGACAGAACCCAAGCCGGGCGTTTATGTCTACGACTTCGGACAGAACTTCTCAGGAGTGGAGCGGGTTCGCGTGCAAGGCCCGGCGGGCACCGATGTCCGCCTGCGCTTCGCCGAGATTCTCAACGACGATGGAACCATCTATACTGACAACCTCCGCACCGCCAAGGCCACCGATCATTTCATTCTCAGTGGCAACGGCACTGAAGAGTTCACGCCGCAATTCACCTTCCACGGATTCCGTTATGTCGAGTTAACGGGGTTGCCGACCGCGCCGGCAAAAGACGCGGTAGCCGGCCTTGTCTTCCATACGGACGCGCCCTTCACCGCAAAGCTCGAAACCGGCAGCCCCATGATCAACCAATTGTGGAGCAACATTCTCTGGGGCCAGCGCTCCAACTTCGTCGGCATCCCTACCGATTGCCCGCAGCGCGATGAGCGCCTTGGCTGGATGGCCGACGCGCAAGTCTTCTGGCGCACGGCAACCTACAACATGGCTCTCGCCTCGTTCACGCGCAAGTTTGGTGGAGACATGCGCGGCACGCAGGCAGGCACGCCCTTCTTCGGCATCTACTCGCCCGGAACCGCATCCGAATCCTCGTCATCGGGATCGGGATGGAGCGATGCGGGCGTCGTGATCCCGTGGACATCGTGGTTGCAAAGCGGCGATACCAGCGTCATTGACCAAAACTGGGATGCGATGGAAACCTATCTCAACGCCATCGAGGCCAAAAATCCCGATGGCCTCTGGGCGCACGAATCCGGCATCCCCTTCGGCGATTGGTTGTCGCCCGAAGGCCGCACCGATCAGGTGCTGATCTCGACGGCCTATTGGGCCTACGACGTGACCCTGATGCAGCAGATGGCGCATGCCACAAATCGCGCCAGAGACGAAGAGAAATACTCGCAACTCTTCAATAAAATTCGCGCAGCCTTCGCCAGGCAATTCGTTCACGCCGATGGTTTCGTGGCAGGCGTGCCCAGCGGCCCCGCTCCCTTTGGCGGCCCCGAATCGAAGCGGGTCTCAGACGACACGCAGACCGGCTACGTGCTGGCACTGCACATGAATCTTGTGCCCGATTCTCTGCGTGCCAAGGCAGCTCAGAAGCTTGCCGACAAGATCGAGACCAATCACGGGCTACTCGCCACCGGCTTCCTCGGCACGCCGTACCTTCTCGAAGAACTTACCAAGTCCGGTCACACAAAGCTTGCCTACAAGTTACTGCTCAACACGGAGTATCCGTCGTGGGGATATCTTGTTGGTCATGGCGCTACCACAATGTGGGAGCGCTGGAATGGCGACAAGATGAAGGCCGACCCCAGCATGAACTCGTACAACCACTATGCCTACGGTGCCGTGGCCGACTGGATCTATCGCTACGCCGCCGGCGTCGACACAACCCCGCTCGATGCGGGATTCCACACCGTCGTCCTGCATCCTGTGTTTGACGCGCGTTTGGGAAACATGAACTTCGACTACGATTCGGCATCGGGTCCAATTCACTCCGACTGGAAAGTGAATGGCGCCACGGCAGAGTGGCATGTAACTCTGCCCGCCAATACCAAAGGATGGCTGCCGGTAGACGCGGCGGATGCGGCAAAGTACAAGCTCGATGGCGCGCCCCTTGCTCAGAATAAGTTAGCTAAACTCATTACCCGCGATGGGCAAAGCGCGTACGAGTTAGCAGCGGGTAGTTATACCTTTCAAGTCGGTCTGGACTGAAAAGATTCCGATGTAAGTTTTGTAATCAGGGCACGACTTTACATCTTGGTGCAAAACGCTCGGGCAGTAGGCCCGGGATTTATCCCGGGCAAAAAAGCCAATTGAATCAAAGCGGGCTTTAGCCCGTGAGGAATGTTTTTCTCTGCATGTTTCGTGCGAAGTCTTAGGCGCCACGCTTTAGGTTTGTCGTAGCCAGGGAGAGTGATTCTTGTCGATTCTTGCCGGAATTGGATGGCACATGATTGGCGCGGCCTCCGCTGCTTCCTTCTATGCCCCCATTGAAAAGGTCAGGCGATGGTCATGGGAAACAACCTGGGCCATCGCCGGACTGTTCTCCTGGATTCTCTTGCCCATCGGCGTGAGCTTATTTCTGTTGCCCGACTTTCACGGCTTCTATGCCTCCATGGGTTCGCACCTCTTGCTCAAAGTCGCTCTCTTCGGCGCCATGTGGGGCGTTGGCAATGTCAGTTATGGCCTCACCATGAAGCACCTCGGCATGTCCCTCGGCATCGGAGTCGCCATCGGTGTAACGCTCGTCGTCGGAACCCTGATCCCTCCGCTCCTGCATGGCCAGGCGGCAAATTTGATCACCACGCGTAGCGGGCAACTTACTCTCGCCGGCGTGTTGGTGGCGCTCCTCGGCGTGGCCATTGTTTCCTATGCCGGCCACCAGAAAGAAGTCCAGCTCAGCGGCGAAGTGCGCGAGTTCAACGTCAAGCTCGGCCTGCTCCTTGCCGTTCTGTGCGGAATCTTCTCCTCCGGCATGTCCTTCGCCATCGATGCGGCAAAGCCCATGGAAGCCGCTGCGCTGCACCTCGGCGTCAATCCGCTCTATGCCGCGCTGCCGAGCTACGTCATCATCATGGGCGGCGGTGCCGTTATAAATCTTTCCTACTGCTTCATTCGCCTCGCGGCATTAAAGCGTCTTTCCCTGCGCGCCGATCTTGCGCAACCCACCGCCGCCCTCGCGCGCAACGGCCTGCTGGCGTCGGCTGCCGGCATCATGTGGTATCTGCAATTCTTCTTCTATGCGTGGGGCGCGGCCAACGTGCCGCAACAGCTCTCTTACGTGAACTGGATGCTGCACATGAGTCTCTACGTGCTCTGCGGCGGACTCGTCGGCCTCGCCCTCGGCGAGTGGGCCGGCGTGGCCCGTCGCCCCGTGCGATTGCTGTGGGCCGGAATCCTCGTAATTATCGCCGCCGCCAACCTCGTCGGCCTGGGCATGGCGTCGTAAGCACCTTCGGTGCGACAGACGCTCGGTTTTCCCTCGCAGCAGTTCCTCCGTTGTTCCTCGCACCCCAAGGACCAGGTGTGCAGCCGCAGACAGAAATGCCGGGGTCGAAACCCCGGCATTTCTAATCACTGACCACTGACCACTGACCACTAATCACTGACCACTGACATCTGACCACTGACCACTGACCACTGACCACTGACAACTGACATCTGACCACTGACAACTGATCACTGTTTCAGTTGATTGTCTCGTCAAGCCGCAGGTCCCGCGAAGACGCACCCACGCTCACTTTGCGCTTGCCCGTTGCCGTCTGCCACGACCCGTCCTTCGTTGACCAGTACTGCAGCTGGCGCGGAGCCACGCGCAGCGTGACGGTTTTGCCCTCCCCGGCTTTCAGATGAATACGGTCAAAAGCCGCCAGCGCGCGCGGTGCGAACTGCACGCCGGCAGGAGCCGAATCCGGCGCTCCCAGATACACCTGCGGCACTTCATCCGAATCCACGCTGCCTGTGTTCTTGATGTGAACTTTCACTTCCAGTCCACCGTCTCCCGCTTTCTCAACCTTCAGTTCTGAGTAGTCAAATGCGGTATAGCTAAGTCCGTGGCCGAAGGCAAATAATGGCGCGATGTTCTCTTTGTCGAACCACCGGTAGCCAACATTCACGCCTTCCGAGTAGGTCGTCTTGCCATCCACGCCCTTCATCGAGCGCTCGGGATGTTTGGGGTCCGTCGCAGCGTAGTCCGTGAGCGCCTTGCCCCAGGTCACGGGCAAACGGCCCGCGGGGCTGGTCTTGCCGGCAAGAATGTTGGCCGTGGACCAGCCGCCCTCATCGCCCGGCCACCACATTTCAAGAACCGCCTTCACCTTGTCGACCCACGGCAGCGCAACGGGCTGGCTCGTGTTGAGAACCACAATCGTGTTGGGGTTCACCGCGGCCACTTCCTCAACCAGCTTGTTTTGCTCGCCGGGCAAGCCGAACACCGGGTTCAGCCGCGTCCACACAAACACCACAGCGGTTTTCGCCTTTTTGGCCGCGGCAATAGCGGCCTCGCGGTCCGCTTTGCGTTGTTGCGGCGTGTACCAGCTCAGCCGGACCTGCACAGGTGCGGTCGACGTATCAGGCGAAATGTTGATCTCGATTGCGTGCGGGCCTTCCGTCAGTTCAATCGCGCGGCGCACGTTGTCTAAGCCATCCGTAGTCGGAATGGCGTTGTCCTGATTGGCTTGCAGAATGTCGCCATGCACGCCGCCCTGGAACGCACCTGTTGCGCTCAGCCGCTTGCCATCGATGGAGATGTTCGCGTTCGTGCCCAGCGCCTGCAGGTAAATCCAATA
>Ga0182016_10007861_pt1 | contig 10875 bp, 7 predicted proteins | sample 712S2MmetaG_FD_120491 | JGI IMG/M metagenome (GOLD analysis project Ga0182016, IMG submission 120491) | Permafrost microbial communities from Stordalen Mire, Sweden - 712S2M metaG | ecosystem: Environmental > Terrestrial > Soil > Wetlands > Permafrost | place: Sweden: Stordalen | collected...
AACGGGACAACATCGGTGCCTGTCACCCTCACGGCCCTCAATTTGCGACCCCCGCGTCCCCCCACGTGACCAAGAACATCGCCACCAAAGCATTCCTTCGGCTTCAAATCAAATGCAGAGAAGGGTCAGGTCGCGCAGTTCGCGGATGGCGGCGGGCGGCACGAACGAACCGCGCAGCAGGCCGTGCTCGAGCAGCTCGGCGAGCCACTCGGCATCCGCGATGTCGGACTTGCGGCCCGGGAGGATCTTGACGTGGTTGGCGTTGACCAGCTTCAGCTCGAAGCGCTCCCGCTCTTCGAGCATGTACCACGGGGCCTTCCAATACGACCCGGTCGCTTCCATCACGACCTCGGTGACCCCCTCGGCGGAGAACCATTCCGCCATGGCCTCCAGCCCGGAGGTGAACGACGAGAAGACCCGGGTCTGTTTGGCTCGGCCCTTTCCGCCAGGGCCCGGTGTGCGCACACATGCCACGATCTCGTCCTTGCCGATGTCCATACCGGCGCACCGCTCGACCAACAGTTCCACGATCAGCCTCCTTGTCCGTCACCTGAGTACTGGGAAGGGACCGGCAGGGCCACCCGATCAACGAAGCTATGAGACGTGCACGGAACACAGTTCATGGTGCCGGGGAGGCCCCTGGCGTCAGTCAACAACGACTTGGACCAGTTGGCCAGCCAGACCACCCCGCCCAGCCAGACCAACCCGGCCGGCGACACCACGTCGTACACCTACGACGCCGACGGCCGGCCCTACACGGAGAAAGACCCCCAGGGGCGCACCACCACCGCCACCTACAACCCGGTCGGCCAGCCCGCCGCCACCACCTACTCCGACGGCGAAACGGGCGAGACCTATACCTACTACCCGAGCGGCACACAGACCGGCCTGCTGGAGAAGACCACCGACGCCAGCGGCACTACGTCTTATACCTACGACCTTGACGGCCGCACCTCCTCGGTCACCAACGGGGCCGGCCTTGTCCTCAGCTACGCCTACAACCCCGACAGCGAGCTCAGCTCGCTCACCTACCCGGGCAACGTCACCGACACCGTGACCTACGCCTACAACAACATGGACCAGGAGAGCTCGCTCAAGGACTGGCTGGGCAACACGACCAGTTTCGGTTACGACAGCGCCGGCCGGCTGAGCACGGTCTCTCTGCCCAACGGGGTAACCGAGTCGACGACCTACGACAAGGACAGCCAGGTCAGCTCCATCACCGACACCCTGGGGGGGAGCACCCTGGCCAGCTTCAACTACGCCACGCCCGCCCGCAATGCCGACGAGGAGGTCATGTCGGAGACCGACGCCGGGACCCCGGGCCCGTCGGCCCAGTCCTATACCTACGACGCCCTGCACCGGGTGACCTCGGACAATTCCTCGTCCTACGGCTACAACGCCCAGTCCCAGCTCACCACCGGCCCCAGCGGCGCCACCCAGGCCCTCTACCCGGCGGGCGAGCTGTGCTGGTCGATGACGAGCCCACCGCCCGGCTCCACCTGCTCGGCCACCCCGGCAGGGGCCACGGCCTACACCTTCAACCAGGAGGGCCAGCGCACCCAGACCACGACGCCGACGGCCAGCTCGACCTACGCCTGGAACGAGCACGGGCAACTGACCTCGACCACCACGGGTGCCAGCACCGTCGGCTACACCTACAACGCCGCCGGGCTGTTGTCCACGCGTAGCCAGGCGGGCAACACGGCCAATTTCGCCTGGGACCCCGTCGAGAGCACGAACCCGCTGCTGGTCGACGACGGCACCAACTACTACATCTACGGGCCCGACGCCCTGCCCACCGAGCAGATAGGGGCCTCTTCGGGCACGGTCGACTACTACCTGCACGACCAGCTGGGCTCGACCCGGTTGCTGACGACCGCTTCGGGCTCGGTGGCGGGCTCGTGGACCTACGATGCCTGGGGCAATACCGTTGCCTCGACCGGCGGCAGCGGGGGCGGGGGGGGCACGACGACCACCACCACGGCACCAACCACGACTACCAGCGGCTCGTCGACCACCACGACCCGGGCCACGACCACCACGACGGGGGCTACCACTACCACCACGGCAGCCACGACGACGACTACGGCACCCACGACCACCACCACAACCACGGCAGGCGGGGGCACCATCAGCACCGTCGGGGCCCTGGCCTACGCCCACGGCTCGGCCACCACCCTGTCGGTGTCGCCCAAGGCCGTAGGTGACCTGATGACATTGGTGGTCAGCGTCGTCGGAGGCCCGGTCAGCTCGGTGAGCGGCGGCGGGGTGACCACGTGGTACAAGGACATCGCCAAGGTGGGCAACCAAGAGGGCAACGACAACGAGATCTGGTGGGGCGTAGTGAGCACCACCGGTGCCTCCACCATCACGGTCGCTTTCACCGGCTCGCACAGCGCCGACGAGCTCATGGCCCAGGAGTACAGCGCCGGCAGTGGCGCCACCTGGTCGACCGGGGCCAATGGCAGTACCTCGTCGACCACCTCGACGGTCACCTTCCCCTCGCTTACCCCTTCAGGGGCAGGCGAGCTCTACCTCGGCTTCGCCCAGGTGGACGGGACAGGTGAGGCCGGTACCACTAGTGGGTTCAACTACACCATCACCAGTGCCGAGGGTAGCGTCCTGTGCTGGGACACCAACGTGAGCGCGACCACCAGCCCCACTGCCACTCAGACGGGCACCGGCTCGGACTCGGTGGGGGCGCTGTTCGCAGCCAGCGGAGGCGGTGGGGGCACGACGACGACCACGGCACCCACGACGACTACGACAACGGCACCAACGACCACCACTAGTTCGTCGACCACCACCACCGGGGCCACGACCACCACCACCGGGGCCACGACCACCACCACCGGGGCCACCACGACCACGACGGCGCCCACGACCACGACCACGGCGGCGGGCGGGGGCACCATCAGCACCGTCGGCACCTTGGCCTACGCCCACGGCTCGGCCACCACCCTGTCGGTGTCGCCCCAAGCGGTAGGCGACCTGATGGTTTTTGTGGTCAATGTCGACGGCGGCCCCGTCAGCTCGGTGAGCGGCGGCGGGGTGACCACCTGGAACAAGGACATCGCCAAGGTCGGCACCGAGGAGGGCAACGACAACGAGATCTGGTGGGGTGTAGTCAGTGCCAGCGGTGCCTCCACCATCACCGTGGCCTTTACCGGCTCCCATAGCGACGACGAGCTGATGGCCCAGGAGTACAGCGCCGGGGCCGGCGCCACCTGGTCGACGGGGGCCAACGGCAGCACCTCGTCGACCACCTCTACGGTCACCTTCCCCTCCCTCACCCCGACGGGCGCGGGCGAGCTCTATCTCGGCTTCGCCCAGGTGGACGGAGGCGGGGAGGCGGGCTCGACGCCCGGGTTCAGTTACACCATCACCAGTGCCGAGGCCAGCGTGCTGTGCTGGGACACCAACGTGAGCACGACCACCAGCCCCACCGCCACTCAGACGGCCACCGGCTCGGACTCGGTGGGGGCGCTGTTCGCCGCCAGCGGAGGGACCGGGGGCACCACCACGACCACGGCGGCCACGACCACCACCACCGGGGCCACCACCACGACCGTGCCCACGGGGACGACAACGACCACGGTCCCGTCCTCCACCACGACCACTTCGGTCTCGGGGAGCGGGGCAACCACGCCGTTGCTATGGGCCGGCCAGTACCAGGACCCGACCACCGGCCTCTATTACATGCGGGCGCGCTGGTATGACCCGGCGACAGGCGAGTTCCTCTCTAGCGACCCCGACTTCAGCCAGACGCTCGACGCGTACGGCTACGGCGACGAGAATCCCCTGGACAATGTCGACCCTTCAGGGCTGAGGGTCGCGACCGACCCTGGGGCAGCCGGGGAGCTGGAAGCCAAGTGTGCTGCGGACCCGAAGTCGTGCGAGACGAGCACCACCCCAACGAAGAAGACGACGCCGACTACGAAGACCTCGCCGACAACGACGACCACGACAACCTCGCCGGCGCAGGCGAAGGCACAGGCGCAGGCACTGGCCACGTTGGAGAATCCGATTCCTACCGTAACGACCTGGGCGGCCAAGATGACCGACGCTCAATTCACACAGGCTTACACGGCCTTGCTGGACACAGCCTTCGGGGCTCCCACAACACCAAAAGGGTCACCCTGCTCGGGTGTCGCGCCTGATGGCTCTGCTGGTCCAGTTGACCAATGGAATCCTGTCATCAGCTGTGTACTAACCACGCTCATTGGCGTTCCGTCCGGCGACCTGCAAGAGGACATAAGTGATGTTGACATCATGATCACGAATGAGTCATCGGGCCAGCCGGGCGTCATCAACAACTGGGATGTCAACGCTACCGTGAACGGCACCCCTTCAGTCGGTCTCATGCAGGTTATCCTTCCAACTTTTGAGACTCTCACGAATAATAAGATCGGCCAGGAGCTATCGCATAATCCGCTCAACTCAGTCGCGAACCTGTATGCAGGGATCTCCTGCGCCATGGAGGCGAGCGGCGGCGACCTAGACAAACTTTACGGTATTGAGCGTGTTCACGCTGGAAAGAGTTATGTTGGCTATGGGTGTAATCAATGAGCTTTCACTCTCCCTTGCGTGCACCGGTTTCCCAGGATGCCCTCGTGATCTCTAGCATAAGTATTGGGGCGAGCACTAAGTCGAGGATGAACGAGCCGGCAGCAAGAAGCACTCGACCATTCGGTTCTAGACGTACGGTTCTCCTCGGCATGTTCCTTGTCCTTTGGACAGCACCTTTGGCGGTTAGCAGTCACGCTCAGGAGGTATCCCCTCCAACGGACTGGCGACATGTGCCATTTCCCGTTCACTGCATTCAGTCGCAATTACAATTGCTCCAGGCGAAATCTGTGCCACGCACCTCGAACCCGCCTTCTACCATAATTCTGCTGCATTGCGACTGGGAAGACGGCACGGGACCGGCAGCGCTGCTCGTGTACAGTACAGCTGCACCACGACCACGTTTGGAGCAGACTCTGCTCAGCTTCAGCAATGATTGGGTACCGGTTGAGTCATATTCCGACGGACGCTCAACGTTCCTCGGCGTGGGGCCTGGCCGAGTCAGCCTTCGTGTGAGAGGCTACTCGACCTCGAAGGTGCCGCGCTGTTGCGCTGACGTCTCAGCGACTCTTTCGTGGAGCTGGAAAACGAGCAAGTTCGTCGAAGTAGGCGGTCAGCCGAGACATGTATGATTCGCCAGCTCGTCGCCCCTGCCGGTGCCCAGGCGCGAGACTCGTGGCGGTGAGCGAGGGGCCAACGTCGACCAGGTCTGGGTGCCGAAAACACGCGTTCGCGCCTCGCGCTATCTCCCACCCCCGCGAACAGCCCCTCGGCCACGCCAAACCGGCACGTCAGAGGGCCTTTTGCCCCTCGCACAGGCGGCAACTCGCGTCAGGGTTTTCACTCGCCGACGAGAACCCGCTGGACGGGACGGACCCGTCGGGGCTTTCAGGCGAGTCGGCGTACTGCAAAGCTCACCCAACCGCCGGCTCATGTGCACCCAGCGTCAAGGCGCAAGCCCCGCTAACGAAAACACAGCTTGCGGCGGCGAAAGCAGAAGGTACAGCTCTCGGGGTGGAAGAGGCCGCGGCCAAACAGTTGGCAGCAGACTCCATTGCTGAGAAGAAGGCCCTGGAGCAATGCGACACACCTGACAGCGCGAGCTCCTCTGCCTGTGGTTTTGGACCGCAGAGTTGGCGAGCCTACGCAAACAGCGTCACGAAAGACACGCTAGCCCTCGGAAATGACGCAGGGGCACTGGCAGGGGCATCCGCCAACTCGTTGCGCAGCCTCGGCGTCCCTCAATCCTCGTCGGGTGGTGTCTCCGGTTTGGTGGTCGCGGGGATCGTAATGGGTGCTGTGTCGGTGGCGACCGGAGGCCTGGCTATGGTCGCTGACGCGGCGGGATCGGCAGCCGCGGGGGCCCTAGCGACAACCTCAATCGTCACAGGCCTTGCCGCGACTGCTGTGGACGCCGAAGGTTGTTTTGGTGGTGGCAGCGGCAGTACAGCGGCGTGCGCCGGCATGGGCTTTGGGCTGGCGTCGGCCTTTGCCGCCGGCGCTGGGGTGGTCTTGGGAAACGCTTCTGAAGCCGCCGAGGGGGCCAGTGCCGTCACCGAGGGCCTCTCGGTGACTGCGTTCCTCGGCAAGCTCGGTAATCTCACCAGCGCCTTCGTGGGCTTCGATGCCACGGTCCTCGACACAGCGGAGGCCTATGTCAACCAACACTAACGACCCATTGCAAGATCACGTGTTCCTCCCTCATGAGCGGTCCACGGTGCAGCGGACCTTGGCGCGGCACGAAGCGCACCCCAACAACGCATTAGTGCACCGCTTGCAACAGAACTATGGCCCCGACGGGGTGGTGCTGTTCGCTGCCGGTCGTGCGGGACAGGGGTTTGGCTCCGCGATCGGGGTTTCAGGCGGCTTGGTACTCATCGCGTCACGGGCCCAAGGAGCGGGTGCCGTCGTCGGCTATGCCCTGTTGGCGCTGGGGATCGCGTTCGCCGCCTTAGGGTTTTACCGATACATCCAAGCCGGCCTTGCGGGCAAGCGCTTCCGCAATGGCCGGCAATTCCTCAGGCGGCCGTAAGGACCGCCCGGCCTCTTGCACATTCGCAGGCGGAGACTCGCCCGGTCACGTCCTCGGACCCAAACCGAGCGTCAGCGAGGGCGGGAGCGTTGCCGGGGCCACGAGCCCGGTGGAGCATCGCCGCGCAAGGCGGCACGGGCCTTGCCGTTGACCCAAGGCGCCGCGGTCCCGAAGGGCCAACAACTTCCCATTGGGGAGGCAAGCAGGCTCGGCCGCCGTGCCCATGATGACCGTCCCACGAGCCTGAGCACCGGCCCACGCCCCCCAATGGAGGGCCGTGCTGGGCACCTGGCCCCAGTGGTCCACCACCCGGTCACACCCACGGCTTAAGGTACTGAACACGATTGCAAGGGGGGTGCCCCCTTGGGGACAAGGAGCCGGCGTGGCGTGGATGCGGATGATGGGGGCGGAGTCGGTCGCCTACCACCGCGACACGGTCATCGGCCGCGGTGACGACCACCCCGGCGCCGCCCTCAGTTACTACGCCTCCCGGGGCGAGACCCCCCTCGCCTGGGGCGGCTCGGGCGCCAGCTCGCTCGGGCTGTCCGGCGCGGTCGAGGGCGCTGCCTACGACGCCATCTACGGCCCCGGCGGGGCGACCCACCCGAGCAGCGGGGCGCGCCTCGTCTCGGCCAAGCGCCCCGGCATGGAGCTGGTGATCGCGGCGCACAAGTCCGTCGCCGAGCTCGGGGTGATCGGCCGGGCCGAGGACATGCACGCCATCATGGACGCCGAGCGCGACGCGACGCTCGCCTACCTGGACGGCATCACCAAAGAGCGCGGGGGACGCAGAGGCGTGGCCGCGGTCCCGACGGCGACCAAGGGCCTCGTCTACGCCCACGCCCGCCACGCCACCACCCGCGCCGGCGACCCCGGGCCCCACGACCATCTATTGACTTAACTATCTCTTGTATAGCTCCTGGTAATCCACCACTTTTGTTCGACATCCTGCTAGACAACACAGGCCATGAGGAACGACTTTGGGCCCTGGGATTTCGCAAAGACGGCGGTGCCCCAAGTGGGCCGACTGCTCGCAACAGGAGACGTGTTCGAGCCGTACCGGTTGTTGAGCCCCGGCGGTGAGGCGGTGGCGGGCGTGTCGGCCTTCTTTGCCGACCTCCTGGCATCGGGGCGTTCGGAGGCCACTCTTCGCTCCTACGGGATGGACCTGCTGCGCTGGTTCCGCTTCCTCTGGGCGCTCGGCGTCGTTTGGGACAGGGCTACACGAGAAGAGGCACGGGATTTCTGTCTCTCGTTGCAGGTCGGCGGCAAGCCGCTGCGGCTGCACTGGCGCAAACAGGGCCAGGCCGGCGCCGAAGGTCTCCCAACCCTGTTGGGGGAAGACAGTTATGCACCATCTGTGCGCGCCCATAGCGAGACCGTGCTGCGTAGTTTTTACGAGTACCACCGTGAGGCGGCCACCGGGCCCATCATGAACCCCTTCCCCCTGGACCGGTCCCGGCGAGCCGGCCGGGCCAACGCCCACCACAACCCGATGGAGGCCCACATTGGCGCCCGGGCCGGGCTCTACCGGCCGCGGGTACCGGCCAGGGTGCCCCGGGCGGTCCCTGACGAGGTCTTCAACGAGATCTTCGCCCGCTTGGCTTCGAACCGGGACCGAGCGCTCGTCGCTTTTTACGTCTCGACCGGCGCCAGGGCTTCTGAGCTGCTCTCGGTCAGCCAGGGCGGCGTCGACCCGGGCCGCCAGTTGGTAACTGTCGTACGCAAGGGGACCCGGGCGGCCCAAGAGCTCCCGGCCTCGGTCGACGCTTTCGTGTGGCTACGCCTCTACCAGGTCGAAGTCGAGGACCTAGTGCCAAAAGGACGCCGCCAACCGTTGTGGTGGACGCTGCGGCGTCCTTTCCGCCCCCTCAACTATCAAGCCGCCCACCGTATGTTCGAGCGGGCGAACCGCCTCGCGGGCAGCTCGGCGACGCTGCACGCGCTCCGCCACACTGCCGCCTACAGGATGGCCGAGGACCCTGAGCTTCCCCTGACCGACGTCGCCTGGGTGCTCGGCCACGCTCAGCTCTCCACGACCCAGGTGTACTTGACCCCCCGCAAGGAGGACGTCATTCGCCGCGTGCTGGCTCATCACGCCGACCAGGTCCGGCGCACCGCCGAGCGCCCGGTCCCGGCTCCGGCCCCGAGCTATGACCAACAAGCCCTCGACGTGCTGTTCGGGAGGCCCACCAGGTGAGCCTGCTCAGCACCAGCCCGGTCCAAAGCGCCGGGGCGCCCGAACGGGCAGCACGGCCCCTGCCGGCGCAGCTAAAGGCTGGGATGCTGGCGCAGTTCCCACCCCGTCCGCTCGACGAAGTTTGGCCCGAGACCCTACTTAGCCGAGCAGAGGTGTGCGAGCTGGTCGCCTCGCACGGCTTTGACGCCACGCGCTACGACAGCAAGCGCAGGGGCCTCCAGTTCCTGCTCGACTGGCTAGAAGACCAGTCGGGCCATACCTGGCAGGAGCGTTGGCTGGCCAGTGGGGCCGACGCCGCCGGCAGGGACTGGGCCGCCGGCCCGGCCGAGTGGCTCGAGCGCCACGGCCTGGCCAGGGCCCGGGCCAGGTACCTGGCCATTGCCCTAGAAGCCCTGCTCGGCGCCGGGGTCGTCCGTCCCTCGATCGCTTGGCTGCTGACGGGGGGGAAGGGCCACAGGCTTGGTTTTGACAAGGTCCGCGACCGCGACCGGGATGGTTTCGCGGGCCTGCGCCTGGCCTGTGAGGCTGACCCGGCGGTGACCCCGGTGGACGAAGGCCACATATCTTTGCGTTGCGCCGTCATCATTGCCGCCAAAGGCGGCCGGCTCGCAGACATCACCGTGGGTGACGTCGTGGAGCTGTTCGATGCTGAAGACCACTTGAAAGCCGACCCCCGTTCTCGGCCGGCAACTTTCAAGGTGTTCCGGGAGATGGGCATCTTCGGGGCCGAAGTCCCGGCCTGGAGGTCGCTGCGGCGCACGGGCAAGCTCAGCGTCGAAGAGCTCGTCGACCGTTACCCAATTGCTTGCCGGCCGATGCGCGACCTGTTGGTTGCTTACCTGAAAGAACGTCAACCATCGGTCGACTACGGCACCGTGGTCTCGCTTTGCTATTCGCTGGTGAGGTGTTTTTGGTCCGACCTCGAAGCTCACCACCCGGGCATCGACAGGCTGAGGCTTACACCCGAGGTCGCCAGCGCCTGGAAAGGGCGCCTGCGGACCAAGAAGGTCGTCGCTCGCACCGCCTCGGGTGCGAGCGACGAGAGGCTCAATTACCTAGATGTCCTTTACACTGTGCGGGCTTTCTATCTCGACCTGGCCGAATGGGCCTTGGAGGACCCGGCCCGATGGGGACCGTGGGTGGAACCGTGCCCTATCCGCCAGCACGAGCTCAGCCGGCGCAAGTTCGTCCGCCAGCGCAAGGCACGCATGGACGCCAGGACCCGCGAGCGCCTGCCCCTGCTACCCCAGCTCGTGCGGAGCACACAACGCTGGCGCAACGATGCCGCCGACATATTGGCTGCTGGCCGGCTGGCTTCGCCCGGGGAAGCCTTCAGTGCTGCCGGCCAGAGCTTTGTCCGCGCCAGCCTGCTCCGGCCCCGCATCGAGGGCAACGTCTGGGCGCAGGACCAGGTCAGCGGCAAACCGAAATTGCTGGACCGCGAAGAAGAGCATGCATTTTGGGCCTGGGCGGTCATAGAGGTTTTCCGCTTCACAGGGCTGCGGGTCGAAGAGCTGCTCGAACTGAGCCATTACAGCTTGGTCAAGTACCGTCTCCCCACCACCGGCGAGGTCGTCCCTCTCCTCCAAGTCGCCCCGTCCAAGACCGACTCCGAGCGGCTCTTGGTCGTGAGCCCCGACCTCGCCCAAGTCTTGAGCGAGGTCATCCGCCGGGTACGCGGCCCCGACGGGACGGTGCGCATGGTCCGGGCCTGGGACTACCACGAGCGGGCCTGGTTGCCGCCATCGCCGCTGCTGTTCCAGCACCGGGTCGGACCAGAGCACAAAGAGTTCAACATCCCTTTCGTGAACACGCTGATCAACGATGCCATCGCCCGAACGGGGTTGGTGGGCGTCGACGGCCACCCGGTGCACTTCACGCCGCACGACTTCAGGCGGATGTTCATAACCGACGTCGTGATGAACGGCCTGCCTCCTCACATCGCCCAGGTGATAGCCGGCCACCACGACCTGAACGTGACCATGGGCTACAAGGCCGTCTATCCCGACGAGGCGTTACAGGCGCACCTCGCTTTCTTGGCCCGCCGGCGCGCGCTTCGCCCCAGCGACGAGTA
>Ga0182016_10007862_pt1 | contig 10875 bp, 6 predicted proteins | sample 712S2MmetaG_FD_120491 | JGI IMG/M metagenome (GOLD analysis project Ga0182016, IMG submission 120491) | Permafrost microbial communities from Stordalen Mire, Sweden - 712S2M metaG | ecosystem: Environmental > Terrestrial > Soil > Wetlands > Permafrost | place: Sweden: Stordalen | collected...
CAATTACCACAATATCTAGTGTTTACCGGTTTGAGCCTGGGTCTGGACAGATTTCCCCGCTCGTAGTAGGAGAATAAAAAGCGAAAGCTGGGGAAAACTAACCGATTTGGCGCCGTGCTGGCCAGTCCGTCGAGGCTCTGCGCCCCTTGGGAGGCCGCCTCCTAAGTGCTTTTCAGGCTGCGCCGGACACGGACCCGATCCGTGACCACCTTCAGCAGGTAGAGGAACACCAGCACATTCACCACCAGCAGGCCGGCCCTGATCCAGGTGAGCCGGCGAATCACCTCGAAGATCTCCCAGGGCAGGAAGGAGGCGGTGATGAAGAGAGTGAGGTATTCGGCCCAGCCTTTCTCCAGATAGAGGCCGATGCCCTCGATCATGCCGAGGCCGGCATAGGCGAAGAACACTTCGCTGACCCGCCGGAGCATCCGGTCGTCGACGATGGAGGCCTGGATGAGAATGAAGTTGATCAGTTTCGACTCTGGATTGAAACGCAGGTGGTCGATGAGGCGGGTCAACTCGTCCTCAATGTCTTTGTGGAGCAGATGCAGAAGGCCCACGCCGAGAGCGATAAAGAGCGCGGCCTGCGCCAATTTATAGAGCGCAATGAGAAGGAGCCATTTGTTGCGCCGGGGGAGTGCCGGAGCGAGTTGCGAAGGAGAATCGGTCATGACCTTCCGGGAGAGTGGAGGAAACGGTTGCCAGTACTTACGTTAACCGATGGGGGGGTAGTTTTACGAACGGGGCGAGCCGTGCTGATAGGCCTGTGCGTTACTTGCGAAGGTTGAGCAGGCTGTCGCGGTCCAGCACATTGCCGTCGAGGACGATCCCCGAGATGCGGCGCGCATTCCAGACATTCACGGTCGGGTCGGCGTCCAGAATCAATATGTCGGCGCGGCGGCCGGGGGCGATCTGGCCCAGTTCGTTCCAGCCAAACTGCAACGAATAGTTGTTGGTAGCCGCAGCCAGCGCTTCGCGTGCTGAGAGGCCGAGGCGAACCAGCATTTCGAGTTCGGTGTGCAGGGAGATTCCGGCCATGGTGCCGAAGGCCGAGGCGCCGGAGGCCGCAAGGTAATGCGGATTCGCGGAGAAAATGGTCTGGTTGATATGCCAGAATCGCAACGCGGACTGATCCGACTTCTTGCGCTGGCTGTCTTCAAAGTAACGCTGCCCGGCTGCCGGCAGGCGGCGAGTCCAGCTGGGAAGCGGGTAGGTCAGTTCGCCGGAAGCGCGGTCGGAGGGCGCGTACATGTGCGAGGGGTCAAGCAGCCTGGCAGCAGGTTCCTGCCACAGGTTGCGATGCGAAGGCAGTCGCAGGTAATAGAGGCTGAAGGTCGGCATGAGCGCGGCGTGGTGCTGGGCAATAAACCGGGCATAGGTGCGCAGGTGCAGGTCGGTGGGCGGCAGGCGTTCGGAATAATCGTTGGCAGTGCTGGCGGCTGGGCCTTCAGGGCTATCCACCAGCGGCTGCTGCAGCTCATCCGGAATCACACCGAGCTCATAGCGGCTCATGTGCAGCAGTACATCGACGCCTGCATCGATGCCGACGCTGTAGGGCGTGGAAACGAATTCGCCATAGGTGACCAGGCCCATCTGGTGGGCGTGGGCAATGATCCACTGGGTATTTGCGGCATTCAGGTCATGCCCCAGCCAGAGCACGCGCGTTCCGAGCCTGGCGGTGTCGGCCATTTGGCGGGCAGTATCGTCTGGGCTTAGCTCGGCTGGGCGGATGCCCTCATACAATTTCGCGGTCCACTCCGGACGCCGGGCCAAAAGGCTCCAGTTGTCCGTGGTGCCGATGGAGTCAATGAGATAAAGATGAGGGGTGGGATTGGCAATGAAGTCGATTGGTCCGTGCTGCTCGTCGCCGCGGGCGATCACGGTGGTGACCCCCATATAGAGATTGGCGTTGGCCTGGCCCTGGGAGTTCATGCCGGCAAAACCGTCAATCAACCCCGGGATGAGGTACTTTCCCGTGCAGTCGATGACGCGCGCGCCCTTGGGGATTTGTACAGCGCCGCGTGCGCCGACATCGGTAATCCGGCCGTCGCGCACAATCACGATGGCGTCCTGCTGGTCCCTTGCGGAACGGCCCCAATCCGTAACGTCGACGACTGTGCCGCCGGCCAGAACCAGGGGCGTGGAAACAGGGATCTTGGGGATGACTGGGACCTGTGTCTGCGGCCAGGCTGGAATGCCGAGCAGAGACAATTCAACAATTCCGGCAATCCAAAGCAGAAGAAAAGCAAGACGTCGCATAGAAAAGAGGTCTGCTGAGGATTGTCGCACAGCGGTTCCGGGCAGCCTGCTCGGAATTGGACAAGGCGGCGGCGGCGCAGCGCGAATTTGAACAGCGCGCGGAACCCCTACAGCGAGCGCGATCATCGAGGTGCGCAACATCGAGGGTTGGATGCAGTTAACTTGCTACCAGCTTGGGGCGCATGCGACCGACCAGCAGGGGCTGGACCTGGGCCTCGGCGTCGTCGACGGTGAGGCCGTAGCGGGCGCGCAGATCGTCGATTTTGCCGTGCTCGATGAACTGATCGGGCCATCCGATGCGCACCACCGGAACCTGGACACCGATCTCATCGAGAGCCTCAATGACGGCAGAACCGAAGCCGCCCATCTTGACGTGATCCTCAAAGGTGACAAAGGCGGCAACGCGACGGGAATAGAGTTCCAGCATCTCGCGGTCAAGCGGCTTGACGAAGCGTGGATTTACCAGCGCGGCCGAGAAACCCTGGCGCTCCAGGCGCGTCGCGAGTTCCCCGGCAAGCGACATCATGGGCCCCAGGCCAAAGATACAAACGTCTCGGCCATCCTGGATGACTTCCGCCTTGCCGACTGGAATCTGCTGCGGCTCCGGCTTGCGTGCGACGCCGGCCACCAGGCCGCGGGGATAGCGGATGGCGCTGGGCCCTGGGATATGGACGGCCGTGGTGAGCATATCTGCCAGCTCATCCTCGTCTTTGGGAGCCATGAGGACGATCTCCGGAATGCCGCGGAGATAGGCAATGTCGAACAGCCCATGGTGGGTGGGGCCGTCGTCGCCGGAAAGCCCGGCGCGGTCCATGCAGAAGACCACCGGGAGCTTTTGCAGGCAGACATCGTGGACGATGGGATCGAAAGCGCGCTGCAGGAAGGTGGAGTAAATGGCGCAGACCGGGCGGTAGCCCTGAGTAGCCATGCCCGCGGCAAACACCACCGCATGCTCCTCGGCGATGCCGACATCGAAGTAGCGCTTGGGATGGTGTGGCCGGAAGAGATCGAGGCCGGTGCCGTTGGGCATGGCCGCCGTGATGGCGACGATTTTCGGGTCCTCGGTGGCCAGATTCACCAGCGTATTCGCAAACACTTCAGACCAGGTAAGCTGGCCCGCCGGCTTGGTTTTGCCGGTTTCCGGATCGTAGGGTCCGAGGCCGTGGAATTTCTTGGTCCCATCGATCGCGGGCTGGAAACCGCGGCCTTTCTGCGTCAGCACATGGAGCAGAACCGGGTGGTCCAGGGTCTTGAGAAACTTGAACGTCTCAATCAGCAGTGGCAGATTGTGGCCGTCGATGGGGCCGAAATACTGCAGGCCGAATTCCTCAAACAGCATCGAGGGCCACAGCAGTCCCTTGGCCGCTTCTTCCGCGCGCCGCGCCACGGTAAGGGCAGTCTTTCCGCCGAATTTCTCCAGGATGCGATGGGCCTGGTCGTGGAGATTCTTGTAGTGCTCATTGGTGACAACCCGGTGGAAGTACCGGGCAATAGCGCCGACGTTCCGATCAATGGACCACTCGTTGTCGTTCAGGACGACGATCAGCCGCCGGGTCTGCTCGGCAATGTTGTTGAGGGCCTCAAAGGAAATGCCGTTGGTAAAGGCGGCATCGCCCGCAACGGCAATCACGTGCTCCTTGCCGCCGGAAAGATCTCGGGCCACGGCCATGCCCAACGCTGCGGACAGTGCCGTTCCGGCGTGCCCTGCTCCGTAGCAGTCGTGCTCGCTTTCAGTGCGCAGCATGAAGCCGTTCAGGCCGCCGGGCTGGCGAATGGTGGCAAATCGATCGAGACGGCCGGTCAGGATCTTGTGGATATACGCCTGGTGGCTCACGTCGAACAGGAGCTTGTCTTCCGGAGTATTGAAGACGGTGTGCAGCGCGAGGGTTAGTTCAACCACACCCAGATTCGGACCGAGATGGCCGCCGGTCTTGGAAAGCGTCTGAATCAGGAATTCGCGAATCTCTCCAGCCAGGTCAGCCATCTGCGCCTGGGTCATGCGCTTCAGGTCAGCAGGCGAGTGAATAGATTCCAGCAGTGTCCCCATCAGCTTCCTTCTCCCGCGAAATTGCCGGGCGCCTTGTTTGATGCCGCTCGCCTGCAACCGCGCCAGGCAGCAGCGCGCAACGAGCGCGAAACATCCTTTAAGTATACCAACCTGTCGGTTCGCCGGCGTTGGAATCTTGAGAGAACCGCAGCGGTGGTTCCAAGCCCTATGAGCCGTTTACCTGTCACGAGGCGGGGGAAAGCCCCACAATAATAGGATGGCGGTAAAGGTTCTTTGAGGAGGAGATGAACGTGCGTGCCAGATGCTGGGGAATTCTATCGGTTTTGCTGACGATCGGGACGGCTGCAACTCTGTACGGGCAGTTGGCGGTTCCGGGGAGCGCGGCGACGAATGCGGCCAATCCACTGACCGACCCGACCGTGAAGCCGGGCAAGATGATTTTGTTCGACCTGGAAGCGCGTTTCGCCAAGGATGTGCTGGAGCGCGGAGGCGCGGCCTTCGCTGACTGGTTTGCCGAAGACGGCGTGGAGTTGAGCAACGGCGAAGCGCCGGTGGTGGGACGCGTGGCCATCGCCAAGGACGCCAACTGGTCGCCCAAGCAGTATCAGCTCACCTGGACGCCGACGGACGCGGTGATGGGGCCATCAGGGGATATGGGGTACACCTGGGGTCATTATGAGGGTCACAGCAAGGACGCCAATGGTAACCCGGTGACGACCAGCGGCAGGTACATGACAATCTGGCGGAAACAGCAGGACGGGAGCTGGAAGGTGGTTCTGGACGCCGGCAGCAACGAACCGGCGGCAAGCGGAGATTGCTGTAAATTGCCTGCTGGGAGCTGATTTAGCGGAATAAAAATCAGATGCCTGCAATGTTGTACAGGTTGGCTGAAGCCTTGGCGATTGTCTCCACTCTTTAGTAACATGTCCTTAAATCCAAAGTGCCGTATTATTGATAACTTTAGTTGTAATCGGTTCACTAAAGACTCACTCGATTGTGGCAGAAGGAACCCGAGGTCATTGGCCGATACTGTAACTTGGGTGACTTTGCTTGGTGTTCGTGGCGCAGGGTCCACAACTCGGGGATCGTCAGGAACCGGCTCAACGGCCGGGGCTGGATCTATTTGATCGCGCTCCTGACCCGGCACTGGACGAGCTGACCGGCTTGGCCGCGGTGCTCTGCGGCGCCGATTATGCCTATACCGGGTGGATGGACTCCAAGCGTCTCTGGTACAAATCCCACTTTGGATTCAGCGCTCCGGAACAGTCGCGCACGACAACTGCCTGCCATTGGATGCTGGAGAGCGGCCAGTCGATGCTGATCCGGGATGCGGCCAAGGATCCACGCTTCGCCCGGGAAGGGATATGGCCGTTCGGGGGAAAGCCGTGCCGCTCCTACGCGGGAACGCCGCTGCACGTCGGATCGAATCAGTTTGCGGGGACCCTGGCGGTCCTGGCGCGGGAGCCGGACCGCTTCAGCAAGGAACACCTGACGCTGCTTGAAATTCTTGGGCACCAGGTAGTCACGCGGCTTGAGCTTTATGCGCGCATTCGCGGCCAGGAGCAGGCGCAGCGCGCGCTGCAATTAACCGAGCGCGCACTGGCTACGGAACGCTGCTTCGTGGCCGGAACGCTTGACTCGATCCCCTTCCTGGCTGCGCTGCTGGACACCGGCGGCAAAATGGTGCGGATGAATTATCCGTGCATGCAGCTCACCGGGCTGAGCCAGGAAGACGCGGTAGGGCGTCCCTTTATTGAGAAGGTGCTGGAACTCGCCGATCATACCTGGGCGGAAGACAAGCTGCGCGAAGCCGCGGCGGGGCTGGTAAGCGGCCCGCATGAAACGAATTGGCGGACCCAGGGAGGACGCGTGCGGCATGTGAGCTGGACGCTGCGGCCGCTGCCCGGACCCACCGGCGAGATTCTTTACCTGATTGTGAGCGGTCAGGACGTTACTGAGCAGCGCGAGGCGGAACTGGCGCTGCTATCCAGCGAAACGCGCTACAAACAGGTGGTTGAGAACAGCCTGGGATTCCTGTTTACCTGCTCGATGGAAGGCCGGCTGACTTCGCTGAATGCTTATACCGCTGAAACGCTGGGATACCGCGCCGAGGCACTGACCGGCCGCCCGGTTGCGGACCTGCTGGATGGGAATGACGCGGCAAGCTTTCAGGAATGCCTGCGCACGCTGGAGACCGGGGCGGAGTGGCAAGGATCGCTACGACTGCGCAGGGGCGACGGCAACTATCGGCGGATTGCATTCCGCAGCCGCCGCATGGAGTTGCCGGGCGAACGTCCGTTCGTGCTGAACCACGGCATCGACGTGACGGAGCAGCACGAAGCGGAAGAGGCGCTGTACCTGGCCACGCGGCAGCGGGAGTTGATTCTGGAATCGGTCGGCGACGGCATCTACGGCATCGACCTGTATGGCAGGATGACGTTTGTGAACCAGGCCGCCGCGCGGACTCTGGGGTATACCCCGGAAGAGTTGACCGGGCGCGACCTGCACGAGGTGGTTTACCGCAGCCGCGCCGATGGAAGTCCCTATGGGAAAGCCGCGAGCCCGATCCTGATGGCCATGCACCGCTCCACGGCCATCCGCATGCGCGATGAGGTTTTCTGGCGCCAGGACGGCGTGCCGATTCCGGTGGATTACAGCGCCAGCCCCATGCTGGAAGACGGACGCATCTCCGGCATGGTTGTGGCGTTCCAGGATATCTCGGAGCGGCGGCGTCTGGAGCGCATGAAGGACGAGTTCATTTCAACTGTGGGCCACGAACTGCGCACGCCGCTCACCTCGCTGCGCGCGTCCCTGGGGCTCATCTCTTCGGGCTCGCTGGACAAGCGGCCGGAGAAGCGCACGCAAATGTTCGATATGGCCATTGGGAATTGCGACCGCCTGGTGCGGCTGGTGAACGACATTCTGGATTTCGACAGCGTGGAGAAGGGCATGCTTGCGCTGAATCGAAAGCCGATGAAGGCCGACGAACTGCTGCGCCAGGCTGCGGCCGCGGTGCACGGACCGGCCAGCGCATCCAGGATCGCCTTCCAGATTGATGCGACTGAGGAGCGGGTGCTTGCCGATGGAGACCGCATTCTGAAAGTGCTGCACGAGCTGCTGACAAACGCAATCAAGTTTTCGCCGCAGGAGACCGAGATCCGGCTGTCTGCCCAGTCATTGGAACCGGCGAACACATCGGCCGGCGAAGTCTGTTTCATTGTTGAGGACCAGGGCCGCGGTATCGCGCCGGATAAGCTGGAGAAGGTATTCGATAAGTTCCACCAGGGAGACGCATCCGATACGCGCTCGCGCGGCGGCACTGGACTGGGCCTGGCGCTCTGCCGCAGCATCATCGAGCAGCACAGCGGACGCATCTGGGCCGAGAGCGCGCCCGGCAAGGGAAGCCGCTTCCTGTTTACCCTGCCCATGGCTGCCGAAACATCAGGAAGCACCGCATAGGCGGGATGCGCTCCAATGTTCTCTCTGCCAGGCCGTTATACCGTCGCTAACTCCCGCGCAAGCTCTGCAAGTTTTTTTCGAGTTATAGGCCTGTTACCACAAAGGAGCTACAGCCCCGCGGCTGAATTTATTGAGATCGTAGCTCATCGGGTGTATTCTGGCGGGGATTTCCCAGGGCCTTCCACAAGGAGGTCCAAAAAGGAGAAAGTCTTCCATGGGATTCATAGGCCGCTCGCTTTTCCTGCTGTTTGCGCTGTATGGAATGGTGTTCGTAATCGGGGATGTCTACCTGATGCATGGACAGGCGCCGCTGTGGTGGGCGGTGATTTTCGTGGTTGCGCTGATCGGCGTGCAGTACCTGCTTGCGCCGTGGCTGATTGAGATCTGCTTCTCCATTGACTGGGATCCGGATGCGATACCGCAGGCGCAGCGGGCCTTTGTGGAGCGCATGTGCCGCGAGCACAACCTGCCCCCGTTGAAGATGGGCATCATCGAGAGCGGCACCCCCAACGCATTTGCCTTCGGCCGGCTGCAAAGCGATGCGCGCATTGTGGTGACCCGCGGCCTCCTGGACATTTTGACCGAAGACGAGGCCAACGCGGTGCTGGCCCACGAGATTGGCCATGTGGCACATTACGATTTTGCGGTGATGGCGCTGGCCGCGCTGGCTCCGCTGCTGCTTTATCAGCTTTACGCGTGGACCAACCGGGTGAATCATCTTCGTCCGCTGGCTTACTCCGCATACTGCGCGTACTGGGTGGGGCGGTTCATGGTACTGATGTTGAACCGGACGCGCGAGTATGGGGCGGACCACTTCTCCGCGCACGAGGGGCATGCGTGCGATGCGCTGTCTTCGGCGCTGGTGAAGATCGGCTATGGCCTGGTGCGGGAAACCAGCGAAGCAAAGCGGCTGGCAAAAGAATCGAAGGGGAAGGCGAAGGGCACCAACAAGACGCTGCAACTGGGACGCGGCATGGCGCTGATGGGCATTGCCAGCGCCAGCAATGCGGACGCTCTTGCGCTGGGCACGAACAGCCCGGAAGACGCGGCGCGCGTGATGAAGTGGGATCTTGTGAACCCCTGGGCGCGGTTCTATGAGCTCAGCTCGACACACCCGCTGACGGCGATGCGGCTGCGGGCGCTGAACCGCGAGGCCAAGGCGCAGGGACAGAACGTGACCTACGCGCTGCCGCTGAATGAGCGGGTGAACTGGGCCGGGTTCCCTATAGAGTTTCTGTTCTGGGCGGCGCCGCTGGTGTGCGGGTTCCTGTTCTTCACCTGGGAGTGGATCGGCAGAGATCTGCGCCATCGCGGCGTGGTGTTGCCCAACCACTTCATGCCCGGGCTGCTGATTGCGCTGGGCGTCACCTGGGCGGCGCGCATCGCGTTCCGGTATCGCGGCGTGTTTGAGCGCAAACGGGTGGTGGAACTGCTGGACGATATGCAGGTCTCGCAGATGCGTCCGCGCGCGGTGGAGATTGAAGGCGAGATCATCGGCCATGGCGTTCCGGGAGCCTTCTGGAGCCCGGACCTGGTGTTGCGCGACGAGACCGGCATGATGTTTCTGCTGTATCGCTCGTCCGTTCCGTTTGGCCGTTTGCTGTTTGCCTTGCGCAGTGCTGACCGCCTGGTGGGCGAACGCGTCAACGTGCAGGGATGGTACCGGCGCGGACTCAAGCCATACATCGAGATGTCCCGCGTGGAAGCGCGCGTCTCGAAGGCCAGCGGGGCAGCCTTTGTTTCGCTTTTCAACAACGAGGACAGTTCGCGACCGCTCGAATATGAGCAGATTGTGGAGCGGTCCTACTCGCGCTGGATTCAACTGGCGGCCTCAGCGGCCTCCGCGGCTGCCGGGATTGTCTGGCTGATGGGCAGCTAAGACAGTATGTGAGTGATTTTGTAGGTAGCGCCGGTCTCCTGACCGGCTGTAGTGCGGACGTCCCCGTCCGCACCTGTTCGGGAATGGCTCCCAGTTCAGCGCTCCGACGTGGTCCGTTCCCGCGTCATGAGACAATTCCCTCGACGGCCTTTTCCCGCCCCAAATCCCCGGCTGCCGGAAAAATAAAACTATGCCTATTACTTCCAGAATTCAAAATCTGCTCTTCGGCAGGCCACTGGCCACAACCGAGGAGCGCGCCGAGCATATTGGGCCCATCGCCGGCATCCCGGTCTTCGGTCTCGACGCTCTCAGCTCGGCGGCATACGGACCGGAAGCTGCGCTCACCCTGCTGATCCCGCTGGGACTGATGGGCGTGCACTACATCGTCCCGGTAAGTGCGGCAATCATTATTCTGCTCACCATCGTCTATTTCAGTTACCGGCAGACGATCGATGCGTATCCCCAGGGCGGCGGCTCCTACACAGTGGCCAGCCAGAACCTGGGCGAGGGCGCGGGACTGCTGGCCGCGGCCGCGCTCATGATCGACTACATTCTGACCGCGGCGGTGGGCATTTCCGCCGGCGTAGGCGCGCTCATTTCCGCGGAGCCCCGATTGCAGCCCTACACGCTGCAATTGTGCCTGGCGGTTCTTTTGATTCTGACCATCGTGAACATGCGCGGCGTCCACGACACGGGCGTGGTGTTCATGATTCCCACGTATCTGTTCACGGCCACACTGTTGATTGTGATCGCGGTGGGCGCGTGGCAGGTGCTGCACAGCGGAGGCCATCCGCATCCGGTCACGTCACTGCCACCAATCCCAACGGCAACCATGGCGATGGCCAGTTGGTGGATGATCCTGAAGGTCTTCTCTTCCGGCTGCACCGCCATGACCGGCGTTGAAGCGGTAAGCAACGGAGTCATGGCGTTTCGCGACGACGCGCGCAAGAATGCCAAGATTACGCTGACGGTTGTGATTGTGCTGCTTGCCATTTTGCTCGGCGGCATTGCTCTCCTATGCTGCGCCTACGGCATTGCGGCAACCAATCCCGATGGCCCTGGATACGAGAGCGTGCTCTCCATGCTCACTCGCGCGGTCATGGGGCATGGATGGTTCTACTACCTCACAATTGCCTCCGTGCTGCTTGTGCTGGCTCTCTCCGCCAACACCGCGTTTGCCGATTTTCCCCGCCTCACCCGCGCCATTGCCCTGGACGACTACATGCCGCATGTGTTCATGCTGCGCGGCCGACGGCTGCTGTACTCGTGG
>Ga0182016_10007864_pt1 | contig 10874 bp, 12 predicted proteins | sample 712S2MmetaG_FD_120491 | JGI IMG/M metagenome (GOLD analysis project Ga0182016, IMG submission 120491) | Permafrost microbial communities from Stordalen Mire, Sweden - 712S2M metaG | ecosystem: Environmental > Terrestrial > Soil > Wetlands > Permafrost | place: Sweden: Stordalen | collected...
GGCCTGTCGGGCGCCGTGTTCCCCTTCTTCGATGCCGCCTTGTACTGCTCTTTCCATGCCGCGCGCCGAAGCTCGTATTCCTCTTTCTCCCGCGCGTAGTCCTTCAGCGCTTCTTCGTGTTCTTGCCGCCATTCGGTCTGGATCAGATTCAGGGGACGGGTTGCCGCTTGAATGACAGGGGACTTCATGAAACCCGGTGGCGCAATGATGCCGCCCCACAGGTTCGGCACGATCACCCATCCGGTATCGTTTGCCTTCGGCTGAATGACAGCCCGCCGGTTTACTGCGCCGGCAAGACAGAGCACCATGACCACCGCCGGGTAGTCCATCGGGACTTGCATAGGTCCGCCACGTCCGCCACCAGGGGACGGAAGGAATCCGGGAGAAGGTCTTCGGAGAAGGCTTCCACGGCGGGAAGTTCGCTTTGGATCGGTTCCGGCTTCGGCCAATCGTCCGCCGCTTCCGCGCGCGCCTGGTGGCGCGGTTCCTCTTCCGCCAGTCCCCACCGCGCCCGCAACTCCGAGAGAGCCGCCGCGTCCATCGGCGCCGCCGCTTCGGCCAGCTCCCGGAACCGCTCGAAGGTGCCGCCCCCGTCCCGCCAGTCGGTAACGTCACCCTTCGCCGGCAAGCCGGGAAGTTCTACGATGCGGACGGAAGCCGCCACGCTCAACAGAGCCGCCGCAACCGCCGCCGCGTGTTTCCGGCCCGGCCCGTCATTGTCGGGAAGGATGACGATATGCTGGCCCCGGAAGTAGTCCGCCCATCCCGCGTACAAGTGACTGTTACCAGACCCGCCCGGATTGCAGGATGCCACCAGCCCCCATGCTTCCAAGGTGTGAACGTCCTTTTCCCCTTCGGGAAGGTAGACGGCCTCCGCCTTCAGGGTTTTCGGAAAACGGTAGGGGACGCGCGGGCAAGCCCGGAAACGGTATTCCGCGCCGTCGTAATCGGCATGGTCCGCCGCGCGTTTCCAAGTCGGTTTCCCGGTTGCGCGCGCCGCCTTCGGGTCGGGAAGGTACTTGCCCGCATCCAGCCCCACCACAATCCCGCCGACCTCAACTCCGCCGGCCCGTTCCGGGTCTGTGGTGCCCGCCGCCTCAACTCCACTCGGTCGGACTTGAATGAAGGTCTTCGTTCCATCCGGCTTCAGGTAGCGGACAACCTCGAAGAGAAGGTTTTCGTCTCGATCCACATACGGGTAGCGCGCCACTTCCCGCCACCCGCCCGCCGTACTGGTGGGTTTCGTAGGTTTTGTAGGTGCCGTACCCGCCGGGTTTCCATTCGTGCGGGTCCCGTTGCGCCGGTATTCGGGTTCGATCCTCCCCACCAACCGGAGGACTTCGGCCTTCCGGGTCGGGAAGTCCCCGCCGGACAGAGCCGCTTCGAGTTCCAGAATATCCCCGCCGCGTCCGCAGGTGGAATGACAGAACCATCGCCCCGTTGCCGGGTCCACCGCGAAGCTATCGTTCTTGCCTTGGTGGACCGGACAGACGCCGCGCCATTCCGCCGCCCGCCGTTGCTTCAGGTGCGGGACGCGCGCGCCGTAATAGGTGGAGACTTCGCCCGAACTGAAGGTGATGGCCGAATCCGCCATCTACCGCCCCTCCGCCTGGTCCCCGCCGCCGGACGGACGGGATTCGAGCCATGCCGTAATGTCTTCCGCCCTGTAGCGTACCGCCGCGCCGATCTTCAGGTACTTCGGCCCCTGACGGAGAAGCCGCCACCGCCTTACGGACGCCACGGACAAGCCGGTGATGCGCGCCACCTCATGCTCATTCAGGAGCGATTCAATGCCGTTGTTTGCCGTTGCCATTTGATCCTTTCGGATGGCTTCGCGCCATCTGTCTGGATCATATAAACCTAAAATTGTTTTGGAAATTTCCGCTCTCAAAACCCAACAAAAACGGGGTTCCCGACGGGTAGTTCCGGGTTGCGGAAATTTGCGGAAATTAGGAGAGAGTTTCGGGAGTGGTTTTCTTTCGCTGCTTTGCTATCTCAAGCCGGTACTCAATGGCTTTGACAGCGTTCGCGCGTTCATCGTAAGCGCCCACCCATCGGAAGATCGGTCCCGCTTCCGCCATCTCGGGGGAAAAGGAATCTGGGCTTGATCAAGAGCTTCGCAGATGTCATCCAACTTCGGGCGCCAGTCGCCGTCAGGCGCCACGTGCGCGACAATCTCAGCTACCCGTGACGCCGCTTCGTGGTCTGGTCTTGGCCCGCGCTTCCGGCCTTTCCCCTCGGGCTTCGCTGGGTTCGTCCCGTCCACCGCCGGCCCCGCGTCGCCTCCGGTTGATTCATCCCCGCTCGGTTCGGTTGCGCCGGCCTCAGCCGGTTTCGAGAAGCCGCCCGCCGCCGCGCGGGTCCATGCCTCAGCTCGCAGTTTCAGAGCCGCGTGAGTCAGCCCCTCACCAGTGATCGCTCCAACGTGCCATTTTGTAGCCCGGTCCTTCTCGGGAATACCCGCCCAAGGGTTTGCGCGCGCAACAAAGAACGTGAACCCGCTCTCCAGTTCCTGCCGCATCGGTCCCGCCAGCCATCGGTATTGACTCAGGCCGAAGCGGACGAACCGCGCGATATCGGAGCGCATTTCGTTCTCAAACTCGTCAGCCGATGCGCAAACGGCCATACACTCCCGCGCCACCAGGTCGAATTGATGGATGACAAACTCACGGAGTAACTCCGCGTCATGAACCGGCCCGCCTCGGTTTGCCTCACGCTCCAACTTTGGCAGGTAGTCCGCCAGAAATGCCGCCGTTGCCGCCTCCATGCGGACAAGGCCCTCAGGGGGCAATTTCTCAATTATGGTTCCCTTGGACACCTCGCCGGCTTCGGCTGCTGCCGCCCGCCTCCGAAGGGCGATTTTCCGGCATTCCTGTTTCATTTGCTCAAGCACGGTGCGACCAAGACCGTATTTCTGAGCTACCCAATTGCCGATGGTGTCCAACTTGGCGTTGAACTTCTCGAAGTCCAACAGCCCGTTGTTCAGGTACTCGCGCGCAACCGCGCCGAAGAGGTTGCCCGCCGCGCTTGTGTCTACCGCCGGAACTCTCCTCCCGCGCCGCGCGGACCGCCATGGAGTCGCCGTACAACAGAGAGTCAAGGCCCAACGGGTCCGCGCCCCACTGAAATCTCTCGACAATTTGCTTGGCGGATTCATCCGCATTCGCAGCGATAGCGTCCGCCTCAATCTCTGCTGCCGCTATCCGGTCCTGTGCGGACTGGGGTAAATCCGAAAAACCCATGACCGCTCCCTTGCGATCCCCTGAATGGAATTGCCGCCAACCGGGCAGGTTCCCCGGCTTGTCGCCCCGTCGAGCTAGGCGGCATCCTCAGTTTACAATCCGTCTGAACGTGGATTCTAACCGCCGTCCTAACCATTGAGAGGGTTGATTGTTTTGAAGGCCTTGGGGTGCAATGAGTGCATGGGATCTCTCGGCAGAGTGCAACTCGTCATATCGTTGCTCCTTGCCTACCAAGTGCGCCAGATGTCCGCCCAGGTGCGCCTCCCAGGATGTCAGGCAACCAGCACGGCGGGAAGGTCGCCGAATCGTGATTATTCTGGGCCTGCGTCTCGACTTGTTGGCAGATGGACAAGCACAAATCCCTTGTCCGCCGCCGTTGCCTGCCAGTACTTCGGCCCAATCGACAAGGAAACAGGGACGGGGTTGTACGTCTCATATTCACTGCAAGCGCTGGACAAGAAGACGGGAGTGCGCTCCACCCTTATTCCCGGAACTGGCGTGCCGCCTTCAACGGTTATCTGGGGGCAAGTCGAAGGCAGGTACAGGGTTGTCAACGAAGTTCAGGACGGCGATTCGGTAACGGTAAGCCTGTTCCTCACGAACGGCACCGCCGCTCATCCAGAAGTCACGCTCTGGACCGAAACACACTACGTCACGTGCGATGGCTCATCGGATTCCCTCGTGGAAAACATCAAGCCGTTCACCCGTTATGTCGATGACAAGAATCTTGCGTGCTCACAAGGTGACTCGAATTGGGAATCGATGTTTTCCTGGTTTCTGACGACAAAGCCTCCGGCACCGCAGCTTCGCCACCAACTCGCGAACGGTTCGGTGCGACAGGTGAGGTACAGCGTCGAGGGAATCGGTGAAGCATCCCTCACCTACCGCAATGCATCAGGGGGAACCGATCAGGTGAAGGTTTTCCTGCCGTGGGCCATGACTTTCGACGGGCAAGCGAAACAATTCGTCTATCTCTCCGCCCAAAAGCAGTCGGAGTTCGGGGATGAGATCAAGTGCACTATATACCTCGATGACGTCCCGGTACAGAAGGCGGCCTCCAACTCGCCCTACGGAATCGCAACAGTGAGCGGAACGATTCCGCTCGCTCGCTAACCGTAGCCAAACCCGTTTGGTTCCTGTGCCCAATACTGTGCCCACCCCACACATAGAAACCTTGCTCAGCCTTGCGAGCAAGCCGCTCCGTGGTTGACGTAAACCATTGGAAACTAGCAACGTTTGAGAACCGCTCGCAACCGTTGTGCCCACTGCTAAGTTATTGATTCTCCGTGCGTTCACGATTCGTAATCAGCAGGTCGCCGGTTCAACCCCGGCGGGTGGCTCCAACTTCTCTCTGAAAACAAGAGACTGCCTCCGATTTCAAATACCTCCATTTTGGCTCCAACTGCGCCAAGACTGTGCCCAAACCCCTTCAAGCGGCCTCTCCTATGCCAGAACCCGTTTTTTCGTTCGCTTTGCGATTCAGTTTGGCGAGAGCCTCACGCTTCATTTACAGCTTCATCTGAGAATACTTTTTGAACACCTTGGCGTCGCCTTGGCGCAGGAGCTGCGTGACCCATTCGTCGGCCACGCCACCGGCGCTCAGACGAGTCGCATATGTCGACAGGAGATCATCAATCCGGAAGTATGGAACGTTCGCCTTTCGTGGCGTAGTTGCCCAGACCTTCTTGAAGCTGGCCTGGTAACCCAATGGGTTGTGTGGATTGGGAAACAGGAACGGACTCGGACCCGAGATCGAAACCTGCTTTCTGAACGCTTCCACCGCCCTCGGTGGTCACCTCAAAACCGGCCATAGCCACTTCCTGTAATCGGGGCAGGGGCACGGCGCATGACCGTCGCGGCCGGCTCATCTATGCGAAATCCGAACTCGTGGATCGGCGGGGCCAAGCAAACCGCCGATGAGTTGTTCCGTCGCTATGGTCCGCACCGGGCGCTCACGTTGTCTTCCCCGGGAACTCCTTCGCAATCTGCGCAATCTTCCGAGCGATATCCTCGGCTGGGAGAATATGATCTATATACCCCGTTTCTATGGCGCTCGCAGGCATATCCGACCACTCGGCTGTGTCGGGCGCCTGTGCGATAGTAATACCGCCGGCTTCCTTGATTTCTCCCAGTGCTTCTGCCCCATCCGCATCCAGGCCGGAGACAATGACAGCGACTAGTTTTCCGCCCCAATTCTGCACCAGAGAAAGCAGGAAAATTGTAATCACATTGGGCCATCCCTTGGGTTTTGACATCGGCCTTAGACGGAACGTTCCATCAAGAACCTGTAAGTCGTGGCCGGCCGGGACGATGAAGACACGATTGGGCTGAATGGGTAAGCCTTCCGTGATCAGCTCAACCGGCATCTTTGTAGAGTGGGGAAGAATCTTATGGAGCGCGTTGGACGTTCTTCTTGCGTGATTAACGATGACAATAGCAACACCCGTCTCGGGCGGCAGATGCTTCAGTAACTGGACATAGGCGGCGGAGCCACCGGCCGAGCCGCCTACGCAAACGATAGGGAAGTCTCTTGCGAAGGAATTCATTTGCTCGTTTCCGCGCCTTTTCGATCCGCATGTTCAACGTACACAGCACACCTGAAACGAGAACCAGCTCCGACCTTCATAATCTACCGCTCTTGCGGGGAAGGTGCGCTACAAACGTGGTTCCTTCCTCTTTACTCGATGTCACGGTGATTTTGCCGCCGTGGGCGGTCACGATTCCTTTGGTAATGAAAAGCCCAAGGTCGAGCCTGGCCTCCTCGCTTCGGGACCTATCCTCATCCTTCCCGTGTGGCAGCGGGTCAAAAACAGTTGCGATAGCATCGGGGGAAATAGCGCCTTCAGTATGAACGGAAAGGACTACTTCGTGACCTGCGCCTTTCGCCGCAACGTCAATCGCAGAGGTCCTCGATCCGAGCATGGCCGCTTTGCCGATCAGGTTTGACAGAACCTGCCCGACGCGGGTGCGGTCCCAGTCCCCTGCAAGGTCGCCAGATGTTTTGATCGAAATCCTTCGGTTAGGATGCGCGGCCTGAACTTCCTTTGCGGCCTCCTGGACGGCGTTTCCTATTTCCATCGGAGCGTGCGCAATCGGCATGTCCTCGTGGAGTTGGATGCGGACGGCATCAATCAGGTCAGAGACAAGCCGGTTGATGAGAGAGGTGCTGGTTTCGATCTGGGCCACCATGCCGGCCTGCTCGTCGTCAAGCTTGCGTCTCGTTAACAACGCTTGGGCAGAGTTGTGTACCGCCGCGAGGGGCCCGCGGAAATCGTGAACAAGAGTCCCGACGAACAAGCTTCCGGAATGAGTGAATTTTTCGGTGAAACGGCCCAGGGATTCAGTCATGACTTGGTCGATGGCTTCGTTAAACCTCAGCAGGTCCGGAAGAATGTCCGCCGCATCGGCATTAGCCCACTCAGCTCTCCACAGCTTGATCACACTTGCACGCAGGGCGCGAAATTCGGAGATCATCTCGATCGTATCGAAGCCTCCAGTAAACCGAAGGGCGGCATGGGTTTCGGCGGCGCTGTCAAGCGCTCCTCCCTCTTTCGGGCCCCGTCCTTTGGCTTTCTCGCTCCGCTGCCGTTCGGTTTCGGAGGTCTCAAGATCGTCTGCAATGAACCGAAGCAGGCCTATAATGTGATCGCGTAGCGCGAAGCGGTCCATATGCGCGGCGGAGGCCAGATATGTGTGCGCGAATGCTTCCCATTCCGCGACGATGACGCCCTCGTTAGACCGGATAAATGCCGCTAATTCCATGGTGAAATTCTCCTGGAGGTGAATATCGCCCCACAAAGGACTTTGCCCACTACTTGCCGTGCTCTTCCAGTATGGACCAATTGGCCGGGCTAGCGGCTAAGGCAAGCAGGCAATTGGGGAATTATTGCGCAAGAAACCAGCGCGATTGCTCCCGTTGTGGGAAACGTAGGCCATCCAGCCCTCGCTCGGCGGCGCCGGGAGCTGGCCCCTTATCGGGGCCGAAACCGAGGGGCAGAAACCTGGATCGCAGCCCCCCTCCCGGATCGATCGTAACAGGCGGGCGCGACGGCTTCCGCTCGAAGCAGATTAGCTCGCCTCGAAATCACTTCCCTGCCGTAGACTCGGAACGGCTACGACTGTGGAAGATCTCCAAGGAGACCTTATTGGCGCGCTATACGGGAATCACTGAACTGATGAAGCCGCGTGCGCAATTCGTACAATTTCTTGGGCGATATCCTCAGGCGAAAGAACAAAGTCTATACATCCGCTCGCTATTGCGCTCTCGGGCATATCGGGCTGCCCGGCTGTGTCGAGCTTCTGCGCGATGGTAATACCCCCTACTTCTTTGATGCCGCACAGCGCCGCCGCCCCATCGCCATCGTAGCCGGAGACAATGACAGCGATCAGCTTGCCGCCCCAGTGCTGCGTGAGGGAACGCAGAAAAACCGTAATCACGTCGGGCCATCCCCGCGGCTTCGAAATCGGCTTTAATCGGAACTCTCCGGCAAGAACGTGCAGATCACGCTGCTCTGGGATGACGAAGACACGGTTAGGCTGGATAAGTAGTTTTTCCGTGATTAGTTCAACCGGCATCTTCGTGTAGCGCGGGAGAATTTCGTGGAGCAGGGTGGCCACGGTCCTCAGGTGATTCACAATGACAATAGCAACGCCCATATCGGCCGGCAGATACCGTAGCAAACGGGTATAGGCGTCGAGACCGCCGGCAGAACCTCCCACGCAGACGACAGGAAAATCTCTCCGCGACAAAGTGTGACCTCTGTTATGAACTTGGTAGTTGGACAATGCCAGCCCTTTGACCAGCCCTCGTTTAGTCGAAGCCCGCACAATTGAGGCTCACCGGCCGAGCGGCGAGGGCCTCAAGTAGTTCGATTCGGGCTGGGCCGCGCCTCACGCTGCTCGTCTTCGGGCGATGCCCAGGATGTCTCCGGAAACAGCGAAACGATCACCTCCGGGACGTCATGCCGGTTGCTTCTCAAGCCATGCTACGGCCCCTGAAGAGGTGCAGCACCAATGAGATCGCCGCGATGATCAGCAGGATGTGAATCAGCCCACCGGCAACGTGGAACGCGAAGAATCCCAGCAGCCACATTACCAGTAAGACAACAAACAGCGTTAAGAACATTTGAATCTCCTTCGTCCGTTCAGTGCTTTCGCCCGTCGCGCGCGAAAGGCAGTTGATGGCTTCAGCCAGCGCCTCTCCGGCGACTGAAGCGAAAGGGCCAATAGCGCCCGGATCTTCGATCGAGCCGCGACTGGTGCGGCTCGTTTCTATACCTTGACGGCGTCGGCCACGCCGCCGGCGCTCCCGCCCCCACACAGCCGACGCCCTTGTCCTAAGAGCACGCGTCACGCCAACGATATGCGAACGGCGCGAAGCCAGCTCATGGAGGTGCAACTTTGTCCGCCAGGTGCCTCTCAGTCCACTCAACGTCTCGTACGAAACTGGTGCGTGCGGCCGGCTGCGCCGCAAACGTTTTGGACGGTATGGTGCACCTGGCTTCACGATGGGTGCGAAGCGGTCCCGGGTCATGGCCGTCGGGCTGGGTTCTCGGATAAAGGCCGATGAAGGGCAGCGCTTGGGGGCGAAAGCTGCCAAAGTATCCAAGTGCGTCCGGACGTAAGCGGCCCGGCTACGGAGGAAATCCATCCACAGCAGTTCGAATGGAGCTTGGCTATTCAACCAGGGAAGGTTGGTTTTCAAGGTTTCTTCAAGCCATCCCGCGCTTGGACGGTAACGGATGCTACGGCGTTTGTTGCGGCGATTTGGCGCCGTGGCGGGCGCACGGCGTGAGTATCCGCGTGAAGAGGTGCAGAAGCTGCAGACGGCAGTGCGAGATTTGCTGGCGTCCGGGCTCCGTGTTCCCTGAAGAGATTGTCTGAAATGGAACGGCGGGAAAGATGCTCCATGAAGGCCGAGGAGAATTTCGATGCAAGATCAAAGCAAGATCAAGAAAACAGATCCGGACAAAAAGTATCGTCGCATCCTGGCAGCGAGCACATTGGCCGGCGATCAAGTGCAGAACTCGGCGGGAGAAGACCTTGGGAAAGTGGATGAGATCATGATCGATATTCCCGCCGGTAAAGTTGCCTATGCCGTCCTGTCCTTCGGTGGATTCCTCGGCATGGGTAATAAGCTGTTCGCCGTACCATGGAGCGCACTGAGGCTGGACGAGGACAAGAAGCACTTTATTTTAGATGTCGACAAGAAGAAGCTGGAGAATGCTCCGGGATTTGACAAAGACAATTGGCCGGACATGGCGGATACCAGTTGGGGAACCCGAATCTTCAGCTACTACGGAGCGGTACCCTACTGGGAGACCCATAGGGAGGAAAAGACGTTTCGGAGCGGCGGTGGCGGACTATAACGGGACTCGCGGTCAACCCCCTCTGGGTTGAACAGGGCCATCCCCGGCTACGGTTTTTCCTGCTTCCCAACTGGGGATGCGGGGCTCCAGGAGAGCAGGCGAGGTTGGGAGCCCCACAGGTCGTAAGGGCTTCGGACGTTCAACGAGGTTAGCGAACTTCGAGAAGGCCGGGGCCCTGTGTGTCGGTTTCCGATCAGAAGGTATTCCGGAAAATGACGCGAGGGGGCAAAGCCGTGTCACAACCGGCCATCGCGACACGCGGCCGCCAGAGTTGTCCGACACCATCAGGGAGCGCGAGCGCAGTCGGCCAAGTGATGAGTCTGATGGGGCAGCGCGCGTATGTCTTCGTGCGCCTATTACGGGTGATCGGGCGACTTCGCATTGCCTGCCCCTGACTGCACCATGTCGGCAGCGCAAATGTTCCGCTCAGGCGGCTGTTTCGGTCCGGGCCGCTGAACCTGCACCCTTCCCTGACCCTTCCCGAAGGAAGTTCACCAGCTCTTGGTTCACTTCGTCTGCGTGGGTCCATGTGATGCAGTGCGGCCCGTCCTTCACCACCAATATTCGGGCACCCTTGATCGATTTGGCGGTCCGGAGCCCCGAGGCACCGATAGGTAGGATTCGGTCGGCGTCCCCTTGAATGACCAACGTGGGCACGTCGACGCGGGTCAAGTCTTTGCGGAAGTCCTCATGCCACGTCGCCACACAAGCGAGACAGGCTGTAGCAGAGGCGCCGGCCGCGACGTTCCAGCCAGCCTGCACGGCCTGTTCGCTGACGCGTTTCCCCAGCAGGAGATCCGTGTTGTAGAAATTCTTGAAAAACTCGCCGAAGAACGCGTAACGATCGGCGACGATGGCCTTCTCGATCCCCTCGAAGACGCTGCCCTCCACACCCTCCGGGTTGTCCGGCGTCTTCAACAGGAAGGGCGGAACCGCCGAAATGAATACCGCCTTGCTCACGCCCTTCGATCCATACTTCCCCAGGTACCGTGCCACTTCGCCGCCGCCCATGGAGAATCCAACCAGTGCGAAATCTCGTAGTTCGAGCTGCGTGACGACTTTGTGCAGGTCCTCGGCGAAGGTGTCGTAATTGTAGCCGGCCGTGGGCTGGCTGGACTTGCCGAATCCTCTGCGATCGTAAGTGATGACACGATGACCCGCAGCCAGAAGCGCCGTGCTTTGCTTCTCCCAGGAAGCGCCGCTCAGCGGATATCCGTGGATAAGGACAACCGGCTGACCCGAGCCGTGGTCCTCGTAGTAGAGA
>Ga0182016_10007868_pt1 | contig 10872 bp, 9 predicted proteins | sample 712S2MmetaG_FD_120491 | JGI IMG/M metagenome (GOLD analysis project Ga0182016, IMG submission 120491) | Permafrost microbial communities from Stordalen Mire, Sweden - 712S2M metaG | ecosystem: Environmental > Terrestrial > Soil > Wetlands > Permafrost | place: Sweden: Stordalen | collected...
TCGCCCCCAGCTCATTTTATCTCGTGCCCAATGCACGGGAAAACAAAACAAAAAACTAAAACAAAAAAACCATTTACACAGTTATCTTTACAAAACCGGTCTGGGTGCCACGGTGGGCTTGCTGTTGGGCATCGTCGGCAATTTTTCCATCGGCGTCATGATGATAATTCTCTTTGTCACGAATATCATCCTTCGCTCAACGAATTGATACCGCAACCGGATGAAGGAACGGTGTCAGCCGCCGATGAAAAAATCCCAACAGGCCAGTCATCGCAAATTCAACCGGCGCATGAAACAACTGATCGAAACCGGTTTGCCAGCTTGACCCGATGCGCATGAAGTGTGAGATTGCGCCAGCTCCTTTATGTTTGCCGTCAGCGATCCAGACTTGTTTGTCGCCCAAATTGCCATCGGCGGTTTGGTGCTGGCCGGCTGCTGGCGGGTCATCGTCTGGGTGCGCAATGCGCCCGTCCGTCCGGACCCGTGGGACGCCGAGTTCGAACAGAAAATGCAGGACCCGGACACGCCGCAGACCTGCCATCATTGCTCCACGCCGCAACCGCCGGGCGCATGGTTTTGCGGTCATTGCGGGCGGGCCGTCGGCCCCTACAACAATCTGATGCCTTTTGTGCAGGTGTTCTCGGAAGGGGAGGTATTCCGGAACGGCACGAGCGGACAGTTCCGCAACCGGCCGCTGATCCTGGTGGGTTATTTTCTGATCAGTCTGGGAATGTTTTCGTTCCTTGCACCGATTTTTTGGATTTCAATGTTGCTGAATTTGAAGCGGTCCGGCCGGCCGCAACAATCCGCGCCGGAGCAAAACATTCAATAGGGCGAATTGCTTCGCCGGGTTCACGCCGTTGAGGCATGAACAAGCCTTGGCAGAAATGGTTTCGTCGGTTCGCCGGCATTTCAAAGCAGTTCTCCCGCCGGAGAATTTTTAGAGCGAAGATTCTTTAATCCCCAGCCGCATCCCGCTTGTGACGGTTTCATGCCAGAACTGGATGAGGTCGCTTAAATTGTCCAGCCACGGCAGCACGCGATTTTCCAGCGCGTCCGAGATTTGAATGGTGCCGCCAGATTGGCAGGCTTCGTCCACTTCGCGGATGATGGTGGCCACCTGTTCCAACTGCCACTTGCGAAGTTGTTTTGCCGGGGCGCTGCCATTGGGCGGGCCGCAAAGATTATCCGGCAGCAGGCTTAAAGTGAAAACCGGCTCCTTCAACTGGCGGGCAAGATTCCACCAGATTTCGCGCGCCACTTTTGGAGGGTTGATCAGGACCAGCGTCAGCGCGGCCTCCGCACAGTCGCGGACATGGCGGGCCTGCTGTCTGGCGGTTTGAAGCACCAGCACGAAGCTTTCATCCAGGGCCACGGTCTCGGCCTCCACGCGCCAAAACGCGCCGGCATGAATCAGCGGCAGATCCAGATTGGCGGTGTAACCGTCAACCTGCAGGGCGCACAACAGGCGTTGTTTTTCCAGCGCCAGCGTTTCGAGATAACAGCGGATGGAGTTGAGCGAACTGCGTTGCGCGGGAACCGTCACGGGTTGTCCGTCCATCAAAATGACGATTCCAACCTTGGCTCCCAGCGGCTCAAATGACCCGTCTTTAGACATCAATACCGTCTTATCGGCTGCCTTTGGCAAAACCTGACTAAATGTTGTTCACAAGAACTCACGATTGTCCGCGGCTTCGTGGCTTCAAAGCCAGACCGAACCGGGTTCAGTGCCCATGCCGTTTCGCCGCCGTTTCATGAAATGTTTTCATCGGTGCCGGACCGGTTGCAACGGCGGCTACCGTGAAGCCGAAAAAAATCACGCCTTGTTTTTCCAGGCCGGCTGGCGCAAGTTGAAATGCGCCGTTTTACGGCGTGTTTTTGTCATGCAAACCGAAACCAAAAAAGTTTTTCAATTTTTCAAGAGCTGGCTCATCAGCACCTTCGCGGTGCTGGTGGCGGTGCAGGTCGTTCACGGCATTCATTTCCGCGATCCGGGATTGCTCGCGCCGGTGCTGACCGCGCTGGTGCTCGGTATCCTCAACGCCTTCATCCGCCCGATTCTGGTGATCTTCGCGCTGCCGCTGCTGATTTTGACGCTGGGCCTGTTCATGCTCGTCATCAATGCGCTGATGCTCTGCTTTGTGAGCTGGCTGATGCAGCCATATTTTCGAGTGGACACCTTCGGCGCGGCCATCCTCGGCGCACTGATCATCAGCCTCATGTCTGGCGCGCTGAACGTCCTGACCGGCAGCTCGAACGCGCGCATCACGGTTCAGCGCCGTCCGCCGCCCAACAAGCCGGACAACGATGGCAATGGTCCGGTGATTGATGTGTGATTGTCATACTGGTAGGGCAAAGCTGCCGCTTTGCCCTAAAAAAGGCGGCGGAGCACCGCCGTCCTACCGGCTGGATTGATACGCCGCCCCCAACGTCGGAATTCCCTGCGCATTGAAATCCCGCTCGAAATCCGTCAGCACTTCCGCCAGTTCCCCGGGCGTTTCCACTTTTTGAAATTCTTTGCTTGCGGCGAACACCTCGGTCATCTGCTGAAAATAATCCGTGTCGTCCGTCCGCAGATAAACCACGCCGCCGGGTGCGAGCGTGGCGCGGGCCAGCGCGGGAAAACCTTCGTTGATGAGCCGGTGCCGGCGGTGTTTTTTCTTTGGCCACGGGTCGGGAAAATAAATATGCAGCGCCGAGGCCGCGTGCGGCGGCAAAAGATATTGCAGAAAATAAGCGGACTCGATGCGGACGCCGCGCAGATTTGAAAGTCCGGTGCGCCGCCCTTTGCGGTCCAGTTTTTGGATGCGGCCGAGCAGGCGCTCGACACCGATGAAATTCCGTTCGGGATTTCGCCGGGCATATTCCGCGAGAAACGAGGCGTCGCCGCAGCCGAGTTCCACTTCGAGCGGCTGCGGTTTGGGAAACAGTTGTGCCAAATTCAATCGCTCCACGATGGAATGCAAGTCCACGAGCAAGTTGGCGGGAGAAACAAAAGGATTTTCCATTAAAAATTTGTCAGCCGGCGGCCGGTCATTCCCATTCGCAAAGGCCTTCGACATGCTTTGCCGAGCCATCGCGCAGCCAGCCGTCGAGCTGGGCCTGATCCTTGAGTTGCTGGCCGCGTGCACGGGGCACGGCGACAAAGTGGGTTTTTAAATCCGCGAGGCTGCTCATATCCACCCAGAGTTTTTCAAACTGGCAGACCGGGAAAACATCCTCCTGACCATGGCCCCAGCGTTTCTTGACTTCCTTCAGCGTGATGTAAGTGGGCATTTTTGCCGCGAGCGTGCGGATGCCGATGGCGACTTTCTCCGCATCGCCCAAATCCGCGCGGGTCAGTCCGAAGGCCGCGAGCATTTTGTCGAGATGAATCCAGCAGGTGTTGGAATTGTAGTAGGAGAGTTTGAACTCCTCCTCTTCGCGCGGCAATGCGAGACCTTCCACCAGCCGCACGCGGCCATCCACGCGGGCAAGTCCGCCGCCGCGATCTTCGAGTCGGCGGGTGATGACTTCAAAGGTCAGGCCCGCGCCGCTTTGCAGGTGCGCCCCCAGCAATGCCGGATCCACGTCCATGCCGACGGTGTCAATGTTGTGCAGGACGAGATGCTGCAACTGCGGGCGTTCGGCCAGCAGCCGGGCGAGCACGCCGTTGCGCAGGAGATTCGGAATTTCATACCAGTGACCGACCGGGTGCAGGCATTGCAGCGGCAAATTGTCGGTGTAATCACTGGCTTCGGTGGCCGAGCGCGCCCAGTTGATGAGCGCGGCGCGCAGGCTGTCGCGGACTTTCTGCTGCTGCTCGTCGAGCAGTTGTTGTGGCAGTTCCTCCCACGCAAACCGCAGGTCGCGCACCATAGGCACCAGCCGCAGGCCGATGGATTTTCCCGGCGACAGCAGCAACGGCCCTTCGTAGTCGTAGCCTTTTTGCCGGTCGAGAAATTGTTGGGTTGGCTCGTGCGACAGATAGCTGGTGGTGAAAATGTGGGGCAGCCACGTGCCGGTCAGGCGGCTGATGTGACGGCTCTTGGCGAGATGAGTCTCGATGAACGTGCGGTGCCGTCCGCTGAGTTTGCAGAACGGATACAACGCCTTTACGACACCGGCACCCTGGGTCCAGCGTGAACCGGCACCGGCGGCGAGCGTGACGACGGCCACTTCACCACGTTTCAGGGCAGCGAGGCCGGCTTCGCGATGTTTTGAAACATCGCCGCCCGATGAAGTAAAGTCCGTCACGTCACCGGCGCGGACATCTTCAATCACGGCATTGGCGGGCAGCCGATTTTGGGCGAGACCGATGCGTCCACCCTGCAGGTCGGCGCGGATTTGTTCGTGCATCACGCGGTCGAAACCGTGCCGTTCCAGCAGTTCGGTGAGCGGCAGGTTGGCGGCGCCGTCGGCTTTCCCGCGCGGCAGCATCACGTCAAACAGCGTCTGCACCATGTCCCGCAATTCAGGTTTGGTCCGGCAGGCGGTGGCAAAGGTGTCCAGTTCCGCGCGGCGCAACGGTGAAAGTTCGCTCCAATTTTGGCGCAGCAACGGCGGAACGGTCATGGTATAATAGCCGGACGGCATCAGGCCATCGGCGCCCGTGAGCAGGTCGGCCCAGGTGCCGCGCTCGTTGATCGCGAAGTCATACACCACCGGTTCCATGGCGAAGGGCAGGGCGGCGGCCAGTTCCGTTTTGGTGGCCGACATGATTTCCTGAAGACGTTTTTGCGCCGCCGCCTTGCGTTCCGGTGCAAAAATAAAGCCCATGCCGCCGCCGGCCATGCCGCCCAGCATCCAGAAACCCCAGAAATCCGCGCCGAACTCCTGGCGGATTTTGGTGATGATGGTTTCCGTGAAAAAATTGGTCGCCCACGGAATGATGGCCTGAATTGGCTTTTCAAAATTCCGGGTGGTGGCCGCGCCGATGGTCCGCATGTCGCCGGTGCGGAGCGCGCCGAGGATTTCGTGCAAGACATCGTGCATCTCCTGCCGCGCCTGCCATTCGGGTCCGCAGCGCAAAAGATATTTTTCCGTGACCATTTCCAGGATTGGCCCGACGTTCTGCGCCATGCCCCCGTGGACGAGGACCAGCGAATCTTGAAGCTTGCGCCGTGTTTCCGGCGAGGCATCGTTCGCGTCGAGAATCCGGTGGGTGGGCATGAGCCGGCCGCGGCTGATGCCAAACTCCGGGTCGCCTGCCTGGGCGATGGCGCCTTCGATCAATTTCATCGCTGGCCACACGCCGCCGGAATCCTGCCAGCCGCCGCCGGAACCGCCGAGCCATTCGCCGAGCAGCGCCCGCGCCAGCACGATGCGCCGTTCGTTTTCCTGCAGGCCGCCGGTGAGCGATTGCGCCTGGCCGGTCGCCCGCATGCAGACGCTGATGAGCGCGGCGAGCAGATTGGTCGAGACCGCCAGCCGCGAGCCTTTGGGAATGTTGTTGACGCAGCTGACCAGTTCCAGCCCGCGTCCCGCGCCGACGATGCGGGCCAGCAAATCGGCGAGGTTCTGGCCGGAACCTTCGATGCCCGGCGGCACGATGCCGCTGGCGATGACCGCCGCCTTGAGCAGGCCGAGATAATCTTTGGCGAAATCAAAAACTTCATTCAGGCTGCGAATGTCCGCCGTGCAGCCCAGGTCCACGCTCGTCAGCCGCAGCACCGGTTCTTCGATCACGCGAAGATACGCTTCGACCGGCGGCCGCGGCGTTTTGTCGCGGCCATGAACGGCGAGGTCAATCGAGATGTTCAGCACCTTCGCCCCGGTTGGATAATCCATGCCGAGAAAGAAAATATCGCTCCAGCCGCAGTGCGTCAGGTCCATGCGCACGGGCGTGGTTTCGCGCAAAATGGGATAGGCGCCATTCGCCGGATCGCGGCGCAACAGTTCGGGGCGCAGCCGCAGCGGCTGATCGGCGGGATGGCCCATGCGGAACATCCATTGATTGCCGCGCACGCTGCGCACGCTGCGCCGCACCTGGTCGGCGAGCGTCTGAAAACCGAGCCGCTGATACGCCGCCGCCAGCGCGCTGCAAAGGCCGTCGCTTGGCCCTCCGGCTTGCTGGCTTTTCAGAAAAACTTCGATTGCCTCCTCGAAGCGCCGTTGCAGCAAATGCTCGTAACCATTGAACGGAATCAAGGCGTTGGCCGACGTTGGGTGGGCTTTCAGTTTGGCTGGCAAATAAAACCGGTGGATGGCGTAAAGAAAAAACAGCGCGCGAACGCGTTCGTATAAATTTTTTGCGTCGCGGCGGAAAGCATCCAGTTCCGAGGCCTCGGCGAGCAGTTCGGCGGCGTTCAGTCCGGCGCAGACGGCTTCCAGCGATTGATCGCGGGTGGCGGCTTCCGGCGAAGTGATGATGCGCGTGAGGCGGGACATGAACTACTTCTGGTTTTGGGCGAGCAGTTCAACGAGTTCAGTCAGGATCTCATCGCGGTTTTTTCCGGCCAGAGCCAGGGCCAGTTGTGCGGTGAGCAGGCCGTAACGTTCGCCAATGTCGTGACGGCGGCCGAGCAGTTCGCCGGCGAGATAGCGCTCGCGCCGCGCCAGTTCCGCCAGCGCGGCGGACAGCTGCATGCGGTCGTTGTGCGGCGGCCCGGCCAGCAGCCGCCCCAGGATTTCCATCACGGTGGGGGTCAGGATGTGCATGCCGAAGAAACACAGGTAATGGCCCGCGCGCAAGCCCGGCACCACGAGGGTCTGTTCCGCCTCGGTGGGCGTTGGTTTTTCGCTGACCGACTCAATTTCGTAAAGCCGCTGCCGCCCCGCCACCAGCCGTCCGCCCACGGCGCCGTAATAGGGCAGCTTGCTCTCATGCGTCGCCTGCACGGCGGACACGGAACAATTTTCGGCCTGGGCGATTTCAATGAGCTGCCGGGCGCAGGAATTTGCGGCATTGCTCAAATAAAGGTGATCGCCCACGAGCAGCAGAAACGGTTCCGTGCCGGTATATTTCGCGGCGCAATGGACGGCGTGACCGTAGCCGAGCGGCGCGGGCTGTTCGATGAATTGCACCCGCCGCGCGTGAGCACCGGCAGCCGCCGCGTAAGCCGGGCCGGCCCCGGGGCTGATGATCACGGCGATTTCCTCGATGCCCGCGCTGGTGACTTCCTCGATCAGGATGGCGAGCGCGGATTTGGCAACGCCGTCGCGGTCAACGAGAGTTTGCAACGGGAGGGTTTGCTGGTTTTTGCCAGCTGCGGTAATGACGGCCTTGCGGATGTTCACATTTGCACCTTTGAGTTGGTGCCGAAGATAGGTGAACCCGGCCGCCGTGGTCAATCTGCAAGCGCGTGCCAGTCCGAAAATTAACACAGATCAAACCAGCCGCCGCCGGAATTCCGCGCAGGCCCTGGCGATGTCCGGCGCGTTGAGAATGGCGGAGACGACGCAGATGCGCGTTGCTCCTGCTGCCAGCACGGCATCGAATGTCTGCAAATTGATGCCGCCAATGGCAAACCACGGGACGGTCGCGTGTGCCGCCGCCCAGCGGACGTAATCCAGTGTAACCGGCTTGGCAGTGGGTTTGGTGCCGGTGGCGAAAACCGGGCCGATGGCGATGTAATCGGCCCCGGCGTCGAGCGCGCGTTGCGCCTGTTCCGGTGCGTGGGTCGAAAGACCGATGAGCAGATGGGAGTCGGCAGATGGGAGTTGGAAAATATGCGTATGGCCGGCGTCGAAGAAATCTTCCTGCCCCAGATGGCAGAGGTCCGCGCCAATTTCCCGTGCGACATCCAAATGATCATTGATGACGAGGCCGACGTTGGCGCGGCGCGTGACGGGTAAAATCTCTTCCGCCATGCGCCGGACCTCATCCGGCGAAGCAGCTTTCGCGCGGAGCTGTATCAGGTCGCTGCCGCCGTCGCAGAGCTGTTGCGCGACCAGTTCGGGCGCGCGGCCATGCAGGTAGGCCGTGTCCACGAAGGTGTAAAGTTTGCAGTCCGCCAGCGGTTTCATTTCCGAAAATTGAACAGCAAAGGCGCAAAGGCGCAAAGAAAAACAATTCCCGCCAACTTTGTGTCTTCGTGTCTTTGTTGTTCAAAACAAAAACGGCTGCAGGAATTTTCCCGCCGCCGTTCGCGTTAAATGAATTTTACTTGATGCCGACCAGATAGCCGAAGCGCGCACGGAATTGTTCAGGCGTCACCTTGATGACGGCGGCGAGCTTGGCGAGCTGCTTGGCGTCCTCGAAATCTTCGTGCTCGAGCCGGATCATGTAGGCGCAGGCGCATTCGTAGGCTTCGCCGTCCACGTTGACGCGGCGGTTCTGCATGCGGCCGGTCTGGGGGTCGAGCATGTCGTCGAACGGCAGCGGGTTCATCTTGCCGTTCACGAAGCTGATGATGGCGCCGTATTTCTCGGCTTCGGGCGAGCGGAGGAATTTCACCGCCGCATAGCCGAGGTCGCGGGTGTATTCGGCGTCAAACGGAATCGGGTCGGCGCAGCGCAGTTCGTAGCCGAGATCCTTGTCAATAAAGGCCATTTTAATGCCGAGCTTTTCAAGGCGCACGGTCAACAACTCCTTCATCAGGCGGCCGAATTCGATTTCGCCGAGGCGCAGGTGGCCGTGGTCGTCACGGATGATTTTGCCAAATTGCGCGAGCTGGCCTTCGGGCAGCGCGGCGAGCAGGCCTTTTTCGCCGATCCCTTCAATTAAGCCTTCCGCGAGCACGACGAGGCCGTATTTGGAACCTTCGGCGGTGCGCTTGATGATGGAGCCGATGATGATGTCGCAGACTTCGTCCGCCGTGACCGGCCGTCCGCGAAATTCCTCCAGAATAATGGAGAGGGTGGCGGCGGAGGCCTTGGCGATGCCGAGCGCGAGGTGGCCGGCGGCGCGGCCCATGCTGACGATGAGATACCAGCGGGACGTGGTGCGTGCGTCTTCCATCAGGTTGCGGACGATCTGCACGCCATAATGGCGCGCGGTCTCGTAGCCGAATGTCGGCGCGGTGCCGGGCAATGGCAGGTCGTTGTCAATCGTCTTGGGCACATGCGCGACCTTGATTTTACCCTTGCTGTATTTGGCGACGTAGCTGGCGGAAAACGCCGTGTCGTCGCCGCCGATGCTGACCAGCGCGGTGATGCCGAGCTTTTCGAACACGGTGAAAATGTTGTTCATCTGCTCCTCGGACTTGGTCGGGTTTGTCCGCGCGGTGCCGAGAATGGAGCCGCCCTTGAGGTGGATGTCCTTTACTTCGCGGATGGACAGGGGCTTGATTTGCGTGGTGTCGCCGGCAGCGATGTGCTTGAAGCCGTCGCGGAAGCCAATGACTTCGTAGCCTTGGTTGATGCCTTCGATGGTGGCCGCCGCGATGACGCCGTTGAGTCCGGGGGCCGGACCGCCGCCCACCAAAATTCCCAGTCTGCCTTTGCTCATAATATAATTTCCGGTCGATTTGTTGCGTGACAACTTTAAGCAAACAAAATGCCCGTGCCGGATAAAAAATTCAATTCCATTCTTGCCCGGTTAAATTCACAATCCCCGGAATGAGTGGAATGAACCGGGCCATATTCTTCGACCGCGACGGGACGCTGATCGCGGAAAAAAATTATCTGTGCCGGCCGGAAGACGCCGCCATCTTCCCCGGCGCGGGCGCGGCGTTGCAGCGGTTGGCGGACGCGGGCTTTCAATTGTTCATCGTCTCGAACCAGTCGGGCGTCGGGCGCGGCTACTTCACGCTTGCCGACGTGGACCGCGTGAACGAGCATCTGGCCCGCGAGTTTGCGCGCGCCGGCGTGCGCTTCGGGAAAATTTACGTCGCGCCCGAAGCGCCGGACCAGCCGAGCCGCGGCCGCAAGCCGTCGCCGCAGTTCCTGTTTGACGCGCGGGACGAATTTGATTTGAACCTCGCGGAGAGCTTCATGGTCGGCGACAAGTTGATTGACTTGGAATGCGGCTGGAATGCCGGCGTGAAAAAATGTATTCTTGTCCGCACAGGCTACGGAACCGAGGTGGAACGGGAATCACCGGAGGAATTGAAACGAGCCGTCGTCGTGGATGATTTAAACGGCGCAGCGGATTGGATTTTAAAGTGATGCGTGATGCGTGATGGCACGAAATCACGTGTCACGTGTCACGAATCAACAAAAATTTATGTGCGGCATCATTGGATACGTCGGAAAAAAAGCGGCCTCGCCCATTCTGCTCGAAGGCTTGCGGCGGCTGGAATATCGCGGCTACGACAGCGCGGGTGTCGCGATTTTGGACGGCGGCGGACTTGCTTTGCGCCGAAAAAAGGGCCGGATTGACGATGGCATCGCCCGCGTCCTAAAGGCCGAACCCGCCGCCGGCAGCCTTGGCATCGCCCACACGCGCTGGGCCACGCACGGTGTGCCGTCCGACATCAACTGCCATCCGCACCTCGACGCCTCCGGGAAAATTGCCGTCGTCCACAACGGCGTCATCGAAAATTACGACGCGCTCAAGCAAAGGCTGATCCGGGGCGGACACAAGTTCAAGTCCGACACGGACACGGAAGTGCTCGCGCATTTGATCGGTGAACATTACACCAAACGCGCCGGCAAAAATGGCGACGCGCTAACGCTGGCAGTTTCCGATGCGCTGCGCGAAGTCATCGGCACCTATGGTCTCGCGGTCATCTGCACGGATTTCCCGGACACGATTGTCGGTGCGCGGCGCGGCTCGCCGCTCATCATCGGCATCGGCAAGAACGAAAACTTTCTCGCCAGCGACGTCAGCGCGGTCATCGCGCACACCCGCCGCGTGGTTTACCTAAACGATTTCGAACTCGTGACACTGACACGCGATGATTTCCAGGTTTCGACCATCGAGGCGGCGGCGGTTACGCCCCAGGTGCGCGAGGTGGAATTCGCCGCCGAGGAAGTCGAGCGCGGCAAATTTGCGCATTATATGCTCAA
>Ga0182016_10007869_pt1 | contig 10870 bp, 7 predicted proteins | sample 712S2MmetaG_FD_120491 | JGI IMG/M metagenome (GOLD analysis project Ga0182016, IMG submission 120491) | Permafrost microbial communities from Stordalen Mire, Sweden - 712S2M metaG | ecosystem: Environmental > Terrestrial > Soil > Wetlands > Permafrost | place: Sweden: Stordalen | collected...
CAATCGCCCAAAGCGTGGCATCGTTCGAGCTATCGGCAGCCAGGGCCATGCCCGGCCCCTCGGAGTTCTGGTTCGACGGAGGGAAGGGCGGCGTTGTCCCCGTGCAGTTCCCGGATGTTAGACATGGGTCATAGACCGGCGTCGTGCCAAACGAGTAGGTATTGTTACTGTTCGTTAGGGAACCTTGGAACACTTCCACCGACTCATTCACCGGCCAGACAAACATCAAGTCGTTGAACCATGCGAGTTCATGGATTTCGTCGCAGGGCGTACTGGAGAACTTCCCCGTCGATGAATTATTGATTGGGCAAACTGTCTGGTTGGCGGTTGTTGGAAGCCGCGAGGCCTGGAACGGCGTTTGCGTATTTACTGTCCCCCCAGTCAGTCCGGCGTCACCCGTATGAAAGAGGCCCATGCTATTCGAGCCGGCAGGCATTGTGTAAAGATAGCCGGACTTATCCGACGTAACTGAAAAGATGTTTACCCCGCTGCCGTGCGGGATCAGAACGATCCCGGAGGTCGCGAAATCGAGATCCATTCTGCTCAACTCTTCCGTCTGATAGCTGGCGGGGCTTGAATCTCCGGTGGTCATGTTCGTTGTATAGCGCTGCACATAAGGCGCGAAGAAGTCGCCCGGAACTCCCATCGACGGACTCGCGCCGGACGTGGCAGCCGGGAGCTTCGCCGCGGATTGCCCCCAATAGGAAACGTTTGAGGGATTCGTGCATTGGAGCGAGGTTCCGGACCCTGTGCAGGCGAACGGTCCGTTCCCGGCGCCAATATACACGTTCGCCGAGTAGTCGGAGGACGGCCCTTTCGAAGACATCCAGATCCCGCCCTGATTTACCGCCCAGTTGTCTCCGTGGTCGCATGGGGCAGTGTCGCAGGAAGGCCCAAGGGGCGCGCCCAAGGCGTCGTAGTTAGTATAAACGGACGGAAAGACCGAGGTCGGCCCAACGTTCCTGGTCCCGCCGCCCGCCTGGGGAACATCGGTCGCATAGAGGGGCTGCGCGACAACCGGCTCGTATGAGAAGCCTGACGGCGGCGTGGACGTCAGTTGGTAGAAATTGGCAACCCCAAAATTCGACGCATCGCTGAAGTTCGCCAACGTCGTCTCGTTTACATTCGTGCTCGTGCGATACCGCTCATTTTGGCCCGTTAGAACACATGGATCGCCTGTCGGACAGGCGGTCCCGGACGGCGGAAGGGCACCGGCGGGAACCGGTTCGACGGGTCCAGCGGAGCCCGTAACAACGGGAACGCCTCCATAAGGGGAACCGTCATCCGGGTTAGCGTGAGTGGATTGCGCCACAGCCGTCACGACTGAAACCGGCACAATTGTGAAGGCGAGTAAGAGAGAGAGAGAGAGAGAGAGAGAGACGGTCGCATTTCGGTCCTCCTGTCAGGCGATTTGATACTACACCCAGCCGCCGGAAAATGCAATAAGAGAATCGGACAAATGCGCCAACCAACCCGTATCGCGCAAGTAACTTGGTTACAAACCTGCTTCAACGAATTTACCCAACTTATTTAGTCACGGTAGGTTTCCCATCCACAAGCCCGACGAAGTTCGCAAGGTGGATTCCACGGCTCCGAAACAATCAGGCGACGCCCCTGTGTTACGCTAACGCTTCCGCATGATCGAGGCCCGCTTCAAATCCCAACTGACGAGCACCCGAAAGATGAGGTCGAGAAGGCCTAAATGACCGCTGGATTGCTCGGCATCGAAGGCCTCGGCCGCCCGGAAATCGAGGCGATTCTGGAACGCTCCCGGTATTTTCAATCCCCCGGCCGCTACGATACTTTGCGTCACCGCCTCATCGTCAATCTCTTCTTCGAAGCATCCACGCGAACCCGCACGAGTTTTGAAATAGCCGCCAAGCGCCTGGGTGCGGACACCGTCTCGATCACCGCTTCCTCGTCCAGTGTTTCCAAAGGCGAATCTCTGGTTGATACGCTCAACACGCTGGTGGCGATGAAGCCGCAAGCCATCGTGATGCGGCACTCGGCATCCGGCGCGCCCCACTTTCTGGCGCGGCATCTGTCGACGCCCATCGTCAACGCAGGGGATGGCACGCATGAACACCCCACGCAGGCGCTGCTCGATGCCCTCACCATATTCGATCGGCGCGGGTCGCTCGAAAACCTGCGCGTCGCCATCATCGGAGACATCGCGCATTCCCGCGTAGCACGTTCAAACGTACACCTGCTGTCGCGGTTCGGTGCTTCCATCGTGCTCTGTGGACCGCCAGCCCTGCTGCCGCGCGAACTGGAACAACTCGCGCCCGGCGTGGAACTCACCAACGATATGAATGAGGCCATTCGCGACGCCGATGTGGTCATGATGCTCCGTGTGCAGCTCGAACGGCAGCATGAAGTCCCTATGGCGGCGGGTGAATACTTCCGCTTTTACGGCCTGCGGCTGGAGCATATGGCGCTGGCCAAACCGGACGCTATCGTGATGCACCCCGGTCCCATCAACCGAGGCCGCGAGCTTTCTTCGGAAGTGGCAGACAGCCAGCGCTCCGTGATTCTGAACCAGGTGGAGAATGGAATCGCCGTGCGCATGGCGGTGCTGGAAAAGGTGGTCGCGTGAACCTGCTGATTCGAGGAGGCCGCGTCATCGACCCGGCTCAGGGACGCGATGAAATTGCCGATGTCGCCATCGTGCATGGCCACATCGCCGCGAGGGCCGCGCCGAATTCGCCGGAGTTCGACGCCACAGGTCTGGTGGTTGCCCCCGGGTTCATCGACATGCACGTGCACCTGCGCGAGCCGGGGTTCGAACATGCCGAGACCATCGAGACCGGCGCGCGCGCGGCCGCGGCCGGCGGATTCACCACCATCTGCTGCATGCCCAACACCAAGCCGGTGAACGATAGCGCCACGGTGACCAGCTACATCGTGGAACGCGCGCGCAAGCACGCTGTGGTGAACGTTTTTCCCATTGGAGCCATCACCAAAGGCAGCGAGGGCGTCGAACTTTCCACCATCGCATCCATGAAAGAAGCCGGCATCGTGGCCATCTCCGACGATGGGCGGCCCGTGATGAACGCGCGTGTGATGCGCCGCGCGATGGAAACGGCGCGGGCCCTCGATCTGACGGTGATCAATCACTGCGAAGATCTGCATCTTTCGGCGGGCGGTGATATGCATGAGGGGATCGAATCGGTGCGGCTCGGACTCCGCGGCATTCCGTCAGCTTCGGAAGATGTGATGGTGGCGCGCGATATTCTGCTGGCCGAGTTGACCGGCGCGCGTTATCACGTCGCCCACGTTTCCGCGCGGCATTCCGTGGCCATGGTGGCTTTTGCGAAGAGCAAGGGGCTGCGCGTCACCGCGGAGACCACGCCGCATCACTTCGCCCTCACGGACAAAGAACTCGGCCGCTACGACAGCAACTACAAGATGAAGCCGCCGCTGCGATGCGGCATCGACGTGGAGGCGGTCATCGAAGGGATCAAGAGCGGCGCGATTGATGCCATCGCCACCGATCATGCGCCGCACGCCGGCAGCGAGAAGATGCAGGAATTCGAATCCTGCCCGTTCGGGATACTGGGGCTCGAAACCGCCCTCGGCTTGTCCTTCGACTGCCTGGTTCACGCAGGCCACATCTCAATCAATCGGCTGATTGAACTGTTCACGTCCGGGCCGGCAGGCGTATTGAGGCTCAATCGGGGAACGCTGCGGGAAGGCGCGCCGGGCGACGTCACCATTCTCGATCCGGAACTGAGTTGGACTTACGACGTGAATCAGTCCGCTTCGAAGAGCCGCAATTCCCCGTTTCACGGGCGGGCCTTCCGCGGCGCATCCGTGGCCACAATTGTTGGAGGAAAAGTAGTACCAATCAGACCCGAAGCAGCAAAGTACTAAGAACGCACTACAGTTAATTCCGACACCCGCCGAAAGATCTATTGACCACAAAATCATTCTGCGGATACGGAAAGAACTGAAGTGAACAAGAAGCTACTCGTCATATCGATTTCGTTAGGGGCGGCGCTGGCGCACGCTCAGAAACTCGCTCCCGAACTGGAACAGCGCCAGGATCAGTCGGATGTCGCCATCATCGTGCAGTATAAAGCGACGCCAACGGCGATGCACCACGCGAAGATCGTGCAGTGGGGTGGAAAGCTGCAACATGAATTCGGCTTTATCCACGCAGCTCACTACACGGTGCCCGCGAAGGCGCTGGCCTTGATCGCCAACAGCGAGGATGTCGCCTATGTTACTCCCGATCGGGCCGTTTCGGGCACGCTCGCCATCTCCGGCGCGGTGACCAACGCGGGTTACGCAACCAAGATCGGATTGAACGCCAGCGGCGTTGGCGTGGCTGTTATCGACAGCGGCATCGCGCCGATACCGGACCTGCTGCTGGTCACGGGCGATCATCAGGACTTTACCGGCGAGTACAACGCGTGGGCGGACCCGTTCGGACACGGTACGCATGTGGCGGGCATCATCGCCGGAACCGCGTTGGATCAGAGTTATAACGACCCGACGCCGAACCTGAAGGGTCTTGCCCAGGGCGCGAACCTGCTGAATCTGAGAGTACTCGACGGAAATGGAGCGGGGACGGATAGCGCCGTCATTGCGGCCATCCAATATGCGATCGCGAATAAGTCGATTTACAACATTCGAGTGATCAACCTCTCCCTGGGGCGGCCGGTCTTTGAGAGCTACACGCTGGACCCGCTCTGCCAAGCCGTGGAACAGGCCTGGAAGGCCGGGATTGTGGTTGTGGTCGCGGCCGGCAACCTGGGCCGCAATACTGCGAACAATGGATATATGACGATCACGGCGCCGGGAAACGACCCATACGTGATCACCGTCGGCGCGATCAATACTCTCGGGTCGACGAACCGTGCAAACGCTCGCATGGCGAGCTATAGCTCCCGGGGACCAACGCTCGATTCGGGAATCATCAAGCCTGACATTATCGCTCCCGGCAATCGGGTGATCTCGACCAGCCCAGGCGGCGGGTCTACCCTCACCGCGGACTATCCTCAAATTCAGATTCCCATCAATACCATCGAAGCCAATCCCAGTACCGCGTCCTCGCCATACTACATCCAGCTCAGCGGCACCAGCATGGCGACGCCGATGGTAAGCGCCGCGGCCGCCCTTCTGGTCAGCCAGAATTCAAAGATGACTCCGGATCAAGTAAAGGCGCGATTGATGATGACCGCCTACAAGATATTTCCGGCCAGCAGTACCGTTAAAGATCCGACAACGGGGATCACTTACACGGACCAGTACGACATCTTTACCGTGGGTGCGGGGCTGCTGGATATTCAAGCCGCTCTGATCAACACGCAACTGGCCACTGGCAGCGCCATGTCACCCGCCGTTGGTTACAACGCCACCACCAAGACATGGACCATGCTTACGGCGAAACCCGCCACCAACTCCGGTCTTACGTATAGCGCCAACGTGGTCTGGGGATCGAACGTGGTGTGGGGCTCTAACGTCGTTTGGGGTTCAAACGTGGTCTGGGGATCGAACGTCGTTTGGGGTTCAAACGTGGTTTGGGGATCGACCTCGGTCACCGGAGCGAACGTGGTTTGGGGATCGAATAACCTGACGGGCATGAGCATGGTGATCGGCCAGAACGTGGTCTGGGGATCGACCTCGAATGTCGCGAGTCCAGAGGCGATTCAACAGTTGATTATGGGCGACCCCCAGTAGTTAGCGCGGGTTAGCCCCCTCCTGGATAAGCCAGGATCTGCCTGCCGCTAAATTGCGGTGCTCGTCCGCCCTGCCGCTGGGCCAATAGACGATCACGCGGTCGGCTTTCGAAAGATGCCCCATGCCGAACGTGAGGGGCAATTCGGATTGCGATAAGTAACTGGAGCCGCTCTTCACCATACGTGTCAGGATGCTCGAACCGGCGTGCACTTCAACGCGGGCTCCGATGCCATCGCGATTCGATTGCGTTCCAATCAGCTTCAGCCGCAAAGACCGATTGCCGTTCATTAGATCGTTGCGGTAAAGATATGCGGGGCCGTTGTTGGTAGTGATCAGGACATCCAGATCGCCATCATTGTCGAAGTCCCCGTAGGCCGCGCCGCGCCCCACTTTCGCATCGGCAAAGCCGCCACCGATTTCGGGCGCGACATCGTGAAAGCCGCTGCGGGATTGCAGGAAAAGCTGCGGCTTCTGCGCGTATTGGGACTTGCCCAGATTCCGCACCGTGTCGTCGATGTGGCCGTTGACCACCAGCAGATCCAGCAGCCCATCCAGACTGGCGTCGAAGAAGAAACAACCGAAGCCCAGCGAACGCCGGGTGGCGCGGCCGAGGTCGGAGCGCGGCGCCAGATCGGTGAAGTTCCCGCCGGGCGCGGCGGAATAGAAGCCCAGCATTTCGTTATCGTAGTTGGTAATTACCACGCTCTTGTGCCCGGTATTGTCGCAATCGGCCACATCGATTCCCATGCCCGCGCGGGCCTTGCCGTCCTCGCTGAACGCGACTCCCGCGGGCATGCCGATCTCGTCGAACTTGCCGTTCCGCATATTCCGGTATAGCTTGTTGGCCTGGGTATCGTTGGCCACCAGAAGGTCGGGCCAGCCGTCGTTGTCGTAATCGAACATGGCGACGCCGAGGGACTTTGAGCTGGTATCCAGAATGCCCGCCTTGGCGGTGACATCTTCAAAGGTTCCATCGCCGCGGTTGCGGAACAGCCAGCAGGTGTTGCCGCGGTAGGCGTCCGGAGTGCAGTAGGCTTTATCTTTTCCATCGATGCTGCAGGAGATATCCGTCTCGGGGGACCATCGGACGTAGTTGCAGACAAACAGATCCAGATGGCCATCGCGGTCGTAATCGAACCACAGCGCGGAAGTGGAAAGAGCGGTCCGGCCGGAGAGACCGGCTTGTCTCGTGACGTCCACGAACCCACCTTTGCCTGTGTTTTTCAAAAGGCGGTTCTGGCCGAAGCCGGTCAGATAGAGGTCGGGAAAACCATCGTTGTTGAAATCTCCGACGGCCACGCCGAGCCCGTAGAATTCAAAGTCGAGCCCGGCGGCGCGGGTGACATCGGTGAACGTCCCGTTGCGATTATTTCGATACAAAGCGAGGGTGGTATGGCGCTTCCGGTGCCCCGGCCAATCCATGCCGTTACAGATCAGAATGTCCTGCCAGCCGTCGTTGTCGTAATCCAGGAAGGCGCAGCCGGGCCCCAGCGTTTCGGGCAGATACTTCGGACCGAAAGCCCCGTTATTGTGCTGGAAATGGATTCCGGCAGCAGCGGTGACGTCGGAGAATCGAAATTCCGGGGAAGCCGCGAAAGCTGTAAACGGAAGAGCCGCTCCGAGAACGAAGTCGCGTCTGAGCATGGGGAAACCCGGTTTACGGAGGCGGGATCAGACCCTTGCTCATGGCGTAGCGCACCAGGTCCGCCGCCTTGTGGATATTCAGCGCATCCATCAGGTTGGCGCGGTGCACCGCCACGGTATTCACGCTGAGGTTCAGAACTCCGGCAATCTCTTTATTCGATTGCCCTTCCGCGATCATCGTCAGCACCTGCTTCTCCCGCGGCGTCAGGCGATCGAAACTCGCATCGGCGGGCGGATGTTGCAGAATCGGGCTGAGGAAAGGCTGCCCGGAGGCGAGCGTCCGGATGGCGTTGGGCAGTTCGATATCGATGGCGTTCTTGAGCAGATATCCGTTCGCGCCGGCGTCCATCGCCCCGCGGACGTAATTCTCATTCGAATACATGCTGAGGATCAGGATGCGGGTGGTGTGGTTCACCTTGCGGATCTCGCGCGTGGCGGCTGCGCCGTCGAGCTCCGGCATGGAGTAATCCATCACCAGCACATCCGGCTTCAGTTCAGCGGCCAGCGCGGCAGCTTCGCGGCCATTCCCGGCCTCGCCGACCACTTCCATATCCGGCTCATCTTCCAACATGCGGCGGAAGCCCTTGCGGACCAGTCCGTGATCGTCCGCCAGCAGCACGGTGATTCTTTTACTTTCGGTTGCGGTTTCAGGATTCATCGTTCACCGGTGTGGGCACTTCGAGCGAAACCAGGGTTCCCCCCAGTGGAGTGCCTTCTAGCCTTAGTTTCCCATGAACCAGTTCGGCTCTCTCGCGCATGGCGATCAGCCCCAGCCCGCGGCGCCCCTTCCCCGCTCCGTCCGAGATGCCCTTGCCGCGATCTTCCACTTCGAGGCGAAGCTTCTCGGGCGCATAATGCACGCGCACGGTGGCGCGTTTCGATCCCGAATGACGCGCCACGTTGTTCAACGCTTCCTGAAGAATCCGGTAGACGTGAATCGCCGTTTGGTCTTTGATGGCGGGGCCGGTGCCGACCTTCTCATAATCGACCGGAATGCCGGTTTGTTTCTCAAACATGGGCACGTACCACTCGACGGCCTTCTCGAGGCCATAGTCGTCAATCACGGCGGGATGCAGCATTTGAGAGAGCGAACGGACCCGGTCGAGCGCGGTTTGGGTGACTTCGCGAACCTCTTCGAGGTCCGACCGCAAAGGCGAATCCACCGGAATGCCTTTCCGCTCCAGACGCGAAAGCATGGCGCCGATGGCCGTGAAGATCTGGCCAAACTCGTCGTGCAGTTCGCGGGAGACCGAGCGGAGCATTTCCTCCTGCAGCGAAATCAGCTTCCGCGCCAGAACGCTCTTCTGTTCCGAGAGCGACGCCAGTTGCTCGAAAAAGCGCCGGTTGGAGTGAACCAGCGTAACGGCGGTGACCGCGATGGCCAGGACGGCGGCCAGCAGGAAGCCGTAAAGGTCCCGTTCGACGCCGGTGTAGATGCGCTGGATCTCGGCAGCGGTCTGATCGTCGACTTCGTTATTCTGCACCAGCATTTGCGAGATCTGATGCGAGAGGGTATTGCGCAGCGGGCGGAGCGATCCGATAATCAGCTCCCTGGCGCGCTTATCGTTTCCGGAGCGGGCCTGGGTGAACACTTCGTCGCTGGCCGAACTTAAGCTGCGCAGCAGATCTTGAAGCTGCTGCTGCTGTAGATTGTTCTGGACGGCGGGAGCAAGCGCCGCTTCGCGCCGGATGGCGTCGGCGAGCTGGTCGCGCTGCCGGCGGAACTGCTGCTCGAAGCCGCTGATGCCGTAGGGCTCCTCCAAAACGTCATGCAGTGAAAGGCCGATTTCGTACAGCGAGCTTTGGATGCGGACCAACTGGAGGGAGTCAAGGCGATTGCGCTCCACTGTGTCGGCCTGGAGCTTGCGCAGCACGACGACCTGATGGAGCGTGAAGAGAGAATAGAGAACGAGAGCGGCCAGGGCAACGGCGAACCCGATCATCAGGCGCGGAGTGGGGGAATCCTTCAAATTGAGATTCTCCGGTTGTGCGGAACGAAGCCAGTTCGGGCTGCGGCGCCGGAATTGACGGAACGAACCCAGTGGGCCAGCCCGGCCTGGAACAGGATTGTGGGAATGCGCGGAACGAAGCCAGATCCCGCCGAAACGCGGGAGTTGACGGAACGAACCCAGTTGGGGAACCCCACCCGGAACAGGATTGTGGGAATGTGCGGAACGAAGCCAGATCCCGCCGAAACGCGGGAGCCGACGGAACGAACCCAGTTGGGGAACTCCACCCGGAACAGGATTGTAGGAATGTGCGGAACGAAGCCAGATCCCGCCGAAACGCGGGAGTTGACGGAACGAACCGAGCTGGGGAACTCCACCCGGAACAGGATTGTAGGAATGCGCGGAACGAACCCAGATCCTGCCGAAACGCGGGAGCCGACGGAACGAACCCAGTTGGGGAAGCCGGCCTCGAACGGGGTTGTAGGAATGTGCGGAACGAAGCCAGTTCCTGCCGAAACGCGGGTGGTGATGGAACGAACCCAGTTCGCGAACCCGACCGGCCCCGGCCCTTTCCAGTATCGACTCATTGTCTCCACAATCTCTCCGGCTTTAGGTTAGCAGTCATTTTTCGAGCTGGGCGCTCGTTTTGGCGTTTCCCAATTTGTTTTCATAGAGATGAGCGAGTGGATGCGCGGTGACTCACACACGACCGCGCTTCGCTTCAGCCATGCTTCAGCCATAACGAGGAGCACGGTGGGCGCACGAGGGTCAAGCCGCGCATTAAATACTATTCCTCAAGAATTTCCTGTCGCGGTCGCGCCATTTGGGTGTATTCTATGTTGACAGATGCCAGCAAATTGTGACCGCTGCGGAATTGGATCGCGCTGTCGCGCTGTCGCGCTACCGCTAGCCATGGCGTCCGCGCTTTGTGCTCCGACGGCCTTCGCGCAGGCTGTTGATTTCACTGGCAACTTGGTGGGAACCGCGAGGACGAGCGTTCTCAACATGTACGCTGGCTCCGAACTGGTCGCCGGCGGGACATTCGCCTCGATGCCCTCGAGCGGCTCCCTTGGGCAGATCTACGACGCCACGGACCAAGTAGGCCCGCTCCAGTGGTACGTATGCAACCCCAGCACCACGACGTTTGTGTCCTCCATCTGGCCGGCGACCGTGGACAACAACGGGAACTGGCACTGGGTCGCCGGAACGGGCGTAACGGCGAACGGAAATTTTGACGGCAACCTCACGGTCGGAGGGACGCTCACCGTAAACGGAGGGAGCGGCCTGGCCCCGCTGAATCTCCCGCCGATCGCTTCCCCCGCGTCGCCGTCGACGGGCGACATCTGGGTGAATTCAACGGACAACCTGCCCTCGACGTTCGACGGCACGAATAAGCAGCGCATCCTGACGGCAAGTAATAAGGGGCTCGATTGCTTCGACGCATCCGGTTCCGGGACCACCTATACTTGCAACGTCCCCGACTATCCCAGCGCGCCGTCCGGAAGCCCGTGGGTTCTTTATTTCAGGCCGCAAACCACGTCCATCGCTGCGGCCACGCTCGCCGTGAACAGCGGAACTGGGTTGCCGATCTA
>Ga0182016_10007870_pt1 | contig 10868 bp, 13 predicted proteins | sample 712S2MmetaG_FD_120491 | JGI IMG/M metagenome (GOLD analysis project Ga0182016, IMG submission 120491) | Permafrost microbial communities from Stordalen Mire, Sweden - 712S2M metaG | ecosystem: Environmental > Terrestrial > Soil > Wetlands > Permafrost | place: Sweden: Stordalen | collected...
CCGGCTACGACGTGGTGGCCTATATCTACGACGTCGGCGGCAAGATCAGCGGGATCACCGTGGACGAAGCCAACACCGGCATCTCCTCGGTCGCGACCTTGCCGGCTACCTACCCCGTCTTCGTCCCAGCCGGCGCAACCATCACCGTCAACCTCACCAGCACCTCCTCGCCCACCTTCGAGTGGACCTGGCTCGCTAACTGAAGCCACCGAACCTCGAGAACACCGGTCACTTGCGCACTTGTCTGACTCGATCTTCACGCGAGTAACTATGGCTAGCACGATCCTCTTTCGTCCTCACGCAGGCGGCCTTGGCGACAGCCTCATCTACTCAACCCTCCCCGAACTCTGGGTGCGCGAGCGTAGGTCAGACGTATACATCGTTGATTGCAATTTCCGTAATCCGGGTGTCCCCGCCATCGTCTGGGAGTCAAATCCTTTCGTGTCGGGTATCGTAAAGACTCCGGCAACTCATGCGATCGAATATGGCAGTCGCCTCAACGCGCTTCTTCTCCAATATAAGAATAACATCAAAGCTCATGAGGCCTTTTTCGGATTCGAGCCAGCACACGCCCATCCCAAAATCTATTGGCAGCCGAAGTACATTAGAGGGCTGTCGGCCAAAGTGCTGCTTGACCCGACCGGAATTACCTTGCCCTATACCAAGGCGGCGTTTGAGCCATTCGTCCGTTGGCTCGCAGAGCAGGGCGTAACTTCAGGTAATGATCTGATGGTCCTGGAATCGAGCTTCAACCCCAGTGACTCTACCATTTTCCCAGAATTGCCACGGGTGCGAGCAGACACCATATTTGATTTCGCATCTGCGATTTACTCATGCGCGCTCTTCATGACGAACGAATCCGGCGGAGCTGCGCTCGCCAGCGCCATTAAGGGCGCGGCGCCGTATCCGAAGATATGCGCGGCGATGGCTACGCGTAGCTTCAACACCCGTACATGGGTGTGGTCAAATATTGATTACTGGATTACCGGCTCCCTGACACCGGATTTCTGACGGATGGAGCTAACCGGCTAGTTCCATCCGCAGGCCGTCTAGGACGAGGGTGCGCGGGTATAGGTTGACGACGCCGCTCTGCGAGAGTTGGACCGCGCGCGAGACGGCCTCCAGCGCGCGTGCGATCTCCGCCGGCGAGCGCTTGGGCAGCGCCGCGATGCGGTCGCGCGCGTCCGCCGCGAGCAACGGGATGCCGCCGCCGGCGACCGTAAGCGCCGCCCAATCGCGCGTCAGCGCGCGCACGATCTCGAGCATGTCGCGCAGGAGGTCCGTCCGCTCGGCGGCCGTGAGGCCCTTGTCGTCCATCCGCAGGAACGACTGGTCGGTTTCGCGGCCGGCGACGGCGTCGAGGAACCACGCGATTGCGCCCTCGCGCATGCCGCTCTCCTCGCCCTGGAGCAGCGCGTGGGCGCGCGTAATGCTGCCGAAGGAGCCGGCCGCCGCGACTCGCGCCTGCTCCGGCTCGACGCCTTCGTGCTCGAGCGCCGCTGCGACCTCGTCGCGCGGGAGCGGGTCGAACGGGATCTCGATCATGCGCGATCGGATCGTCGGCAGCAGCCCACGCGGTGCGTCGGTCGTTAGCAGGAACAGCACGCCCTGCGGCGGCTCCTCCAGCAGCTTGAGCAGCGCGTTGGCGGCGTCTTGCGTCCCCGAGAAGTCGACGTCGCCGAGCACGGCGACGCGCCAGCGCGCCACGTAGGGGCGCATCGAGAGGTCGCGCACCATGCCGCGCGCGCTATGTTCCTCCGCGTCGCCGTCGCGGGCGCCGATCTTGATGGCGCCGATCGATTCGTGGTAGTCGGGGTGCGAACCGGCACGGAACATCGTGCACGCCTTGCACGTGCCGTCGTAGCCGAGCAGGCCCGGCTTCGGCTCGTCGCAGAGCAGCGACTGCGCGAGCCGCCGAGCGAACGTCTTCTTGCCGACACCTTCCGGCCCCGAGAACAGGTAACCGTGTGCGAGCCGCTGCTCGTCGATGCTGCCGAAGTACGAGACGGCGCGGCGCGTGCCGACGACGTCGAACGTCCCCGTCACCACCGGCGCGCTCACGAGGCGTTCAACCCGAGCGTGCGGCTCAGGTGGGGCCAGGCGGCGGCCGCCAGCGGCTCCGGCGCGAGCGTGCCGTCGAGCACGACGAAGCGCCCGGGTTCCTCGGCGGCGAGCGCGAGGTAGGCGGCGCGCACGCGTTCGTGAAAGGCCGCGTCCTCTCGTTCGAGACGGTCGGCGGCCTCGCCCGAGGCGAGCGCGCGCGCCGTGAGGCGCTTGCGCGCGGCCTCCCACGGCAGGTCCACGAGGAGCGTGAGGTCCGGCACCAGCCCGCCGGTCGCGAGCTCGCACGCCGTCCGCACCGCCGCTAGCGGCAGGCCGCGGCCGCCGCCCTGATAGGCGATCGTCGCGTCGGCGAAGCGGTCGCAGAGCACGATGCAGCCGGTGGCGAGCGCCGGCCGCAGCACCTTCGCCACGTGTTCGGAGCGGGCGGCGTTCACGATAAACAGTTCGGTCGCAGGTTCGAGCGCGTGCGGGGCGTCGAGCAGCAGCGCGCGCAGCCGGTCGCCGGCGGGCGTGCCGCCGGGCTCGCGCGTCTCGAGCGGCTCGATGCCGCGGGCGCGCAGCCGCGCGGAGAGGCCGCGCAGCAACGTGCTCTTGCCGGCCGCCTCGACGCCCTCGAACGTGACGAAGGCGGCTACGCGGAAGCTCCGGAGTACGTCATGTCGGCCTCGCGGAAGATCCGCACGCGGCGGTTCGGCTCGAGGCCCGTGCTGCGCGACTGCAGGCGGTGCTGCTCTGCCATTTGGTGCTGGAGGCGGCGCACGTACGAACTCTGCGGGGACAGTTCGATGGGATCGTTGTGCAGCAGCACCTTATAGATGGCCTCGCCGGCCTCGCGGAGCGCGATCTCCTCGACGTCGATGGCGGGCAGGTCGAACACGTCCTTGAGCGCGTTCTGGATCTGCGTCGTCGTGTTCGTCTTGATCGAGTAGATCGGGATGTTCTCGGCTGCGATCGCGCGGAGCTTGTCCGACTCCTTGCGCTCGAGCGTCTTCAGGGTCAGCACCACGTCGGCGTCGTCCCACTTGCGGGCGATCCCGGCGTTGAGGCGCAGGTTGGAAACGGCGCGTTCGATCTTGTTGCGCGAGACGCCGTACGGGAAGATTAGCAGCGGCGCGTTGGCGTCGTCTTCGCGGGCACCGGCCGCGGCGGCGCGTTCCATCTCGTGCGCGTGCGCCATCTTCGTCTGCGCCGGAGCGGCCTCGCGCACGACGGCGACGGAGCCACCGGGCATGCGCTGGCGGATCTCCGGCTGCGGGGCGTAGCCGCGCAACAGCGCGTCGACGGTATCGCCGACGTCGTGGTGAACGGCGAGCCGGTCGCGGTCGATGAGTTCGACGAGCACGTCGAAGGTCGGCGGCGCCTTGCGCTCGAGCACCGTCTTGCGGGTGCCGCGGCGGCGGGCTTCTTCATCCGACAGCGTGACGGTGTTGATGCCGCCGACCAGGTCGGACAGGGTCGGGTTCATCAGGATGTTTTCGAGGCTCTGGCCGTGGGCGGTGCCGATCAACTGCACGCCGCGCTCGGCGATCGTGCGGGCGGCAACTGCTTCTGCCTCGGTACCGATCTCGTCGATGACGATGACCTGCGGCATGTGGTTTTCCACCGCCTCGATCATCACCGCGTGCTGCAGCGCGGGGATCTGCACCTGCATGCGGCGCGCGTGGCCGATGCCGGGGTGCGGGATGTCGCCGTCGCCGGCAATTTCGTTCGACGTGTCGACGATCACGACGCGCTTGCGATCGTCGGCGAGCACGTGCGCGCATTCGCGCAGCATCGTCGTCTTGCCGATGCCCGGACGGCCGAGCAGGCAGATCGACTTCCCGCTACGCACGACGTCGAGGATGATGTCGATCGTGCCGTACACCGCGCGACCGACGCGTGCCGTGAGCCCGACGACTTTCCCCGCGCGGTTGCGGATGGCGGAAATGCGATGCAGCGTGCGCTCGATGCCCGCGCGGTTATCTGCTCCGAACGACAGGCGCGACGTAATCTGTTCGAGATCTTCCGCCGTGACGAGGTGCTCCGACAAATACACGTAGTCGTCGACGTAACGGGCCTCCGGCTGGCGCCCCAAGTCGAGGACGACCTCGATCACCGTTTCGAGGTCGGGCAGGCGCATGAGCGCCTGGCGTATCGGGAGGGGGAAGATATCGAGGAGCCGATTCAGCTCCCAGTTCGTCGCGACGGATTCAGCGTTGACGGCCAACATCCACCCTCGTTTTTTCGATTTTGGCGCCGCGTGGAACGCGGTTTCTTGAGTGTTCCGCGCGGCGCGTCCAGGACCTCCCCGGCACGGGCGCCTGCTTCACTGCTTGACGACGCGAATGCTGCGCAATTCGGAGTCGTACGGGCCCTGCATGCGCACGCCTGCATCCAGTTCGAGCTTGAGGTAATCCACGACTTCGCGCGTGATCTCCTCGCCCGGCGACAGGACTGGGATGCCCGGCGGGTACGGCGTGATCACCTCGGCGCAGATGCGCCCGACGCTCTGCTTGAACGGCACGAACTCCGTCGGAGCGAGGAATGCCTCGCGCGGAAGCATGACGACCGGCGGAATCTTCGGCAGGTTGTAGGTGCCGGTACTGAGCCGGCGTTCGAGCACGCCGGACGGCGAGAACACGTCGATGGGACGGTCCTCGCGCGCGAGTTCGCTCACGCCGTAGACGAGCCGGTCGGCGGCCTGCTGCGTCGTGCCGATCGTGATGAGCGCGAGACTGTTGAAGAGGTCGGCGAGTTCGCACTGCACGTTGTAGCGCCGCCGTAGAATCTCCTCGGCCTCGTACCCGGTGTAGCCAAGTTCTTTGACCGTGATCGTGATTTTCGTCGGGTCGAGGTCGAACACGCCGGGACGCCCTCGCAACTCCTCGCCGAAGCAATAGACGCGGTCGATCTCGTTGAGCCGTTTGCGGATGTCGTTGGCCCGCGCGATCGTCGTGTCGAGCAGGGCGCGGCCTTGCGTCGCCATCTGGCGGCGCGCCACGTCGAGCGAGGCGACGAGCACGAGATTCGGCGACGTGGATAAGAAAAGCTTAACCACCGCCTTCAGCCGGTCGATCGGGATGCGCGGCCCGCGGTGGTGCAGCATCGCCGTCTGCGACATGCTACCGAGCATCTTGTGTGTGGAATTGATGCAGAGGTCGGCCCCGGCTTCGAGCGCGTCCATCGGTAGGTCTGGATGGAAGTGGAAGTGCGGGCCCCAGGCCTCGTCCACGAGCAGCGGCACGCCGTGCTCGTGGGCCACCTCGGCGATGCCGCGCAGGTCGGCCGCGACGCCGTAGTAGGTCGGGCTGACGACGTAGACCGCGCGAATGCCCGGATGCTCCCGGAGGGTGCGGCGAACGGTCTCGGGCGTGACCGTGTGGTCCATGTGGAGGCTCTCGTCGACCTCCGGCTGCATGTAGACCGGCCGCACGCCGCTCATGATGAGGCCGCCCATCGCGCTCTTGTGGCTGTTGCGCGGGAGCGCGATTTCTTCGCCGGGGTTGCAGGCGGCCATCATCATGATCTGATTGCCGCTGGTCGAGCCGTTGATCAGGAAGAACGAGTGGTCGGCACCATAGGCCTCGGCGGCGAGTTTTTGCGCCTCGTCGATCGCCTCTTCGGGCTGCAGCAGGTCGTCGAGCCCGCGGATCTGCGTGAGGTCGATCGCGAGCACGTTGTCGCCGACGAACTCGCGGAACGCGGGATCCATGCCGTGCCCCTGCATGTGCCCGGGCGTGTGGAACGGGATGACGCCCGAGTCGACGTAGTCGAGGAGCACGTCGAAGTAGGGCGTTCTATTCTGGTCCACGGCGAGCGGACGTTTTTACCGAGGGGGTCCCGCGGCCTGCCGTCCGCCTACTCGATCTTGTCTTCGATCGACACGTTCCACAGGAACAGGAACTTGTGCCACTCCCCGGGGAGCGTGTTGCGCTTGATCTGTATCCACGGGATGTACTTCGGCATGCGCGGTTTTCGGCGCAGCAGCATGTTGGCGTCTTCGGGCGTGCGGTTGTTCTTGCGGTTGTTGCAGCGCATGCACGCGCAGACGAGATTCTCCCAGGTCGAGGGGCCGCCCTTACTACGCGGTTGCACGTGGTCGACCGTCATCAGGCGGTCGCCCTTCAGGCCGCAGTACTGGCACGTGTGGTCGTCGCGCAGCAGAATGTTCTTCTTCGTCAGCGCGACCCGCTGCATGGGCCGGCGGATGTAGTACAGCATGCGAATGATCGACGGCATCCGCATCTCGCGCGAGGGCGAGATCAGCAGGCGGTCGCGGTCGTGGACGATCTCGGCCTTGCCGGAGAACAGCAATTTCACCGCGCGCTGGAAGCTCGTGATGTTCAGCGCCTCGTACGTGAAATTGAGGACGAGGACGTCGTTCATAACGGCGCCCTCACGGCTAGAGCCCTCGTTTCCGGACGAACGTCATGCGGGCGTCGGTCAAGACGCCCGACAATGCGGTTCGCCGCTCGGGCGTCAAGCGTTCCGAGACGCGGTCGAAGGCGACGCCGGCGGTATCGATCACGATTTCGGCGGCGCCGAGATCCGGCTCGGCGGCCTCGCCCTCGGGCTCGAGGTACGAGCGCGCGACAAGCGCGAGGGTCACCACGACCTCGCTCAGGACATCCTCGACCGGCGGCGGGAGTGTCTCGCTCATCGTTCCGCCGGGTGTGTACGCCGCGGCCGGGCAGATTCCCCACCCGCGGCCGGGGGCGAACTGTGCTTGCCGACACGGCCCGCGGCCGCAAGACGCGCTCGGGACTTGCCGATACTCACTGTACTATGAGGCGGTCCTTAGGCGTGGCCTCGCTCGTCCTACTTCTCGCCGGCTGCGGGGAGCAACTCGGACCCGCCCAGAGCGCGGACCGCCTGACCGCCCTGCGCGCTTGCACGAAGACCGCCCTCGCCCAGCGCCCGCGGGACTCGAGCGAAGTCGTCGCCCGGCTACGCCGGGTCGAGTCCTGCATGGCGATGCGCGACCTGCCGGGCAACGCCGGCTTCGACCCGGTCGCCGGCACCGTCACCTTCGCCTATGAGGCCGAGGTCCCGCACCTGCACTTCTAGCGCAGGCGGCTCGCGGCTAGGCCGCGCGACCCTCGCGCGCGCCCGCCACGATGCGGGCGAAGTAGTCGTGGACCCGGGCGTCGCGGGTGAGTTCGGGGTGGAACGACGTGCCCATGACCGAGCCGCTGCGCACGAAGACGGGGTGCCCCTCGCGCTCGGCGAGGATCTCCACGCCCGGGCCTGCCCGCTCCACCCAGGGCGCCCGGATGAAGATGGCCGGGAACGGCTCGGCGCCGAGCGCCGGCACGGCGAGCGGCACCTCGGCCGACTCGATCTGGCGGCCGAAGGCGTTGCGCCGGACGGTCACGTCGATCAGGTCGAGCGTGGGCTGATCCAGTCCGGCGACGTCGTGGGCCGCGACGATCAGGCCCATGCACGTGCCCCAGAACGGCATCCCGGCGCGCACGCGCTGCACGATCGGCCGGTCGAGCCCGAACCGCGCGAGCAGCTTCATCACGGTCGTGGATTCGCCGCCGGGGACGACGAGCGCGCCGACGGCGTCGAGTTGCTCGCGCGTCTTCACCGGCACGGCGGCGATGCCGCACCGCTCAAACGCCGCGATGTGTTCGGCGACGTTCCCTTGCAGCGCTAAGACGCCGACGACGGGGCGGGCGGACATCGCTGCCGGCTAGTTGCCGCGGGCCGAGAGCATCTCGCTCGGGTCGAGCCGCCGCACGTCGATGCCGTGCATCGCGCGCGCGCCTTCGAGCGACTTGTGCGCGGCGACCACCGCTTCGGCATCGGTGAAGTGCGTCGTCGCGTCGACGATGGCTTTGGCGTAGCGCAGCGCGATCGACGCGTCAACTTCGGGATAGCCGTTCGCGTCGTAAGCCGGCACGCCGTCGCGGACGATCTGCGCCGCCTTAAAGATGCCCGAGCCGACGAACAGGCCCTCCGCACCGAGCTGCATCATCAGTGCGGCGTCGGCGGGCGTCGAAACGCCGCCGGCACAGAAGAGCACGACCGGCAATCTGCCCTCACGGGCGACTTCTTGCACGAGTTCGAGCGGCGCGCCTATGTCGCGGGCGCGGGCGACGAGTTCTTCCTTCGGTAACACGGAGAGTTCGGCGATCGCGTCGCGGATCGCGCGCATGTGACGCACGGCCTCGACGATGTTGCCGCTGCCGGCCTCGCCCTTGCTGCGAATCATCGCCGCGCCTTCGGCGATGCGCCGCAGCGCCTCACCGAGGTCGCGCGCGCCGCAAACGAACGGCACCTTGAAGTCGTGCTTGTCGCAGTGATACTTATCGTCGGCGGGCGTCAGCACTTCGGACTCGTCGATGTAGTCGACGCCGAGCGCCTCGAGGCAGCGCGCCTCGGCGAAGTGTCCGATGCGGGCCTTGGCCATCACCGGGATCGTGACGGCGTCCATGATGCGCTGGACCAGCGACAGGTCGCTCATCCGGGCGACGCCGCCGGCGGCGCGGATGTCCGCCGGGATGCGCTCGAGCGCCATCACGGCCACCGCACCCGCCTCTTGGGCGATCGCGGCCTGTTCGGGGGTCACGACGTCCATGATGACGCCGCCCTTCAACATCTGGGCCAGCCCCCGCTTGACGGTCGCCGTACCGGTCTTCGCACCATTGCCGCTCATCGAATGCCCTCCATTGTCACTATCATATCGCCCCTCTGGAATGGCGACAATAGGAACAATCTAGGCTGCGCGGCTAGAAGGCCTGCTGCCGCTGCCGGCCCGCGGCGCTCCGGCGCTTACAGATGAGCGCGACGGTGGATATCGGCATGGCCAGGTTGGCGGCGATCAGCGCGTAGGTCAGCCCGGAACGCCGCAGGGCCTCCACCCGGTCCTCGACCTCGCAGGGCACCTTCGACGGCATGACTCTAGGCCTACTCGACCGGTCGATCAGCGCGTCCGCTCCGCCCGCTTGGTAACGGCGGACCCACTTACGCGCCGTCGACGCGCTGACGCCGAAAGCTGCAGCGACCGCCCGGGCGCTCTGCCCGCCGAGGATCCGGGTGACTAGCGTCAGCCGTCCGCGCGGCGTCAGCTTCGCGTTAGCGTGACTTGCCACGACGATCGCCGGATTGTAGTTGTGAAGTCGGCGCGATGCGCCGCGCACGCACAACGTGTCTGCAACGCCGCTTCATCATGCCGCCGGATGCCCGCAAACGCGGAAGTGCGCACTCCAAACAGATTGCGCGCACCGGCCCGCGTAGGGCCGCCGGAGCTTAAACTGATCTTCACGTTTGAGCCATTTTTTAGCATAGGTCTTTTAGTACATATGACTTGCGTCACACTTTTCCCTGTGCTAGTCTGGGGCCCTCGTCGCCGTCCTTCTCAAGCCGGCGCGCGATCGCCTCACTCAGTCGTCCGACAGACACAGGTGCGTTGTATGCCCCGTGATCGCAGCATCTCTCGGTGCCAGGACACACCGGCCTCCCCGGCAGCGTCGACGCGCGCTCGAGCGAGCCGATGCGTTTACGCGAGATTGGGCGGCTATGGCCTTGCCGCGCTGGCCATTGCGGTCGCACTTCCTGGGGCGAGCGCCCTTGCTTCGCCAGTGACTTCGATCCTAGGCCAACGCCAGTTTCAGGGCAAGCACTCGACCCACGTCAGCCTAACGGTAAAGGGCCTCGTCGCGCCGGCTTGCATGTTCGACACGCCTTCGGAAACGATGACGCTCCCGTATAGCTCCGACAACCAGCGCAGCTTTGATGACGACCGCCACTTCGTGCTGACGCAATTCCGCTACAACTGTACGAACCAGTCCAGCGTGTCTCTCACCGTGGGGCCGGGAAGCGGCGGCGGTCCGACCGGATCGAGCGCCTGGAAGATGTACGACGCCAAGGGCCACGCTCTCGCGTACGTTCTCTATAAGAACAAGCAGGGTTGGTTCGACAAGCAGCACGGCGGCTCGGATTGCGAGGACGGGGTCAGCCCAGTGCTCATCAACACGCCGTTCGCCGAAGAGCCAGGTGCGGGCGGCGGATCCAAAAATGAGCTCACGCTCAGCATCTGCGGAAGCATCGCGAGCGACCAACGCGACGTCAAGTCCGGCACCTACAACGATTACGTCACGTTGACCCTGGTGGCTACGTAATGCGCGCATCGCTCAGCTTCGCCGGCCTGTTGGCGGCAGTCGCATTACCTCTGAGCGCGGGCGCCCAATCGGCCAGCCTGCACGTCACGACGACCGTTCAGTCGCACTGCGACGTCCAGATCGCGCCGAGCATCGTGTCCGCTCAAGGCCAACTCGGCGTCGCTCAGATCGCCGTCCGAGGCGTTCAGCAAGTCGGCTGGTCGTGCTCGTCGGGCACGATTCTCAATTGGTCGGTGTTGCCCGGCATCGACGGAGCGTCGCCATTCTTCGGCTATACCAGTGCCGGCGGCTGCCAGGGCAACATCCTCGGCGGCACGCTCGCAACGATCGGCTCCTCCGATTCGCCGGTCTATCTCTGCGCCACTTCACAATCGTCAAGCGAAGCAGTGACGATCGAGCTGGACGCCTTGTAGCGCCCCATCAACTTTCCCTAAAGCCGCCGCCTCGCACGGCACCGTACGGCAGTCCGAAGCAACGAGCGACAGAGAGACTGCAGCGTAAACCCTAAAACCCAGCCACTGAAAGGACCACTATGAAACTCCGTACTACGATCGTCAGCCTCACGAGCATGGCGCTGTTGTGCAGCGTCGGCCTCCTCCCCGCTCAAGCAGCGAAGCACCACGTCAACCCGAACGCGACGGCCAACATCGGCGTCACCGGCACCGTCCTCGGAGACTGCACGATCACACCGGGCGCCTA
>Ga0182016_10007876_pt1 | contig 10864 bp, 9 predicted proteins | sample 712S2MmetaG_FD_120491 | JGI IMG/M metagenome (GOLD analysis project Ga0182016, IMG submission 120491) | Permafrost microbial communities from Stordalen Mire, Sweden - 712S2M metaG | ecosystem: Environmental > Terrestrial > Soil > Wetlands > Permafrost | place: Sweden: Stordalen | collected...
GCGCGCCAGCGGCCCTTCGGGAATCACCGATACGATCCGCGCCGGCAGGTGATTGCGGGCGCTCGACGGATTGCCCGACGGGTTCCGTTCAATAGTGACGCTCTCCGCGCGGATGCACGCAAACACGTCAGTGCTCGGGCCGCCGATGTCTACGGCCACCAGGCGCGCGCCGGCAATCTCGACCGTGACCAGCCCCGCGCTTCTCGAAACCACCCGCGCCGGGCAGATGGTTTCGACGCCCACCGCCGCAGCCACATCCGCATCCGCCGGGCAATCGAAGACGCTGTCGACGGCGCCCGTCTGGCGCAGCTTGCCATCGATCATGATGGCGATGGAATCGCCCAGCGCCAGCGCTTCGATGCGGTCGTGCGTGACCACGATGGCGGGCATTTGCACGCTCGCCAACAATTGCCGCAGATCGCCGCGCATGCGCAGGCGCGTTGGCGCATCGAGCGCGGAGAGAGGCTCATCGAGCAGCAGCAGCCGCGGCTGGGCCGCCAGCGCGCGCGCCAACGCCACCCGCTGCAGTTGGCCGCCCGAAAGCTGCCGCGGATAACGGTCCGCCAAGTCGCTCAGCTCGAACCGCGACAACAGGCCGTCGATTGCCCAGCCGCGCGCAGCATGGCTGTAGGCCACATTGCGGCGCACCGTGAGATGCGGGAAGATGGCGTAGTCCTGCGACAGGTAGCCCACGCGGCGGTGCTGCGGCGCAATGTCGATCCGGTTCGTCGCGCGCGCGCCATCGTACCAGACTTCATTGCCGCACCGGATCGTCCCCGAGTCGGGTGTGTCCAGCCCGGCGATCAAACGGAGCACGGTGGTCTTCCCTGCGCCCGACGGTCCGAACAGAACCGTCACCGCATGCGTGCCCAGTGGCAGGCGCAGCGCAATTGCGATCTCCGGTCCGCCGGCGTGCCGTTTGCTTACGTCGATAATTAGTTCATCGGCCATACGGGGGCCATACGGCCCAAACCCTCCGCCGCAGTCCGTAGGTGGCCGCCAAAACCAGAAAGGAGATGCCCAGCAGCAGCAGCGACGTATGCATCGCGGCGCTGTAGTCGAGCGCCTGCACGTCGTCGTAGATCGAGATGGATACCGTGCGTGTGATGCCCGCCAGATTGCCGCCCACCATCAGCACCACTCCGAATTCGCCCAGCGTGTGCGCGAAGCTGAGAATCATGCCGGTGACGATGCTGGGGACGGAGAGCGGCACGATCACGCGGAAGAAGGTGGCTGGGCGCGAAATGCCCAGGCACCAGGAGGCTTCGATCAGCTTGCGGTCCACCGCGGCAAAGCCGGAGGCGAACGGTTGCACGGCGAACGGCAGGCTATAGAGCACGGAAGCCACCAGCAGCCCTTGAAACGAGAATGGCAGCATGCCGCCGGTGAGCGATGCGTACAAGCGTCCCGCCGGGCTGTGTGGGCCGATGGCCAGCAGGATGTAGAATCCCAGCACGGTGGGCGGCAGGACGAGCGGCAGGGCGACGACGGCCTCCACGAGGAACTTCCAGCGGCGCGGCGAGAAGGTCAGCCAGTGCGCGGCGGGCAGTCCGATGGCCAGCAGGATGAGCGTGGTCCAGAAGGAGAGGCGGAGGCTCAGGTAGAGGGCTTGCCACTCCATCTAGAGGCCTGTCGTGCGCGACCAGGGGGTCGCGCGCGGACGAGGGCGTCCGCCCCACCATTTAGTCTGAGAATCCATACCGTTTCAGGATAGCGCGGCCTTCGGGCGCCAGCAGGAATGCGCGGAAGGCTTGCGCGGCGGCCGGATTGCGCGTCCACTTCAAGATCGCGCCGCCTTGCTGGATGCGCGGATACGCGTCGCGCGGGACCTCCCAATAACGGCCCTGGCCGGAGGCGGCCGGCGCCATGGCGAGCGAGAGCGCCACGATGCCCACTTCCGCGGCGCCGCTCTCGGCCATTTGGAACGTCTGCGAGATGTTCTCGCCCATCACCAGTTTGTCCTTCACCGCGTCGTAAACCCCTAGGGAACGCAGGGCCGCCTCGGCTGCGCGTCCATAGGGCGCGTGCGCGGGATTGGCGATCGCTATGTGCCGCACGGCGGGCTGGCGCAACGCGTCCATTCCCAGACGGCCGACATCCACGCGCGATGCGGTGCTTGCCCAGAGCACGATGCGCCCGTCGGCATAGGTGAACTCGCTGCCTGGCAGGATCAGGCCTTGCTCGGACAGCTTGCGCGGATACTGCACGTCCGCCGACAGGAACAGGTCGAAGGGCGCGTGGTTGGTCAACTGCTGGTAGAACATGCCCGAGGAGCCGTAGGCCGGCTCGATTCGCACTTCGGCATGTTGCTGGCGGAAGGCTTTCACTACGTCGTCGAGCGCATATCTCAGGTCGGCCGCCGCTGCTATGCGCAATGGGGGTGGCGGCGGGCTGCATGATGCGGTTAGGAATGCGGTGAGGGCGAGCGTTATGCGTTTTCGGGACACTGTCTTTTATAGATAACATCAAATCAAGTCCACAGGCTGAAGCCTGTGCTACCTTAATCCAGGTGCCCCGCGCCTTTCTAATCGATACCGATACCGCCTCCGACGACGCTGTCGCTTTAATCATGGCCCTGCGCGCGCCGGATGTGGATGTGCGCGCCATTACCATCGTGGCGGGCAACGTGCCCGTAGCGCAGGCGGCCCGCAACGCCCTGTACACGGCTGAACTGTGCGGCTCCGATGTGCCGGTCTACGCCGGCGCGCAACATCCGCTGCTGCGCGAATACATGCACGCCGAATGGTTCCACGGCAAAGACGGCCTGGGCGACCACAACTATCCGGCGCCGCGGCGCGCGCCCGAGGCGGCACACGCGGTGGAAGCGATCATCGAAACCGTTCGCGCCCATCCGGGCATTACGCTGGTCACGCTCGGTCCGCTGACCAATGTGGCGCTGGCGCTGGCGCGCGCGCCGGAGATCGCAGCAAACGTGGGCCGCGCGGTGGTAATGGGCGGCGCGCCGTGCTGCGAGGGCAACGTCACGCCGGCGGCCGAGTACAACATCTGGGTGGATCCGGAGGCGGCCCGTATGGTGGCGCGCTCCGGCCTTCCCATCGAGTTGGTGGGCTGGCAGCTTTGCCGCGGCGCTGCGGTGCTGGACTCCGCCGATATCGAGCGCGTGGTGAGCATCGGCACGCCGCTGGCGCATTTTGCCATCGAATGCAACAGCACCGCCATGGCGGCGTATCGCGTGCAGACCGGCGAAACCGGCATCTCGCTGCCCGATCCGGTGGCTATGTCGATCGCGCTCGATCCATCCATTTGCACTCACGCGAGCATGCACCACCTGGATGTCGAAACCGCGAGCGACCTGACCCGCGGCATGACGGTGGTGGACCGCCTGGACATCGCCGGTAACGATCGCAATCGGGCCATTTGGAAGCAGGCGCTGGATGGCGGCCGGAAGGCGCGGATCTGCTGGGCGATCGACGTGCCGCGCTGGAAGCAGAGGCTCTGCGCGGCGCTAGGCGGATAGAGCCAGCGCCACGCTGGTCTCGCCGTGCACGCCGGCCGTCTGTTCCAACTCGCGCAGCAAGACCGGCTCCAGGTCCTGAGGGTCGAAGTCCACTTCGCAGGCGGCGATTTCGGCAACGCTCGCGCCTTCGAAGCACAACTCACACACTCCCAGATCGCCCGATTCGCTGCGCACCGGCGGGCCGAACGCACGGCAGGTGATGGGGCGCGCCGCGTACAAATCGCACGTTCCGGTTTCGGGATCGAGCGCGGCGCAGGGATCGTCGTCCGCCATCGGCGCTTGGCGGGCGACTGCCTCGCGCACACGTTGGCGCACGCGCGCGGCCCGGTCGGGCTCGCGGGTCCCCAGTTCGGCCAGTCCGCGCCGCAGCCGGGCCGCGTCGAGTTGCGTGATGGGGAACTCGCCCAGGCAGCACTGCGCGCACCCCGGACGGCAGAGCAGCCAGGGCCCGCTCCGGCGCGCCGCTTCGGCCAGCGCGGCGTCTACGATTTGGATGAGGGCGTCGTCAGTGGGCATAGGGAAATAACGTGGCTGGGCCGCCTGACCCCAGTGGGGATGAGGGGCCGAGTTTTCCGATTCGCGTGACACGCGGCAGATTGGGGAGGCGGCTACCAGATCGCAACGAACAAAGCCCATCGTATTGATAGCACATGAGTTGTATGCTAGTGTAGCACCCGGCCGGTGGCCGGCGGCTGTGCACAATGTGCACGATTGTGCATGCGGGGGGACGCGCGAATTTATCCGAGCGAACCCATTTGTCCGGCGGCCAAGGGCGAATAATAGGCGAACACGCTTGAGGTTGAGGTGGTCGGGCGATATTGGCGAAGAGAGAATTCTGTTGTCGATGACCGGCGGGCGATCCGGCAGAACGCGCAATGGCCGAGTGCGGAGGCCCTTACTACCTGACGTGAGGATAGCACGGCGGCGACAGGGGCTCAGCGAACCGATTGGAGTTCGGCGTTTGTTTTCAATTGCGAGCGGAGGGGCGGAGATTGGTGATTGGTCCATCGCCGACGGCCCCGGCGGAGAACGAAAAAGACGTGGGCTGGCGGTCTGGGAGGCCGCCGGGCCCAAAATGGTGCGTTAAACTGAAGACACAGGAGCACAAGTTATGACTGTCACACTCAATTTGCCGCCGGAAAAAGAAGCTGCGTTCGAGGCCCAGGCGCGGGCGCGCGGGTTGAGCGTTGAGCAGTGGATGCTGGAGCTTGCCGAACAGTCCGTGCAGCCCGTTTCCATCGCCCACTTGCAGAGAACCAATCCGCGGGAGTGGGCGCGGCAGTTTCGTGCCTGGGCTGACGGTCATGACCCTACGATCCCGGTACTCTCCGACGAGGCGATGAGCAGGGAGAGCATTTATCCGGACTTAACATGAGGCCCTCTTGCTCATTGACACCAGCACACTTCTCAGGACACTTCAGGTTCGACATCCCCAGTACGAAACGGTAGCGCGCGCCCTTGAAGCTCTGCCAAGCCTGGGCCACGACATTCATATTGTTCCTCAAAACCTCTTCGAGTTGTGGGTGGTCGCTACGCGGCCGGTGGCGCAAAACGGCCTAGGCTTATCGATACAGGAAGCGACATCCGAACTGATGCGTCTGAAGGGCATGTTCCCTCTGTTGCCCGATACGCCGGCGATTTATCCGGTTTGGGAGAACCTGGTCATCCGGTATCAGGTTTCTGGGAAGCCAGCGCACGACGCACGACTGGTGGCCGCCATGCAGGTGCATGGCCTCACCAGCATCCTCACCTTCGACAGGACTGGATTTTCCCGCTATAACGGCATTGAAGTTGTGAATCCCGCGGACGCCGCTGCTTGAGACACCCCGCGTTTCTGTCCGACGTGTAAAGGCGGCCGGATTCGCGAGCCCGACTGTCGCGTTAGCCCAGTCTGCATCTCTGCCACGTCTTTCGTCCGTGGGAGGGATCTGAGGGGGCCGACGCAGACACTATCCCGCAGCGTCTGGTACCGTCCTTAATAGCGCTCTATGGCGACAATCCGAATCTCTGCCTTGGTGCCGCGACTGGAGGATCTTCTCGCTCGCTTTCGCGCCAGCCAAGGGTGGCGCACCTGGCCCCCTCACCGACGCACAGCTACCCGCTGGCGAGCAGGACGCGATTTGCTGGTGCATTTGGCCTTTATCGGAATTCCACCGCTCATCGCAACGTTCCCGCCGAACCGGTCGAAGCTGCCGAAGTTATCGTGTTTGCGAGTCAGTTCCTTCGAATCGTTGACCGCCTGAAGCCGCAGCCTGCTGGGGCTCCGAACCCATGAACGCCGAGATCATGCTGTCTCTTGCCCGCAGCGATGGCACTCTCTGTTCACAGGCACGCCCAAGGCAGCGAAGCTCGTCCTGGAATTCTCAAGCCGGGCACATCGACAACCACCAGACGCGCAGCGCGTACCTGAGCGACACCCGCCGCTTCCTGGGATGATGCGAAGGTCCAGGTGGGCGACCTCTTGGGCGTGGGCTGCTCGACGCCTTGCCGCGCGTTTGCCTGTTTATTATGTAAAGCCGATTTTCCGCGTCTTCCCTGAATCGTCTGTTTCGTCGAGGAAGCGCTGCAGCCCTGCACTAAAGTAATCTTTCGCTCGCTCGCATGCTTCTTTGTAGGCTGATTCCAGCGTGGTGGCGTCCTCGTCTGTCGTCGTGTGGCACCGATCACTGTCCCCGACCCGCACCGTGAAGGTGTCCGGCTCAACCCGCACCCGGAATTGAAACAGCGCATGGACCTGCGGATAGACACCCTCGCCGCGGGCAAGCGTCAATTGGACGTATGCGACCCACCAGCCGTCTTTCTCAAGCTTTGCCGCTCGCATCGCAGTGTACATCGCGTCGGGGTCCCGCGGTTCAGGTGGTAGAAACCTCACTCGGTCATCCTTGCTACCCCGCGGGAGGGGCGCGCCCAGGTAAGACACAAATCCTGTAAGTAGTTTGGCGACGAAACGAATCGATCGCTCGTGGTAGGCGTTCCAGTCGTCAGCAGATTGCCCAAACGCCCCGCACAGTTCTTCATACAGCGTCATTCGTTCAGAGTAGCGCATAACGTCCTGCAAGCCCGACGATTCGGGCCTTGAGCCGCGTGGCCGCCGCGCGGTCAGCCGTGAAGTGCCATGCGCGGTTTGGCCAGGCCGAAGGGCCGATTAACAATCGGCCTGCAGGTTGACAACGTTGACAACCTGCCCCACCGGAGAGATTGCGGTCCAAAATATAAATATGGACATCAATTGTTCCAGCCGTACGTGTGGACTATGCGGCGGCCTTGCCTGAGGAGATGGGCCACCATTTCCGGCCGCACACAGGAATACGAGACATAAGATTAGTTTCGTCTTCTCCTTGCATTGTTACCAGGACACTGATATCATCTCCTCCTCGGCGGAATTCCGGCACAACGTCGCGGAGATTCGGCACATGTATCCCGATCCACCATTGGAAGAGCGGAAGGATTTCACGGCCGTCCTTGCGGCGGAGCTGGCGCGTATCCTGATATGGCGCGGAAACCGAAAAGTTCCCGGCGGCGACGTCCCCCTCGATCCGGCGCAACCGTTGGCGACGGCCGACGCCATGAGGTTGGTCGGTCTGGCATTCTCCGGCGGCGGCATCCGGAGCGCCACTTTCAACCTCGGCATCCTGCAGGCGCTGGCGAAATTGAAGGTTCTGCGCCACGTCGACTATCTCTCCACTGTCTCAGGCGGCGGTTATATCGGCGGCTGGTTGAACGCCATGATCTATCGGGCGAAGCACGGGATCGACGACGTGGAAGCCGGACTCGATCCGGACCAGGCAACAGGTAGCGCCCAGCCGCAAAAGGCGATCGCTCGTCTGCGGGCGTTCAGCAACTACCTCACGCCGAAGGTGAGCCTGTTGAGCGCAGACACGTGGTCGTTGTGGGCCATCTGGTCGCGGAATACGCTGCTGAACCTGGTCACTTTGATTGCCGGTACCGCGGCGCTGGTGTTGCTGGCGCGCGCGTTTGGCATGACCGGCCTCAGCGGGTTCCATGGTTCTGCCCTCGACCGGCTGGCATGGTTCAGCTATCTGTTCCTGTCCGCGTCTGCCGTTTCTATCGGACTGAATCTGGCAGGGAAGGGACCGGCAAAGTGGCGCAATGACAAATGGGTCCAGATCCTGGTGGTCTGCCCGGCGTTGGTTGCGGCCTTTCTGATCACTGGGCGGATTTTCGCGAGAGACATAAGAGACGTTCTTTGGACGGGGTTGATCATCTCCGTTCTCTACGGGTTGCTGCAAGTGCTGAGCGGGTTTCCGCGGTGCTTCCTGGCGCAGCACGACAACCGCGCCGCCGTGCTTTTGGATGGGCTGCTGCAGGTCGGCGTGGCACTTGCCTCCGGCTACGCCACGGCATGGATGTTCTATGGCCTGGCAATGCTGATGGACGGCTGGCTCGGCCATATTTACAGCCCGTGGCTCCTGCTGACCGTAGGTCCGCCGGGGGTCGTCGGGGTACTGTCGTTAGGCGTGGTGCTGAATGTCGGACTGATGGGGCGCGATATCCCCGACGACATCCGCGAATGGATCGGCCGGTTGGGCGCCTGGGCCACCATCTATTCGCTCGGCTGGCTGTTGGTCTTTGGCGCGGCGATCGGGGGCCCCGGCTTGCTGAAGTTTGCCGGCGTTTCGGCCGGCGCTTGGGCCAAGTCCACAATTACCGGGGCATGGGTCGCGACGACGATCGGCAGTTTGCTGGCGGGAAACAGCGCCAAGACTGGCTCGGCCGCTCCAGACCAGACTGACGTCCCGGCTACCGCCCTGAAGCTGCTGGCCAGCGTGGGGCCATACGTTTTTATGGCAGGCTTTGTGTTAGCGATCGCTTTGGGGACTCACGAGTTGGTCAAATACAGTGAATACAATGCCCCGCGGCCCGCGGTGTCTGCCGATCCCGGTCCCCCCGGGGTTTGGGGTGTGTACTGGAAGGAAATGCAATCGCAGCGGCGGTCTACGGTTGCGCGAACGGTATGGCGCGATGGCCGGCTGAATTTCAAGGGCGATTGGTACGCCGGGCTGCTGGATCTGGCGCTGCTCAGCGGTGCGATCGCCGTGCTGATGTCGTGGCGCGTGGACATCAATGAGTTCTCGCTGCACCACTTTTATAAGAATCGCATCGTGCGCTGCTATATGGGATCTTCGCGCGAGCAAGGCGAACGAGACCCCAATCCCTTTACCAAGTTCGACTACCGCGACGATCTCCGGCTGAACAAGTTGGACTCCCCGGAGTTCAGCGGTCCGTTCCCGATTATCAATGCAACTCTCAATCTGAGCAGCGGGCGCAACCTGGCCTGGCAGGAGCGCAAGGGCGCATCCTTCATCTTCACCCCGGTCTTTAGCGGATACGATACGGGCGTGGACGATTCCGGCACGTCCGCAAACCGGCAAATGCGCGTCGGTACCAAGTTGGATAACGCCTACTGGCCCACCTGGGCCGTCGCCAAGAGCACGGGCGGCGGCATCATGCTGGGTACGTCCGTGGCGATCTCGGGAGCTGCGGCCAGCCCCAACCAGGGGTATCACACGTCCACCGCCATTGCCTTTTTGATGACGGTGTTCAACGTGCGGTTGGGCTGGTGGCTAGGCAACCCGGCGCAATCCAAACCGGACTGGAGCAGTCCGACACTCGGACTGCCATACACCGTGATGGAACTGTTCGGGACTACCGACGCAACCAGCGACTTCGTCAACTTATCCGACGGGGGACATTTTGACAACATGGGGCTGTATGAACTGGTCCGGCGCCGCTGCCGCTACATCGTGGTGTGCGACGCCGAACAGGACGAGACGCTGAGCTTTGGCGGCCTGGCCACCGCCATTCGCATGTGCCGCACCGATTTTGGAGTGGAGATCGACATCAAGAAGCTCTCGGCGATCGAGCGCCAACCCGATAATACTCCGGAGAATTTTTCGGGAAACCATTTTGCGATCGGCACGATTCACTATCCCAACGGTCCGCACGGCACCCTCATTTATGTTAAGTCGTCCATTACGGGCGATGAGCCAGCCGACGTCCTTGGATACCACAAGCTGGTGCCGGCGTTCCCGCACGAATCCACCGCCGACCAGTGGTTCGACGAGTCGCAGTTTGAAAGCTACCGGCGCTTGGGGATGCATATCGGCGAAAAGGTGTTCAGCAGTGGGAATGCCGCTATCGGCGACGGCAAGGATGCGTTTTTCACTGCCTTGGATGCTTCCGTGGAGGGGCAATGAAGCGCGCACAGCTTACTGGATACTCACTGTGGGGCAGGCCATCGTTTTTCGTGGCCTGCCGTCTGCGCCACGAACGCTACACTAGATGCATGCGAAGATCCGCCCTGATTCTGACGCTGGCCTGCGCCGCCGCTCTGTCTGCCGCGCCTCTTGACCAGACGAATGTCGAATACGCCCGCCCGGACGGCAAGCCCCTGCTGCTCGACCTGCACGTGCCGGATGGACCGGGGCCGTTTGCCACCGCCATTCTGATCCACGGGGGAGGCTTCGACGAGGGAAGCAAAAGCACCAATGTCCGGCCTTTGTTCGAACCGCTGACCGGCGCCGGCTTCGCCTGGTTCAGCATCGATTACCGGCTCGCGCCCGTGGTGCATTTCCCGGAAGCGATCGAAGACGTGAACAGCGCCATCCGCTGGGTGAAGACCCACGCCGCCGAGTACCGCGTGGATGTCTCCAGGATCGCCATCGTCGGCGAATCCGCCGGCGGGTTCTTCGTGAACTATGCCGGCACCCACGAAACCCCGGCTACCAAAGTTGCGGCCGTCGTCGATTTCTATGGACCGTCAGACTACGCCAAGCTGGCCCTGGCGCGGCGCGACCATCCCGAGCGCTTCAACATGGCCACCATTCGCCGGCACGCGGCCAACGGCGGCGGCATTCATTTCTTCGGCGTGGAAGAACTGGATGAAGCCGGCCTGGCAAAGCTGCGCGCGGTCGCGCCCATCGCCGCCGTTCACAAGGGCATGCCGCCGTTCCTGGCGATTCACGGCACTAAGGACGACCAAGTGAGCTTCGACCAATCGACCGAGTTTTGCGATGCGATCCGCAAGGTGGGCACGCCGTGCGATCTGATCGTCATCGAAGGGGGCGGGCACGGCATGGGAGGCTGGCGCGCGCCGGAAATGCAGCACTGGAAACCGGAGATGATCGCATGGCTCAAGAAGACACTCAACGTGAGGTGAGAAATGGAGGGTGGGGTAAAGCCCCGCGCAACGCGAGCCTCGCTCGCGAAGGCCGATTGACAATCGGCCTGCAGGTTGGCAACCTGCCCCACGCCCGCGCGGGACTTTAGTCCGGCTGCCGGAACGCGTAGTTCCCCGAAATAAACTGCTCGGCGAACCAGTTCATTGCCTCCCGGCTGGTCATGTACATATCGAGTTGGCTGGAA
>Ga0182016_10007877_pt1 | contig 10864 bp, 10 predicted proteins | sample 712S2MmetaG_FD_120491 | JGI IMG/M metagenome (GOLD analysis project Ga0182016, IMG submission 120491) | Permafrost microbial communities from Stordalen Mire, Sweden - 712S2M metaG | ecosystem: Environmental > Terrestrial > Soil > Wetlands > Permafrost | place: Sweden: Stordalen | collected...
ATCCGCGAACAGGGAATTGTCCAGCCGCTCATCGTCCGTGCGCGCGGGGAATTTTTTGAATTGATTGCCGGTGAACGCCGCTGGCGTGCGGCGCAGCTACTGAACCTGCCGGAAGTTCCCATCATCACGCGTGAAGCCGATGACCGCTCGGTTCTCGAACTAGCGCTCATCGAAAATCTCCAGCGCGAAAATCTCAATGCCATTGAAGAAGCTCATGGCTATGCGCAGCTTGCGGAACAGTTTCAGCTCACACAGGAGGAAATTTCCGCAAAAGTTGGCAGGAGCCGCGCGGTTGTGGCGAATGCGATACGGCTTTTGAAACTGCCGGAAACCATTCAAAAATTTGTCCGGGAAGGGCGTCTTTCGGTTGGCCACGCAAAAGTCATTCTCGGATTGGTGGATGAGAAGAACCAAAAGCTCGCCGCAGAGCGCGTCATCAAGGACGGTTTGAATGTCCGGCAGACCGAAGGCCTTGTTGCCAAACTGCAAAAACGCGGCTCCAAATCCGCGACGCAGCCCGAAACCGTTGTCACACCGGCTGGCGACCCGCATGTTGCCGACATGGAGGCGAAGCTGCGCGAGATTTTTGCGACAAAGGTTCAATTAAAATACGCGCAAGGCAAAGGTTCGCTGGAGATTTCGTTTTTCAGCGACGCGGAACTGGAACGGATTCTCCAAATCTTAGGGGTGACAAGTGGCGAGTGACAGGTGACATGAAAACAAACGAACCTGCGAATCCTTCAGACCGTTTGGAATCATTTGGCATTTACCAGATCGCCCGCCAATTGTTTGATGATTTTTGGACGGACTCGGAAATATTGATGAAGGATTATCGCGGCCGTGAATTGATGAAGCAGCAAGTCCGCAGCCTGGATTCCATCTGCGCCAACATCGAGGAAGGATTCGGTCGCGGCTTCGGAAAAGAATTGCCGCAGCATTTGAAAATTGCGCGTGGTGAAGCGCGAGAAAGCCGTGGCCGTTACGAGCGATGCAATCATTTGCTTCCACCCGAAACCATTTCACAACGAGCCGCAATTTTGAGCCGGATAATCGGCGGATTGACCAAGACCATCCAAACAATTGAAAACCGCCCGCAACGAAATCCTGTCACCCGACACACGTCACTTGTCACCTTAAAATGATTCTGGAAATCACGAAATACGGAAATCCCATTCTTCGGCAAAAAGGCGCCGTGATTGAAAAAATCACGCCCGATATAAAAAAACTCATCGCCGACATGTTCGAGACGATGCATGAACGGCACGGCGTCGGGCTGGCGGCACAACAAATTGGCAAGGCCCTGCAACTCACCGTCATCGACGTGCGTGGCGCCGGCGAAGATCGCCCCTCCACACTCGAACTCAACGGCAAACCCGCCGAACTCGACGCCATCATGCCGCTCGTCCTTATCAATCCCGAAATCAAGCCGGACGGCGAACCGGTGGCCGGCGGCGAAGGATGCCTGAGTTTTCCTGAAATTTTCGGGGAGATTGCGCGGCCCGAATTTGTGGACGTGAAGGCTCTCAACGAAAAACTCAAGCCCATTACGTTTCGCGCGGGCGGACTGCTGGCGCGCGCCATCCAGCACGAAACGGATCATTTGAACGGAATCCTGTTCATAGACCGGATGAGCAAAAAGGTGAAGGAAGAAATCCGCGACGAACTCGACGCGCTGCAAAAGGCGACGAAGGCGGAGTTGCAAAAGAAATGAGTTGAATCCAATTTCGCCGGGCCGTTTCAAAACCGTCTTCTCCCGCCAAAACCCAAAAAGTTGGACTTAAGATTTCCATTTCTGGGCTGGAAAACGTGAAACTTGGACTTGAAATCGCCGTTCTTGCGCCAAAAACGCCAATCTTGGACTTAGAATCGTCGTTTTTCCCCAAAAAATTACAATGTTGGACCTGGAATCGCCGTTCTTGGTCCAAAAACGGCAAATTTGGATCTGAAATCGCCGTTTTTCCGGCAAAAACGCCGAAGTCGGACTTGGAATCGTTATTTTTGCCCCAAAAACGCCGTTTTTAACCGGGATAATGGCGATTGCCGAACGGATTATATCAGCTAACAAGTTTAAAACAGGGAATTTAGTCTGGAATTGGCTCTTTTTGACCCGTGAAGGATGCCTCGTAGAAGCGAATGACAATAGCTTGGGCATTTAGCGCACGCTTTTCCAGCGCCGTGGTACTTCTCAATGCTTCAGTCCGTATTCTTTCACGACCTTGTCATACAGCACCATTTTTTCCGGGACGACGGCACCGCTTCTGTCGAACAATCCCTGCTGGTTGCCATTCTGTGTGGGTTCCCAGATGAACGTGCCAAGTCCTCGATGATCCGGCAGGCTATGCATGACTTCGTTTGCCTCGGTGGTTTCGTAAGCGACTTCCGCGACTAGGAATGAAAGCTTGGGATAGCGTGTGACGAGGTCGTCAAAGTTCGCCTTCCAGCCGGCGGGCGGCCCCTGCCAGTGGGTGTAGCAGGATTCGCCAAGGATGTCGAAGGCGACGCCGTGCGAAAGCGCATTATCAACCCAGCGTCGCGTGGTGATGTTGTCGCCGCCGCGATCAATGTGCATGACGATGAGAATCCGGGGGTCAACGTCCTTCACGCCGGAGATGCCGGCCTTGAGGAGCGAGGCGAGGATGTCCCAGTCGTGCGTGCTGCCTTCGGGCTGGTCGGAAACCTGTTGGGATGCGCCGCCGCGTCGGGCGGGCAATGCGTTGAGCAACATGCCGGGGGTGATTTCGTTGCCCACCTGCACCATGTCGGGTTCGGCTCCGGCGGCCTTCAACTGGGCGACGGCATCCTTGGTATAATCGTGCATGGTCTGGATCAATTGATCCAAGGGCAGTTGCCGCCATGCGAGAGGCTTGGTCTGTTTGCCGGGGTCGGCCCAGGTGTCGCTGTAATGGAAATCAATCAGCAATCCCATGCCGGCGGCCTTCACGCGTTTGGCCATGGCGATGGTGTGCGGTAAATCGCAAAAGCCCTGCATACTATATCCGCCGGGATTGGTCGGCTGCACAAAGACGCGAAGACGGATGTAATTAAAGCCGTGGTTCTTGAGGATTTGCAGCACGTCGTTGGTCACGCCGTTGTCGCTGAACTTGATTCCGCGCGCCTCCTGCGCCGGGACTGCGGAAATATCCGCCCCGACGATATAACTCAGGCTCACCGGCACGTTTCTGCCGGAATTATAGTCTTTCCAAAACAGCTTGTTGTGCGCACAGCCTGTGAAGCAGGACGGCAGCAAAATGATGATTAGAAACCGGCAAAGGAAACGCGTTGGGATCATTGCCCGAAAATAGGGCAACAAAAACATCACGCAATACAAAAACAATCAGTAAACTTTCCGCAGATTCGACGGCAGGATTCCCAGTTCATCCCGGTATTTGGCGACGGTGCGGCGCGCAATCGTGATGCCTTTTGCTGCGAGCATTTTGACCACCTGCTGGTCGGACAGCGGGATGATGGAATCCTCGGCCTTGAACATCTCGGCAACCATGTCCTTCACGCTCGTGTTGGAAATTTCCCCGGACCCGCCGGTCGTATGCAATCCGGCCGTGAAGAAAAATTTCATCTCAAACATCCCCTGCGGCGTTTGTATGTATTTGCCGGAAACGGCGCGGCTCACCGTCGTTTCATGCACGCCGACAACCTCTGAGACTTGCGCCATCGTCATCGGCTTCAGATGCGCGATGCCTTTTTCCATGAACTCATGCTGGCGCTTCACAATCTCCTTGCCGATGTTCAAAATGGTCTGCTGCCGGGCGTGCAGGCTCTTGATAAGGAATTTTCCGGCACGAATTTTGTCACGGATGTATTCCTTCACCTCGGCGTTGTTTTCGCCCGCCGCCATCAAATCCTTATACACGTTGCTGATGCGCAAATGCGGAATCTGCTCGTCGTTGGTCGTCACAACAAAATCATCGCCGTTTTTATGCACAAAGACCTCGGGCAAAATAAACTGGTCGTTGTCCGGCAGATACGCGCGCCCGGGTCGCGGTTCAAGACGTGCGATTTTGGCGAGCGATTCCTGCACTTCTTCCACCGTGCGACTGACTCCGCGGGCGATTTCAGGAATGCGACGTTTGCCAAGCGCGTCCATGAAATCGCGCACGATGCGGTATTCGAGCGTTTCCTCTTTGCCGGCACGTTCGAGCTGCAACATGAGGCATTCGCGCAGATCGCGCGCGCCGACGCCGGGCGGATCGAACGTCTGGATGGTCTTGAGGATTTCAGAAATCGTTTCAGCAGGGATGTTGTTCGCGGCTGAGATATCCTCGACCGACGCCTTCAAATAGCCGTAATCATCAACGTTGCCAACGATGAGTTCGGCAATGATGCGGTGTTCGTCGTTCAAATCCGATTCACGCACCTGTTCCATCAAAAATTCCGCCAGGGAGGTTTCTGCGGTGAGCGAGTCAAACATGAACTGCCGCTTTTCCTCGTCCTCGGTTGATTGTCGGATAGGTGCACTCGTCTGCGAAACACTGTCGCGCCATTCCTGGTCCATTTGCACAAGCTTGTCGAACTCTGCTTGAAAATCGTCGCCTATCGCGTCGGAATTTTTTTCGGAATCGGGATCTGTAGGCGCATCCGGCAAATCATCCGCACGTTCTGCGGGGTCCGGAGTTGCGGTCGCGTCAGCCGTGTCGCCAAGGTCCGTCACGGCCTTTTCCGGCAGTTCAAGTTCCGGCGCGGCGACTTCTTCGAGAACGGGATTTTGTTCGAGTTCCTGTTCGATGAGCGCCTTGAGTTCCAGAGTCGGTGCCTGAAGCATCGCCAACGACTGCTGCAATTGTGGCGCGAGCACCATTGACTGCGTCAGCCGCTGCGAAAGATGTAAGCCAAGTGCCATTCTTGTTTAAATTAGCAAAGTGGCACAACTTTCGCTACATATTTTCAAATTCAAAGGAAAGACTGGATTTTTCGGCGGCCCGGTAGCATCTTTGAAATATGAAATTGATTCTTTCGACGCACAACTTGACGCTTACCAAGTCCATTGAAGAGCACGTCGTCAAGCGGATTGAAAAGCTCGACCATTTTGACAAGCGCGCCGTTGACGCACGCGTCACGCTGGAACACGACCATACCCGTGTGCCGGAAAAACAGTTCAGCTGCTCCATGCGTCTGGCTGTGCGCGGCCCCGACCTTTTCGCGGAGGATCGTGAAAGCGACCTGTATGCCGCCATTGACCGCGTCACAAAAAAAATTGAACAACAAATCCGCAAACGCCACAGCAAGGTAAAGGCCCACAAGCACAAGGACGCCGCCAAGTTAAAGAACGCCAAGCGCGAAGCCGGAGTGTAATGTGATTCTCCGAGCGCGGACAGTCCTGCCGGTTTCACAGCCGCCGATTGAAAACGGCGTCGTGGTTGTCTCTGGAAATAAAATCCGCGCCGTCGGCCCGTGGACGGACTTTCAATCCCACTCCGACGATAAAGTTCTCGACCTCGGCGATGTCATCCTGCTTCCCGGCCTCGTCAACGCCCATTGCCACCTGGATTACACCGACATGGCCGGGGAATTGCCTCCGCCGACGACTTTCACCGACTGGATTCCGCTCATCACAGCCGCCAAGACCGCGTGGAGCTATGCCGAATACGCGCACTCATGGCTGCACGGCGCCCACATGCTCGTGAAGACCGGCACGACCACCGTCGCCGACATCGAGTCCATGCCCGACCTGCTGCCTGAAGTCTGGGACGCCACGCCGCTGCGCGTTTTTTCATTTCTGGAAATGACCGGCATCCGCGCCAAGCGCAAACCGCGGGATATTTTAAATGAAGCCGTCGAAAAAATCGATTCGCTCGCGCATGCGCGGTGTTCGTCTTCGCTTTCACCGCACGCGCCCTACTCCACCCTGCCGGAACTGCTCCGCCTGACCGCCGGGCTCGCGCGCAAAAAAAAATGGCGCGTCACCACGCACATCGCCGAGTCTGCGGAGGAGTTTGAAATGTTCGCCCATGCGCGCGGAAAAATGTTTGACTGGATGAAGCGCAACGAGCGCGACCATTCGGACTGCGGCCACGGCTCTCCCGTCAAGCATTTCGCCCGCAACAAAATGCTCGGCGAAAATCTGATCGCCGCCCACGTCAACATGCTCGCGCACGGCGACGCAAGGCTGCTCGGCAGGCATGGCGTTCACGTCGTCCATTGCCCTCGCAGCCACGCCTATTTCCGGCATCCGCCGTTTCTGCGCGAACGCCTCGACAACGCCGGCGTCAATCTTTGCCTCGGCACCGACAGCCTCGCCACGACGCGCAAGATCGGCAAGCAAAAGCCGGAGTTGAACATGTTCGAGGAGATGCGCCTGCTTGCCGCCACCGACAAGTCCATTTCTCCGCCCGAAATTCTCCGGATGGCCACAGTCAACGGCGCGCGCGCCCTCGGACTTGCCGGGCAGGCTGGCGAACTCTCCGAAAACGCCTCCGCCGATTTGATTGCGGTTCCTTCCGGCAAAAACTCCGGCGACATCTATGAAACCGTTCTCGCCCATGCCGGCAACGTTTCCGCCAGCATGATTGACGGGCGCTGGGCCATCCCGCCGCTTTAGCAGCTCTCTTTCTTTCCATCCGTGTCCATCTGTGATTATCTGTGTTGAACAATGAACCCGTTCAATCATGAATTGAACCGTCGACTTGGAGTCTTGCGCCAACAGGGCCTTCGCCGCAATCTGCGCCGCGTGGATTCCGCGCAGGGCCCGCGCATCAAGACCGGCGGCAAGACCCTTCTCAATTTCTCCTCCAACGACTACCTCGGCCTCGCCAGTCATCCCGCGTTGAAAAAAGCCGCCGCTGACGCCGTGAAACGCTTCGGCGCAGGCGCGGGCGCCTCGCGTCTGGTCTCCGGCTCCCTTGCGCCGTTCCACGAACTTGAGGAAACCCTCGCCGCCTTCAAAAAGACCGAGGCCGCACTTTCCTTTTCCACGGGCTACGCCGCCGCCATCGGCACCATTTGCGCCCTGCTCGGCAAGTCCGACATCATCATCATTGATAAACTTGTCCACGCCTGCATCGTGGACGCCGCGCGGCTGAGCGGCGCCACCCTCCGCGTCTTCGACCACAATGATCTGGAAGATTTGGAAAAGATTCTCCTCTGGACCTCCAAAATTTCCCTGCCCCGCTATGCCCCCAGGGAGAGGTTCGTCCATACGCGAGTGCTCATCGTCACCGAATCCATCTTCTCCATGGATGGCGACGCCGCGCCGCTCCGTGAAATCGTCGCGCTCAAGAATAAATATGGCGCGTGGCTCATGGTGGACGAGGCCCACGCCACCGGCATCATCGGCAAAAATGGACGCGGCCTTGCGGACGCCCTTGGCGTGGCCGGCGAAATAGACATCCAGATGGGCACGCTCGGCAAGGCGCTCGGCTCCAGCGGCGGCTACATTTGCGGCTCGCGCGTCCTCATTGATTTTCTTGTGAACAGCGCGCGCAGTTTCATATTCAGCACCGCGCCGGTTCCCGCCGCCGCAGCCGCCGCCACCGCCGCCATCCGCCTCGTCCAATCCCCCGAAGGCCGGGCGCTCAACAAGCATCTGTGGAAGCAGGTCAAAACATTTCATTCCGCACTCCGCATTCCGCATTCCGCAATGGCCAGCGCCATCATCCCTTTAATCATCGGCAATGAAGCCAAAGCCGTCGGAGCATCCTCCAAATTGCGCGCCCAAAACATCTTCATTCCTGCCATCCGTTACCCGACCGTCGCGCGCGGACGGGCGCGCTTGCGCGTGACAATCACCGCCGCACACAAGCCGGAAGATATTTCGCATGTGGCCTTCGCGCTCAATAATAACTCGGACCACTGGCCAAGGCCTTTGGACCCATGAACCAATCCGCCCAGCTCGACCGCCGGTTCGTCTGGCATCCGTTCACCCAGATGCGCGACTGGCTCAAGCGCGAGCCTCTCGTCATCGCCGAAGGTCATGGCGCCGTCCTGCGCGACGTTCATGGCCGCGAATATCTCGATGCCAATGCTTCCATCTGGACAAATCTGCACGGACACAATCATCCCAAAATCAACGCCGCCATCCGCCGGCAGTTGAAAAAAATCGCGCACAGCTCCGCCCTGGGTTTCGCCAACGAACCGGCTTCCCTGCTCGCCTCAAGATTAATTTCAGTGGCGAATAAATCTAAAGGCGACGCAGCGCGTCCATCTCAAATCTCAAATCATAAACTAGGAAAGGTCTTCTTCTCCGACGACGGCTCCACCGCCATGGAAGTGGCCCTCAAGCTCGCCTACGAATTCACCCGCCGCACCCGTGGCAAAACCGCGCGGCCCAAATTCCTCTCCCTCGACGGCGCGTATCACGGCGACACCGTGGGCGTGGTTTCCGCCGGACATATTGACCTCTTTCACAAGGCCTATTCCGGCCTGCTCTTCAAGACCGACAAGGTCATGTCACCCTATTGCTACCGCTGCCCGTTCAACCGCGCCAGGCCGGAACGCGCCGACGCGCGGGATTATCGCAAGTGCCACTTCGAATGCGTCGGTTTGGTGGAGAAAAAATTTGCCGCGCAAAAGCGCAGGGGCAATCCCTACGCCGCCTTCATCTTCGAACCCCTCATGCAAGGCTCCGCCGGGATGATCCCGCAACCGCAAACCTGGCTGAAACAAGTTTCCGACATCGCCCGGCACCACGGCGCCCTGCTCATCGCCGACGAAGTGATGACCGGCTTTGGCCGCACCACTTCGCACTCCGCATTCCGCACTCCGCACCTTCCCCTCTTCGCCTGTCAGCAGGAAAACGTGCAACCGGATTTCCTCTGTCTCGCCAAGGGCATGACCGGCGGTTACCTGCCGATGGCCGCGACCCTCACCACGCAGAATATTTTCGACGCATTTCTTGGCGAATACGCGGAGTTCAAGACATTTTTCCACGGACACAGTTTCACCGGCAACCAGCTCGGCGCCAGCGCGGCCCTCGCAAGTCTGGAAATCCTCCAAAGCTCCGCATCCGCGCGCGCGCGAAAGAATCTGGAAAACGTCCTGCGCAAAGAATTGCAGTCTCTCTGGCCCCTGCCCCACATCGGCGACATCCGGCAGGTGGGAATGATTGCGGGCATCGAGCTGGTGAGAAACTGGCGCACGCGCGAACCCTATGAATTGCGCGAACGCGCAGGCATCCGCGTCTGCGAAGCCATGGCCAAGCGCGGCGTCCTCACCCGCCCCATCGGAAACGTCATCGTCCTGATGCCGCCGTATTGCACCACGACAGCGCAAATGCAGAAGATGATCCGCGCCCTCCGCGAAGCCGTGGCGGAAGTGTTTTAATTATCGGCAGGGCGTTACCAGCCTGAACCGCAGCCGGCATCCAATACGTTGGCGTTAGTCAGGGATGGCAGAAGGGAAATGACGGCCGGCCGTTCGTAGAAGGCGTTCCACGGTTTGGTGTCAACGGTTTCGGCGTATTTGAGGGCTTTGCCCTTATAGCTGGCTCCGGTATGTTCGGTCAATTGCTTCATATTAGACCTTTCCAATGCAGAATCCGAATAGGCCGGAAACAGCTTCAGCCTTTCGCAAGCTCCACGAAATTCTTCAGGAGTTGCAGGCCGACCTTCTGGCTTTTCTCAGGATGAAATTGCGTGGCGAAGACATTGTCGCGCCAGACGGACGAGGCAAAGGTGTCGCCGTAATCCGTACGCGTGGCGACGATGCTGGAGTCCACCGGTTGCGGATAAAAACTGTGGACGAAATAAACGTAGCTGCCGCCGGGTATGCCGCGATAAATCGGACAATCGGTCTTCACTATGTCCAGCTGGTTCCAGCCGATCTGCGGGATCTTCAGCCCTGGTTTTTCGGTGAATCGGACGACGCTGCCTTGAAAGACGCCCAGGCCGGCGGCGCAGGAATTGAACTCATCGCTGCGCTCGAACAGCGCCTGATAGCCGACGCAAATGCCGAGAAACGGTTTGCCGGTCTTGATGAAATCGCGCGCTGCTTCGAGCAGTTCCTGTTTGCGCAGCGCGTTGATGCAGTCGTCGAACGCGCCGACACCGGGCAGGACCATTGCGCTGGCGTCGCCTATTTCATCGGGTCGCTGAACGAGGCGCACGTCCGCGCCGACCTTGAGCAGCGATTTGTGGACGCTGCGCAGGTTGCCGGAGCCGTAGTCGAGTAGGGCGATCACGGGAAAATGATACGTTGAAGTGTTGAAATGTTAAATCGTTAAATCGGATGGTCGCATAACAATTCAACGGTTTAACTATTCGACAATTCCTTTTCCGTCTTCAGACGCAACTGCCCGCACGCGGCGTCAATGTCGTGGCCTTTTTCGCGGCGCAAGGTGGCTGTGACCTTTTGGTCCTCCAGCGCGGCGAGGAATTTTTCGCAGGCATCTTCGCCGGGCCGTTCCCACGGCAACCCTTCAACCTTGTTGTAGGGGATCAGGTTCACTTTGGCATGAAGCTTGCGAGCCAGCACGGCGAGCGGCTTTGTTTCAGCGATGAAATCATTCACGCCGGCGATCAAAATATATTCCAGCGTGATCATGCGGCCTTTTTCGTGCTGATATTCCTCGCACGCGTTGACGAGTTCCCGGAGCGGATACTTGCGGTTGACCGGCATGATTTTATTCCGAGTCTCGTCCGTCGCGCCATGAAGCGAGATGGCGAGGCGGAACTGCATCGGCTCCCGCGCAAGCTTGCGGATCTGCGGCGCGAGTCCGCTAGTCGAAATGGTGATCTTTCGCGCACCGATGCCGCCGCCCCACGGCGCGTTCAGGATTTTCAAGGCCTTCAACAAATTATCGTAATTCGCCAGCGGTTCGCCCATGCCCATGACGACGATGTTATTGATCAAGCGCGGAGTGCGGAGTGCTGAATGTGGAGTGGAATCTTCCGGCGATTCCGCACTCCGCACTTCG
>Ga0182016_10007879_pt1 | contig 10860 bp, 10 predicted proteins | sample 712S2MmetaG_FD_120491 | JGI IMG/M metagenome (GOLD analysis project Ga0182016, IMG submission 120491) | Permafrost microbial communities from Stordalen Mire, Sweden - 712S2M metaG | ecosystem: Environmental > Terrestrial > Soil > Wetlands > Permafrost | place: Sweden: Stordalen | collected...
CATCCGGTGGCGCCGCCGGGCTTGTCCTCGATCAGAACTCCGGCCGACGCCAGGACGTCGCGTATGCGGTCGGATTCGGCGAAGTTTTTCGCGCCGCGGGCCGCCCGCCGCGCGGCGAGCAGTTCCTCGATTTGTGGATCGGTCAGGGCGGCTGCCCCGACGCCCCGCTTCGAATAAGCGGCCGGCGGCTGCTGCAGCAGTCCGAGCATCTTTCCCATGGTGCGCAGCGCCGACGCCAGCGTCGCGGCGCTTTCGCGGGCTCCGCCCGCCTTCGCCGAATTGAGGTCGCGCGCCACGCCCTGCATCACCGCCAGGGCCTCGGGCGTGTTGAAGTCATCGTCCATCGCGGCATTGAACCGGGCCAGCGCCGCCGCTGCGGTCGCATCGCCCGCGGAGGCCTCCCTCGGCCGATCGCGCCCGGGCGCCTCATCGACGCCGTCCAACGCCCGGTACAGCCCCAACAGCGTCTCGTCCGCCTGGTTCAGCTGCGCCTCCGAATAATTGATGGGACCGCGATAATGGCTGCTCAGGAGGAAGATTCGCATCACCTCGGGATCGCGCAGCGTTTTCAGCACGTCGCGGACGGTGAAGAAATTGCCGAGGGACTTCGACATCTTGTCGTCGTTGATTCGCACGAAGCCGTTGTGCATCCACACATGGACGAAGGGCGCGCCGCAGGCCGCGCAGGACTGCGCGATTTCGTTCTCGTGATGCGGGAACTTGAGGTCCATGCCGCCGCCGTGAAGGTCGAAGTAAGGTCCCAGCAGGCTCGTGGACATCGCCGAGCACTCGATGTGCCACCCCGGCCGGCCCTCGCCCCAGGGCGAAGGCCAGTGGGGCTCGCCGGGCTTGGCCCGCTTCCACAGCACGAAATCCAGCGGATCGAGCTTGGACTCGTCGATTTGCACCCGCGAGCCGGCCCGCAGATCGTCGATTCGCTTGCCCGACAGCCGCCCGTAGTCCGGAAACTTCCGCACCGCGTACATCACGTCGCCGTTCGCGGCGACGTAGGCGAAACCTTTGTCGATCAGCGTCTGCGTCATCGCGATGATGGGGCCTATGAAATCGGTGGCGCGCGGCTCCAAATCCGGTTTCTGCAAGCCCAGCGTGACGCAATCCTCGTGCATCGCCGCGGTGTACCTTGCGGCGAGCTCGCGCCAATCCTCGCCGTTCTCCGCGGCCCGCTGGATGATCTTGTCGTCGATATCGGTGATGTTGCGGACGAACGTGACCTTGTAGCCCTTCGACCGCAGATACCGCTGCACCAGGTCGAACACCGTCAGCATGCGCGCATGGCCGATGTGGAGGTAGTCGTACACGGTGATGCCGCACACGTACATGCGCACTTCGTTGTCGTGCAGGGGTTTGAACTCTTCTTTTTCGCCCGTGAGGGAGTTATGGATTTTTAGCATGTGCTTCCAGGCGACGCCGCGCCGTGCCGGGCGTCATTAATTGCAGCAGCGGCGCGAGTTCCGGGCCGTGGGATTGACCGGTCAGCGCCACCCGCAGCGGCATGAACAGCTCGGCGCCCTTGCGGCCCGTGCGCTCCCGCAAGATCCGGGTCAGCTGCTTGAGATCGGGACCCGCCTGGTCGAGCGCATCCGCCGCGGCCGAAAAGAACGCGGGACCGGCAGCGGCGATGACGCCCCGCTCCGCCTCGCCCATCGGCGGCAGCTCCCCCTGCACCACCGCCGCCCACGGGCGCGCGTCCGCCGGCAGCACGACATTGTGCCGCACCAGCTCGACGAATACCTCGGAGGCGCCCGACCCCAGCCAGGCGCCGATCTCGGCGGCGGACATTCGCTGCAGGGTTTCCTTCTGCCAATGCATGAGCTGCGCCTCGTCGAAGCGCGCCGAGGCGAGCCCGAGATGATCGGGCCGGAAATGAGGGGGCATCTCGGACGGAGCGAGCCAGCCTTCGACGTCGCTGGAATGTCCGAGGTGGAACAGGTGATTCAGGACCGCCGCACTCAAGAAGCCCCGCTCGCGGAAATCCTGCACGCTCGCGCTGCCGTGCCGCTTCGACAAGGGCGCCCCGTCGGCCCCGACCAGCAGACCGACGTGTCCATAGCTCGGGCGCCGCATCTCGAGCGCATCCAGCAGCATCAGCTGGCGCGGGGTATTGGTCAGATGATCGTCGCCGCGCAGCACGTGCGTGACGCCCATGACCGAGTCGTCCACGGCGTTGCAAAAGAAGAAGGCGGCGGTGCCGTCCTCCCGGCGCACGATGAAGTCGCCGATGTCGGCCGCCGCATACGTCTGCGGCCCGTGGACCAGGTCGACGAATTCGACCGACCCCTTGGCGGGAACCGCAAACCGCAGCGTGGGCTTGAGGCCGCGCGCGTCGCGCTCGGCGCGCTGCGCCGCCGTCAGGTGCCGGCACGTCCCGGCGTAGCGCGGCGGTTTGCCCGCCATGTGCTGGAGCTTGCGCGACAGCTCGAGTTCCTGCACCGTGCAATAGCAGGGGTAGACCCGATCGGCGGCCCGCAACTTTTCGAACAGCTCCCGGTAGAAGCCGCCGCGCTCCGACTGAGCGTACGGCGCGGAAGGTCCGCCAACCCCGGGGCCCTCGTCCCAGTCGAGCCCAAGCCAGGCGAGGTCCGCGATGAGGCCGTCGAGGTGGCGCCGCTGGCTTCGTTCAACGTCGGTGTCCTCGATGCGCAGGAGGTACCGGCCGCCGGCTTTGCGCGCCCACAAGTGGCTGAAAAAAGCGGTCCGGGCGTTTCCAAGATGCAGCGATCCGGTCGGGCTGGGAGCAAAGCGGGTGACGATTGGCGAGGACATGGAGGAAGATTGTACCCATTCGAGTAGAATCACGGACCATGAAACAGCTCCTATTGGTCCTCGGACTCCTCTCGGCGATCGCTTCTCAGGCCACCCTGGCGGCCGACCCGCCGGCTCCGCCCCCGGCCGGTTTGGGCGCTGCATCCGGCTCGAACGCTGCCGCGGGTACGGCGGCGGCAGCCGCGGCGGGCGCAGCCAAGTCCGCCGACGCCGCTCCCGCGAATACCATGCCGGCAACGGTCCTGGTGCGGGTCGTGACTTCGATGGGCAATTTCACGATCGAGCTCCTCCAGGAGCGCGCGCCCCTCACGGTGGCCCACTTCCTGAAGTACGTCGATCAGGGATACTACTCCGGGACGATATTTCACCGCGTGATCCCCAATTTCATCGTCCAGGGCGGCGGATTCGACGCCGATTACAAGCTCAAGGGCAACACCACGAAGGTCTTCAACGAGTCCGGCAACGGAATGACCAACCAGCGTGGAACCGTCGGGTTCGCGCGGCCGGCCGAGCCGCACGGCGGCGACGTCCAGTTCTACGTCAATCTCTTCGACAACGCGACGCTCGATCCGAACCAGACCCGGTGGGGATACGCCGTGTTCGGCAAGATCGTGCAAGGCATGGACGTCGTCGACCGGATCGGCAACGTGGCGACGGGCGCGAAGGGGCCGTTCAAGGAAGACGCTCCGCTGCAGCCGGTGGTCATCGAGCGAATCGAGCGCGTCAATCCCTAGCTCCTGAGCCTGTCCGGGCAGTTTGCGTGACGACGCTCTTCATTTCGGACCTGCACATGGACGCGGCGACTCCGGAAATCACCCGGCAGTTCGTGGATTTCCTCGCAGGCGAGGCCCGCCGGTCGGAAGCCCTCTACATCCTGGGCGACCTGTTCGAGTCCTGGGTGGGCGACGATGCGGCGGACCCCGACCAGATCACGGCGATGGAGGCGCTCAAGTCGCTCACCGGCAGCGGCGTGCCCTGCTTCGTGATGCACGGCAACCGCGATTTCCTGCTGGGCCCGGGTTTCTGCGCAATGACCGGCGCGCGGCTTCTGCCCGACCCGCTCATCGTCACGCTGTACGGCGAGCGCGTGCTGGTGATGCACGGCGACGCCCTGTGCACCGATGACCGCGCCTACCAGCGCCTGCGGGCCACGGTGCGGGATCCCGAATGGCAGCGGGAATTCCTCGCCCTGTCCATTGCCGCCCGGCGGTCGCTGGCCGGCGCGGCCCGCGTCGGCAGCCAGGCGCACACGGCAGCTCTTGATTACGCCATTGCCGACGTCAATCCGGACAGCGTGGCGGCGGCGCTGCGCGCGGCCGGCACGTCCACGCTGCTCCACGGGCACACCCACCGCCCCGCCATCCATCCGCTCGACGTGGACGGACGCGCCTGCACCCGAATCGTGCTGGGAGATTGGCACGCGCGCGGCAGCGTGCTGCGCTGGGACCGGAGCGGCCCCGAGCTCGGGTCCCTGCCCCGCAGGAGCCTGCCGGAGTGATCCGCGCGGCCGCGAGCGTGGATTACTCGGACAGGCTACCGGCTTCCGCTCGGGCGATGCGGGCCGCACCGCCCGCGGGCACGCCGGAGTGAAAGCGGAACACCTCGTCCGGGCCGGTGATGAGTTCCGCCTCCCGCCGCGCGAATTCCTCGATGCGCGCGTCGAGATCGCTACCGGCACGGGCCGCCGCACGGCGCGCCAGGTCCAGATACATTTTGTAGTGCCGGGCTTCGGCCGCATGCAGTCCCGCGAACAGCTGCCCGGCAGCGCCTCCGATCGCCCCTCCCAGGGCCAGAAACCGCTCGCAGGAGCGCGCTTCGATGATGGCGCCGCAGATCATCAAGTCGACCTCGCGTTGCGGCTCGGCCTTGGCCACCAGCCTGCGCAGGCCATCCGCGTATCGGCCCGGAGCGAGCCGTTGTGGGGCGATTCCAAGCGATTTCAGGAGCTTGACCACCTGTTCGTAGTGGCGCAACTCCTCGCGCGCCAGCCGCGACATTTTGTCCGTGAGCTCGAGATCGAGGGCGTAGGCGAACATCAGGGACAGCGCCGTCGAGGCTGCCTTCTTCTCGCAGTTCGCGTGATCGATGAGCAGCACGTCGGGGGCCGCGCAGGCGGCCACGACCCACGCCTGCGGCGTGGCCGCGCGGAGTATCGGATGTTCGAATGCGGCGGGCGCCGCGCTCACCCGGTGACCTTCAGGGCGGCGATGGCGCCCAGCAGCTCGCGCGACGATTGATACCGGTCCGCCGGCGATTTCGCGAGCAGCCGGCGGATGATCCCCGCGTAGCCGGAGAACTGCGGCGGAATTTCCGGAAGCTCGGCCTTCCGGTGCTTGTAGATGACTTCCATGGCCGATGCCCCGGTGTAGGGCTTGCGGCCCGTCAGCATCTCGTAGAAGACGACGCCCAGGCTGTACAGGTCGCTGCGCACGTCGATCAGCTCGGCATGGCCCTGTTCCGGGCTCATGTAATAGGGCGTCCCGAAGATCTCCCGCGTGCCCGTGAGATTGACGTCCGTTTCGTTCATCTTGGCCAGCCCGAAGTCGATCAGGCACAGGGAGCCGTCCGTGCGCAGCATGATGTTCGCGGGCTTCAGGTCGCGGTGGAGCACGCCCACCTCATGGATCGCCTGCAGCGCGCTGGCGATCTGGTCCAGATAGTCCAGGGCCGCAATCGGCGTCAGATGCGCCTTCATGCGCGTGCGCAGGTCGCCGGCGGGAAAGTGCTCCATCGCGATGTAGGCGTGGTCGTCGCCGACGCCCAGATCGTAGATCCGCACGATGTTCCGGTGCTTCAAGCCGGCGACGATCTCGTACTCCTGGATGAACCGGTCGAAACCGACGCTGCGTTCAGCGACGTCGGGAACCTGGCTGAACACCTTGAGCACCACCAGATGTCCCGCGCGCTCGCTCTCGGCCAGGTAGATCTTGCACATGCCGCCGCTGCCGATGTGCCGGATGAAGCGATGGCCGCGAATGGTGACCGCCCCGAAGCGGGAGCGCTGCGCGTAGTTGGGCTGCGCGCGGCGCTTCGCCCGTATCTGCTTGTGCTCGATCGAAGCCGCCTCGATGGCGCGGATCAGCGCATCGCGGTCGACCTTGCGCCCGAAAACGCGCTGCATGCCCGGCGTGACCGGGGGCGCGGCAGGAGGGTCCTCGAGCCGCACGTAAACGATGGGCGCGAACTCCGGCCGGGTGAGCAGATCCTCCGCGAGTGCATCCAGCGCCGCGCACGGCGGCTTGCCCGCCAGCACCACCGAATCGAATCCGGCCGCCGAAAAATGCACGTCCAGCGCCGTATCCTTGCCCAGCCGGTGCTCGGCGATGTCCGCCTTCGGCCACTCGATCTCGATGTGGTTGCGCACCAGCTGCCGGCATTCGTCGCGGTCCGAAATCAGCATCAGACGCATGGCGTAGGCCGCCGCGTCGAGCCGGCGGCGCGGTCCCGGAACTCGGCTCTAGAGCACTCGGACTGACTTGAGGCCACGTCCGACACCGTCCCGACGCCGCTGCTTCGCCTCGTCGGACCGCTCCACCTGCAGGCGCTTCAGGAACTCCGGCGTCACGTCGCCGGTGACGTATTCGCCCGAGAAGCACGAGGTGTCGAAATCGCTGATCTTGGCGTTGTCGTGGCGAACGGCGTGCACCAGGTCGTCCAGGTCCTGGTAGATCAGCCAGTCCGCGCCGATGATCTCGCGCACCTCCTCGACCGTGTGCCCCGCAGCCACGAGCTCCAAGGTATCCGGCATGTCGATGCCATAGACGTTGGGGTAGCGCACCGGCGGGGCCGCAGAGGCGAAATACACCTTCTTCGCGCCCGCCTCGCGCGCCATGTCGATGATCTGCGCCGAGGTCGTCCCGCGCACGATGGAATCGTCGACCAGCAGCACGGTCTTGCCGCGGAACTCCAGATCGATCGCGTTCAGCTTGCTGCGCACGGACTTCGATCGTTGCTCCTGGCCGGGCATGATGAAGGTGCGGCCGATGTAGCGATTCTTGATGAAGCCCTCCCGGTACTTGACGCCGAGGAGCTGCGCCACCTGCACGGCGGCGGTGCGGCTCGTATCCGGGATCGGGATGACCACGTCGATGTCGTGGTCCGGGCGCTCGCGCTTGATCTTCTCGGCCAGCCGTTCGCCCATGCGCAGTCGCGCCTTGTAGACCGAGATGTTGTCGATGATCGAATCGGGACGCGCGAAGTAGACGTATTCGAAGATGCAGGGGGTGTGCCGCGCCATGGCGACGCATTGCTGCGCGTAGAAGCGGCCCTGCTCATCGATGAACACCGCCTCGCCGGGGGCCACGTCGCGCAGCATCTTGAAGCCCAGCATGTCGAGGGCCACGCTCTCGGAGGCCAGCATCCATTCCGTCCCCTTCGCGGTCTCGCGGTTGCCGATCACCAGCGGCCGGATGCCGTTCGGATCGCGGAAACCGAGGATTCCGTGGCCGATCACCATGGCGACGACCGCGTAGCCGCCGCGGCAACGGCGGTAGACCGCGTTCGCCGCGGCGAAAATGTCCGCCGGAGTGACGCGCGGCGTCCCGACCCGCTGCAGCTCCGAGGCGAGCACGTTCAGCAGCACCTCGGAGTCCGAACTCGTGTTGAGGTGGCGGCGATCCTCGCGCACCAGGACCTCGGTGAGCTCCAGAGCATTCGTGAGGTTGCCGTTGTGGCCGAGGCAGATGCCGTAGGGCGAATTGACATAGAAGGGCTGCGCGTCGTGCGCCTCGTCGGCGCCCGCGGTGGGGTAGCGGACGTGGCCGATGCCGACGTTGCCCTTGAGCTTGACCATGTGCTTCTGTTGGAACACGTCGCGCACCAGGCCGGAATCCTTGCGCATGAACAGCTCGCCGGCCTCCGCGGTCATCATGCCGGCGGCGTCCTGGCCGCGGTGCTGCAGGACGATCAGCGCATCATAGATCCGCTGGTTGACCGCGCTCACTCCGACCATTCCGACGATTCCGCACATCACTGACCTCCAGTCTTACCCGGCTTGACTTTGACTCCGGTCAGGCGCTCGAGCTTGGCCCAAGGATCGCCTCTCTCACCGACCATGGCGCGCAGCCAATCCCCCGCGGTCTCCCCGTAGGGAATCAGCTTCGACCGGCCCCACCACTCTTCATGATTCAAATGCAGCAGTTCGCCGCCGATGACCATCAGTCCGACCAGCACCACGCCGCGCACCACGCCGAAGAGCAGTCCGATCACCCGATCGAGAGGGCCCAGCCCCATCGATCGCGTGAAGTAGCCGAGCACCATACCGACGATCCAGCCGACAATGAGCACGCAGACCAAGATCACCAGTCGCCCGACCCAGGGAGCGACGTTCGGAGCGGCCAGCAGTCCGCCGAGGCGCGGCTCGATGGTCGGGCCGAACTTCCACGCGGCCCAGATCGCGAGGATCCAGAAGCCCAGTGAAGCCGCCTCGCGCACGAATCCGCGCAGCAGACCGAGCAAGGTCGAGCCCAGAAGAACCAACAAGATGAGGGCATCGGCTCCTGTCATATTCACAGTTTACCGGAGCTTCGGGGTCGGTGTCGTGAAAGGATGACCACAAAGGGGGGCTCACGGCGGGATCAAGTTTGCAGATTCACCGTTTTTCTTGAGGGCGGCCATCGCCTTCTCCGCCGAACTGCGCTCCGCGAAGGGTCCGACCCGGACCTTGTACTGGAGCGTCCGCCCCACGCCGCTCGCGAGCAGATACGCCGACTCATTGAGCGCCTTCAAGTGATGCACCTCTTTCTCCGCATTGACGCGGCTCGCAAAACTGCCCACCTGTATGGCCCAGCCGTGCTTCGATCCCGCCGCCGCGGCCGCTTCGCGCACCGGCGCGGAGTTCGGCGCCGACAACGGAATAGTTGGGTCCGAAGAAGCCTTTTCAAGCGCGGCATCGGCCGGCTGCTGCGCCCGGAGCGTTGCGATGGTGGGCCGCCCGGCCGCATCCGCGCGGGCGTCGGGCGTTTGCGCACTTCCGGATTCGGCGCCCGGCGGCGGACTTGCCGCGGACGCCGCGCTCGGATTCGGCGGCGCCGACGCGCCCTGATCGTCCGCCGGAGCGGCGCGGCGCGTCGTCAGGTCCACCCTGACGTTGCGCATCGAATCGGCGTACCCGCCGGACGCTGCCGGGGGTCCGGCCGGCCGCTTCGGTCCCGACAACAGTTCGGGCACGACCAGGATGATGAGCACCACCAACAGGGTGGCTCCAACCAAGCGCTCTTTGAGGCGACGATCCATGAATCTTGGCGAGCCCTTAGTTCTGCCCGGCGGGCGCGTCAGTATATTCGGGAAGCAAGTGCAAGGGGAGCAAGCCTCGGGCCTCGAGCCAGTCGATCGCGGGCCCCACGGTGTGAAACGATCCGAAGACGACGATCCGATCGCCGGGGCGTGCCGCGGCGAGCGCGCCGGCGCAGGCCGCAGCGACGCTGTCCGCCAATCTGGGCGGCGCTCCCGCATCCGCCGCCATCCTGGCCGCCAGCGCTTCGGCGCTGCTGCCGCGCGCGCCCTCCGTCGACGCCAGCCACCACCCATCGAAACAGCCGCGCAGCGCGGCCGCGATGGCCGGCGCATCCTTGTCCGCCAGGATGCCGCACACCGCCAGTGTCCGTCCCGAGACCGGCAGTTCCCGCAGGTTCCCGGCCAGGACGGCGGCGGCATCGCGATTGTGCGCGACGTCCAGTATCCAGGTGGGCTGGTCCTTGCCGGGCTCGATGATCTGGAAGCGCCCCACCAGCCGCACCGCGCGCAAACCCCGTGCGATGGCCGCGGCCGGCACCGGCAGTGGGGAGTCGAGTTCCTCCAGGGCCGCAATCGCGGTCGCCGCATTGCCGAACTGCGCATCGCCCGCGAGCACGGGCGGCGGCAAATCGCTGAAGACCCAGCGCTTTCCGCCGAAGCGCCAGCCCGCGGCGGCGCGCGCATAGTCGAACTCCACCCCCAAGCGCTTGGGGCTTGCGCCCGTCGCGACGGCGGCGCTCAGCAGCGCCGGCGGCATGGCGCGGCTGCCGAACACGGCGCTGCGGCCCCTGCGGAAAATGCCGGCCTTCTCCAGCGCGATCGCTTCGAGCGTGTCGCCCAGGAATTCCTGGTGATCCAGACCGATGCTGACCACCACCGCGACCGACGCGTCCACCGCGTTGACGGCGTCCAAGCGCCCGCCCATGCCGACCTCGAGCACCCAGGCATCCAGATTGGCCGCCTCGAAGATCAAGAAGGCGGCCAATGCGTTGTATTCGAAGAACGTCAGCGAAATCTCGCCGCGCGGCCCCTCGCCGGCGGGGCCGCCGTCCGCCGCGCCCAGGCGCGCGGCTTCGATGCGCTCGAAGGCGCCGAGGAGCTCCGCCTCCGTGACCAGGCGGCCGGCAACGCGAATCCGCTCTCGATAATCGCGCAGGTGCGGCGATGTGAACGTGCCGACCCGATGCCCGGCAGCGGCCAGCATCGCGGAGCAATACGCGGTCACGGAACCCTTGCCGTTGGTTCCCGCGACGGTGATGACCGGGACCGTCGGCTGGCGCCAGTGCAGCCGTTCGAGCACGCGCTGCAGGCGGTCCAACCCGAGATCGATGGTGTTCGGATGCACCTGGGCCTGGTGGGTCAACCACTGCTCGAGACTGCGCATGGCGGAACCCACTCCTCGAGCGGTGGTTATCAGACAGGCTCGGCCGCGGCGGCCTCTTTGCCGGTCATCAGGCGCAGCATGGCGCCGATGCGATCGCGCATCTCGCGCCGGTCGACGATCATGTCCAGCGCCCCATGCTCGACCAGGAATTCGCTGCGCTGGAAACCCTCGGGCAGGGTCTCGCGCACGGTTTGTTGAATCACCCGGGGACCTGCGAATCCGATCAGGGCCTTCGGCTCGCCGATGTTGATGTCGCCGAGCATCGCGAGACTGGCCGATACCCCGCCCGTGGTCGGGTCGGTCATCACCGATATGAACGGCAGGCGCGCCTCGGAGAGCCGCTTGAGCGCCGCGCTGGTCTTGGCCATCTGAAGCAGCGAATAAAGGGCCTCCTGCATGCGCGCTCCGCCGCTCGCGGAGAAGCAAACCAGCGGCTGGCGGTGTTCCAGGCAATGCTC
>Ga0182016_10007880_pt1 | contig 10858 bp, 12 predicted proteins | sample 712S2MmetaG_FD_120491 | JGI IMG/M metagenome (GOLD analysis project Ga0182016, IMG submission 120491) | Permafrost microbial communities from Stordalen Mire, Sweden - 712S2M metaG | ecosystem: Environmental > Terrestrial > Soil > Wetlands > Permafrost | place: Sweden: Stordalen | collected...
CGCGAACATCGGCGAGATCAATAGCCCCAAGAAAAACGCCGCGATGCCGGTCCAGCCCAACCATTCCCATTGCTTCCACTTCCCGCGCATCGTTCCGATCATCGCGGCGAGCTCGTGCCGCTCAGCCACCGCCGCGGCCTTCGCACTGTCGAGCTCTCGCACGGACTTGGTGATGAGCCCCTGGCCGGCGTCAGCAATCGCTTGGCTGTAATGTTCCGGCGTCGTGCGGATCGCGGGGTGCTTCTCGATCGCCGCCATGAAGGTGCCCATCCTCTCGATATTCTTGGCGATCGCACCCAAGGTTTCCGTGGTGTCAGGGGGCTGGTTTTTTAGGATGAGCTCGGGAACCGATCGCAGGGCCTGGCGCATCGCGGCGACCTCGGCCCGCAACGCGTCGAACGCCCGCTCCGCCGCGGTTTGTCCCTCATCCTCGTCCCTGTCGTCCCTGTCGTCCATGCGAGCTCCCTGCTAGATTCCCTACAGCGATAGCCCATAACCGCGCCCCAGATCCCGCTCGGCGATCGATAGCGCGCGGTCAAGATTCTTCTCCCGGAGCACCTGCCCGAGCCGCGAGCCGCGTCCGATGCCGAGTTCCTGGGCGCGTCGCTTAACCGCCAATTCGAGTTGCGGCTCTTGCTTAAATTCGTGCGCGAGCTCGCGCATCTGCCCCTTCACTTTCTCAAGCGTTTTGTAGTTCTCCCAACCCTTGATCTCCTTGCGCTGCGCCTCGAGCTCGTTCCACTCCTTGACCAATCTCTCCGCCCGCAAGTTTGGGCTCCGGCGCACGCGCTCCTCATGCTCGAGGCCGGCGAGGAGTCCGCGAGTACGCGGCGCGCCCTCGAGCTCCGTCATGGAACGAAAGACTTGAGGCTCATGCCGAAGCGCCGTGTTGAGATCCTGCCTCGCACCAGGCCGGTGTTTGTCCAGCTCCTCGCCGGCGCGCCCGAGCTCGGTCTTTTGATGGTCGAGAATCGGAAGATCTTTCTCCCTCATCCGCCACGCATCCATCCACGCGCGCGCATACCGATCGACTGACTGGTGGAGCGCCTCTGCAGCTCGATCACGCACTGGGGTTGGCGAGGGTTTCTGTCGCACCGACAGATGCTCCGGCATGGATACATCGCGCTCCGCCGGCGGCGCCGGCAAGCGCTCCGATCGCAGCCGCAGTCCCTCGAACATGCCGCGCTTTTTTTCGCCGGGCTGGGCGCGCTCCGGCTGCTTCTCGACCTCCTGTGTCCGCGTCGGTCGCCGCCCCCGCGCCTTCTCCGCGACCGCCTCGAACACCTCCCGCGAACGCTCTTTGATCTGCTTGATCGGGTCCGGAAATCGCTCCCGCACCCAAGCCTTGACCCGCCCGAGCTCCCGGCCGATCCGCTCGCGCAGGGCCCGAGCCTGGGTGACTAATTTCTCCTTGAGCTGTCCACCAATTCCGAGCCCCTGACGCCGCTCGAGCCGTCGCTCCGCCGCTGCCTGCGCCCGCCCGAGCTGCTCCCGTCGATCCGCCTCGACCCGCGGCAACACCACCGCCCGATCCGGCCCTGTGACCTCCCGCGCGAGATCCCGCCGCTCACGTGCCGCCACCCGCTCCGCCGCCACTTCCTCGCGCGTCACGACGCGCACCTCGGCGACCACCATCGTCCGCGCTTGGCTGCGAGCGCGCATCTGCTCCCGCTGCCGCTCCCCGACCTGGGACACCTCGCCGCGCCCCTCGATCCCACTCACCGCTGGACCCCGGTGGACTTCGGGCTCCCGATGGATGCCCTGGGCTGCCAAGCTCCGGTGATCCACCCGCGCCTCCACCCCCGCGTGCTCGAGCGCCAGGTTCTGCACCTTTGCCCAGCGCTCTCTGATCCCCTCATACGTGCGCGCCGCTTCTTCCTTGTCGACGCCATAGCTGAACTTCTGCGCCCCCCCACGCTCCGGGTTCTTGGCGTTGTAGCGCTTGAAGAACTGCTCAGGCCCCCGCTCGATTCCATCGTGCTGCCGATCGGAGAACATCAGATGCACGTGCGGCTGCTCCTTCCCATCGCTCGCCGTGGAGAGGTGGATCGCCCATTGATACGGCCGCGTGCTCCCGAGCTCCTGTTCGGCAAACCGCTGCACCAGCGCGACCTGCGCACCCCGCGAGAGCTCGCGCGGCAGCGCGAGCTCATACTCCCGGTACGCGTTCCCATTGGCGCGCTCGAACTCATCCGAGGCCTTCCAAAATGCGCTCGGGTCCTCGCGCGCCCACTCCGGCATGTTGGCGTGGCCGCGAGCCGCGACCTCGCCATAGCGCTCCTCGGTGAATGGACCGTCGCGGTCGATGTACTGCGCATGCTCAAACGCCGCGCCCTTAGGACCAGTGTTGATCTGCATGTGATATGAGGCCATGGGCTAGCCCAGGCCTCGGAGCACAGTCCGATCCGGAGCGGAATGAGGATAGCCGAGCAACGGCGGGCCGAATCGCGCATCCGCTCTTAGTCCGGAGCGGAATGAGGGATGGCCAACAAAGCCAAACCGAGTCGCGACTCTGCCTCCGATTCCGCCTCCGGCTGCTAGCACCGTTTCTCGCGAAGCGAGAAACATAAGGTGCGCCTCTCCTTGGTCGAGTGCAAAACCGTGCTGCATCCGTCGAGGGTACTCCTCTCTCTTCAGTGCTTCAATTCTTTCCGTATGCTAGGCTTTTAAAGATCGCAGAAAACACACCGGACGTGAATCCATGGCCACCCGCCAAGACATTGAAGCCAAGCTCGCCGCCATCGATCAGAAGAAAGCCGACGCCCTCAAAGCCCTCCAGGCGAAGCGCGCCAAGCTCAAGGCCAAACTCGCCCAGCTCGATCGCCCCAGCAAATCCGCGCGCCGCTTGGATGCCCGACGCAAGATTCTCCTCGGGGCCTTCGTCCTAGAACAACTCGAGCGCACCGGCTCATCGCCCCAGGCACTCACTGTCGAGGGCAAGCGCTTCTTCGATTGGCTGGTCCGGCCCAACGATCGCGCCGTATTCGAGACCCCCTCCCCGACTTCGTCAGAGATCAAATCCTCGACGCCGCGGATCGCCAGTATCGAGACGCCCCTGAACGTTCCCTTCGCCGATAAGGACCGCGCCAAAGCCTTAGGCGCCCAGTGGCACGCGGATCAGAAACTATGGGTCGTTCCCGCCGGCCGAGACCTCACTCCCTTCGCCACCTGGATCGGCTGAGCTCGTGGCCAGCGCTGCGGACGAAGCCCGGCCGGCCGCGCGCGATTCGAGGAAATAAAACCGGCCTCCAAGGGGCGGCTGATGGGCCGCCAGCTTCGATAAGGAAATCGGCGCCTCACCCGCCACGCCACCGCCGGCGACACCGAATGGGAGACGCCCCGCTGGGGCTCGCGTGCGATTCGCACGCCCGGACGCTCAGCCGCGGAGCGTGGCGTCTAGAGTTGCCACCGCGGCCGCCCAGGAAGCCCCACCAGCGGTTTTCCGGGCTCCTCACGAAGAATCCCACCTCCGGACTTCAGATCGCCCTCCTCCGCTCCTCTCCGGCGCTCTGGTCGATTGAATTTTGAACGTTTCGGAAAATTCGGGCGGCCCCCTTCCGATTCCGGAGAATCTTCTTTTTGCCAAACCGGATTTCAGCGACCCGAATGGGTCGCACCAAAAATGGCGCGCGAAGCGCGCTCCCTGTGGGGGGTATGCCGGGTTGGGTTGGGGATCGCGTCCGCGATCGAGCCGGCAGGGGGCGTAAGCCCCCTAAGAGGCGGTGCAGGGGTCCGAATGTGGAGTTATCAACAGCGTGTGGCCCCTAACTACAGGTCTTAACTATAGGATCTTAGATATAGGAGGGGTGGAATTCGTCATTAAAAACAAAGGGTTAACATACCTCCGTCTGACCGTTTATGCGTAAATTCGGGATTTTCTATGACCGTTTATGCGTAAAAGGGCTGCGCTCCGTCTGACCGTTTATGCGTGGATAACTGCCCTCCTCCCCAGGCTTATGCACCGCGGACATGCGAGGGACTCGGCAGCAATCGCAACCCGCGCGGGCCGTCGCTGGCGCGCAGTTTCGGATACACCGCGAGTACCTTTTTGAGCGCCGCGAGCGCCTTGCGCTTGAAGTCCGCCGTGCCTTGGGGGGTATAGGGATAGTCGGCCCCGAATTGGAGCTGCAACGCGCCCCACGGAATTTCGGTCAGCCGCTCGAGGTAACTCATGCGATAGGTCAACCAGGTGTACAGATCGAGCGCCATGGGTGAGCGCTTCAGCGCCTTCAAGGCGCGCAAATCAATCGGGATGGGACGGTCAGTGACCTCATGGAAAAAGCGATCGGACAGCGTCACCGAGGAAGCCCATAGCGCCGCTTGATCCGGTTGTTTTGGATCCCACCATAGCCGCGCGCGATCCGCGATCGTGACCGTCTCCAACGCCCAGGTCCCCGGCGCATCGTAGGTGCAGGATACCGTCGAGGCGAACAGCCGGCGCATCTGGTCTCGCAGCCGGGTAATAGTCCCCCAGCGACCGCCGGTGGGGATCATGTCGAGCTGGGCCATGAACCGTGACAAGGTATCGCCCAGGACGAGCTCGCGCTCGCGGGTGCGGACCGCCTCGGTGGTCAGCCACGCCAGCAGCAAGCGCGGTACCGTGCCATACGGCAACCCGGCGTGCGGGTGCCCCATCATGACCAGCGAGAACGCCCCGTTCGTGCGCTCAAAGACCAGGCCCTCGGGGCGGCTGTGGGGCATGGAGGCCTGCACCAACGCGCGCGCCATATAGCCCAGGGCGCCCGCCTCCTTCGCCTCTTCGGATTCGATGGCGAGCGCCTGCTGAATTAGTCGATTGAGGTTCTTGTTATTCAATGAATTATAAATATAACTTTATAGTTATATAGTTAGCTATATAGATACTTCTTCAACGCTTCCTCGACGAGTTGCTGCTGGGTTACGCGCTTGCCCGAACTCACCGACTGCTCAAGCGCTCGCCGCTTCAAATCATTGATCAGCGCCACCGGTAGCTGCATGACCATTTGCTTGCGAAACTCGGTAGGTGCCTCCGCCGCGGGCGGCTCCGCTCGAGGATTTGTCGTCGGCTTGGGTTGCCTATCAGTGGCCGCGCCACCCTCGAGAAACGCGTCGATATTGGGTTTGGACTTCATGCCGTCACCTCGGCGAGAAAAGCTTCCATTTCTTGACTGGACGATGGGTCCTTACCGAGCTCTTGAACGATTGCGCCTTCGCCGATCGCGCGCCGGTAAGCGACTCGCTCACAGGCACGGGAACTCAGCACCGGTAGTTTCTGCTCGTGCAGGAAGGCGAGCATCTCGGCGGCATCCTTGGTTCGTGAATCAATCCGAGTGAGAAAAATCCGCACCTGCAAATCCGAGTTGTAGTCTTTGGCCATGTCGATGACTTCCAGAAGATCCGTCATCGCCGCAGCATCCAGATTCGAAGCCCCCACAGGAACAATCGCTTGTCGCGCCAGGAGCAGAGCACTGCGCAGGCCCACCGAATCGCGGCCGCCGGCGTCCACCACGGTGTGTGCGAACCCCTCAGACAACGTCTTGCCCTCCGACAAAATCGCCTTTCCAGCCAAACACGTCGTGGTGGGGGAGGGCTCACGTTGCGCGTCGCGCCGCCAGGCCGCCCAGCTCGCGGCGCTCGCCTGCGGATCTCCATCGATCAGCAGCGTCCGCTCAGTGCGCGCTAGCATCGTCGCCAGATGCACCGCCGTGGTGGTTTTGCCGACGCCGCCCTTGGTATTCACCACTGCATAGATCATAGATAACTACTTATATAGAAAACTATATAGCTATTATGACAAGTCTTTTGCAAAACCGCAAAAGATGAGCCTAATCCTCGGTGATTCCCCGCATAGGCAGTCATAGGCCTCGACCCATTACAACCGGCTTCATGGCTTACAGTAACAAAGTTTGACATCGGGCGCGTGGGGCGCCAGGCTTAGCACATGAATATTTCCCTCACCGACCAGCTAGAGAAATTCGTCTCCGAACAAGTCCAGTCCGGCGCCTACCAATCAGCCAGTGAAGTGGTGCGCGATGGACTGCGGTTGCTCGCTGAACGGCGTAAAACCGAAGAGCTAAAACTCGCCGCGCTGCGTGCCGCGATCCGCGAAGGCCTCGACAGCGGTCCCGCAGAGCCCCTCGACATGGAAGCGATCATCGCCGAAGCACGCGCGGGCTATCAGCGTCGCGCCTGACCGTGGCGCACGTCGTTCGCAGGCCTCGAGCTCGTCAGGATCTCGTCGAGATTTGGCTTTACATCGCCGAAGAATCCGGCGAGCCGCGTGCCGATCGCTATTTGCGTCGACTCAACGATGTTGTCAGCTACCTAGCGCAGCAGCCATTGATGGGTCGCAAGCGACCTGAAATTTTGGAGGAGGGGATTCGCAGTTTTCCCGCTGAGTCCCATGTCATTTTCTATATCGCTATCGAAGACGGTATTGAGTTAATACGCGTGATTCACGGATCGCAGGATCTCGAGAAAGCGTGGACGGTAGACGAGGGCGACAAAGGCAAGCACTGAGGGCCCCGTCGGGAACGGAGCTACAATTTGCGGCCATTGAGGAGATCATGACTGACACATCCAACGATTCAACGTCGCCGCCTCAACAACCGACCGCGGATGAAATCGCGGGCATGAAGTGGTGGAACTCGATGACCGAAGCCGAGCGCGCGAAGGCCCTCGAGGTCGCTGGCTGGCGCTCCGGCGGCACGTGGACACCGAGCGCGGCCGATGCTTGGGCTCTGTACAAAAAGCGCCTGGACCTCAAGGAGAGTACCGATGCCTGACAAGACCGTTCGTATTGATGTCGAACTGCCGCCAGCCGAGGCCCTGGCGCTTGCGCAATTTGTGAAGCGTGTGACGTGGACCGAAATGCGGGCCTGCGCCGTGGATGAGGCCGAGTGTTATCAGATCCGCGCGGCGATCGACAAAGTACAGCGCGCTCTGGCCGACGTGAATTACGCGCCGCGCTGAGTTGGCGCCGCGCGGCACTCAATCCTTCCAAAAACCCTTGAATCGATCAGGACTCAACTCCGTATAGCGCACGGTGTGCGTGATGTTCTTGTGGCCGAGGTATTGCTGGATCGCGCGCGTGTCCTGGCCCTCGCCGGCGAGCTTGAACCCGCACGCATGCCGCAACATGTGAGGATGGATAGGGAAGGGGAGTTTGGCGAGCTCGCCGGCGCGCGCAATCAACTTCCTGGCCGTCGCCGGCGTCATGGGTCCGCCGCGCTCGGTGACGAACAGGTAGGGCGTCTCTGGATAGTCGCGGCGCAGCTCCCGGAGCGCCCGAATCTCGGGGCCGCGGATCGGATGGGTCGAGGCCAGGCCGTTCTTCAATCTCGCCACATGCACCAGCCCGGCCTTCAGATCGATCTGCTCCCAGCGCATCGTCACGAGCTCCGAGACCCGCAGCCCATGCCGATAGGCAAGGAGGATGAGCGTCCGATCGCGCGCACCGTGGCGGCCCACCTTGCTCGAGGCCTGCAGCAACTTCTCGACCTCCGCCGGCGTTAGGTATTCGCGGGTGCGCCGATCAAGATTAGATTGTCTCCGTGGGGGGATAGAAGAGGAGGGGGCCGCTCGAGATCTCGGCTCTGGCGCCTTCCTATTGCGTCCGCTCGATCGAACTTTCCCATTTTGGAGCATTGGCGCGGATCGGAGCGCTGCTGCCTTTCTCGAAGCTTTGGCCATCCCCGAATTCTAACACCCCCATTAACGGCTCTTTATGGGAATGTCACTCTAGGGGCGGTCGCGAACTTTGCTCTCTTTTCGGTAAGCGTGCCACGCATCGCCAACAGAGGCGATTCCCGCTGCCTCCCGGACCGCTCGATCGGTTGACATCAGATCGGCGTCGATCTCTTCCGGAGTTGCCGCGCACTGAAGCCAACGGGCCTTGTCCTCGCGCGAGAGGTCGGACCACCATCTCATCGCTTGATCAATGTCGCTCATGCTCCAGACTATATTCCCGTGAAGCGGCTCGCGCCGGAGAGGATCACAACGGGACATTTTTGGAAGAGTTGGCACAACGCTATATGTGACGGCCTCACGCCCCATCACTTACTTCAGAAACGGTTTGATCCGAACTGTCTAGACGTGTCTCGATGTTATTTCGACCTCAGCGCGAAGTAACGGACTAGAGCGGAATGCATCTGACTGTTGACCTGCGGACTCAATTGCTGCACCTTAAAGAGACACAACAAGTTCCCCTGACGGGGATTAAAGGGAACTCGGGTTAAAAGCCCGGGCTGCCCCCGCAACTGTAAGCGGTGCGCCCTGCATCGAAGACCACTGGATCGCCGAGATCCGGGAAGGTGATGCAGGGACTTCAAGCCGCGAGCCAGGAGACCTGCTTGTCGTGATCGCCCATCGACAGCCGGGGTGTGCTGTTCGAGAGGACTATCCCTAGTGGCGATGGAGGATGACTGAGCGTTGAACGCGGTCATCATTTGGATCATCGTCATCGGGGGATATTGCCTTGAATACCCAAACCTTGCGTTATGCATACGCCTTAACGCTGTGCGTGTCCGTTGCATTCAATATCGTCACTGTGGCTACGGCGTGGTCCGACAATAGCGACGAATCATTGGACGAGGTGGTCGTCGTCGTGGCCAACCGCGCGCCGGAACCAATGTCCAAGGTTGGCAATTCGGTCACTGTACTGAATCAACAGGCAATCCAAGAAAGCCAAAAGGTGGATGTTAGTGCGCTACTAGCGACGACTCCCGGCATCAGCTTCAGTCGCAGCGGCGGGCCAGGCAATAGTACCAGTGTCTTTATCCGAGGCGCGGACTCCGATCACACGGTTGTCTTGATTGACGGCGTGGTGCTGAATGACCCTTCGGTGGTCGGCGGCAATTTCGATTTCGGCAATCTTCTGGTGGGTGATATTTCGCGCATCGAAATTCTACGCGGCGCGCAATCAACTCTGTATGGCAGTCAGGCGATCGGCGGCGTTATCAATATCATCACCACCGAGCCGCGGCCGGGTCTTGGCGGTGATGTTCAGGCAGAATTCGGAAGCCTAGAAACAGGGCTCGCGAAAGCCGGCATCGGCGGAAAATTTGACAATTGGAGCTTCCGCCTAGGCGGTACTTATTATTCGACGGACAGCGTGCCAGCGCTCGACACCCGTTATGGTGGCACCATCACAGACCCTTTCCACGACTCGGTGGTTTCCGGGCGAGCCACGTACGATTTCACCAGCGAAGTGCAGCTCGATCTGCGCGCGTATTGGACCGAGAGTCGGGTTTTCTATGATGGCTATCCGCCGCCAAACTACGTGCTCGCCAATGACACTCAATATGAGAACGTGCGACAACTATTCGATTACACCGGCCTGAACTTCAATTTATTCGGTGGTCAATTGAAGAACCGTATTGCCTATCAATATACGACGACGCAGCACGCGGACTATGACGCTGGCGGCACCGCGGTCACGCAGACCGATAGTTATCGGGGTAACAACCGCCGCGTTGAGTATCAGGGGACCTTGGCCATTGCTGATGGCTACCAGGCTGTGTTCGGAATTCAGCAAGAAAAGAGTTGGGCCGATGTCACGCCGTATGCCCCTGCACACGCCGATACGGGCGAAGTCGCGGAATATGTGCAGCTTCAAGGCGAGGTGGTCACCGGCCTGACGCTGACCGCCGGTGAACGGCATGATCACTACGACAGTTTCGGCCAGCACTATACGGGACAGCTCGCCGCGGCGTGGGCACTTCCCTCCTCCACCGTCCTACGTGCTAGCTGGAGTCAAGGCTATAAGGCACCCTCGCTCTACCAGCTCTACAGTCCGTACGGCAACATTGCTCTGAAACCGGAATCATCCACCGGCGGGGACGCCAGCGTTGAGCAGCATTGGTGGAACGATCAAGTGACGTTCTCCGCAACGTACTTTTGGACCCATTTCAAGGATTTGATCGAGTTCGAGAATTGTCCCGGCAGCCCACTCTGCGAGACGATTGGACAGGCCGGCGGCTATTACGCGAACGTGGATCTGACTAAGGCGAGTGGCGTCGAGCTGCAGGCTTCGGCGTCGTTCACAACGGCTCTTGCGGTATCGGCCAATTACTCGCACATTAAAACGGTGGATGAGACGCCCGGATCTCCGACCTATGGCCAGCAGCTCCTTCATCGCCCGGAAGATGTCGCCAATGTTTCGTTAAATTACACCTGGCCCTACAAAGTGAAGACCGCGATCACCGCGCGGTTCGCTGGACACAGCTCGGATCAAAACTTCAATGTCTATCCAGTAGCGGGTGTGCGCCTCGGTGGTTACACGTTGCTCGATCTGCGCGCCTCGTATCCGATGACTGAAAAGCTAGAGCTTTATGCGCGCGTCGACAATGTCACAAACAAGTGGTACGAAACGATATATCAGTACGGAACCTGGGGTCGCACTGCCTTCGTCGGACTGCGCGCCAAACTCTAAAGGGAGCTTCGCCGCCGGGCGTGCATATCTGGATGAAATATCTCCACCGGGATGCAGCGTAGTACCCCTTTTTAGTGCGTTTTTGAAGACATTTCACGGCGCAGGCACGATGATGCTGCAATGTTGTTCCTTCTTCGACTTCATCGCGGCGTCGCGACAGGCCCCGAGCGACGCCGAGTTGTCCGCCGTCAACTTGCCGGCCGCCATGAGCACATTCCAGGCTTCTGGGCTTTGCCCCTTCATCAAGGCATTTCCGGCGTCCCAGCGATCGGCATTCATGATGAACGCTGCCACGTGACCATCCCACCCGAAGGGCAACACGCGCGCGAACATCGGCGAGATCAATAGCCCCAAGAAAAACGCCGCGATGCCGGTCCAGCCCAACCATTCCCATTGCTTCCACTTCCCGCGCATCGTTCCGATCATCGCGGCGAGCTCGTGCCGCTC
>Ga0182016_10007884_pt1 | contig 10856 bp, 9 predicted proteins | sample 712S2MmetaG_FD_120491 | JGI IMG/M metagenome (GOLD analysis project Ga0182016, IMG submission 120491) | Permafrost microbial communities from Stordalen Mire, Sweden - 712S2M metaG | ecosystem: Environmental > Terrestrial > Soil > Wetlands > Permafrost | place: Sweden: Stordalen | collected...
GGTCGATGCGCGCAATATCCGCAACATCGTGCTGCTGCGGCCAATCAACTCGATGATTGAATTTAAGCAGATTATCGGGCGTGGCACGCGGCTCTACGACGGTAAGGACTACTTCACGATTTACGACTTTGTTCGCGCCCACGAGCTTTTTAACGATCCGGAGTGGGATGGGGAGCCGATAGAACCGGAGCCTGCCCCCGAGCCAAGACCGGGGCCCGGTCCCCCGCAACCGGCACCCGATCCTGGACCAGAGGAGCCGGAACCGCCGCAGCGGCAGAGGTTGGTGATTCGGCTGGCGGACGGCAAGGCCCGCGAGATTCAGCACATGACGGCCACCAGCTTCTGGGGTGTTGACGGCAGACCCATCTCTGCACACCAGTTCCTTGAGTCGCTGTTCGGCGCCCTCCCAGAGTTCTTCAAAGACGAGGACGAGTTGCGTGCCATCTGGAGCAAGCCGGACACACGCCGCGCTCTGCTACGGAGCCTTGAGGACAAGGGATTCGACCGGTCACAACTAGGCGAGATTCAGCACGCCCTGGATGCCGAGCAGTCGGACCTTTACGACGTTCTGGCCTATATTGCATTTGCCTTGCCACGCATCACCCGACAGGAGCGCGCCGACAAAGCGCGACCGTCAATCCACGCCAGCTTTGGGGAAAAGCTACGGGCATTTCTCGACTTTGTGCTCTCGCACTACGTCGCGGAAGGCTTTGAGGAACTCGACCAGGACAAATTGGCCCCCCTGCTCCAGCTACGTTACAACGCGCTGTCTGACGCGATCCTGGACCTCGGGCCGGCACTCGAAATCGGGAAGATGTTCGTCAGCTTCCAGCAATATCTCTATTTGGAGGCCGCTGCAGACCAAGAAACAACTCGGGATTTTGCGCCGTGATTGGACGCTGAACCGGGAATTAGCCTGCCTGAAAGTCCTCTTCAATTACGCGATCAAGTCGGACTTCATTTTGAGAAACCCAGTCAGCCGCGTAGACTCCTGCCGGAAAACAACGAACAGATGCGGGTCAGCGCAGACTGAAAATCGGCTGCACCGGGCGTGGCTTGCAGCGGACCTATACTGGTAGTCATCCGAGGGAAACTTGATGCGCGCATTCCTGAGTCACTCATCAGCGGACAAGGCTATTGTGGTCGGTGTCCACAGCGAACTCGAGCCAGATTCGACTTGGCTTGATCGGGCCGAAATCGAATGGGGAGACCTGTTTCTTGAGAGGATTGCCGACGGAATCCGACTGGCGACTGATTTCGTGCTGTTCTGGAGCAAAGCCGCTTCGAAGAGCGAATGGGTCCGAATTGAGATAAACATGGCGTTCATACAGGCTCTCCGCAAAAAGGCCATAAGACTCAGAGTGATAGCCTTGGACGAAACTCCCCTGCCTCTCTACCTGCAGCCGTTTCATGTCTTCTCAGTAGTTGGCTCAGCTTCGCCTACCGCGGAGATTTTGCAGAAGCTGAAGCCGCTTCTCCGAGAGCCCGTTGGATCTGTAAGATCGAGATTTGTAAACCGTCACGATGAGATCGCCAGGATCGAAGCAGCTGTCGACGACCCCGACTTCCGGGCGGTTTGGGCCTTCGGCTTCACCGGCGTCGGCAAGAGCTCAGTCATCCAAGAGGCTCTTAAGCAGATATTTGAAGGGGCCAACTTAGTTCAGGTCGATGTCAGCCAAGGGACAGGTTTCGTAGAGCTTGCTCTGGCTCTATTTGCAGCAGTGAGACATGAGGTTCTTCCTGAGTCATTGGATCAAACGCGGCTAGAGCAGGAAATCCGCCTCTGCGTCGAAATGCTATCAAAGAAAGGACAGTTGCTGGTTATTTCAAACGTTCAGCACTGGTTTGACGAGGAGGGACAGCCGCAGGGGCCGCTGCCGACAATGCTATCAATTATCAGCGAGCTCGCATCGCTGACAAGCCGCCCTGTTTTTCTCACCTCAACCAGGCGCCCTACTGTGGATCCACTGCTGTTTAAGCGGGTAATGCTATTCCATGTTGCCGGTCTAAAGGACGAATATGTCGGAGCGTTGGTCAGAAATTGGCATTACGCAATCTATGGCACAGAACTCGCTCCGGAAGACGCGAGTCGCATTGCCCCTAAGCTATTCGGCCACCCAGTTGCCGCCCGTCTCGTGGCGGGATTACTGGGCGATCATAGCGTGGATTTTCTTGAACAATATCCTAGCGAACTTGTCGCTCTTCGAAGGGACCTCGCGAGAACTCTACTGCAGGACCTTAAGCTCACGCCGGCGGCGGAAGAACTAATGGAAACACTCGCTCTTGCGGGTGTCGACTTGCCGGCATCTGTCCTTGCGGCGACCAGTTCTTCCGTAGATGCATTTCAGCAAGCCGTCGCACAATGTGCAAGCGCCGGGCTCATCGTAGCCGAAAGCACGATCGAGACCCACCCTCTTTTTCGGGATTTTTACTGGCATCGCCTGCATCGCAGTGATTACCGAAAGAGGTCAATCGCTCTGGCCGAGGCTCTGCGAGCTCGCCTCGACCGCGTGGCAAAAGAGTCACCGGAATACGCCTCGCTGTTGCAAGTGGCCTTTAGATCATATGCGCTAGCAGGCGAAATCGAAAAGGCTACGGCATTGCGCCGCGATCTCTCAGGCGAGCTTGAGGCAACGGCGATGACACTCTATAACCGCAGAGATTATCCGCTTGCAGATCGATATATTTCACTCGTGCTTGATGCAGATCCCAAAAGCTGGAGGATGAGGCTCTATCGCGCTCGGATTCGAATCCGACAAGAGCACTGGGAAGAGGCCGAACGTATCCTCTCAAAGATGTTGGAAGAACGCCCGCTCGATGTTGGAGTTTTGCATGCAATGGGATGGAGCCAGCTCAAACAGCGGCACTGGTTGCAGGCGCTTCAGATGTTCACAGGAATCATCGCCCGGCGCGAACATTCCGCCTCGCTGCGGGATGCAGCAGAGTGCCTCCACAGGCTGAATCGGAACGATGAAGCCCTTGAGTTCCTTGCGAGAGCAAAGGGAATCGAGTCCGAGAATCCGTTCGTACTCGATCTCGAATCTCGAATACTTGAAGACATGGGGCAGCTAGACGCGGCCTTCAATTCCGCTGAACTGGCAGCGGCTCGTGACCCCCTTAATGATCGGCTGCAGAATCGCCTCGGGGTAATTCGGATCAAGCAGCGAAAGCCGCATCTTGCGATTAGCTACTTCATCAGCGCCATGGAGTTAGACCCCGATCTATTTAGCCCTGCTAACTCCTTGGCGGCAGCATATCTGGAAATCGACGAATGGGAAAAAGCTGAAAAACTCCTGCCGGACCTCGAAAAGAAAGCCCGCACGCCCTCTGACCGCGCCCTCCTAACGCATACGAAGGCGCGGATTGCATTTGCAAAACAGGACCTCGCTGCCAGCAAGCAACTGTTGAAGTCAGAGATCGCGGCATCACGCAACGTGATTCCAAACTTGGGGTTGCTTGTGCAGGTGCAATGCGGATTGTTCGATGAGAACTGCCTGGATTTTCCTGCAATTGCATCTGTCGAATTGAAAGAAGCGGAGAACGCGCTAGCAAAGATAGCGGACCTCGATCCCTCAAATGAGTTCATCGAGAACCTCCGACGCAGTGTGGCCGACAGGCAATTGAGCCAGAGGCGAACCCCGCGCCGGTGAAGCGGCTATTCAGTCGCAGGTTCACGAGTGCCTAGAGAAGGCATCCCGACGAAGCGCTTGGATAGCTCTTGGTAAACGCCGATGGCGACCATCACCCCGAGACTCATCTGGGAGATTCGAGTTGTGATGCTGACTTGCCAGTACCTAGCGACAGCCATCACAAAAGGTGTGCAGGCCCCGGCACGTCGACCGAAAACAATTGTCACAGCAGGCTGAACAGGTCCGGCAAACTTGTCTTCAGGCCCTTTGCCACCTTTTCGATGTTAACCAGTGAGACGTTTCGCACTCCGCGCTCAATGCCGGAGTAGTACGTCCTGTGCAGCCCGCAACGCTCGGCCGCCTCTTCCTGATTGATCTCCTGCGCCTCGCGAATGCGGCGAATCGCGCGGCCAAACCGAATCCGGATGTTTACGGGCATCACCTGAAATCATCGCGGCCCTTAGACGATGGGTACACACCCTATGAGTCACATTGGTGTAGACTTGTGTCCAATTGTTTTGCCATGCGATCACGTCTCGCCATCACGAGATTTCGCCAAGGTTCCGCCAAAGACGCCAGCCGCATGGCCGCGAGCCTGGATACCTTCGATGAACCCTGAGATTGTTCGCTACATATCCCCGGAAGAACAGGATCTCGCCCGGAAGCGCGAAGAACTGGCCGTTCTGCAAGCTGAACTCATAGACCGCGAACTGTTTCTGGCGAATCTGCGGGCCGAACTCGCAGCCTTCGAGGGGCGCTACCTCCGGGAAGTTGGCGTGCTCTATGCCGAACTCGACGACTGGAATGCAAAGATCGCTGAGCTAGTCGCCGAAGTGGACGGCTCCGAAGAGGCAAAGTCGGCTGCGGCCGAAGCGCGCGCGCAAGCAAAGGAATCCTATGCCGCCGCGCATGGCGAGGCTGCAAAGGCCGCGGCTTTCTCACCGTCGCCGGAGTTGAGGAAGCTCTTCCGTGAGGTCGTTAGGCATATCCATCCAGACAGTGCCATGGATGAAGCGGACAGGGCTGTGCGCAACCGTTTGATGGCAGGGGCCAATCTGGCTTATAGGCGCGGCGATGCGGAGGCGCTGAAAAGAATCCTGGAGGAATACAAGAGCAGCCCGGAATCGGTAAAGGGCGAAGGCGTGGCAGCGGATTTGGAGCGCGTCCTGCGCCAGATTGGACAGATAGTCAAGAGACTTGCCCAGATAGAAGCCGAAGTCGCGGAACTGAACTCTTCCGAGATCGCCCTCTTGATGGCAAAGGTGGAAAGTGCGGAGGCGAAAGGCCGCAACCTGCTTGCGGAAATGGCGAAAGATGTGCGCCAACGGATTCAGTTGGCGCGCAACGAGTACGAAGATCAGCGCTTAAAGACGAGGCCACGATGAGCGCCGGCGAAGAACAAGCGGCATTAGTTCGGACTCAAACTGCCGCACTGACAAGAACCGGAACAAAGTCCCTTGCTGCCCGAGGCCGTGCCGACCTACGGGCTAGAGAGGAGGCAGAAGAATGGTTCAAGAAGGGCTTGGAATATCACCTTCAGCAGCGGTACGACGATGCATTTCGGTGTTACAAGCACGGGATTCAGGTGAGCCCAAACCATTCTGGGTTACAACTCTACATCGGCCTCATGTACCACGAAGGCCAGGGTGTCCCACAAGACCACGAGCAGGCCGCTGTCTGGTACCGCAAGGCCGCTGAGCAGGGTGATGCACGTGGGCAAATGTTCCTTGGGTATGCGTATGACCACGGCGAAGGCATCCCCCAGGACTACGCACAGGCAGCGGTATGGGTTCACAAGGCTGCAAAGCAAGGGTATGCGGACGCGCAATGCCGACTTGGAGCTATTTACTCATCCGGGCATGGCGTCCAGCAAGATTACGAGCAGGCCGCTGTCTGGTACCGCAAGGCCGCGGAGCAGGGCCATGCCGGGGCACAAAACAACCTTGGCGAAAGTTGCTACTACGGGCAGGGCGTCCCACAAGACTACGCGCAGGCTGCAGTTTGGTATCGCAAAGCCGCCGAACAGGGCGACGCGGACGCGCAATTCAGCCTTGGCTTCCTGCACCATCACGGTTGGGGGGTTTCTCAGGACTTTGTGGAGGCCACTGTCTGGTGGCGCCTAGCTGCCGACCAGGGCGACCGGGGCGCTCAGTACAACCTCGGCGTTATGTACCGCAACGGTAAAGGCGTCCCGCAAGACTACGCTCAGGCCGCTGTTTGGTATCGCAAGGCCGCGGAGCAGGGCCATGCTTGGGCACAGAACAGCGTTGGGTGTGCGTACAACAAGGGTCAAGGCGTGCCGCAGGACTTCGCGCAAGCTGTGATCTGGTTTCGCAAGGCAGCCGAGCATGGCGAATGCAATGCGCAATTCAACCTTGGTGAAAGTTACTATTACGGCCGCGGTGTCCCACAAGACGACGAACAGGCAGAGATTTGGTATTGCAAGGCGGCCGAGCAGGGCGACGCGGACGCGCAACTCATCTTGGCGCGGATGCGCGAAGAAGGCAGGAACGAATGTCTCAGACAGTCGCCGACGGCGCATGGCCAGCCGGCGCGAAGCAGACCGAATACGTTTCTGTCCGAGCGGCAATAAAGGCATGGCTCAAGGAGCGCAAGATCATGTACGGGAGAATCGATTTATTCGATGACGAGCCCTCGCCCATATCAAAGGCTTTCATGAGCCTCGCCAGTCTGCTGCTCTTCCCCATTTCAATTCTCAATTTCGTAGCTTTACCAGCGGGTGCTATCTGGCTTTGCGTATTGGGATATTGGAAACTCGTTGTTTTCGCCATCCTTGCAGCTTTCCTCGCTCCTAAGATCGTCGGCTTGCTAACAATTCCATCCTTTGGACTCCAGACTTTAGCAGTGAAGACGATTGCAGAGCAGAGGTCGCTTTTGCGTTGGTTCTTTTGTGGTCTCTTGTTTGTCGGAAGTTATTTCTATTTTGCTTTTGTATTTGGAGCCTGGGGACTAATCATCTTTGCCTATATCGTTTGGTCAGTTACTACGAATGCGACAATACCTGCATTGCTCCTGGCCTTTGCTCTTGGAATATGGCCGGAGCAAGCAATGGCAGATCCCACCAATCGGAGCATACAGGAAAACCTGTGCCTACTATGCGGGATTGCAGAGATGGTCTCCTTGAGCGTTTTGTTGCTCCTTCATGTCGGCGATCTGAGATGGTTTCTGACGGCCTGCGTGATACCCATCATTGTCTTTGTGCCGATTCAAGTGTGGGTTACATGGGGTGCGCTGAATGCACTCAACTCTGCCGAACAGGATGGCTCTGCGGAAGCCAATGGAGGCACCATTCTGACATGAAAACGGCTCGATGGTACGGCATTTTCTGTCTTTCATTTTCTCTTTGGCTTCTGCTTTATCCACCGTGGATGAAAGTGAGCAAGACATACCTCGCGCACGAGCCGGGCAATTTCGACGGACCACTTTTCACCGTCTCTCACAGTCTGGGGCATCACTGGAGGTTTTTCGTTCCGCTCCATTGGGAGTGGTCGCAACACGCGCAGCGTTCGTCCCTGGTCCCCGACTGGCGGGGCAGATCGACTATCGGCTTTTGCTATACGAGGCCGTCATCGGACTCGTCGCCCTAACTCTATTGTTTCTTCTTCTTTGTGCTTTGGAGATATCGCTTCGCAGAATCGCAGCGACTGCAAAGGTCGAGATCATCCTCATGGGGACGCGAATCCGGAACTGGCGCCGCCAAGATAGCAATCGCCCAACGGCAGGACCGCGTCTGTAGGAGTTACCGGATGGAATCATTTCAGCGACCCAGTGCAATGGGGTGCTGCAAACTTCTTTGCTCCTCAAAGCGTGCGCAAAGTCCAATCCAAGTCGAGGGCGTGCGGTACCGCGCCGGCGGCTCGATCAGGACGATGTCCGGAACGCGTTCAAGAGAAATAGTGCCAGATAGCCGACCGCACACCCAGAGCCCGGAAATTGACTCGCAGCCCACATCGCTGAGCTCATTGGCCTGTTCTTATTAAGCGAGGATCATGCCCAGACGGATCTGCGACCCCTTGCCGGGACCGATCGATTGACCTTAGGCTGAGGAGTTCGAACTTAGCGTTCATCCCCAAATCTGCATTGGATTACTTTGCTGCCGTTGTTAGCGCAACCAGTAGGTCATGGACCACGAAAGTGAGTCACGGGGTCGTTTGCACTGGTGAAATTGTCAATGCGCTAGGATCTGCAGGAAGAATACGGTTAGCCCAGCAAAGGCTAGGAGCACTATTGCAAAGCCAGGTAGATAAGCAAGTCCGTGGTTCCATTTAAGCTCTTTCGGAAAGTCAAGGCTTATTTCTGCAAGGGGTCTATCCTTCACGATGGAAAGCAGCGTGTTTCGTACGAAATCGCATTGCCCCGTTAGGTATCTGTCGAGAAAATAGCCGTAAACTCCGAGGCCAAAATAGCAAAGAAGCGCAAGGCACAGCCAGACCCAAGCCGAAGCACCCTTTGGCCAGCTTATGTTTGTTTTCGTTGCCGCAACAACAAATGATCCAAGTACCAGGAAGGGTCCAAGCAGGACGTTGAATGCCATCCGTGAGCGCAGCGTGTGCAGGAAACTGATATTGGATGTGACCTCCGCAGAGAGGTGCCTTACCAGCTCGATGCGCAGCGGATCTTCTGACATTGTTTTGCCTCCATCCTGCTGCTTGTAGGAGAAGTTAGTAAATGGTGAACCAGCCCGTTTGACACGAGATATCGTACCACATACGGGCATTTTCCAGGTGCCCGACCCTTTGGTTTTCTCCTAGCGGAGCGCGGGCGGAAAGCGGCAAATCCAGGCGGAACGAACCGGGGCGTTTCGGGAACCGTCCGAGATCGATCTCGACAAATGCCGACTGCGCCGTTGATCGCGCGTCTAAGGGCCGGCATTCAGATTTCTGTCGAAAAGACGATATATCCGGGCTTATCCCGGGAGTCCGGGAGCAAGTCGACGAAATATGCGCAAAAGCCAAGCCAGATCCCAAGCGGCGTCCCTATACTTAATCCATTACTGCAGAGAGTTTTTCGGTTTCTGACAACTCCTTGGGTGAGGTAGAGATGAGAGTCGAAGAGGCGAAGTACTCAATCCTCGAAATCGCCAACTGGTTGCGCACTCGGGAGCTTACCGTCAACACGGAGTACCAGCGCGCCGGCGGGCTATGGCCGAGAACCGCAAAGAGCTACTTCATTGACACAATTCTGAAGAGTTTCCCTTTTCCCAAAATCTACTTCCACGAGAAGATCGACAAGGAACAGAAGAAGCCACGCCGAGAGATTGTCGACGGTCAACAACGAGTGGGAACAATCGTAGAGTTTTTCGAGAACAAGTTTGCGCTTTCTGGGACATCCGTCGAGTTCGCAGGCATGACGTTCGATGACCTCACCGAGGAGCGCAAGGAAGCATTTTACTCCTACCCGGTTTCTGTAGACGTCATCCGCAATGCGGAGCGCTCCGAGATACTGGAAATGTTCCGTCGGATGAACGCGTACACTCTCCCGCTGAACGAGGCCGAGAAGCGGAATAGCGACTTTTTCGGGGAATTCAAGAGCTGGGTCAACAATGTTCTCGATGAGTTTGGCGGCCTCCTGGTTGACTGGCAAGTACTGTCAAGTCGCCAAATGCTGCGCCTCCTTGACACGGAATTCATCGCCGATCTGGCATTAGCAGTAAAGAACGGAATCATCAGCACAAGTCCCACACTATTGAAAGGGATATACAAGGAATACGACAAGGCGTTTCCTGATCGGGAGGTATTCACCGACCGGATTGGTGGAACGCTGTCATTCATCAGGGCAGAAATGCCGTTCGTTGCAAGGACACATCTCACAAAGGCGCATGTGTTCTTCTCCCTTGTCTGCGCGCTCATACACAACCGCTGGGGGCTGCCCGGAGTCCAGGAACTCACTGGCCTCCAGCCAATTGGTGCGTTTTGGACTGTCCGAGATGAAGCAGAAACAGGGCTTCGAGTGCTTGCCGCAGCGCACGAAGAGAAGGATCTGACTAGGTTCGAGGAATACGTCAAGGCCGCATCCGAAGGAGGAAACAGGGCGAACCAACGCGCCGTCAGACTTACGTGGCTCTGCCGAGCACTGCGGGGAGAGCTCAACTAGCATGCCGCTAGAAGGCGTTCAGGCGGCGTTTGAAAATGACCTCGCAGAATCCATCCGGGCGTACGAAGAGCTTGCTACAACGAAGACATTCACCCGGGCCAGCGACTTCACACACGAAGATATCTGCATGTTGGAGGGCATCCTTTCACACACGTGGCAGGACTGGTGCCGTTTTTGTAGAGTCCTGATTATGGAGTCTTGCCGAGGGACAGTCGACATGTCCGAGAACCAGCTCCCTCAACTGCCCGGAGCCCTCTCAGAACACCACGTTTCAGGCGCAGCAGCAAGGATCAAGCAGAGGAGAACGCCGATTTGGGGATTCCAAAACACTATTCTCAGGTTCGAGCCGACGTGGGGCGACGTCGACGTCCTCACCGACATCATCACGGGAATGGCCCCCGCGAACTCAGCCACTCTTCTAGGCATGTGCACTTTAGCGAGTCCCAGCTCGAAGATTCTGCAAGGGACGCGCAACGCAGCGGCGCATCACAACCACCAAACAGTCTCGGACCTCCTGAGGATGAGCGGTGTATACACCACGTTCCCAATAACTCACCCTTGCCAGGCACTTCTCTGGGTCGAGAATTCCAGTGGAATGTACATGTTCCCCGGGGCAATCGAGGGGCTAGTGACCGCATCGATCCACGCGGTCATCTAAACCGGAGTTTGAAACGTCAGGGAAGTTCCGCCCGCTGATCCGGTATTAGCCGGATCGGTCCCGGAAAACGCCGATGTAGCATGCAGAGCTTCTGAATTCGCGCCAAATTGCCAAGTCACTCGTCGAGCATTGAAGGCGGGGGGATTACCAGTTCTCTGAGCTCCGGGTGTACCGCAGGTTATCCGGGCGTTACAGCTCGTTGATCCTGCTGGTTCCACTGTGCCGCCCTGATCGATGAATTCGGCAATTGTGGCCGCTTCGGATCAAATGGCAAGGTCGGATTGCTCTTTGGCAGTATTCCATTGCCGCAAGCACCTGTTCACGGTGATCGTTTACGCTGGGCTGGTGAATCGTATCGGATGGCACCGACGGGCTCAGGAGAGCGGGGTGAAATGAAGTGCACCTGCCCACGCATTCGCGCGCGCGCGATAATAGCTCAAGAAAGATTTGGGGTA
>Ga0182016_10007891_pt1 | contig 10851 bp, 9 predicted proteins | sample 712S2MmetaG_FD_120491 | JGI IMG/M metagenome (GOLD analysis project Ga0182016, IMG submission 120491) | Permafrost microbial communities from Stordalen Mire, Sweden - 712S2M metaG | ecosystem: Environmental > Terrestrial > Soil > Wetlands > Permafrost | place: Sweden: Stordalen | collected...
GGCATGCGCTTGCGTCAGATGCGCAGCCGTGATCGGCGATATCGACGCATGCGCCGCGGCCAGCGCCGGCGCGTCATTCAATCCGTCGCCGACCATCAGGATGCGGCGGCCCTCCGCCTTCAATAGCTCGATGGCGGCGATTTTCTCGGCCGGCGTCAATCCGGCGAGCCATTGGCGGATGCCGAGCCGAGCCGCCACCGGCTCGACTGCCGCCGGCCGGTCGCCCGACAGGATGACGAGATCGAGACCGCGCGCGCGCAGCGCTTGCGTCACCGCAAGGGCATCAGCGCGCAGTTCCTGCCGGATCGGAATGCGGGCGGTGCGCCCAGCGAGCGAAAAGCCGATCAACGACGCTTCGCCGACGCCCGCCAATGCATCGCTATCGGCCATGCCGCAAAACTGTGCGCTGCCGAGGCGCGCTTCCTCGCCATCGATCAGGGCACGGACGCCCTCTCCCGGCTTTTCGATCGCGCCCGGATAGGGCACGCGCTCGCGCGCCTGCCGCGCCAATGCGACCGCCAAAGGATGACGGCTCGACAATGCAAGCCGCGCTGCGCGTTCGAGGAGAACCGGATCGATGCGGGACGCATCCACCTCAGGATCGGGCAAGGTCAGCGTACCGGTCTTGTCGAACACGATGGTGTCGGCTTCGGCAATCCGTTCGATGGCGTCGCCGCAGTTGAGAATGACGCCGGAGCGGAACAGTTGTCCGGCCGCCACCACCTGGACGGCGGGAATGGCGAGCGCTAGCGCGCAGGGGCACGTTATGATGAGAACCGCGATGGCGGTGACGATGGCGTCGTGGAACGAGGCGCCGGCGATGAGCCAGCCGATTGCGGTCAATGCCGCCGCCGCATGGACGACCGGAGCGTAGAGCCGCGCCGCGCGATCGGCGAGCCGTACGTTGCGCGATTTGGCCTCGGTTGCTTTCTGCAACAGCCGCTCGACCTCATCGACCAGCGTGCCGGTGCCAGCGGCGGTGATGACGAGGGTCAGCGCGCCATTGCCGTTGATGCTGCCGGCATAGACCGCAGCCCCCTCGCCCACGCCGCGGGGCAAGGTTTCGCCCGTCACCAGACTGTCGTCGATTTCGGATGTGCCGTTCAAAATCGTGCCGTCAGCCGGAATGACTTCACCCGGATGCACCAGCACGCGGTCGCTCGGGCTTAGCGCGGAAGCCGGCATCCGGACCACTTCGCCCTTGGCGTCGAGCCGATTGGCGAATTCGGCTTTCAACGACGCCAGATTGCCGGCGAACAATCTGGTCTTGCGCCGCATCGCCAGATCGAGATAGCGGCCGCACAGCAAGAAGAACAACAGCATGATGGCGGAATCGAAATAGGCATGCGCGGCCTGCGTCGCGGTCTCATACAGCGACAGCCCGAGCGCCAGCGTGACGCCGACCGAAATCGGCACGTCCATGTTGAGCGCGCGCGATCGCAAGGCGCGCCAGGCGCTGACAAAGAACGGCCGCCCCGCATAGGCAGCCGCCGGCAGCGCGATCAGCGCCGACAACCAATGAAACAGGTCGCGGGTCTCCGGCGTCATGTCGGAGCCCGACCACACCGAGATCGACAGCAGCATGATGTTCATCGCCGCAAAGCCAGCGACGGCGAGACAGCGCAGCAACGACTTGGCCTGGCGGCTGTCGTCGGCCTCGATCCGCTCCGGCGCGAACGGATGGGCGTGGTAGCCGATGCGCTCCAGCGCTTTGACGATCTCGGCCGCGGCGAGTTCGTCCTCGCGCCAATCGACAGTTAGACGGCGCTGCGTAAAATTGAGCCGCGCGTCGATGACGCCCGGGATTTTGCCGAGCCCGCCCTCGATCTTGCGGATGCAGCCGGCGCAGCCGACGCCGTCCACCGCGAGCGTCATATGCGCCGTGCCGGCGTCGCTGCGTTCGACGAAGGACGAAAGATCGAGCGTCTCAGCCATGATCGGCGCTCACTTCAGAACGATGCGGTTCTTCGAGCGGAACAGTTGCTCGCCTTGGCGCGATAGTTCGATGACCAGATCCCATTGACCGCGTTCGACATCGACGCTGCCGTGAAACTCGCCCGGCGCTCCTTCGGCGACCGCAACATCGCGATCGAGCCGGCGATCGGTCGGCCGCTCCAAGAGTGCCGACGCGTCGAGACCGCGCAGCGGCAGGCCTGCGGCATCGCGCGCCGTGAGGTCGATCCGCGCGCCCTCGACCGACGGCGTGACTTTGGCCTCGACCCGCCATTGCCGCGCGTCCTGCGCCTTGGCCATGGCGACCTCATGCTCGAACATGCGGCCGGCCTGATAGGCACTCTCGGTATCGACGCCGCTCAGCGTCGACAGCGCCTCATGAACCAACACGCCATTGACGGCAAAGACCACGCCGAAGAAAGCCAAGAGCCATAGCAAGACGATCCGCCCGGTCAGTGGCCGCGGCGACCGTGCCGGTCCCGGTTCTCGATCTAAATCGCTCATCGCCAGCGCTCCCTCACGGTCCCAAAAAATGATCGGCGGCGGTCGCCGTCGTGCCGCCGTCGGTGGAGACGATGGTGAAAGTCAGCGGCACCGAGGCCTGGTCGTCGAGCCGCTGATGCGTGGTGACCAGAATGCGCACGTCGCGCGTCTGATCGGGCCCGACCTCGATGATCGGATTGCCGCCCGAGCTCGCTTCCTCGCCGATGGCTTCGACGTCGGCATGCGCCAAGCCGGACACCGTCAGGATGAAGCTTCGCGGCTCCAGATTCTTATTGAGGATATGGACGTTATAGCCGTTGCGCACCGCGCCGTCCGAAAGCCGCACGAACAATGGATTGCGGTCGTGAATGACGTCGACGCCGTCGGTGCGCCGGGTCGCGAGCGTATAGGTCATCAGCGCCGCGATCGCGACGATGATTGCGGCATAGAGCACCGTGCGCACGCGGACGATCTTGTAGACCGGCGCGAGCCCCTGTTGCCGGCGCTTGATATTGATCTCGGTGTCGTAGGCGATCAGCCGCGCCGGGCGTCCGATCTTAGCCATGACGGCGTCGCAGGCGTCGATGCACAGTCCGCATTGGACGCAGGCGAGGTCGGGACCGGTCCGGATATCGACGCCCGTCGGGCAGGCCGCCGCGCATTGCAGACAATCGATGCAGTCGCCGGCCGGCTCGCCCTTGGCCTGCAGGGCTGCTGCCTTTTTCAGCGAGGTGCGCGGCTCACCGCGATCATACCGATAGGTGACGTTGAGCGCATATTCGTCGGTCAGCGCTGCCTGAATACGCGGCCACGGGCACATATAGATGCAAACCTGCTCGCGCATCCAGCCGGCAAGCGCATAGGTCGTGAAAGTGAGCAGACCGATGAACGCGTAGGCGATGAAGGGAGCCTGCCATGTCGCGAGATTCTTGATGAGCGTCGGCGAATCGGCGAAATAGAGAACCCAGGCGCCGCCGGTCCACCACGCGATCATCAGCCACCAAAAATGCTTGGAGACGGCACGCGCCGTACGCTCGAAGTTCCACCCCTCACCGTCGCGCTGCAGTTGCTTGCGCCGGCCGCCTTCGATCCAGCGTTCGATGGCGATGTAGAGGTCGGTCCACACCGTCTGCGGACAGAGATAACCGCACCACACCCGGCCCGCGACCGCGTTCATCAGAAACAGCACCATGGCGGCGATGATGAGGAGGCCGGTCAGGTAATAGACTTCCTGCGGCCATATCTCGATGAAGAAAAAGTAGAAGCGCCGCCCGGGGAAATCGATCAACACCGCCTGATGGGGCGCATTCGGCCCGCGGTCCCAGCGCACGAACGGCAGGAAATAATAGATCGCCAGTCCGACGACGAGCAAAGCCCATTTCAAGCGCCGGAAGGTGCCCGTCACGGTCTCCGGATAGATCTTCTTGCGCGCCGCATAGAGCGGTTCGTCGTCCGGCGGCTGCGGTCCGTTGGCTTCCGAGCCCGGCAGTTCCCGTTTCACGTTCTCGACGAGATCGACAAGAGCCGGCCGTGCCGCGGCTGCGCCTTCAATCGCCAGCACCGATCCGCAGCCCGGGCCCATCCGTCACTCCCCGCCGCCGAACGTATGAACGTAAACCGTCAGCGCCTTGATGGTGATCGGGTCGATCTTCTTGCCCCATGCCGGCATGACGCCGCCGTGGCCGTTCCAGATGCCGTCGATGATGGTGCCGGTGTCCGAACCGTAGAGCCATATCTTGTCGGTCAGATTGGCCGAGCCGACCGCGCGCTGGCCCTTGCCGTCCGGACCGTGACAGACCGCGCAATTGTCGGCGAAGATTTTTGCGCCGCGCTTGAGATCGGCGCCCAGTGTCGTCGACAGTCCGGACAGCGAGCGGACGTAATCGGCGACCGCCACAATGTCGTCGCGCTTGAGCATGCCGTCGCGGCCGAATGCCGGCATCGACCCTTGGTGGCCGTCATCGTCGCCGGAGCGCGCGCCATGCGTAATGGTTTGCGAGATCGCGTCGAGCGTGCCGCCCCACAACCAATCGTCGTCGGTGAGATTGGGATAACCCTTGGCGCCGCCGCCGCCGGCGCCGTGGCAGGGCGCGCAATTGTCGGCAAAGGCGCGGCCGCCGAGCGCGCGCGAAAAGTCGAGCAGCTCCGGCGTCGTTTCGATCTGTTGCAGCGACGCCGCGGCGAGTTTCGCCATCATCGGCCCGCGTTGCGCCTGCAGCGCGGCAACGTCCGAGGCTACCGCGGAGCGCGCGTGCCAATTCAAAGCGCCGCCCGTGTAGGACGACACCAGCGGCCACGCCGGATAGAGGATCCAATAGCCGACGGCCCAAACAATCGTCGCGTAGAGCAACCACAGCCACCAGCGCGGCAGCGGCGTATTCAATTCGTGGATGCCGTCCCACTCATGACCGGTGGTCCCGACTTCGCTTGCCGGCGCGTCATGCGGTTTAGTTCGGTCGTCCATATTTCAGTCCTCCCGAAACGGGATACGCGCCGATTCATCGAACTCTTTCTGGCGTGACGGCCACAGCGCGTAGACCAGCACCACGATGAAGATCGCGAAGAAATAGACGAGGCCCCAGGTCTGGGCGAAGTGCGCGAAGAAGGCATAAGTCGGCGACACGTTCATCTCCTCAGCGGATATTGGCCTTGTCGTCGTAGAGCTTGAAATCGACCAGCGTGCCCAGCATCTGCAGATAGGCGATCAGCGCATCGGCCTCGGTGACGCGTCCGGGATCGCCGCCGTAATTGCGCGCCTGGGCCTTCGGATAGCGGCGCGCCAACGCGTCGGCGTCCGGCGCATCGGCGGTGGCTTGCGTCTCCACATCGGCTGCGGCGTTCGCGATCATCGCATCCGTATAGGGGACGCCGAGATCGGCCTGGACTTTCATGTCCTCGCCGATATGCGAAAAGTCGAGATCGGTGGTGAACAGCCACGGATAGGCCGGCATGATCGAGCCGGCGACCACCGCGCGCGGATTGTGCAAGTGATCGCGGTGCCAATCGTCGGAATATTTTCCGCCGACGCGCGCCAGATCGGGACCATTGCGCTTCGAGCCCCACTGGAACGGATGGTCGTATTGGCTCTCGGCGGCGAGCGAATAATGGCCGTAGCGCTCGACCTCGTCGCGCAATGCCCGGATCATTTGCGAATGGCACAGATAACAGCCTTCGCTGACATAGATATTGCGGCCGGCGAGTTCGAGCGGCGTATAGGGCCGCATGCCGTCGGCGGTTTCGATCGTGCTCTTCAGATAAAACAGCGGCACCACTTCGACGAGGCCGCCGATCGCGATCACGATCAGAATGCCGATCAACAGCAGGATCGAATTGCGCTCGATGACGCCGTGCTTCTGCCAGAGCGAGGGCGACGCGGGATTGGCCATGACGCGCTCCCCTATTCCGCCGGCACGAGGCTTGCGACCACGGCCAACTGTTCGCGCGCCGGATAGATCGTCCGCCAGACATTGAACGCCATGATCAGCGCGCCGCACAGGAACAGCCCGCCGCCGATCGCGCGGATGACATAGAACGGATGCATCGCTTCGACCGTTTCGATGAAGGAGTATTCGAGGAAGCCGAGGCCGGTATAGGAACGCCACATCAGCCCTTGCAGGATGCCCGACACCCACATCGACGTGACATAGACGACGATACCGATGGTCGCGATCCAGAAATGCCAGTTCACCAGGCGGAGCGAATAAAGCGGCCTGTTCCACAGCCAAGGCACCAGGCAATAGATCGCGCCGAACGAGATGAAGGCGACCCAGCCCAGCGCGCCGGAATGCACATGGCCGATGGTCCAATCGGTGTAATGCGACAGCGAGTTCACCTCGCGGATCGCCATCACAGGACCCTCGAAGGTGGACATGCCGTAAAACGCGACCGACAGCACCATCATGCGCAGCACCGGATCGGTGCGCAGCTTGTCCCAGGCGCCGGACAGCGTCATCAGGCCGTTGATCATGCCGCCCCAGGACGGCATCCACAGCATGATCGAGAATGTCATGCCGAGCGTCTGCGTCCAATCCGGCAGCGCGGTGTAATGCAGGTGATGGGGACCGGCCCAGATATAGAGAAAGATCAGCGCCCAGAAATGAATGATCGACAGCCGATAGCTGTAGACCGGACGTCCGGCGCGCTTCGGAATGAAGTAATACATGATGCCGAGGAAGCCCGCGGTGAGGAAGAAGCCGACCGCGTTATGGCCGTACCACCATTCGACCATGGCATCCTGCACGCCCGACCACACCACATAGGACTTCGACGAGAACACCGACACCGGAACAGCGGCATTGTTGGTGACGTGCAGGACCGCAATGGTGAGGATGAAGGCAAGATAGAACCAGTTGGCGACATAGATATGTGGCTCTTTGCGCCGCATCAGGGTGCCGAGATAAATCAGCAAATAAACGACCCAGACGACGGTCAGCCAGAGATCGGCATACCATTCCGGCTCGGCATATTCCTTGGATTGGGTGATGCCGAGGAGATAACCAGAGCCAGCGATCACGATGAAGAAATTGTAGCCGAGGACGACGAACCACGGCGCGAGATCGCCGACAAGGCGCGCGCGGCTGGTGCGTTGCACGACATAGAGCGACGTCGCCAGCAGCACGTTGCCGCCGAACGCGAAAATGACCGCCGACGTGTGCAGCGGCCGCAAGCGCCCGAATGAAATATAGGACAGATCGAAATTCAGCGCCGGATAAGCGAGCTCGAGCGCGATCCACAGGCCGACCGTCATGCCGGCGATGCCCCAGAACACCGCGAGGATCGTCGCCAGTTTGACCGGCCCCATGTTGTAGTTCGGCTTGCCGTCGATCTCGAGCGGCACGGGATTTGAGCCGTGCTCGAAAAAACGGTTGAAAATCGCGAACACCCCCGCCGCACTCGCCGCGGCGAACAGATAAGCGTGGAACGCATAAGCGGGCGTGTAGGCCTTGGCGGCCACCACGATCGAGAAGAACGCAAGCGCGGTCAGCGCCGCGGCCAAGCCGCCTTCGCCAAGCGTCATGAATTTAGGTGCAGCGTGAGAGGGTGTCATTGCGCGGCCCGTGCAGGGATAGACCCGTAAGAAGCCCACACACCATGGGTGGACACGGTTGATGTTGACCTAGGTCAAAGACCGTTTCTGATTCACATGGATTAAGCCGCGCCTTCGCGCTTATTGGATCAAGCCGCGCCTTCGCGCTTATTGCTCGAGCGATTTCAGGTAACTGATGACGTCGTTGACCTGGCCCGGATCGAACCGGAATTCCGGCATCGTCGGATGGCCGGTGATGATGCCTTCGGCCAGCGGCTCTTCGAGATCCTCGACGGGATAATGCTCATGCAGCGTGCGGAACGCTGGCGCGATTTTCAGCGGACTGCCCCCGACCTTGCCCACCGCATGGCATTGCGCGCAGTCGGCACGCAACAGGACCAGACCTCGTTGCGCCGCCGGCGTAAGCGTCCCTGCACTGTTCGCCGGAAAAATTGTGCAGGCGAGCATCGCCAAAGACGACGCTAAGCACACGGCTTGGTGCACAACCTTGGCTCGGTGCACGACTTTCACGTGCCCGGGAACGGTCCCAAACATGACATCCTCGCTATGTTGGTTGGCAACTGGGCGAATTTACGTGAAGCGCGCGCCGGCTGTTACGACGCGGCGCGCTCTTTGGCTTCGTCTTCGACGGAGGGAAACGCCATCCCGGACATCGGCTCGACCCAGACGAGATGGTCGTGAACCTGTTCGACGCCGGCCACGTTCTCGGTCGCGACGATCAGCGCTTGGCGTTCGCGCTCATCGGTGATGATGCCCCACAGTTCCGCAACGCCGTTCTTGACCACGACATTGACGTGCGGCGCCCATTTCTGGTTGCCGACAGCCACCATGATATTGTCGCGGATCTTGGAATCGTCGCCCGTGGGTGCTGGCGTGTCGCGAGCGAGGCTTGCCAGCGCATGCATCAGATTGGCGCGGCTGACGATGCCGACCATCCGGCCGCCCTGCAGCACCGGCAGGCGTTTGATGTGATGGCGCTCCATGAGTTCGACCACGTCTTCGAGCGATTCGTCGAGCGTCGCCGTGACGGGGTCCGGCGTCATGATTTCTTCTACCTTCTTGCCCGACTGCGAGACATATTCCTCCGCCAGCCGGCCCGGACCGACGATGAACTCGAGCCATCGCGGCCGGCGGCGCTGTGTGCCGAGCTCGCTGCGGCGGAGGAAATCGCCTTCGGTCACCATGCCGACCAAATCTCCTGCGCCATTGACCACCGGCAGCCCGCTGATGTTGTTCTGCAGCATCAGGCGCGCGGCCCGCACAATCGGCTCGTGGGTTTGAACGGAAACGACGTTCCGCGTCATGACATCTTTGACTTGCATGATATTACCCCTTTCGCGCTCTGATTCTTTCCCGTCACCTCGAGCGCTGCTTGTATTCAGCCGTTCAGGCGTCGCAGCGCCGAACGGTTGCGCAACACGATGCGCCGCGACGACGGCACCTCGATCGCGGCTGCGCATTCCAACGAGGTCAGCGTTCGCGACACCGTTTCGATCGTCAGACCGAGGTAATCGGCGATATCCTGACGCGACATCGGCAAATCGATGGAATTGTCGCCCGACACGCGCTCCGCCATTTCCAGGAGGAAGCTCGCGACGCGCTCTTGCGCGCTCTTGATCAGGAGCATGATGCGATCCTGCACCCGGCCGAGTTCGCGTCCCGTGAGCGCAAAGAGCTGACGCGCGACCGAAGCGTCGCGGCCGGCCAGCGCGTTGAGCGCGCTACGCTTGATGACCAGAATTTTCGCGTCGGAGATCGCCTCGGCCGACATCGAATGTTCGGCGGCGAATTCCAGACCGAAAACGTCGCCCTGCATATAGAAGCCGCCGATTTGCCGGCGGCCGTCGGTGAGGATTTTGTAGGTGCGTACGCTGCCGCTGACGACCTTATAGAGATATTCGGCCGGTTCGTTTTCGCCGAAAATCTCGGTATTGCGCGGATAGCCGAGCACCGCACCCATCAGCTGCATCGAATGATCGAGCGCCTCGGCATCGATGGCGATGGAGGCTTGATTCGGCTGGCGGATCGGCATCGCCGGCCGTCGGATGGCATCGCTGTGGATTGCGGTCTGTGTGTGCATGGCTCTTTACCTCCAGGAGCTTCGGGAGGTACTGCTATGCTCGGGGTGATCGAGGGAAAATTCAGATATTGACCCTAAGGGTTTGCCCTTAGGCTGCTGAGAGAAACTAACCCATTGACATAAAACACGTTTCAGCGGCTTCGAGTAATGGCGGTCGCATCAAAGCGGCGTTTTCGATGGCGGATGCGGTAACCACGGGAAAAACCTATCCGACGACGGCATTGCCGCTGCTGGCACGGCGCGGTTTCGTCCAGCGCTATGGCATTGCCGTCGCGGCGACCGCCGCCGGTTTGGCCGTCAAGCTCGCGCTTGGATCGGTGCTGCGCGGCGAAGCCTCTTTTCTGCTTTTCATGCCCGCCGTTCTGATCGCCTCGGCGATCGGCGGCTGGGGGCCGGGCCTGCTCGCGACTGTTTTCGGCGCCGCGATCGGGTTGTTTTTCGTCGAGGACTATCGTTCGCTGTCTGCCGCGGATTTCGTCAATGCCGCGACCTTTGTTCTGGTCGGCGTCGGCGTGTCCTGGCGCGGCGCCATGTTGACCCGCTTCCGCGTCGCGGCGTCGGCGAATGCCGAACAGGCCTTGACCCGCGAGGCCCATCTGCAATCGATTCTCGACAGCATACCCGACGCCATGATCGTCATCGACGAGCACGGCGTCATGCAATCCTTCAGTTCGGCGGCCGAACGCCTGTTCGGCTTGAAGGCCGCCGACGTCGTGGGCAAGAACGTCAAGATGCTTATGCCGGCGCCATATCGCGAGGGACACGACGCCTATATCGAACGCTACAAACGCACCAATGAGCGGCGAATCATCGGCATCGGCCGGGTCGTGGTCGGCCGGCGCGCAGATGGTTCGACCTTCCCGATGGAGCTCGCGGTCGGCGAGATGCATGTGCACAAGCAGCGCTTCTTCACCGGCTTCATCCGCGATCTGACCGAACGGCAGCAGACCGAGGCACGGCTGCAAGAGCTGCAATCCGAGCTCGTGCACATGTCGCGGCTGACCGCCATGGGCGAAATGGCGTCGGCGCTGGCGCATGAGCTCAACCAGCCGCTGTCGGCCATCGCCAATTACATGAAAGGATCGCGGCGGCTCCTGCAGGATCGCGCCGACGCCGACACGACGCTGTTGCGCGACGCGATGGACAAAGCGGCCGATCAGGCGCTGCGTGCCGGCGACATCATTCGCCGGCTGCGCGATTTCGTCGCTCGCGGCGAAAGCGAACGCCGGGTCGAGGACGTCAAGAAGCTGATCGAGGAAGCAAGCGCACTCGCGCTCGTCGGCGCCAA
>Ga0182016_10007892_pt1 | contig 10851 bp, 11 predicted proteins | sample 712S2MmetaG_FD_120491 | JGI IMG/M metagenome (GOLD analysis project Ga0182016, IMG submission 120491) | Permafrost microbial communities from Stordalen Mire, Sweden - 712S2M metaG | ecosystem: Environmental > Terrestrial > Soil > Wetlands > Permafrost | place: Sweden: Stordalen | collected...
CGCCGAATATCATGCGGCAAAGGAATCCCAGTCGCTCAATGAGGGCCGCATCGCCGAGCTCGAGGACAAGCTCGCGCGCGCCGAAGTCATTGATGTTTCCAAGCTTTCCGGCGACACCATCACTTTTGGCGCGACCGTGACTTTGGTCGACGAGGACACCGACAAAAAGGCGGTCTGGCAAATCGTGGGCGAGCCCGAAGCCGACGCCAAGAAGGGCAAGATTTCCATCACCTCGCCGCTGGCGCGCGCGCTCGTCGGCAAGAAGAAGGGCGCCCAGGTCGAGGTGGTCGCGCCTGGCGGCGCCAAGGCCTACGAGGTCATGAAAGTGGAGTGGAAATAGCCCTCCGGCGGCCATTTTCGCGGCGAAAAGGGCATTTTCCCCCCATTATTGGACCTGTGGGTGCGCCGGGTTGCGTATCTTGCATGGCTCCATAGAATCTCTACATAGAATGGCTGGTCTTGCAGGGCATTCGGGCAGGCCGTTCCCGCCACATCTGCCGCAACAATCGAGTTAGCGCCGGTGTCGAATACTATTCACGCCAAGCTCGTGATTATTGGCTCCGGGCCGGCCGGTTACACGGCCGCGATCTATGCGGCGCGCGCCATGCTCGACCCGATCCTGATCCAGGGCATCGCGCCGGGCGGCCAGCTCACCGTCACCACCGACGTCGAAAACTACCCGGGCTTCGCCGACGTCATCCAGGGCCCCTGGCTCATGGAGCAGATGCAGAAGCAGGCGGCCCATGTCGGCACCAAAATGGTCGCCGACCATGTCAACAAAGTCGAGCTCGCCCAAAGGCCGTTCCGGCTCGAATGTGATTCCGGCGATGTCTATGTCGCCGACACCCTTATTCTTGCGACCGGCGCCCAGGCGCGCTGGCTCGATCTGCCGGGCGAACAAAAATTCCGTGGCTATGGCGTATCGGCCTGCGCGACCTGCGACGGCTTCTTTTATCGCGGCAAGGAAGTTCTGGTGATCGGCGGCGGCAATACCGCGGTCGAGGAGGCGCTCTTTCTCACCAATTTCGCCGCCAAGGTGACGCTGGTGCACCGCCGCGATCATCTGCGCGCCGAGCGGATCCTGCAGGAGCGCCTGTACCAGAATCCGAAAATCTCGGTGCTCTGGAATGCCGTGCTGGAAGATGTGACGGGCGACGACAACCCGCTCAAGGTCAGGGGCGCGGTGTTGCGCAACGTCAAGACCGGCGAGGTGACCGAGCGACCCACCGACGGCATTTTCGTCGCCATCGGCCATTCGCCGGCGACCGAACTTGTTGCCGGCGCCGTCGAGATGAAGCCTTCGGGCTACATCAAGACCGCGCCGCATTCGACCGCGACCTCGGTGCCGGGCCTGTTCGCCGCCGGCGACGTCGCCGACGAGGTCTATCGCCAAGCGGTCACCGCGGCGGGCTTGGGCTGCATGGCGGCGCTCGAAGCGGAAAGATTCCTGGCCGCGCATGGCGAGGCCGAGCCCCGCCTCGCCGCGGAGTGAATTTTCATCTCTCCCGAAGCGGAGAGAGCAGAAAGTATCAGCAATGGATTGGGACAAGCTCAAAGTATTTCACGCCGCCGCCGAGGCGGGCAGTTTCACCCATGCGGGCGAGCAGCTTGGGCTGTCGCAATCGGCGGTGTCGCGCCAGGTGAGCGCGCTCGAGCAGGAATTGACGGTTTCGCTGTTTCACCGCCACGCCCGCGGTCTGATCCTGACCGAGCAAGGCGAATTGCTGTTTCGCACCGCGCACGACGTCTTCATGAAGCTCGAAGCCGCGCGCGCCAAACTCACCGACAGCCGGGAGCGGCCGAACGGCGATCTCCGCGTGACGACGACGCCGGGCATCGGCATTCATTGGCTCACCCCCCGGCTCGGTGAGTTTCTCGACCTTTATCCCGAGGTTCATATCACGCTGATCACCACCGACGAGGAGCTCGACCTCGCCATGCGCGAGGCCGACGTGGCGATCCGGCTGCGCCAGCCGACGCAGCCCGACCTCATCCAGCGCAAGCTGTTTTCGGTGCATTTCCACGTCTATGCCTCGCCCGAATATCTGAAGAAGTTCGGCACGCCGCGCACCTTCGAGGATCTCGACACCCACCGCGTGCTCGTGCTCGGCGGCAGCATACCCTCATACCTCCAGCGTTCGCGCTGGCTGGTCGAAGTCGCGCGCGACGGCAAGGGTCCGCGGGTGCCGCATCTCGTGATCAATAATATTCTCGGCATTTTGCGCGCCTGCCAGCGCGGGCTCGGTATCGCGATGCTGCCGGATTATCTGGTCGAGGAGAACGGCGGGCTCGTGCAGCTGTTCGGCGAGGCCGACGCCATCGCGCTCGACGCCTATTTCGTCTATCCGGAAGAGCTCAAATCCGTCGCGCGCGTGCAAGCATTCCGCGATTTTCTCGTCGCCAACGCGCAGCGCTGGAATTTTTAGCGCGTCATCGCGCGAGCGCCGTGCCGGGCGTAATCCGCATGCGACTCCGCGCAGATTATTTTTCCACGCGACATCGTGACGCGCAGTTGTCGCGCGATTGCTTGACCTCGAGTCGCACGCAACCCTGTTGATGCTCGCGAATTCGATGCTGCGGTGATGCCCGCCCACGCAGCTTGCGGGGACCGCATGGCTGTCATGTCGATCAACGCGTTGCCGGCGTGGATTGCCAAACGCATACTGAGCATCTGCTGCAAGGCGAGCGGTTGCGGTCAATCCTCCCAGATTAAGCAATCGTTCTGCCTGCAGCTGTTCCCCTCTGGAAGGTGTCGTCGGCGCCCCCACGCCGACGAACTAAACCGGGCCCGCAAGGGCTCGGTTTTCTTTTGCGGGCACCGGCGCAATCTTGCTTTCCCCAATTGACATATTGACATATCATTGGTATGTCTAGACATATGATTGAGCGAACCACGGTGCGATTGCCCAAGGACTTGCTGGTTCGCGCCAAGCGCAAAGCGCTGGCCGAGGATCGCACACTGACGTCTCTCATCGAAGAGGGGCTCAGATTGGTGGTGAACGACAAGCCCACGGCTACGAAAGCCAAGCGCATATTGCCGCGTCACAGTGATGCGAGCGGCCCGCCCTTTCCAGGCATCGATATTTCCAATTCGGCGGCGCTTCAGGAGATGGAAGACCTCGAATATGTTGAACGGCTGAAGAACGGCTTTAAATGATTTTGCCGGACGTCAACGTCCTCATTTACGCCTTCCGAAAGGACGTGCCGCAATACCCGATTTGCCGAAAGTGGCTCGACCGAGTTGTCCTCGGTGACGAACGTTTTGGCATATCGCCCTTGGCGCTTGCCGCCGTCGTCCGAGTTACTACCAATCCGCGCTCCTATCCCAATCCAAGCTCGCTTGCCGCAGCATTCGGATTCTGCGAAGACCTGCTGCGTCAGCCCCACTGCCAGATCGTCGAACCACGCGAGCGGCATTGGGACATTTTCAAGCGTTTGTGCATCGAAACAAACACGCGTGGCAACATCGTCACCGACGCCTGGTACGCGGCCCTTGCCATAGAATGGGGCTGCGAATGGATCACGCTTGATCGGGACTACGCCCGGTTTCCAGGTTTGCGTTGGCGCCTGCCGCAGGTTGAGCCAAGCTGAGGACGACGATTGATGAAAGTCTCCATTCTCGACGATTATTTCGACACGCTGCGTACGCTGCCGTGCTTTCGCAAGCTCGACGGCTACGACGTCACGATCTGGAACGATCACGTGCAGGAAGTCGACGCACTCGCCGAACGTCTGAAAGATACCGAGGTTTTGGTCCTGTTTCGCGAGCGCACGCAGATCCGCGCAGCCCTCCTCGAGCGCCTTCCCAAGCTAAAAATCATCAGCCAGCGCAGCGTCTACCCGCATATCGACGTCGACGCCTGCACGCGGCTCGGCATCATCCTGTCGTCGAGCCAGCATCCGGGAACGCCGTCGCGCGCGACATCCGAATTCACCTGGGGCCTCGTGCTGGCGGCGATGCGCCAGATCCCGCAGCAGGCGGCGGCGCTCAAAGGCGGCCGCTGGCAGAGCGGCGTCGGCACCACGCTCCATGGCAAGACGCTCGGCATCTACGGCTATGGCAGGATCGGCAGCGTCGTCGCCGGCTACGGCCGAGCCTTCGGCATGAATGTCCTGGTCTGGGCCCGGCCCGCCACGCTCGAGGCGGCGCGCGCCGACGGTTATGCGACCGCGCCCAGCAAGGAAGCCTTCTTTGCCGAATGCGATGTCATCTCGCTGCACATGCGGCTCGTGCCGGCGACGCGCCACATCGTCAAGGCCGCCGACCTCGCGCACATGAAACCGACCGCGCTCCTCGTCAATACCAGCCGGGCGCCGCTGATCGAACCGGACGCGCTCGTCGCGGCGCTGCGCGCGGGCCGTCCCGGCATGGCGGCCGTCGATGTTTTTGAGGAAGAGCCGCTTCTCGACAAGAGCCATCCGCTTCTGAACATGGACAATGTGATCTGCACCCCGCATATCGGCTATGTCACCCGCGACGAATACGAGACCCAGTTCATCGACATCTTCGATCAGATCAACGCTTACGCCGCGGGCGCTCCGATCAACGTCATCAATCCGGAAGTCCTCACCAAAAAGCGTTGAGAAGGCTTCGGCGTTGCAGAAAAAAACCGTCACAGTCCACGACAAGATGCAGCGCGGCTATCGTTACGCGCTCACGGCGCCGCCCGGACGCAATTTCCATCCCGAATTCCGGCCGCAACTGACGCCGGCCGACATGCTGCGGCTCGGCGTGTTCTGCGGCAAGTACATGACCGATTGCGGCAAGGAGTTTCCCAAGAGCTGGTTTGCGCGCGCCAAGCTCGCCGGCAAGGAGCGCGATTGCGCGCTCAATTATTTCGGCGTCGGCGCGAGCCAGCCGCTGTCGGTCTGGCGCAAGAACGGCTGGATCTATCGCCATGACCCGCGCGGTTGGTTCCAGTGGTACTGCCGCTATTACATGGGTCGGCGCATCCCCGATGAGGACGCGCGCCAGATCAAACGCTGGAAGGCGATCCGTCGCCACGTGCGCCAAGTGGAGCGGCATTGCGAACCGGGCGACGTCACCTGCCGGCCGCGGCAGCGCCAGGCGCTGCTGCATTGGGCCTATGACAGCAGAAAGATCTAGAGCATGATCCCGAAAAGTGGAAACCGGCTTTCGGATAAGATCATGCTCAAGTGAAAAATCCAGACCCTGCTCCGATTCCATCCAATCGGATCAGGGGCCTAGCGCACGCGGCCGACAGAAATGCTCGGCGGTCGAACGGTCGGCCTGACCGGTCTCATTTCTATCTGAACGTGCGGCACCGTTATGGGCACGGGCCTCGGACGCGGCACGACACCGCCGCCGCCGCCGCAATCCGCCGTCGCAACTCTGACGACGGTCTTCGTTCGAGAGGCGTCGAGGCCGAGCGCGTCCGGCGCTTCGTTGCCCGACGCCGCGCCGATCCTACCGCCGAGACGGTGCGCCGATGCGTGCAGATCATCGTTGTTGGGATAAAGCTTCAGGAAAGCCTGATATCCCGCCACGCTGTTGAGATTGACCGCGTCGAGCCAGGCCCACATTTCGACGCGGCGGCTGACGATGCCGCGCAGTTCCGCGGCGAACGGCGCATGCGGAAACAAGTCCAGAACCACCTGGTAGACGACCACCCGATCCTCGCGCAGCGCAATCCGATGCGCCTCCTCGGCCGATAAGCCCTTGAGCTTATCGCGCCATAGCGTGGCGGACGGCTCGGATGGCGCTCCGGCTGTCTGAGCGCTCGTGGATGCCGCCGACTGGTTGTCGGCCGACAGGTTGCCCGATGACTTGGCTGATCGGTCCGACGCAGCCGCGGCTGTTTGCGTGCCCGCGGACGCGCTACTTGGCCCCGGTGCCGGGAAAAATGAGAACGGCTCGACCAGCGACGACACATCCCAGGGGATTTGCCGCCCCACGGTCTCAGCGTTCACAGCGACCCGCATATTTTTGATCGTCTCTTCGATCGATTCGCCCGGCTTCTTGCCGGCGGACAACAGCGCTTCGGTAAACGGACTATTGGCGCCGCTGCCGTCTTCGGCGGTGGCGCCGGGCGAGGTCGAATAGACAACGAGCGAATCCGCGGGCGCTGTGACGATTGCAAGCCCGTGCGGCGCGGCGGCGTCGCCGAACGGATTATCGCGGCAGGCATCGAGAAAGATGATCCGCGTCTTGTCGCCGATCTCTTCGAGCATGTTCATGATATCGGCGAAGCGGACGGCAGCGAGCGGAATATCCGCCGCGCCGGTTATCTTGGCATCGACCGGGACCAGATAGTTCTCGCCGTCGACCTGCACACCGTGGCCGGCGAAATACAGAAGCGCGGTGGTTTTTCGGTCGTCCTTGCCGGCGAGGTGTTGCGCGAAGTCTTGCACGGCGCGGCGCATCCCGGCCTGATCGAGATCGAGCGCGGTCGTCACCTCGAAACCCGCCGATTTCAGGAAGTCGCCTACCGCGGCCGCATCGTGGACCGCATTCGGCAATTGCCGTACCGCCTGGTAATTCGAATTGCCGATGACGAGCGCAAAGCGATCCTGTGCGGATGCGCCGCCGGAACAGAAAACGACGGCGGCCGTCATCGCCGTCACGAACATCCAAGTCAGTGGACGCGTCATGTTGTCCTCCTGGTTGTCGTTGGTCGCATCACGTTCCGGGCGTCGTTGCGAGCAAAGCCGCAACATTGGCGATCGGATGCGCAAAACCTGCAGGCGCTTTAAGGCCTCAGCGCGGCCAGGTGCAGTGTCGCCACAAAATTGTTCCGATGGCGGCACGGACGCAATGGCCGGCTCGCGCCATCCAAACTTAGAGAAAATGGGACCTTAAGCGGGTTCCAGACCTTTCGCCTTGATCACGCTCTTCGCGGCGGGCGTCGTCAACAAATCGATAACGCCGCAGCCGGCTTGCGGATGGCTTGCACTGATCGGAATCGCGGCGGTGAACTCCGTCACGCTTTGCAATTCGGTCGGCAAGGGCCCGACCACGTCGATGCCGGCAACGGCCATAAGTTCCGCCATCTGCTGGATGCCGATGTCGGCCTCGCCGCGCAACACCACCAGGCCGGCGAGACCCGCCGCGCCGCCGGAGCCGTATTTCGCCTTGGCGGTCATCGCTTCGGCGATGCCCAGTTGCGCAAAGACCTTCGCCATGTGGGCGCCGCTGGCGCCGCCGCCCACCGGCTTGCTGACGGCGATCGATTTCGCCGCCAAGAGCGCGCGCTTAAAATTCTCGGCGGTCGAGATGTCGGGTTTCAAAGCGCCCTTCGGCACCGCGATGCCGATCGACGACCGCGCCACAGCGACGAGGCTATCGGCCGCGATCCTGCCGCGCACGATCAGATCCTCGGCGCCTGCCCGGGCGAGGATCGCGACGTCGGCCGCCTCGCCTTCGGCAAGACGCTTCTCGAGCTGCGCCGATGGCCCGAGGATGACGTTGAGGCGGTTGCCGGTGTCGCGCTCGTAGCTCGGCGCCAGCGCCTCGAACACCATTTTCATCGCGGTCGTGCTCAAAACCTTGATCTCAATCGGCGCGGCCACGCGATCCTCCGTTGTGCAGCGATCGAAGCATAATGAGCCCCGGCCGCGCCGGATAGCCGGTCAAATCGGGCGCAACGCCGCCGGGCCCGAGCGGATTCGACATCACGACTGTGTGAGCTTTTGGCGTCACTTCATCAAATCAACTGCCGGCTTGTCACGAACTGCCGAAATTGCGCTACAAGATGGGCATCGATATTCGCGCCCGATATCTCCGCTAGCGTGCGCCGGAATGCGATCGAGGAGGAAACCATGCTCACCCGCAGACACGTCTTCTACGCCGGTGCATTAGGCTTGGCCGCATGGTCGATCGGGCGCGTGGCGCAGCCGCGCGCCGTCAACGCCGCGCCGCATCCTTATGAAGTCACCCATACGGACGAGGAATGGAAGAAGCTCCTCACGCCCGCGCAATACGACGTGCTGCGCCAGGAAGGCACCGAGCGGCCGTTCACCAGTGCGTTGCTCGACGAACATCGCAGCGGCACTTTCGCTTGCGCCGGTTGCGACCTGCCGCTGTTCTCCTCCAAGACCAAGTTCGAAAGCGGCACCGGCTGGCCGAGCTTCTGGGCGCCGCTCGACAACGCGGTCGACGAAGTCACCGACCATTCCTTCGGCATGAGCCGCACAGCGGTTTCGTGTCATCGCTGCGGCGGCCATCTCGGCCATGTCTTCACCGACGGCCCGAAGCCGACCGGATTGCGCTACTGCATGAATGGCGTCGCTTTGAAATTCGCGCCGGCGCCTGGATCGAACTCGTAACCGGCCGGATCGCCGCCCTCGCCTTGCGGACGCGTCGTTTTGCGCAAAGTCGCGACTTTGGAAAATGTGCTAACGACGTGGCGCGCCGCAGCTAGCGCATCAGACCGGCAATCAAGCCGGACGATCGGCGGGAGGAATGGATGGTTCGGGGATGGAACGTGGCAGTTGCCGCCGCGGTTTTGGCACTGGCGGGCCTCGCGACAGCACCAGCTTTTGCCCAGCTCAACCCCAGTGAGACGATCCGGATTATCGTTCCGTTCGCGCCCGCCGGCTCCTCGGATGTGCTGGCGCGGGTTCTGCAGGGACCGCTGCAGCAGGAACTGAAACAGACCGTCATCGTCGAGAACCGCGCCGGCGCCGGCACCAACATCGGCACCGCCGAGGTCGCCCGCGCCAAACCCGACGGCTATACACTCTTGATCACCAGCAGCGCCTTCGTGGTCAATCCGGGACTTTACAAGACGATCCCCTACGATCCGTACAAAGATTTCGCGCCGATCGCGGCGCTGCCGGTCGCTCCCAATATTTTTGCGGTCAAAGCGGGCGGTTCGATCAATGCGCTGGCCGACGTTATTTCCGGCGCCAAGGCCAATCCGCAGAAGCTGAATTACGCGAGCCCCGGCAACGGCACCACGCCGCAATTGACGATGGAGCTGTTCAAGCTGAAGGCCGGCATCGATGTCACCAACATCGCCTATAACGGCGGCGGACCGGCGACGCAGGCGCTGATGACCGGGACCGTCGACGTATTGTCCACGGCTTTGCCGGGAGCGTTGTCGCAGATCACGGGCGGCACGATGAAAGGCATTGCGCTGACGACCAAACAGCGCTGGCCCGCGCTCCCCGACGTGCCGACCTTCGCCGAGCTCGGCTTTCCCGACATCACGCTCGTCACCGAGCATTTTTTTCTCGCGCCGGCCGGCACGCCGCAGCCGATCCTCGATCAGTTGACCAAGGCAACGCTCGCCGTGCTAGCACAGGACGAGGTGAAAGAGCGCGTGCGCAAGGTCGGCTACGATCCGATTTCCGGCGGCCCCGATCTTGCCAAAGAATGGATCACGCGGGACGTGCCGTATTTCAAAGAGCTGGTGAAAAACGCCAAGATTCCGCAGATCGAGTAGCAAGCGCGCCGCTCACGTCCCGACTTTCAGTTCGGAGACGAGCCCGCGCAGGGCCGCAATCGCGCTGAGCGGCACGATGCGGCCGGTGCGCGGATTTTCCGACGGGATGCCTTCGATCGACATTGTAAAGCGCGCGGTGTCGGCGTCGACCTCGATGCGATGGGTGTTGCGTGTCAGCGCCGGATCGGCCCAGATTTCGAGCCGCGTCTTATCCGGCCCGATGCCGGCGAGACTAAGCGCCGCGGCCACATTCACATTGGCGGGAAATCCGCGCGCGCCTTCGCGCGCGCTGCCGTCGAAGATTTTGACCGGCTCCTTGAGGTTCGCAAGCGAAATACCGCGTTCGACCAGATAAGGCGCGCCCTCGAGTCCGTTCGGCGGCTTGCGGGTAATCATGGTGACCGAATGGATGGTGCCTTCGGCGGCGGCGCGCACGGCGTCGAGACCGAGCAGCGCGCCGGTCGGCACCAAGATGCGCGCGCCGGTCTCCTTCGCGCGCGCCACCAGATCCCAGTTTTCCAGAAGCTGGCCGACGGAGAGCGGCATAAAAATCTTGCCGGCTTCGATCACCGACAAGGCGACGGCGCGGAAGAGCTGCGGCGGCAGACATTCGACGATCACGTCGCAGGACTCTGCCAGCCCCTCGGCGGCGACAATGGGGATCCGGTCGCCCGCGCCCGGCAAATTGCGCCGCGCTTTGTCCTTGTCGCGCACCGCGACCGCCGCGAGCGCAAGACCCGGAATCCCGGCCTCGAGACGCCGCGCCACGCCGAGCCCCACGGCGCCGAGCCCAGCCAATCCCACCTTGAGCGTAGCCCTAGCCACTATCGTTTCCCTGCCCTGGCCGTGCTGCATGCGGCCCGATAGATTGTCTAGGCGGCGGCCCCTATCTGCGCAATAAGACTGCGCAATAAGACTGGCCAAGCCGACCGGATCCCCTCGCATGCCCGACCTCAGCAAGAGATTGTTCATGACCAATATCAACCCGAATGCCTTCACCACCCGGCCGGAAATCGAAGGCACTTTTGGCGTGGTCACGACGACACATTGGATCGCGACTGCCGTCGGCATGGGAATTCTGGAAAAAGGCGGCAACGCCTTCGACGCCGGCGTCGCCGCCGCCTTCACGCTGCAGGTCGTCGAGCCGCATCTCAACGGTCCGGGCGGCGACGTTCCGGTCATCGTCCATGACGTGCGGCGCGGCAAGCCGGAGGTGATTTGCGGACAGGGCGTGGCGCCGGCGAAAGCAACAATTGCGCATTATCGCAGCGAAGGCCTCGATCTCGTTCCCGGCACCGGTCTGTTGGCCGCTTGCGTGCCGGGCACGTTCGAGACCTGGATGCTGCTGTTGCGCGATTACGGCACCATGACGCTTGCCGAGGTGCTGGCGCCCGCGATCGGCTATGCGCAAAACGGCGCTCCGTTGCTCGAACGCACCAACGCC
>Ga0182016_10007894_pt1 | contig 10845 bp, 12 predicted proteins | sample 712S2MmetaG_FD_120491 | JGI IMG/M metagenome (GOLD analysis project Ga0182016, IMG submission 120491) | Permafrost microbial communities from Stordalen Mire, Sweden - 712S2M metaG | ecosystem: Environmental > Terrestrial > Soil > Wetlands > Permafrost | place: Sweden: Stordalen | collected...
CGCCCTCGCCTTTCGCCAGACGCGCATCCGACGCGCGCGCCATGGCGCCGGCGCGATCGGGCGTTTCCAGCACAAAGGCGTTCAGCGCCCGCGCCTTTTCCATGGCCGCCAGATGTGCCTCGGCAAGCTCGATGGCGGAAAATTCTTTGTTGCGCAGCGCGTCGCGCGCTTGCGCCAGCGTCAGCGCGGTCAGATCGCTCATTCGGCCGTCGGGTCGTCGCAGGAAAATGGGTTGTCGGCCGCAGGCTTGGGTGCGGATTTGATGGGCGCTTCCGGCGTCGGTGCATCCCACTCGGCCTGCGCCGGCAGCGGCTGCACCGGAAAATTGGCAAAGAGCGCGTCGACTGCCGCGGGATCGTCCGGCTTGAGCAAGCCTTGGCTGTCAAGATAAGCGAGCCACATGGCGTCTTGTTCGCAAGCCATGCACATTATTCGACCACCTTCGGCACGAGAAAGAAGTGATGTTCGTGGGCCGGCGCATTGGCGAGGATGGCGTCGGGAATCCCGCCGTCGTTGACCGTGTCCGCGCGCATCTTCATCGCCATCGGCGTCACCGAGGTCATCGGCTCCACGCCCGCGACGTCGACCTCCGCGAGCTGCTCGACAAACGCCAAAATGGCGTTGAGCTCGCCCTGCAGATTCTCGACTTCGTCGTCCGCGACCGCAATTCGCGCGAGGTGCGCGACGCGGCGGACTGTATCGGCATCAACGGACATCGGCGTAACCTTGGGCGGCAGGCTTCGTAGATAATCCCGGGCGGATGCGCCGCCAAGGCGGCGACGCCCCGCCTATAGCAGAGCGGCCATTTTGAGCCAACCCGGTCATGCCGCTCGCTGGGCGCCCGTCGCAGACGCCAGCGCCGCATTCTCGGCGCGGATGCGGATCGCGAGCACCGCGGCGTTGAGAATGGAGAAGACGAGCGCATAGACCGGCATTCCCACAGCCAACGGCACGACGGCGATCTCGCCAATAACGACCACATAATTCGGATGGCGCAGCAGCAGATAGGGCCCACGCGCCACGAGCTTCTCGCCCGGAATGACGATGACGCGGATCGACCAGCGCCGGCCGAGCGTCATCAGGACCCATAGCCGCCCGATTTGCAGCAGCACGAAGATCACGAAAAAAGAAGGATCGACCGGACGATCGCGGGCCAGCACCCATAGCCCCAACAGCCAGGCCGCATGCACCGCGATCATGATCGGAAGGTGCGAGTTCCCGTATTCGACGCCGCCTGCAGCGAGCAGACGCCGCTCGTTCTGTTTCGCCCACCACAGTTCCGCCAAGCGCTGCGCCGTGAGGAAAGCCAGTAGGACAGAGCTCCAACCAAGATCCATCAGAGATCGGCCGCAACGAAATAGGCGGAGAAACCGGGCCCGAAGGCGGCAAGCAAATGTGGCCCGCGTGCGCCCGCCTTCAATGCGCGGTTGAGCACGAACAGCGCGGTGGCCGAAGACATATTGCCGTAATTGCGCAGCACCTCGCGCGAATGCTCGAGTTGTTGCGGCGTGAGCCCGAGCACCGCCTCCATGGTCTCGATCAGCTTGCGGCCGCCCGGATGGAACAGAAAGCCGTTGAAATCCGATAGCGCAAAACCGTTGCGATCGAGAAAGTGCTGCAGGGCGGGCGCCAATTTCTCGCTCATCAGCGCCGGCAATTCGGGGCTAAGCACGACGCCGAAGCCGTCGTCCTTGATGTCCCAGCCCATGATGTGCTCGGTCTCGCGCCAGCACCATTCGCCGCTGGCGAGGATGCGCGGGCCACCACGCGGGCCGTCGCGGGTATTGCGCAACAATATGCCGGCCGCGCCGTCCCCGAACAGCGCGCTGGAGACGAACATCGCCGGGCTCGGATCGTTGACGCGCAGGCACAGGCTGCAAAGATCGACGGTCAGGAACAGCACCTGCGCGCCGTCTTTGGCATGAGCCATGCGGCTCGCCCGGGCGAGCCCGGCAACCCCCGCGCCGCAACCGAGGCCGAACATCGGCAGGCGCTCGATGGTCGGCGCAAGGCCGAGCCGGTTCATGAGCATGGCATCGAGGCTCGGAATGGCGAGCCCAGTCACCGTATTGGTGATGATCATGTCGATTTCATCGAGCGCGACGCCGGCGGATTCGGTCGCCTTCAGCGTCACCTCTTCCAGGAGATCGATCGCGTTCTTATGGAACGACGCCGTGCGCTCTCCCCAGCTATGCGGCTTGAGATACCATTCGACCGGTTCGCAATTGTAACGAAAGTCGATGCCGGTATTGTCGAATAGCCGCCACATCGCCTTGAGATGCGGATAAAGCGTTTTGACGCGCGCGGCGGCTTCTGGCTGGCTTAGTCGATAGGGCGGGTTGGCGGTGGCTACAGCCAGGATTTCGACGTCGAATCCGGCTAGGGCCGCTTTATGCGGCGCCTGGGACCTGACCACCTCCAGCATGCAGGGCTTCCTTGCATTGCGGTACCCGACGTTAACACCGCCCAGCCAGGCATTCGTCCCGAGGTGTTGTCCCCTCGAAGCCAGGGGCCTAGTTTGCCCGCAATGCAAGCATCACGTCCAGTCCATATCATCGGCGGCGGCTTATCGGGTTCCGAAGCCGCGTGGCAGCTGGCGCGCCGCGGCGTGCCTGTAGTGCTGCATGAAATGCGGCCGCAGCGCTCGACCGCCGCGCACAAAACCGCGCAATTCGCCGAACTGGTCTGCTCGAACTCTTTCCGCTCCGACGACGCCGAGGGCAGCGCCATAGGCCTCCTGCACGCCGAGATGCGCCGGCTGCAGTCGCTCGTCATGCACACGGCCGATCTGCACAAATTGCCGGCCGGCAGTGCGCTCGCCGTCGATCGCGAGGGGTTTGCGGCGGCGATCACCGCGACGCTCGAAGCCGAGCCCCTGATCGCGATCGACCGGACCGAAATCACCGTGCCGCCCGAGGAATGGGACAGCGTCATCGTCGCCACCGGCCCGCTGACCTCGTCCGGGCTCGCCGATTCAATTCGCGCACTCACCGGCGAGGAAGCGCTCGCCTTCTTCGACGCCATTGCGCCGATCGTGCACCGCGACTCGATCGATTTCGAAATCGCCTGGTTCCAGTCGCGCTACGACAAACCCGGCCCCGGCGGTACCGGCGCCGACTACATCAATTGTCCGCTGACGCGATCGGAATACGAGGCCTTCATCGATGCCTTGCTCGCCGGCGAAAAAACGGCGTTTCGCGATTTCGAACTGTCGACGCCATATTTCGACGGCTGCCTGCCGATCGAAGTGATGGCGGAGCGCGGCCGCGAGACGCTCCGGCACGGGCCGATGAAGCCGTTCGGCCTGACCAATCCACGGCAGCCCGAGATCAAGCCTTACGCCGTGGTGCAATTGCGCCAGGACAACAAGCTCGGCAGCCTGTTCAACATGGTGGGCTTCCAGACCAAGCTGAAACATGCCGACCAGGTCCGCGTCTTGCGGACCATCCCGGGCCTTGCCAAAGCGGAGTTCGCCCGGCTCGGCGGACTGCATCGCAACACCTTTCTCAACTCGCCGAAATTGCTCGACGCCACCCTTCGGCTCAAACTCGCGCCGAGGCTGCGTTTCGCCGGACAGATCACCGGCTGTGAGGGCTATGTCGAGTCGGCGGCAATCGGCCTTTTGGCCGGCCGCTTCGCCGCTGCAGAACGGCTTGGCGAGGACCTGCTCATTCCACCGCCGACCAGCGCGCACGGCGCGTTGCTAGGCCACATTACCGGCGGTCATATCGAGACGATCGAGGCCGGGCCGCGCTCCTATCAACCGATGAACATCAATTTCGGCCTGTTTCCTCAGCTCTCCCGAGCGCCGACCAAGGACGCCGAGGGCAAAAGCCTGCGCGGTCCCGCCAAGACGGTCGCGAAAAAGCGCGCGCTATGCGCCCGCGCTCTCGCCGATCTCGAAGCCTGGCAGTCAGGCGCGCTGCCCGCGGCGGCGGAATAACTCAAGTCGTGTTAGAAGCTTCGCGCATGACTGAGGCATTGCACGAACTCGGCGGGCGTTGGCATTCCGGCGTCATCCTCAAGCGCGATGTGTTTTCCACCATCGAGCGTGGCCGTTTCCGCACCGAGGATGGCGAGGTCGACGCCGTGCTGCGCCGGCTCGACGAAGTACCGTGGTGGAGCCGGCCGCTTGCTTATGCGCTGTTCCGCCGCGAGCGCCGTGCGCTCGGCATTGCGCGGCCGCTCGGCGTAGCGCCGCCGTTATTGTTTGACGGACGGCGCTTTCTGGTCCGCGGCTGGATTGACGGGGTGCCGCTTCATATCGCGAAGCCCTATGGCGATATGGCCTATTTCCGTTCTGCCAAGAAGGCGCTGCGGGCACTGCATCGCGCCGGCATCGCCCACAACGATCTCGCCAAGGAGCAGAACTGGCTCTATGCGAACAGCCGCGCGTTTCTCACCGACTTCCAGCTCGCCGCCTGCTTTCGCCGCCGCGGGTTTTTGTTCCGTCTCGCCCGTTACGAAGACCTACGCCACCTTCTCAAGCACAAGCGCCGCTACGCCCCCGACGCCCTCACCTCGGCCGAGCGCCGTGTGCTGGCGCGAAAAACCTTGATCACGCGGATCTGGATGGCGACCGGCAAGAAAGTCTATTACGCGATCACGCGCGGCTTGAATTTCACCGACCGCGAAGGGCGCGGCTTGCGCTTCGTCGACGAAGCGCCGCAGATCGCGGCAAAACTCCGCAGCCATCCGAATGTGCGCGATGTCACGATCGTTCCCTATCCGGATCGCCGCGCCGGCACCGGGCTCTACGCCTTCGTCGAAGGCACCGCGAACGATGCCGAACTGCTCGATTTTCTCGGCGCGGCGCGGCCGGAGCACCTGCAGATCGTCGATGCGCTCCCGCGCAATGCGCTGGGCGAGGTGCGCAGCGAGATCCTCGAACTCGTGGCGATGAACCAGCTCGATCTGATCGACCCGCTGGTCAAGACGGATGCCGAGCGCGCCATCGTCGGCCGGATCGTCTCCGATCGGCGCAATTTGCGCGACCGGTTTGCGTTTTAGGCGCGCTCAGCCGCCCCAGAACTGACTGAATTGCGCCGCGACCAACCGGTCATAGGGAACCGGTTCGGTGATAAGACCGTTCCCCGCGGCGAATTCGTTCAATCCGTACACGGCTTCCGACGAAATCTTGGCTTCGTAAAAGGGCGCATCGCGTGCGATCAGGCCGGCGATCAGCGAGGCTTCCTCCGGCGGAAACAGCCGGGCGCCGATTTGCGCGGCGAGCGACGGCTCCGCCTTCAGGGCTTTCTGCGCCAGAACGATGGCGCGCACCGCGCCGGCGGCGATGTCCGGATGTTCCTCGATCAACCGCTCGGTCGTCGTCAGCGCGGCGAAATTGTACCTGCGCGCGCCGGGCGGCCCATCGCCACGCCGCAGATCGAGATGAAGCTTGCCGACCCCGAGTTTTTCGGCGATCGCGACTCGCATGCCGTTGCCCCAGAACGCATCGGCGATGCCCTGGGTGAGCGAGTCGGCGCCGCTGCGTCCGCGCCACTGTTCGTTCTTGCCCGCGGGCGTCGCCACAACGCTGACTTTGTCCCGGTCGTGTTTGAGATTCGCCTGGGCCAGCAAATAGCGCAGACCGAGTACGGGCGCTTCCATCGAAGTCGCAATTCGCAGTCCCTTGAGGGCGTCGAGATCGCCGCGCTTGATATTAAGGTCGGCGCGCACCGCCATGAACCAGTAGGAATATTGCGACAGCGCGCAAAGGAGCTTTGCGCCCTTCCAGCCCGGCATGGCGCGCGTCGCCGAGTAGGCCGGACCGGCGAAAAAATGCAGAGCGCCATCGCGCAGCCGTTCCGGTCCGGTTTTGCCGCCGAAGCCGTGCTCGAGCTCGATGTCGATACCTTCCTGTTTGAAGAAGCCGAATTCCGCCGCCGCGGTCGCGACAAAATACGAAGGCGAATCCAGATCGGCAACGGCAAGACGGAACTTCACTGGCATTACTCCTATGCGGCGATCCGCGCCGGGTTTCGCGCTGCGCGCCAGATCAGCCACTGCCGGCGCCACGGCGACAGCTCAACCGGCGCGAACGCGTCGGTGCGATCGAGACGATCGAGCGCCGGCCGCACCAGTGCGACAGGCAGAAATGCCGGTAGCGCCTCCGCCGGCAGCCTTAGGAGGTTCTCGCGCGCCGCTGCCAGATGGCGGCGCGCCAGGCCGCGCAGGTCGGCGAGCGCCGCGTTGAGGCCGGGCGACGTGCGGCCTGCGAAAATATCGTAAGCCTGGACGCCGTGGCGCTCGCGGATATCCGCCGGCAAATAAAGCTGCCGGCGCGCCGCGTGTACTGCAAACGCCCGCAGCAGGCCGGTGAGGCCGTAGGCGATCCCAGCGGGTTCCGCAGCCGCCGCCGCGTCGACGCCGAGGATTTGCGCTGCAAGCGCGATCAGCGCCGACGAAGTTCCGGAAGCATAGATTTCAAGGTCGGCCAAATGAGGGAGTTCCTCGTCATAGAGATCGAAACGGCGCGCCTCGATGATATCAGCGAGCTTTGAGGCCGGCAGCCGGTGCCGTTCGATCGCGGTCAGCAGCGCCGCCGCCACCGGATTGGCGTTTGCTTCCTCGGCGCGCTCGCCGTCGAGCACGTCGAGCCACCATTGCAGGCGGATTTCCCCGGGCAGCGGTTCGCGCGCCAATTCGCGGACGCGGGAAATCTCGACATTGAAGGCGTAAAGCGCAGCGAGCGCTTCACGCCGGTCGGGAGGCGCGAATAGCGTCGTGAGATAGCGGTCGCGATCGCCCTCGCGGACAAGCTCGGCGCAATAAGCGGACGCATCCTGCATGCGTGAGACTATATCACGCGATCGCAATCAGCGCGGCGCCGACGCGCCGGCTTTCCATCAGCATGACGTTATAGGTGCGCACAGCAGGCCCGGTGAGCATGGCGTCGACCGACAGGCCGACCGCGCGAAACCGCTGCCGCAACCCCTGGGGCACGATCCATGGGGCATCGCCAGTGCCAAGAATGAAAAAATCCATCGCCGAGGCTTGAGCGAAGACGAGCGACAAGGCTTCGACGGTGAGCGCAGATGGCGTAACGACCGGCCAGGCCCAGAGGCCGTCCGGAAGGCAAAGCAGCGATCCGCGATGCGACATGCCGGCGAAGCGGAAGCCGCCGCCGCCATGCGCGTCGATCAGCGCCTGGTGCGGCAGATGCGGCGTTTCGGCCACTATCGCCGGGCTCGCGCCCGCGGTCCCGGCGTCGAACGGCTGGCAGGCGCCGGTGTCTGGCTCGGCGCCAAGGCAGGTGCTTCCGGCTCCTCGGGGCCACCCATGCGCCCGGAGCCGACGCCGAGATAGATCAGTATCGGCGAGGCGATAAACACCGACGTATAGGTGCCGACCAGCACGACGCCGAACATCATGGTCGCGGTGAAACTGTGGATCGCCTGACCACCGAACAAGAGCAAGGCCAATAACGACATCGCCACGGTGACGTGAGTGACGATCGAGCGCGACAAGGTGGCATTGACCGAGGCGTTGAGCAGGTCGGGCATCGGCATGCGCTTGTAGCGCCGCAGCATTTCGCGGATGCGGTCATAGATGACCACGGTATCGTTCAGCGAATAACCGAGGATGGTGAGGAGCGCCGCAATGCTGGTCAGATCGAAATCGATATGGGTAAGCGACATGAAGCCGACGGTGAGCACCAGATCGTGCACGTTGGCGATCATGGCGCCGAGCGCGAACTGCCATTCGAAGCGGAACCAGAGATAGATCAGGATGGCCAGGATCGCGAGCATCAGCCCGATCGTGCCATAGGCGAGGAGCTCGTTCGATACGCTCGGTCCGACCACTTCGACGCGGCGGTAATCGACCTCGTCGCCGAGCGCCGCGCGAACCTTCTGTACTGCCACCTGCTGCGCCTCGTCGCCGCCCGGCTGCTCCGAGATGCGGATCAAGACGTCATCGGGCGCGCCGAACTGCTGCAGCTGGAAGTCGCCGAGCTGAAGGCCGCCGATAGTCGCGCGCATTTTGCTGAGATCAGCCGGGCCGGCCTTGGTCTGCACCTCCATCAGCGTGCCGCCGACGAAGTCGATGCCGAAATTCAGCCCGTGAAAGAAATAAAGCGCGATGGCGGCGATCGACAGCAAAGCCGAAATAGGAAAGCTGATGCGCCGAAAGCGCATGAAGTCGAATTTGGTGTCGTCGGGAACGATGCGAAGGAGGCGCAAGAGGATTCTTTCAGAAGGTCAGATCGGCACAACTTTGGGCCGCCACAGGCGGACCCAATAGGCCACGATCAGCCGGGTTAAGGTGAACGCCGTGAACAGCGTGGTGATGATGCCGATACCGAGCGTCACGGCGAAGCCGCGCACCGGTCCGGTCCCGATGTAGAACAGCACCGCTGCGGCAATGAATGTGGTGATGTTGGAATCGAGGATGGTGGCGAGCGCGCGGGTGAAGCCTGCGTCGATGGCGTTGATGGCGCTGCGGCCGTGGCGGACTTCCTCGCGGATGCGCTCATAGATCAAGACGTTCGAGTCGACCGCAATACCGACGGTGAGCACGATACCGGCGATGCCGGGCAGCGTCAGCGTCGCGCTGAGGAGCGACAGCACGCCGAAGATCATGGCGACGTTGATTGCGACCGCGATATTGGCGAACAGTCCGAACAGCCCGTAGGTCACGAACATGAAGATGATGACCAGCGCCGCGCCCGCATAGGCCGCATGCTCGCCGGCATTGATCGAGTCCTGGCCGAGGCCGGGACCGACGGTGCGCTCTTCGATGATGGTGAGCGGTGCCGGTAGTGCACCGGCGCGGAGCAGGATGGCGAGGTCGTTTGCCGATTGGACGGTGAAGCTGCCGGAGATCTGGCCGGAGCCGCCGAGGATTGGTTCGTTGATCCTTGGTGCCGAGATTACCTTGTTGTCGAGCACGATGGCGAAAGGCTTGCCGACATTGGCTTGCGTCGCCTCGGCGAATTTGCGTGCGCCCGAGGAATTGAAGCGGAAGCTGACGATCGGCTCATTGGTGCGCTGGTCGAAGCCGGGCTGCGCGTCGACGAGGTCGGCGCCTGAAACCAAGACGCGCTTCTCGATCAGGTATTTCTCGCCCTTTTCGCCATCGAGTATTTCCGAATCCGACGGGTGGGCCTGCGCCGCCTGCTCGGGCGTCATCGACAGATCCACCATGCGGAAATCGAGCTTCGCCGTTTTACCGATCAGCTCCTTCAGATGCGACGGGTCCTGCAGACCCGGCACCTGCACGAGAATGCGGTCGATGCCCTCGCGCTGGATGGTCGGCTCGACAAGTCCGATCTCGTTGACGCGGCGCTCGATGATCTGGATCGATTGGTCGACTGCCTGATGCACCCGTTCGGTGATCGCCGCGTCGGTCGGTGTCAGCGTGATGACGCCGCCGTTTTGCGCCACATCGATCGTGCGCTGTCCCGTCGTGCCGGCAAAACCGCCGACCGGCTGCGACAGTTCGCGCAATTTGCCGAGCGCATTGTCGATATCGGTGTCGCGCGTGATGTGCACTTCCACCGCATTGCCGCGAATGGCGCGGCCGGTGAACGGAATCCGTGCCGTACGCAGCACGCGCAGCACATCCTCATTGATGGAGAGCAATTGGTCCTTACGGACCGTCGCGGCGTCGACCTGGAGCAAGAGATGCGAGCCGCCTTGCAGATCGAGCCCGAGCACGATGTGACGCTGCGCCCAGCTCGGCCAATTCTTGACCATGCGCTCGGGGAAGAAATTCGGCACGGCAAAGAGGCACACGGCAAGCGCCGTGAGCAAAATAGCCGCCGCCTTCCACCGCGTGAAAAACAACATGGAGTTCGCTAGTCCTGGTTAGGCCCTACCCCTGCCCTCCCCGCGGCGCGCGGGCGAGGAAATGGAGAGGAAACGTTCAGCCGGCGCTATCGTCCTTCACCGGCTCGCCCTTCGCCCGCACTTCGGTCACCATCGAGCGCATCTGCCGAACCCGCACGCCATCGGAGATCTCGACTTCGATCTGGTCGTCGTCCACCACTTTGGTGACCTTGGCGACGAGACCGCCATTGGTGACGACCGTATCGCCCCGCCGCAGCGCCTTGATCATCGCCTGGTGTTGTTTGACCTTCTGCTGCTGCGGCCGGAGCACCAGGAAGTACATAATCACGATAATCAGAATGAGCGGCATGAAGGAGGTGATCATGCCGCCGGAGTCGCCGCCGAACAGGCCGCTTAACGGGCTGCTTTGCGCAAATGCGGGCGTAATAAACATTGTTCCTCCGAGGGGGACACACGAGGGCGGCATTAAGGCGCGCCGCCCGGGATGAAGGGCCGCTTTTGCGCGCAAAATCGCGCGGACTATAGCGGCCGTGCCTCTAATTGCAACGCGCCCCCTGCCTTCCCTCCCCCGCGTGCGGGGGAGGGAAGGCAGGGGGAGTCAAGCTTGCGGCCGTTTCGCTGTCCCGCTAAGGGAAACGCCGCAACCCGGTGCAAACATGGCCAAATCTCCGCCGCGCTCGGCAAAGAATCCAAAAAAAAATAGTGCTGCCGGCAGGCCCGGCCGGCGTGCCAAGCGCAGCGCCGATCCGGGCGACAGCAATACGGAGCTTTTGTCCCGGATCGCGGGCGCGCTTGAGCGCCTCGCCCCGCCACCTCCGGCCGCTCCCGATTTCGCCAGCGCCGAGGCCTTCGTCTGGCACCCGGAGGGCCGCAAACTCGCGGCGGTTCGCCGCGTCAACCGTGTCGACATGTCGCTCCTGCAGGGCATCGAACGGGTGCGCGACCTCCTGGTCGAGAACACCGAGCGTTTTGCCCGCGGCCTGCCGGCCAATAACGCGCTGTTGTGGGGCGCGCGCGGCATGGGCAAGTCGTCGCTCGTCAAAGCGGCCCACGC
>Ga0182016_10007895_pt1 | contig 10844 bp, 12 predicted proteins | sample 712S2MmetaG_FD_120491 | JGI IMG/M metagenome (GOLD analysis project Ga0182016, IMG submission 120491) | Permafrost microbial communities from Stordalen Mire, Sweden - 712S2M metaG | ecosystem: Environmental > Terrestrial > Soil > Wetlands > Permafrost | place: Sweden: Stordalen | collected...
GCGTCGGGGTCGGCGCCGAGGGCCGAGACATGGACGAGCGGCGCGCCAGCAGCGCTCGCCGCGCGCGCCACGGTTTCCGCGCCCGCAGCCATCACCGCGTCGAAGCGCTGGCGGCCGTGCTCGAACAAGATGCCGACCAGATTGACGACGTAGTCGGCGTCGTGCACCGCCGCCGTGACCGAATCCGGATAGCGTAGATTGGCCTGCACGGCGTGGATCTGGCCGACCCGGCCGAGCGGCTGCAAATGGAAGGCGAGATCGGGGCGGCGCACCGCGACACGGATGCGGTAGCCGCGATTGGCAAGCGCGCGCACCACGTGACGGCCGAGAAAACCCGAACCGCCGAATACCGTAACGAGCGTTTCAAGCTTGTGCTTTGAGGCCATTGTTGGCGAAATACATGATCGGCGCGGCGCTGTATAGAGATTATCGTGGCCGCGGTGTGCGGAAAGGCGAGCGCCGGTATCCCGATGGCGCACGAGGATTTCGCATTACCGGCGCACCCGTCCGGCACCATGCTGTAGGCCGTTCGATTGACAAGGGGATGACCACTTTCTACCTATCCCCGGCATTGCCCGAATGGGCGCCCAGGTGGCGGAATTGGTAGACGCACTAGTTTCAGGTACTAGCGCCGCGAGGCGTGGAGGTTCGAGTCCTCTCCTGGGCACCACATTAAGCGATACGGCAGCGGAAAATCCGGCATGACCATCCGAATCCACCGCGGCGATCTACCGGATATTTCGCGCTACTTGAGCGCGCCGTCGCGCGCGGTCGCGATCGATACCGAGACCATGGGTCTCGATCTGCAGCGCGACCGGCTCTGCGTGGTGCAACTGTCGCCGGGCGACGGTTCGGCCGACGTTGTGCAGATCCCGCCGCATGCCGAAAATACACCTGACTTGGCGCCAAACCTGAAGCGGCTTCTCGCCGACAAAAGCATCCTCAAGATTTTTCACTTCGCGCGCTTCGATCTCGGCATGTTGTACAAGGCCTTCGGCGTGATGCCGCAGCCGGTCTATTGCACCAAGATCGCATCGCGGCTGACGCGGACCTATACGGACAAGCACGGGCTCAAGGATCTGGTGCGCGAGATTTTGGGCCAGGAAATTTCCAAGCAGCAGCAATCGTCGGATTGGGGCGCGGCGGAATTGAGCGACGCGCAGGTGTCTTATGCGGCCGCCGACGTGACGCACCTGCACGCGCTCAAAGTGAGGCTCGACGCCATGCTGGCGCGCGAGGGCCGCGAGGCTCTCGCCGGCGCCTGTTTCGGCTTCCTGCCGGATCGGGTGCGGCTCGATCTCGCCGGCTTTGCGGCCGACGACATTTTCGCGCATTCCTGAATTGCCTCCTCCTGGAACGGCCAGAATCTTGAATTCCATGGCCTAATTCCATCGCTTAGTTCCACGGCTTAGAGCCGCGAAGGAACAGCCTTCGCCGGGCCATATTTCCCGACAAGTTTGCGGGTAAATTGACGCGGTGGTTTTTGCCGGGGCAAATTTGCCAGGACAAAACCGCCAAAAGCATGGTCTAAGGTTGCGAATCGGGCGACGCCTGAAGGGAAAATCGCTTGGCCATTGCCTACCCGGAAAACGGCGCGACGGGATTTTCACCTCGTTCCCACGGCGATTTTGAGCGCACCTATCGCTCGGCGCTGCGGCACAGCCGCCATGTGCGCTGGCTGCGCATCAGTGTGCCGGCCGGGATCGCGGCGATTTTGCTGGTCGTCGTCGGGCTCAATTACCTGCCGCCGATCGGCGGCTTCCGGCTGCCCGGCGAACTCGGCAATCTCGTCATTCACGGCACCAAGATCACCATGCAGCAGCCGCGGCTGACCGGCTTCACGGTCGATTCCCGCGCCTATGAGTTTTCCGCCGACGCCGCCGCGCAGGACATCACCAAACCCAATCTCGTCGAACTCGACAAGCTCCACGCCAAGATGGAGATGCAGGACAAGACCAGCGTCGATATGTCGGCCGATTCCGGCGTCTATGACGCCAAATCGGAAATACTGACGCTGAAGGACAACATCGTGCTCAACTCGTCGACCGGCTACCAGGGCCAGCTCAGCGAGGCGGTGATCGACGTTCGCAAGGGCAATGTGGTGTCGGACGAACCGGTCTCGGTAAAAATGCTCGACGGCTTTCTCAACGCCAAGCGCCTCGACATCGCCGAGAACGGCAGCGTGCTGCGCTTCGGCGGTGTGACGATGACGATCGAGCCGAACAAGAACTCCGCCAAAGATTCTGCCAAAGACCCTACGCAGGATTCTGCAAAAGATTCCGCCAATGATTCCACCAAGGCGGCCGGTCAATGATGGCGTGCATGAAGGCTCGCATGAGATCTTGCGCCGCATTCTTGCTGGCGGCAGTCGCGTTGTCGGCGGCAGGGCCCGCCGGCGCGCAGGGGCCGCATGGGGGCGCGGCCAGTCCATTCCAGGGCATGGGCCAGAGCCAGGACCAACCGGTTCAGATCGAGGCAGCCACGCTTGAAGTCCGCGACAAGAACAAGACCGCGACTTTCTCGGGCAATGTGTCGGTCGTGCAGGGCGACACCACGATGAAGTGCCAAAGCCTCGTCGTTTTCTACGGGCAGGAAGTCGGCATTGGCGCCGAGGGCGCACCCGCGGCGACCGCCGCCAAATCGTCGCCTGGCATGCCGCAAAACGCGCAAAACATCCGCCGGATCGAGGCGCGCGGCGGCGTCACCGTCATCACCAAAGACCAGAACGCGAGCGGCGATCTCGGCGTCTATGATCTGAAGACCAAGACCATCGCCTTGAGCGGCAATGTCGTGGTCAGCCAGGGCCAGAATGTCATTCATGGCGAGCGGGTGGTGGTCGATACGGTAACCGGCACCGCCCGGGTCGAATCCGGGAGCACCGCGGCGGCCGGCCTCGGCGCGGCGCCGCAGAGCCGGGTCCGGGCGCTAATCCAGCCCGGCAAGGGCCAAAATGGCAGCCAGACGAATTTCATGACCCTTGGGCCCGGTAAAACGAATTGACGGCCGCGCCATCGCCCATCTACCGGCAAATGGGCTAGACTCGCCGCGATCGATGCACTGATGCGGTCTTCGACCGCGATTCGCAGGCGAGGTTTCCGAGACCGGCGTGCTGGACCTTCTTTCAATCTTTCGCCGCCGCAATTCGCCCGCGAGCCGTAAGCCGGTGGCCGATTACGAACCTATCGACCTGACGACGATCGGTGGCGCGATCAGCACCGTTTACCTCGATATCGCGAGCGTTCCGGCACGACCTGAGAAAAAGCGCGTTAAGGCGCCTCCCCCGCCGGCGGCACCGCACGGTGCAATACCACCGCCGTTCACGGCGCCGCCGCTGCAGGCTGTGTTGCCCCCGCAGGCGGCGCCGGAAGTGGCAGGGCCGCCACCTTCGGCGCCACCTCCCGTGCAGTCGCGGCCGACCCGCCCGCCGCCCGGAACCAATGGGTCGCGCCCGGCCTCCCGGCCGCGCCGCCGTACCGACAATAACGGCGCGGCGCCGGGCGACCGTAAGGGGCTTCTTGCCGTTCACGGCATCGAGAAAAGCTTCGTCGGCCGCAAGGTGGTGAAGGGCGTCAGCCTCTACGTCCGCAAAGGCGAGGCCGTCGGCCTCCTCGGCCCCAACGGCGCCGGCAAGACGACCGTATTCTATATGATCACCGGGCTTATCAAGGCCGATCGAGGCCGCATCGATCTCGACGGCGCCGACGTGACCCAATTGCCGATGTATCAGCGGGCCAGGCTCGGCATCGGCTATCTGCCGCAAGAAGCCTCGATCTTCCGCGGCTTGACGGTCGAGGACAATATCCGCGCGGTGCTCGAAGTGGTCGAGCGCGATGCCAAACGGCGGGCCCGCGATCTCGATGCGCTGCTCGAGGAATTCAATATCGCACGCTTGCGCAAGTCGCCGGCGATCGCGTTATCTGGCGGCGAGCGGCGACGCGTCGAGATCGCACGCGCCTTGGCGACACGCCCGAATTACATGCTGCTCGACGAACCTTTTGCCGGCATCGACCCGATCGCGGTCGGCGATATCCAATCGCTGGTGCGCCACCTCACCAACCGTGGCATCGGCGTGCTCATTACCGATCATAATGTGCGCGAGACGCTCGGCCTGACCGACCGCGCCTACATCATTTATTCCGGTGAGGTCTTGATGGAGGGCCGCGCCGACGAGATCGTCAACAATCCGGAAGTCCGGCGGCTCTATCTCGGCGAGGAGTTCCGACTTTAATCCTATACGATCAAGCGGCTTGCGGCGGGGCCGATTAATTGCTGTAAGAGGAGAAGCAAGAATCGGACCAATTTGGTCCATCCTACCGAGTGTTTGTACCCGCTATGGCGCTTTCGCAAAGACTTCAGATCCGGCAGAGCCAAGCGCTGGTGATGACGCCGCAGCTGATGCAGGCCATCAAGCTGCTGCAGCTCTCCAATCTCGATTTGGTCGCCTATGTGGATGCCGAGCTCGAGCGCAATCCGCTGCTCGAAGGCGGCGCGGAAGCCGAGCCGTCGCCGAGCCCCGCCGAGGGCGCGAATGGCGCGGAGCCGCCGGCCGTCAATGGCGAGACCTTTAGCGGCGGCGAAAACGAAGCCACCACCCGCGACAACGCCGAACAGGCGGATCACCGCCTCGACGACACCTCGCCCGACGACAGCGAGCCGCCGCGGTCGCGCGCCGCTGAGGGCCCCTCGGCCTATTCGGACTGGACCGGCACCGCATCCGGCGGCCGAGATGACGCCGATTACAACCTCGAAGCCTTCGTTTCCGCCGAGACCACGCTCGCCGACTGGCTGCGCGAGCAGCTTACGCTCGCCATTTCCGATCCGGTGCGGCGCATGATCGGTCAATACCTGATCGATCTGGTCGACGAGGCCGGTTATCTGGCGAGCGACCTGGAGGCCGTGGCGGACCGGCTCGGCACCAGCGTCAAGGAGATCGAAGCCGTCCTCGCCACGCTGCAGAGCTTCGATCCGCCCGGCATTTGCGCCCGCGATCTCGCCGAGTGCCTCGCCATCCAGCTCAAGGAGCGCGACCGCTACGATCCCGCCATGCAGGCCCTGATCACGCGGCTCGATTTGCTGGCACGGCGCGATTTCTCCGCGCTGAAGAAGATCTGCGGCGTCGGCGACGAAGATCTCGCCGACATGATCGCCGAAGTCCGCCGGCTCAATCCCAAGCCCGGCCTCGCTTTCGGTTCGGCGCTGGTGCAGCCGATCGTGCCGGATGTTTTCGTGCGATCGGCGCCCGACGGCGCCTGGCTCGTCGAACTCAATTCGGAGACGCTGCCAAAAGTTCTGGTCAATCAGAGCTATTACGCCGAAGTCTCGGCCACCGCACGCCGCGACACCGACAAATCCTATCTCGCCGAATGCCTGCAGAGCGCTACCTGGCTGGTGCGGGCGCTCGATCAGCGCGCCCGCACCATTCTCAAAGTCTCCAATGAAATCGTCCGCCAGCAGGATGCGTTCTTCGCCCACGGCGTCGAGCATCTGCGGCCGCTCAATCTTAAAACCGTCGCCGAAGCCATCGGCATGCACGAGTCGACCGTGTCGCGCGTCACCGCCAACAAATATATGGCGACGAGCCGCGGCATTTTTGAATTGAAATACTTTTTCACGTCCGCGATCGCGGCGTCGCATGGCGGCGAGGCGCACTCCGCCGAAGCCGTGCGTCACCGCATCAAGCAGCTCATCGACGGCGAGAATTCGGACGACGTCTTGTCGGACGACACGATCGTCGAAAAGCTGCGCGAGGCCGGCATCGACATCGCGCGCCGCACGGTCGCCAAATACCGCGAGGCGATGCGGATACCGTCGTCGGTGCAGCGGCGCCGGGAAAAGCAGGCCGCCGCCGCGGATTGAAGTCACGCCGAAGCGAAGTCGCGCCCAAATAAGTGGAACTGCTGTATCCGACGCCGCCGCCTCGCGTTGACACTCCTCCCTTGGATGCCTAGGTCGGGTAAGCGGCTTAATGCTTAATAACGAAAACGAGATTGAGAGGCTGCCATGTCGTTTCGCGTTTCAGGTAAAAGCATCGATATCGGCGATGCGTTGCGCGACCGTATTCACGCCCGGATCGCCGGAACCGTAACCAAGTATTTCGACGGCGGCTATTCGGGACATGCCACGGTGGCGCGTGACGGCTTCGGCTTTCGCACCGAATGCGCTGTTCATCTGGACTCGAAGATCACGCTCCATGCCGACGGTCACGCGGCCGACGCTTATGCCAGCGCCGACCAAGCCGCCATGCTCATCGAAAAACGGCTGCGACGCTATCATCGCCGGCTGAAGGGTCATCGGCCGGAGCGCAACGGCGGTTGGGAAGCGATCGATGCCGCGAGCTATGTGATCGCCGCGCCGGAACACGACAACGATGCCGACATCGATGCCTTTACGCCGGTCATCATCGCAGAATCGACCACGACCTTGAAACAATTGTCGGTCAGCGACGCGGTGACGGAGCTCGATTTGACCGGCGCGCCGGTTCTCGTGTTTCGGCACGCCGCGCATGGCGGGGTCAATATCGTCTACCGCCGCGCCGACGGGCATTTCGGCTGGATCGATCCGCCGGTGCTGGCGGCCGCGGATGCCCATTGACGGCAAAGCGGCGGCTCCCTATGGTCCGCCGCTCTCCACCGCGATCGCGCTTAGTGAAGACCGGCTGTGGGAAAAGATCACACTATATTAGACACTTAGCGAGCAGCACCATGACTCGCTCCTCAGGTTCAATTCATGCCGCTTAACGATCTGGTTGCGTCGAACGCGATCATCCCGGCGCTCAAGGTCAACAACAAGAAGCAAGTGCTGCAAGAGCTCGCCGCCCGCGCGGCCATGCTCAGCGGCCAAAACGAACGCGCCATCTTCGACATCCTGATGCAGCGCGAAAAACTCGGCTCGACGGCGATCGGCAATGGCATCGCCATCCCGCACGGCAAGATGGCGACGTTGAACCGGCTGTTCGGATTGTTCGCCCGGCTCGACCGGCCGGTCGATTTCGAGGCGCTCGACAATCAGCCGGTCGATCTGGTGTTTCTGTTGCTGGCGCCGGAAGGTGCTGGCGCCGATCACCTCAAGGCGCTCGCCCGCATCGCACGGCTGATGCGCGATCCCAACATCGTCCACAAATTGCGCGCCTCGCACGACGCCGAATCGCTGTACGCCGTGCTGGCAATGCCGTCGGCATCCGCCGCCTAACAAAAATCAGCTATCGAACGCTGAAACTGAAACGGGGCCGCGATCACATCGCCGGCCCCGTTGTGATGACTGACGACCGATTACCGACTGGCGATCAATGAACGCTCACCATCTCGAGTTCCTGGCTCCAGGCATTGGCGACGGCGGCCTCACGGGTGTCGGTCAGCATGATCGGCGTGCCGTCGGCGCCGTGCAGCGCGAACAGGATCTGACCCGGCGCCAGTTCCGGCATCTCGGCTTGCGGAAACAGCGCCCGGACGTCCTCGGAACGGATTGTTTTCACATAAGCGATCTCGCCGTCGCCGAGATGGGCGAGCGCCTCGGCGGACAGATCGATCATGGCGTCGCTGCGGTTCGTCTCTTTGTTCATCGTGTCTTCCATGGCCTCGACTCCTTTCTGACTTTGTCGAGCCCTAACAAATCCTTCAATCGCATGCTTTGATTGAGATCGATTTAACGATGCGCTCGGGCTGCGGGCGCACGAGATCAATCGACAGCAATCCATTCTTCAAGTCCGCCCCCAATACCTCCATACCCTCCGCCAGCACGAAAACACGCTGGAATTGGCGCGCGGCGATGCCGCGATGGATGTATTGCCGGCTTTTGTCGTCGAGCTGGCGGCCGCGAATGACGAGCTGGCTCTCCTCTACGCTGACATCGAGCTGATCGCGGGTAAAGCCCGCGACCGCAAGGGTAATGCGCAACCGCTCGGGACTGTTCCCGTCGCGCGGAACCCGTTCGATGTTGTAGGGGGGATAGCCCTCGGAAGCCTTGCCGACCCGATCGAGCACCCGCTCTATTTCGTCGAAGCCAAGCAAAAAGGGACTTGAAAGCGAAGAAACCCTGGACATCGTCAAAGCCCTTAGTAAGCGACTTTGCGGGGCCCTGACGGCACCCCGGCGGCCGAACGGGACGCCGCTCGGCCATCTCCAATATGGCAATTGCGCCGGAGCGGTTCAAGAACTGCGGCTGTCAACGGAGCGGCGCCCCCGCTCAGGGCAGTTTGAGCGGTCCCGGCATGGCGCGTTCCGCCTCGGCCGAGAGTTGCTCTTCGTGCCGATGGATAAACATGCCGCCGAAAATGAAGGCCGCCACGGTAACGATCACCAGGAAGATCACGAGCGGCAGTTCCAGCGTCTCGAACTGGCGGCCGAGCATATAGGCGGCGTATCCATAGCTCACCGCCCAGATGATCGAGCCGATCGCATTGGCCAAGAGGAAATTGCGCCAGGGCATCATATTGGCGCCGGCAAAAAGTCCGGCGAAGGTCCGCAGCACCGGTACGAACTGGGCGGCAAACACGATGGTGCCGCCGTAGCGCAGGAACAGATACTGACCGAGCTTGATCCGGCGTTCCGTCATGCCGACATAGCCGCCGTAGCGCAGCAAGACCCAATAACCGTATTCACGGCCGATCACATAGCCGATCATGCGGCCGATGATCGCCGCGCTCGCGGTCGTCAGGATCACCGCGACAATGTTGAGATCGTGCTTGGTGCCGGCATAGACCGCCGCGGCGAGAAGCGCGGTTTCGCCCGGCAACGGAACGCCGGCGCATTCCAGGCCGACGATAGCCGCCACCGTAAACAGGCCATAGACGTGAATGAGGTGAGCTATGAAATGCATTCGAGCCGAAGGTTTTGTGGCTGGGGTCTTGGAGGGACGGATGGTTTCGAGCCGCGATCGGCAGCGGTCCTTATAGGCGATTTTGCGGTCCGGTGACACCGCCTAGCGCGGTCGCAGCGGCGCCGTGATGGTACTCGGCGCGATTCCGGATTACACAGAATGTGGGCGCGAACGTGGATGGGCAGTCTCATTGATGAGCGGCGTTGCGGCTCGGCGTGCGAGCCTTGCTTTTGTCGTCATGCTTGCGCTCGGCGCCTGCAGCCACCGCCAGCTCGATGCGGTTACGGGAGCCGACAACGGCGTGAATGAATTACCGACAAATTACAAGTCGGAAATTCTCTCGGCGATGCACGCCTATTTGAACGACCCGACCGGCATCCGGGACACCGGCATTACGGCGCCTGAGCTGAAGTCGGTCGGCGACGGCGGCCCGACGCGCTACATAGTTTGTCTCAAGTTCAATCCGAAGAAAAGCGCCAGCGACTATGCCGGCGTGAAGGAACTCGCGGCAGCCTTTGTGGCCGGCCGCTTCGACCGCTTCATCGAAACCCCGCGCGAGGCCTGCGCCGGCGCGGTCTATACACCCTTCCCGGAACTGCAAAAGCTGCCGCCGTAACAATCAAGAACCTGCCGTGAAATAGGTTGAATTCGGACACCCCCTCCGCCTTAAATCGATTCAGGGGCCGCCAGCACGCAGAGGGAGTTCGTGATGAAGCCCACAAAAATTGCGGCGAGCGCGGCGAGGCTCATATTGCCTTTGCTTCTCGTGGCGCCATCCGCGGTGCTCTCGGCGCAATCCGCCGCCGCCCAGCCTGCACCGCCACCCCCTAATGCTCCGCCGCCTGCCGCGGGACAGGCCATGCCGCCGCCCGATGCACCGCCACCGGGCCCCGCCGAGCCGCCCGGGCCGCCGCCGCGCGGGGGACCACCCGGATTTGTCGCCACCAATGTCAATCTGCGGCAAGGACCCGGAACGACCTACGCCGTCATCACCACCATACCGGCGGGCGCTCCGGTCAGTATCGGCAGTTGCTCCGGGCAGTGGTGCCAAGTCGCTTGGCGCGGCCAGACCGGTTATGTGATCGCGACGAGCCTCGCTCAGGGCGCTCCGCCGCCGCCCGACTATCCGCCGCCGCCACCGCCGGCCTACTATGCGCCGCCGCCCTATTACGGCCCCTACTACGGCTACGGCCCTTATTACGGCTGGCGCGGCCACGGTTACGGCTACGGAGGACATCGCCGCTGGTAGCCGGCACTGGTCGTGGGGAGGCTGCTATTGCGCGCCATCGCTGCAGGGCTCCAGGTTGAGCGGATAGCGCCCCGCGCCTAGTATTGGTTAAGAACGAAGGGGCCCGAGGGGAAACGTCCATGCTGGAAAAACACTACGACCGCGCCGTGCAGGATATCGGCAACATCGTCGGCCTCGGCCACGTCAATATCTGCATCAACGATCAGCACATATCGACGACCTATTACGTCACCGGACTCGGGCTGACGCGCGATCCGTTCCTCAATACCGGCGCGCGCAATATGTGGATCAATGTCGGCATGAGCCAATTCCATCTGCCGATGGGAACGCCCGAGATTTTGCGCGGCGTGATCGGGCTCGTGGTGCCTGACCGCGAGGCGCTGCTCGACCGGCTCACCCATGTTCGCAAGGCGCTCGCCGGCACCAAATTCGATTTCCGCGAAAGCAATGATTGCGTCGAGACCGTATGCCCGTGGGGCAACCGCATCCATGTGCACACGCCGGACGAAGATCGGTTCGGCCGCATCGCGCTCGGCATGCCCTATATCCGGTTCGATGTGCGGCCCGGCACCACCGACCGCATCGCGCGCTTTTATCGCGAGATCGTGCAGGCGCCGGCCGAGGTCCTCAAGAACGGTTCGGGTCCCCAGACACGCGTTCAGGTCGGCGAAAAGCAGTATTTTTATTTCCGCGAAACCGATGCGCCGGAGGCGGCGTACGATAACCATCACGTGCAGATCTATCTCGCGAACTTCTCCGGCCCGCATCGCCGGCTCAAGGA
>Ga0182016_10007900_pt1 | contig 10842 bp, 8 predicted proteins | sample 712S2MmetaG_FD_120491 | JGI IMG/M metagenome (GOLD analysis project Ga0182016, IMG submission 120491) | Permafrost microbial communities from Stordalen Mire, Sweden - 712S2M metaG | ecosystem: Environmental > Terrestrial > Soil > Wetlands > Permafrost | place: Sweden: Stordalen | collected...
CCACTTGGCTCGCATGCACCGCAAACCACACCGTCATCCCCGCGAAAGCGGGGACCTATGCCGCATGGGTCCCCGCTTTCGCGGGGATGACGATCCCTTGTGGCGTTTGCTACATAATGCCGCATGACCGAGCCAGCCCCGATGCCCGTGCCAGCCCTGGTGCACGTGGTGGACGACGATCCGGGGGTGCGGGACTCGCTGGCATTCCTGCTGCAATCGGCCGGCTTCGCCGTGCGTACCTACGACTCGGCCGCCGCCTTCCTGGCGGTGGCGCCCGGCCTGGTTTCCGGCTGCGTGCTGACCGATGTGCGGATGCCGGGCGGCATGGACGGGCTGGCGCTGCAACGCCACCTGGCGACGCTGGGCGGCAGCCTCGCGGTGGTGGTGATGACCGGGCACGCCGACGTGCCGATCGCGGTGGAGGCGTTGAAGGCCGGCGCACGCGATTTCCTCGAGAAGCCGTTCGACGAAGACCGCTTGCTGGCGGTGGTGCGCGAGGCATTGGCCGCCAGTCAGCATGCCGCGGAAGAGCAACGGGGGAACGCCGCGGTGGCGGCGCGGCTTGCCAGCCTGACCCCGCGCGAACGCGAGGTGCTGGAGCGGCTGGTCGCCGGCCAGCCGAACAAGACCATCGCCTACGACCTCGGCACGAGTCCCCGCACGGTCGAAGTGCAACGCGCGCGGGTGATGGAAAAAATGGCCGCGCGCAGCTTGGCGGAATTGGTGCGCATGGTGCTGGCCATGGAGCGCGACGGCGGGAAACCTGCCGCTCCTTGACCTAGGTCAAGGCACAGTCATCGCGATAGTCCATCATGCGATCCTTGGCCAGTCGCCGGAATTCCCCGGCCGAACGGCGTGGAGCGCAGGATGCAGGACGGGCGCCGCCGCACAGTGGGGGTCGTGGACGACGACGCGGCAGTGCGCGACTCGCTGCGGTTCCTGCTGGAGGCCGCTGGGTTCAGCGTGGTCACGTTCAGCTCCGCGCAGCAATTCTTCACGGCGACTGATCCGGATGGCATTGCCTGCCTGCTGGTGGACCAGCACATGCCGGAGACCACCGGGCTGGACCTGCTGCGACGGCTGCAACGGACGGGGCAGACCCTGCCGGTGGCGCTGATGACCGGGTCGCCGTCGGCCCGTCTGATGCTGCGCGCGCGGGAACTCGGCGCTGTGGCAGTGCTGGAGAAACCGCTGACCGACCAGGCGCTGTTCCAGTTCATCGAGCAAGCGACTGGCTGACCCGGCCGGCATCGCGCGAAATAGGTTTGCCCTCGCCCGCTGCGCGCGTAAAGCTGCGGCATGGAGCATGCGCGGGTCCCGGAGCAGGAAACGGCGGCAGCGGCCGAGTCGGCGATGCTTCGCTCGATTCTCGAAACGGTACCGGACGCCATGGTGGTGATCGACCAGCGCGGTGTGATCCAGCAGTTCAGCAAGACTGCGGAGCGCCTGTTCGGCTGGCCCGCCGCGGAAGTGTGCGGGCAAAACGTTCGTATCCTGATGCCCACGCCGTACCGCGAACAACACGACGGCTACATCACCCGCTATCTCACCACCGGGGAACGGCGGATCATCGGCATCGGCCGGGTCGTGGTCGGGCAGCGCAGGAATGGCAGCACCTTCCCGATGGAATTATCGGTGGGCGAAGTGAACCAGGGCGATCGTCGCCTGTTCACCGGCTTCGTCCGCGACCTGACCGAACGGCAGCGGACCAGGGCACGGCTGCAGGAATTGCAGGACGAGCTGCTGCACGTCTCGCGTTTGCGCTCGATGGGGGAGATGGCGGCGGCGCTGGCGCATGAGCTGAACCAACCACTGACCGCGTCTTCCAACTATGTTGCCGCGGCGCTGCGATTGCTCGGCGGGCCGCAGCCCGACCTGGCGCATATCCGCCACGCACTGGAACTGGCGGCGGCCCAGACGATGCGCAGCGGCGAGATCATCCGCCGCCTGCGTGCGTTCGTGGAGCGCGGCGAGACGGCGCGGCGGCCGGAGCATCTGGACGCGCTGGTGGAGGAGGCGAGCGCACTGGCCCTGGTGGGGCTGGGCGATCGCGGCGTGACGGTGAAATCGATACGCGAACCCAACCTGCCGCCGGTGATTGCCGACCGCGTGCAGGTGCAGCAGGTCTTGGTCAACCTGCTGCGCAATGCGATTGAAGCGATGGAGGCAAGTCCGGTGCGCGATCTGACGCTCGGCACGGCCCGCTGGGACAGCATGGTGGCGGTGAGCGTCGCCGATACGGGCAGCGGCATTGCGCCGTCGATCGAGGCGCAGTTGTTCCAGCCCTTCGTGACCACCAAGAGCGAAGGGATGGGCATCGGTCTGTCGGTGTGCCGCGCGATCGTCGAGGCGCATGGCGGACGCTTGTGGGTCGAACCCAACCCGGGCGGCGGCAGCGTCTTCTGGTTTACCTTGCCGGTGGCGGAGGAAACGGGGGACGCCGGATGAGACCCTCCCCTGCCCTCGATCGGCCAGGACCGGGCGCAATCATCCTCGACCTGCCGGACAGCAGGCGGGGGGACGTTCGTCTCGAAGAGTGGCAAGTTGAAGAGATGGATGGGGCGTTCGCCGTGCATCTATGGCGACGTCCAAAAATAAGCGAACCGGTTCTGAACTACGTCATCCCCGCGAAAGCGGGGACCCAGGTGGCTTAGGTCCCCGCTTTCGCGGGGATGACGTGGAATGCTGTCTGAACGCCAAGTGGTTCAACTATTTCTGGGCGTCGCCTATCACCGCCGCCGTGAATCTATGACCGCCCTGGACGGGCCACCGACTGTCCAAGACGGCCCACCGACTGCGCAAGACGCGCCACCCGTCCACCGCGCCGCAACTTCCCTCCCCAACCATGCCGCAAACTCAACAATCGGTGATTTGGCAACGAAATGCCCGGCGCCGGTTTGCGGACCCTCGTGTCCCCCGCAATAGTTAGCCGCAAGAGGGAAGGCGGCATGACTGACGCGGTTCAGCAATCATCCGACGCGTGGGAAACCGGGGACACGCCGCCGGGGTCGGCGTTTCTCGCCGCCGGCGGCGAAATGGCCAGGCTGATCGCCGGCGAGAACTGGGCGGCAACATCGCTCGGCCCGCAGAAGACCTGGCCACGCAGCCTGCAAACCGTGCTGCGCATTCTGGTCACGTCACGCTATGCCATGTGGCTCGGCTGGGGACCGGAGCTGATCTTCTTCTACAACGACGCCTATCGCGATGCGACGCTGGGTGCCAAACATCCCTGGGCGCTTGGCCGCCCCTTCTCTGACGTTTGGGCGGAGATCATGCCGGAACTCGGTCCGCGCATCGACACGGTGATGCGCACGGGCGTGGCGACCTGGGATGAAGGGTTGCTGCTGTTCCTGGAACGCAGCGGGTATCCCGAGGAAACCTACCACACCTTCTCCTACAGTCCGTTGCCGGATGATAACGGCGCGATCGGCGGCATGCTGTGCGTCGTGACCGAGGATACCGAACGGGTCATCGGCGAACGCCGCATGGCAACGCTGCGCGAACTGGCCGTCGGGCTTGCCGCCGTGCGCACCGAGCCGGAAGTCTGCGCCGCGATCGAGGCCGCACTGACGAACAACCAGCGCGACGTTCCGTTCACTGCTACCTGGCTGTTCGACGCCGCGGCCGGCCGGGCGCGGCTGGCCTGCGTGACCGGAATCGAGCGCGGTCACCCGATTGCGGCGGCGGAAATCGACCTGACCGCGGCGCCGCTTGGCGACGCGGTGACACAGATCCTCGCCGGCGTGCCACACGTGGTCATCGAAGATCCGGGCCGCTTCGGGACGCTTCCTACCGGCGCCTGGGACACGCCGCCACGCCGCGCCCTCGCAGTGCCGATCGTGCAGCAGGGCGAAGCGCGGCCGGCCGGCATGTTGATTGCCGCATTGAATCCGTACCGCCCGCTGAACGAGAGTTATACCGGCTTCATCGATTTGGTCGCCTCGCAGATTGCCTCCGGCATCGCCAGTGCCCGCGCCTATGAAGCCGAGCGGCAACGCGCCGAGGCGCTGGCCGAGATCGATCGCGCCAAGACCGCGTTCTTTTCCAATGTCAGCCACGAATTCCGTACGCCGCTGACGCTGATGCTCGGCCCGCTGGAGGAGCAATTGGCCACGCCGGACGGCGCAGCGGCCGAGCCGTTGGCGATGGTACACCGCAACGGGTTGCGGCTGTTGCGCCTGGTGAACACGCTGCTGGATTTCTCGCGCATCGAGGCCGGGCGGGTGCGCGCCGCATTCCGTCCCACCGACCTCGCCGCCTATACCGCCGAATTGGCCAGCAACTTTCGGTCCGCCTGCGAACGCGCCGGACTGAAGCTGAGCGTCGAATGCCCGAAGCTGCCGCATCCCGTCTATGTCGATGCGGATATGTGGGAACGCGTGGTGCTGAACCTGGTGTCGAACGCGTTCAAGTACACGCTGGAAGGCGGCATTCGCGTCACGGTGCGCGCCCGCGATGACCGCACAGCGGAATTGCTGGTCAGCGATACCGGCGTCGGCATTCCCGCACACGAGCTGCCGCGGGTGTTCGATCGGTTCCACCGGATCGAGGGCCAGGGCGGCCGCACGATGGAAGGCACCGGCATCGGCCTTGCGCTGGTGCATGAGCTGGTGCGGCTGCATGGCGGCAACATCGACGTGCAGAGCGAGCCGGGCGCCGGAACGACGATCCGCATCGCGCTGCCGTTCGGACAGGCGCACCTGCCGGCGGACCAGGTTTCGCAGGATCGCGGCCGCACCATGCCGGAAGGCACCGCCACGGCGTCGTTCGTCGAGGAGGCGCTGCGCTGGCTGCCGCAGACAGAGCATAGTGCCGGCGTTGCTGCCGGCATCCTGGATTTCGGTGCTGCGCTGGCAGGGTTCGGGGCCGACGCACCCGCCGCCGGCGTGCGGCATCGCATCCTGCTGGCGGACGACAACGCCGACATGCGCGACTACGTTGTGCGCCTGCTGGGACCCCAATACGACGTGCAAGCGGTGCCGGACGGCGACGCCGCGTTGCACGCGATCCAGGCGCGACGTCCCGACCTGCTGCTGAGCGACGTGATGATGCCGCGGCTCGACGGCTTCGGCCTGCTGGCGGCGATCCGCGCCGACCCGCGGTTGCGCGACATTCCGGTGATCCTGCTGTCGGCCCGTGCCGGCGAAGAGGCACATGTCGAGGGTCTGGATGCCGGCGCCGACGACTATCTGGTGAAGCCGTTTGCCGCCCGGGAATTGCTGGCGCGGGTGCGATCGAACCTGGAACTGGCGCGCATCCGCCGCGAGGCCGCGGAGCAAATCCGCGAGGAGGCGCGGCGGCTGGAATTGTTGAATCGCACCGGCTCGGCCATCGCCGCCGAACTGGACCTGGAGCGGCTGGTGCAGGCGGTGACCGACGCGGCGGTCGAACTGACCGGTGCGAAATACGGCGCGTTCTTCTACAAGGTGCCGGACGAAAGCGGCGAGTCGCATACGCTGCATGCGTTGTCCGGTGCTGCTGCCGTGGCCTTTGCCGAGTTCCCGGGGTCATGTGGCACCGGGTTGCTCGATCGGACATTCAAGAGCCAGGGGATCGTACGGTCGGACGACATCACGTGCGACCCGCGCTACGGGCAGAGCAAGCCGTTTGACGGTGCACCGCCGGGTCACCTGCCGCTGCGCAGCTACCTGGCGGTGCCGGTGGTGTCGCGCTCGGGGGAGGTGCTGGGCGGACTGTTCTTCGGCCATCCCGGCACCAATGTCTTCACTGAGCGCGATGAACTGATCGTCGGCGGGATCGCGGCGCAGGCGGCGATCGGCATCGACAACGCACGCTTGTATCGCGCCAGCCGGCAGGTACAGGAGAGCCTGCGATTGCTCAACGAAACGTTGGAACAACGGGTCGCGGAGGAGATCGCCGAGCGCATGCGCACCGAGGAAGCGCTGCGCCAGGCGCAGAAGATGGAAGCGGTCGGCCAGCTCACCGGCGGCATTGCGCATGACTTCAACAACCTGCTGACCGCGATTACCGGCGGCGCCGACACGCTGGATCGGTTGCTGCCGCAGCCGTTGGGCGCCAACGAAGCGCGCATCCGCCGCGCGCTGCGCATGATCGACCAGGGCGCGCAGCGGGCGGCGACGCTGACCCAGCGGCTGCTGGCATTCGCGCGGCGGCAGGCGCTGGATCCGCGCCCGGTCGATGCCAACAAGCTGGTCGCCGGCATGTCGGAGCTGCTGCGCCGCACGCTGGGCGAAGCGGTGGCGATCGAGACCGTGCTGGCGGGCGGGTTGTGGCGCACCATGACCGATCCGAACCAGTTGGAGAGCGCGCTGCTGAACCTGGCGGTGAACGCGCGCGACGCAATGCCGCACGGCGGCAAGCTGACGATCGAAACCGCGAACTCCTATCTCGACGAGAGCTATGTCGCGCAGCACCAGGAAGTACTGCCGGGGCAATACGTGCTGATCGCAGTGTCGGACACCGGCACCGGCATGACGAAATCGACCATCGAGCGCGTGTTCGAACCGTTTTTCACCACCAAGGAAGTTGGCCAGGGCACCGGCCTCGGCCTGAGCCAGGTTTACGGGTTCATCAAACAATCAAATGGCCACATCAAGATCTACAGCGAAGTGGGTCAGGGCACGGTGGTGAAGCTGTACCTGCCGCGGCTGGTGGACGACACGCGCTATGCCTTGGATGACGAGGCAGCCGCGGAAGCACCCCCCGGTGGCTCCGGCGAATTGATCCTGGTGGTGGAAGACGACGACGACGTGCGCGCCTATAGCACCGAGACGCTGCGGGAACTCGGCTACCGCGTGCTGATGGCACCGAACGGTCCCACCGGCCTGGAGGTTTTGGCGCGCCACCCCGGCATCCGCCTGCTGTTCACCGATGTCGGGCTGCCGGGCGGCATGACCGGCCGGCAGCTTGCCGACCACGCACGCAAGTTGCGGCCGGACCTGCTGGTGCTGTTCACCACCGGCTATGCCCGCAATGCCATCGTGCATGGCGGCATCCTCGATCCCGGCACGCATCTTCTGCCGAAGCCGTTCACCCACGCCGGCCTGGCTGCGAAGATCCGCGCGCTGCTGGACGGCTCGTAACGAACAAGGCTCTCCCGCGCATGGCGGAAGAGGTCGAGACGCAAAGCGTCGAGGGTGAAGGTGGTCGGGTCGTTACGCAGCATTGTTACGCAGTGTGCCTCCCGATCACCCTCACCCTCGGTGCTTCGCACCATCGACCTCTCCCGCGAAGGCGGGAGAGGTTTTACTAACGCACTCTGGCTGCGTATAGCAGCCGGATAACGATCCGGGGAGGAACCGAATGATCCACTGCTGCTGCGGCATGCCGCACGCTCTCGGGAGACGTGCCCTGCTGGCCACGGCGATCGCCGCTGCCGCTGCCGTCCCGCGGCGCGGCCACGCGGCCCCCGCGTCCGCGGGGCCGGCCGATCCGGCGCTGATCGACGACCTGGTGGTCGCCAACCACATCCTGTTCGACCAGGGCGTCGTCGATGGCTTCGGCCATGTCAGCGTCCGGCACAACCAGGATCCCAACCGCTACCTGCTGTCACGCAGCATGGCGCCGGCGCTGGTCGCCGCGGACGACATCATGGAATTCGACCTGGACAGCACGCCGGTCGATCCGCGCGGCCGCACGGCCTATCTCGAACGTTTCATCCACGGCGAGATCTATAAGGTACGCCCCGACGTGGTGGCGATCGTGCACAGTCATTCGCCGTCGGTGATCCCGTTCGCCGATACCAAGATCGCGCTGAAGCCGATGAACCACATCGCCGGGTTCCTGGGCGACGGCGCACCGGTATTCGACATCCGCACCGCCGGCGGCCCCGCCACCGACATGCTGATTCGCAACAATGCGCTGGGCGCGGCGCTGGCGAAGACATTGGGGCTGCATCCGGTCGCGTTGATGCGCGGCCATGGATCGGTCGCCGTGGCACAGTCGATCAAGCACGTGGTGTTTCGCGCGGTCTATACCGAGGTGAACGCACGCGTCGAAGCCGAAGCGCTGGCGATGGGCGGCAAGCCGGAGTTCCTCAACCCGCAGGAAGCCGCGGCGGCGATGCAGACCAACGATGCCCTGGTGGGCCGGCCCTGGGAATTGTGGAAGCGCCATGCGGAGGGCAAGTCATGAGGTTTTTCCTGCGGCTTTGCCTCGCTGCCTGGCTTGCTACACTGTTGTTGACCGCGGCGCATGCCGAGCAAACCATGGTGCGGATCGCGCAGCCTTACGGGCTGGGATACCTGCCCAGCTATGTCGCCGTCGATCAGCATCTGATCGAGCAGCATGCCAAGGCCGCCGGGCTGGGCGACATCCAGGTGACATTGACGCGGATGGCCAGCGGACCGGCGGCGAACGACCTGCTGCTGGCTGGCGACGCCGACCTCGCCATGGGCGGCTTCGGACCGGCCTTCACCGTCTGGGACAAGACACATGGCGCGCAGCAGGTGCGCGGCGTGATGCCGCTGGCGTCCTCGCCGGTATTCCTGGTGTCGAACGATCCCCGTATCCACACGCTGCGGGATTACCGCGACGGGGACAAGATCTCGGTCAGCGCCATCAAGGTGACCGACCAGGCAATCGTGCTGCAAATGGCGGCGGCGAAAGAATGGGGGTGGGATCAGCGATTCCGGCTCGATTCACTGACCGTGTCGATGTCGAATCCGGACGCGCTGATTGCGATCATGAGTGGGCAGAGCGAGGTGCGGTCGCACGCCTCCATCATCCCGTTCAGCGTGACCGAGTTGGAGTCCGGCAAGGCGCATCTGGTGATGACGTCGGATCAGTATCTCGAGCCCGGATCGAGTTCCGTTGTGATGTGGGCCGGCGCGCGGTTCCACGATCCCAATCCGAAGCTGTACGCGGCGGTGGTGGCGGCGTTCGAGGATGCCATCACGCTGATCAACCGCGATCCGCATCTGGCGGCGCAGATTTATGTCGCGCGGGAGCCGCAGAAGCACGACCTGGGATGGATCGAGGCGATGATCCGCGATCCGAAGCTGATCACCTATAGTTCGACGCCGAGGGGGACTCTGGCGCACGAGCAGTTCATGTACAAGGTCGGAACGTTGAAGCATGAGGCAAAGAGCTGGCAGGAACTGTTCTGGGAGAACGAGGCTGGGAAACCGGGGAGCTAACCGTCTGAGGCGGAGGAGCAAGGCGACACTGCGGTTTGCGACGGACCCAAGGGCCGTTGAACGACGCCGCATTCTCCGATTACTTGCGTCGGGAAGTTCCATTCTGCCTTGAACTAAGCTCGACTTTCCGCATTTCACGCGGCAAAGCAGCCGGAATTCCGGGCCGTCTCGCCAGGCAAGCGAACATTAGGTCGCTGTCCGTGTGCGTCCCACAGATGGCAAAATGCGGCCAGCGTCGAAGCGGATTGGATACGGTCGGTAGCGTCAGCGCGGTGACGGCAACGTTACCAATCGGCCCACGCCACCCATTGGCGAGGCCGCCGCGCACTATCCGGCCCTGATCAGGCGGCACGCGAATCCGCAAGCTTTTAACACGGAGGAAGATCGAGAACCACGGAGGGCCACGGAGGCCGCGTGCCTCCCCGGCAGTCGGGGAGGTCGCCGTTCGCCATCACCCTCTCGGCCGACCAGCAACCTGCGCCACTATTGTCCTGCAAGCATTTACGAAATGCGGAAAGTCGAGCTAAGTTGTAAACATCCGTTGTTCCTATTCCCCACTGTCCCTGTGCGGCATTTTGGAAAGCAAATCACCAAAGCAGGCCTGGATTGCTTGGTGAACACTTTCAAAGTCCAGCGGACCAAGTTCTCACTGCTCTATTTTTTGCCCATCCATGATACGGAAGCTCAAGGTTCTCGCCCGATCGAGATGCGAAACCAGGACTCGCATAACGTTCGCGCTTTTCTTGTCAGGACACAAGCCGGGCAGACCGTCGTCGCATAGGTCGCTGCTACTACCCGCAATTCCTTGGCTTACCGTTACTTCCTCTGGATATTTGTCTTCCAACTTACCATCCAACAGTATTTCAATGAGCACATTCGTGCCATCCCTGTAGTCAGTTTTTACGTCAAAATCCACGCTTCTGTACGGAATGCCATTTAGCCAGTAAGCATGCTCATAGAGTGATATGTAGCCGGGGCCTGCATAGACCTCCTTATTTGCCCAGCCGCAAAAAACACTTTCCTGGTTCTCAATCCATCCCTTCACGAATAAGTTGCCTAGTCTTCTCTCATATTCATACTGGCCCTGCGCCTGTGCCGTGGTCGATTGCTGCGTGAGTGCCAGTACTAAGCTGGCCGCTATCATGGTCGCTTTGAATTGCTTTATGGCTTTCATCGGTAAACGCCCCCGCCCGGCAAAACTACCCCTCGGCAACAGCCCGACCATCACGATTGGCTCACCGCCTGCACTAGAAGAACCTGTTTGCACTCAACTCCCTTCCCTACAGGGCCCGCGTCGATCCGCCGTCGATATCGATCAGTGCACCCTGGATGAAATCCGCTTTCGCGGAGGCGAGATAGGCGACCAGCGCGCCCACCTCCTCCGGGCGGCCCACGCGCATCGTGCGATGCGTCGCCAGCCGCGCCGCGATCGCCTGCGCGCGCGTCATCGATCGCTCGCGCATGATACGTTCGACATTGCCCATGAAGCGCTCGGTCTCGATCAGGCCCGGATTGACCGCGTTGACCCGCACGCCCTGCCGGATACCGATATCGGCCATCGCCTTGGTGAAATTCAACAGCGCGACGTTGACGGAACCGCCGATGGTGAAGTCGGCCGCGCCCGCATGCGCACCGACGCCGGCGATGTTCACGATGCAGCCTTTGGTTTCCCGCAGATGCGGCCAGGCGGCCCGCGTCATGCGCACCGCGCCGTGGAACTTCA